>JFJP01037814.1_pt2 | contig 34984 bp, 25 predicted proteins | sample 431651 | NCBI WGS metagenome assembly JFJP01 (sample SAMN02602958, study PRJNA72255) | Microbial mat metagenome, whole genome shotgun sequencing project. | biome: fresh water; feature: sink hole; material: water; isolation source: purple microbial (photo- and chemosynthetic) mats found in... | reverse complement strand
AGCGTCGCTAGCAAGATTGACATTCTGTGTTATTTCTTTTCTTCCCAAAATCTCTACCTCAATAAGTTGAGTAACATACCCAATAAAGGATATCTGAAGCGTGTACTTACCTTCAGGAACATTTTGTATTCTGAACTTCCCTTCAAGGTTTGACATGGTTCCGATGCTGGTTCCCTTTAAACTCACATTGGCACCAGGTAAAGGCACGTTTGTAGAAGCTTCAACAACAGTGCCTGTTATTCCGCCTGATGCAGCGCCAAACAGACATATCGTGGAGGCCAATAGTAAAATAAAAGTAAACGCAAGCTTGTTAAAATTTTCAATTGGTAAAAAATGTTTCATAGTTAGTAGTAATTGGTTGAGTTGAGGTCTCAGAATAAAAAAGTAACGCTATTCTATTATTAAATAAATAAGCATTAAAAGCAGAATACTTAGCACTATAATAACTGTTATTTCAATAAGATATCGCCTGGGGCTTGCAGAGAAGTATCGGTTCAGAAATGTTTTCACAAGTTTTAGTTTTTTTTAGATTAATAAAAGTATCATATACACACTAAAACCCATATCAATCCCGTATCAAAATGTTTTGTTTATGAGACATTCTGTTTTGAATTCGTTGCACAGGGATTTCAATTGTGTTGCACCACAGAAAGGGTTAAACAATAAAAATCTTAATTATCAATGCATTAGCACAAAAACGCAAAAACGAATATTAAAAGTTATTTGGGAAGGGAACTCATAAAAAGCTATTTCGATTCCAATATTTCACCAGGGGTTTTTCCATAATATTTCCTAAAGCAGGTTATGAAATAGGATGTACTTGAAAAGCCCGACTTGAAGGCTACTTCATTAATATTGAAATTCTTATTGGAAAGCAGACCATATGCCAATTTTAACCTTACCTCCCGGATGTAATCACTTGGTGACTTATCAATGATAGCCCTGAACTTTCTGAAAAGCTGGGCACGGCTTAACCCCATCATTTTCCCGAGGGAGTCGACCGACAATTCCGGGTCTGAAACATTCTCGCGAATGATTTCAAACACTTTTTGGAGAAATCGCTGGTTGGGATCTTCAGCATCCACATCAGTAATCTCGCTTAAGGCAACAAAAGAAGAATATTTATTTTTCAGCCTGGATCTTTGCAAGAGTAGATTTTTAACCTGCACATCCAGGAAATTGAAATCAAAGGGCTTCTCCACATAGGCATCCGCGCCGGTTTCCAGTCCTTTTATTTTATGTTCAAGGGAAGTTTTCGCGGTCAGCAGGATCATGGGGATGTGACAAGTTATAAAATCGGATTTTACATGCGAACAAAATTCATACCCACTCATTTCAGGCATCATAACATCGGAAATGATGATATCAGGCAATTTGACCAAAGCAAGATTCAGACCATCTTTGCCATTGGCGGCTTCTAAGACTGTATAGGATTTGAAACTAACTTTCAGGAAATTTCTCAGATCATCATTGTCCTCCACTATTAGCATAATCTGTTTTTCGTCTTTCCCAATTTCCTGAAACTGAGCAGAACCAAACTCATTAAATGATTCACGGGGAACATGCTGGGCAATGTCATTCAACCTTTCATCCGCCAGAATTTCATTGTCTGCATAAGCCTGACGTGAAACAGCGAAACTGAATGAAAAGCAACTTCCTTTGCCTGGATTACTGGTTACCGATATTTTTCCATGATGAAGGTCCGAAAGTTTTTTGGTCAGGGCCAAGCCAATTCCTGTTCCTGAATTAGTTGTAAAAGAATTATCTTCAACCATGAAAAAACGGTCAAAAATCTTCCCGATATCATCCTTGGAAATCCCCACCCCGGTATCAGTAACACTAATCCCCGCATGATTATAGTCCCAATTTAAAACAACATCAATCTGCCCCCCGGTTGGAGTAAACTTAAAAGCATTCGCCAACAGGTTAAAAACGATTTTATCGATAGCTCCCCTGTCAAACCACTGCATATCAGGCACAACTCCTTTAATCTCATAAGAAAGCACAATATTTTTACTTTGAGCCGATTCGCGGAACCCGTCAATAATCTTCCCAATAAACACAGCCAGATCGCCGGTTCTGACCTGAAGTTTCAACTTCTCGTTTTCTGCTTTTCTGAAATCCATGAGTTGGTTTACCAAACGGAGCAACCGGCTGACGTTGCGGCTCATAATGTTGTACAGGTACTTTGTCTCCTGAACACTAAGCTCCTGATTATTAAGCTTCTCAAGGGGTCCGGAAATGAGGGTGAGCGGGGTTCTGAATTCGTGAGATATATCAGTAAAAAATCTGAGTTTCATCTGATTTATCTCTTCCATACGAGCCTTCTCGCGACGCTCGTGTTCCAAAAGACTATTTTGCTCGATTCTGATAATAATCAGCTTCCGCAAGGCAAATAAAAAACTTAAAATCAACGACAAGTATACGAGGTAAGCCCAAACTGTTTTCCAATAGGGAGGGAGAACCCTGACCTTAATTGACGTCCCTTCCTTATTCCAGATGAGATCGTTGTTTGAAGCCCTGACCTTGAAAATATAGTCGCCTGCCTTTAAATTCATGTAAGATGCCCTTCTGGAGGTTCCTGCATAATTCCAACCTGCATCATAACCCTCGAGCATATATTCGTACTGGTTTTTTTCAGGCATTATGTAATTGAGGGCAACGAAATCAAAACCGAAAAAAGACTGGTTGTACTTTAGCGTAATTGATTCAGATTCATCGATTGTTTCAGATAAGGGTGACCCCTGTGAATGTGGCTTAACAATTTTGTTAAATAACCGGAAATCGCTTATTATTACGGGGGGAATAACCAGATTATCCACAATATCAGCCGGAGAGAAAACATTAAAGCCATTGATGCCTCCAAAAAACAGTTTGCCATTGCTGTGTCTGAAACAGGAGCCGCGGTTAAACTCATTACTCTGTAATCCATCCCTAACGTTATAATAACGGATGTTTCCTGTTTCCGGCGACCACCGAGTTAGCCCCTGATTGGTGGATATCCACAAATGTCCGAGCCTGTCGTCAATAACACTGTTTACAACATCAACCGGCAGGCCTTCATCCTGAACAAGTGCCATTGCACTATACTTCTCGTTATAGAGATAAAGACCATTATTGGTTCCTGCCCAAATCCTTCCGCGCGAATCCTCACACAATGAATTAACATAATCGTTACTGTTAATCCGGGTTACAGAATCCACAGGTATCCTAACAAAATTGTCATTGGACGGGTGATAAAGGTTCACTCCTTCACCCTTGGTTCCAAACCATAAGCGTTTCTTTGAATCCAGAAGAACTGACATTATATGGTTGTTGCTGATGCTATTCGTATCCTCCGGATCGGATCTGTACCTTTTGAGCAGAACCCCTCTTTCGGTAATGTTATACAACCCGTCCTGGCATCCGATCCAAAGTTTTCCGGTAGTATCCTGCACAATAGCAAAAACTTTTTTTCCCGGGAGAAAAGTGGCAAACTTCCCCGAACTTTTATCATACTTTTTCAGACCAACCCCAAATGTACCAACCCACAATCCTCTATTGGAATCCACAAAAACAGCTTTCACATTAATGCTTGCAAGGGAATCCGAACCAAAATCCCACTTTTCGAAAGCATGCATTCTCCAGGTCCCGGTATCCAGATAATTTAAGCCACCAGCCTCAGTACCTACCCAAACGCCCTGTTTATCCTCGGCAAAAGCAGAAACCACATTATTGCTCAAACTAAAAGGGTTATTTATCTGATGCCTATAATGCTCAAACCTCAACTGGTTTTTAGCTAAAAAAGAAATTCCTCCATTCCAGGTTCCGATCCAGAAATTCCCATTGACATCCCTGAAAAAAGAGTAGACCGAATTATGAGACAGGCTGAGAAGATTATTCTCGTCATGGGTATAAACCTGGTACTTATTTTGCTCAATATCATATTTTATCAAACCATCATAGGTTCCATACCAATAAGCTTTGTCATCCTCGTTTAAAATGGTACGGATATCATTATATAATGCAATCGGGGAATTTTCAGGTATAGGAAGCCTGATAAACCCATCTTTCCCGAATTCAAGAAGAATCAATCCTTCAGGGCTACCCACCAAAACATTGCCATCCATATTAAAGCAAACAGGCACCTTTTTATCATTGCTAACCAGGCGGGCAACTGCAGGGTCGAAATCATAGCTTATCGCGTGGGAGTCAGTAGGATTAAGCAATACCAGCCTTTCTTTCGTCCCGAGAATCAGCCTGCCCGCATTATCCTCCATAATTCCACTGACGTTTTCAATTGTCCCTTGCGCGGTTGCCTTTACTGGAATGAACTCGTCATTTTCCCTGTCATACCGTAGAAATTCCCGTCGTGTTCCAACCCAGATCGTCCCGCTTTTATCTTCGTAAAGAATATTTATTGAACGTGAAAGCGTTGATTTCGCAACTCCCTCAGCAAATGGATAACGGGTAAACGACTCTGTGTTCCGGTCAAACCTGTTAAGACCTCCGTTTCGGGTTCCCACCCAAATTACCTGATTTTGGTCTTCAAGAATACAGGTAATTTCATTGTCACTAATTGTGGAGCTATCCGTCGACCGCGTAGTATAAACCTTAAACTCGTACCCATTATAAACATTTAATCCCCCTGCCCGCGTTCCAACCCATATAAATCCTTTCTTATCCTGAATAATTGAAAAAACCGTGCTCTGCGACAGACCTTCAGCCAATGAGATTTGCTTAAACCTTTCATCAGTGCTGAATCCAGTAAATCCTTCATCAACCTGGGCAGAAAGCAAAGCTGTTTTGCAGAGACAAAACACAAATGAAAACATGAATATTAATCTACCCATAAAGAATAATTGACATAAAATTGATTCTGCATATTGATATAAATTTCGGCAAATTAAGATTAATAAGCATGCTAAATTAAATTATTAATACCGATTTATTGAAAATTATTAGAGAAGAGCGCGCCAATTTTATAATTTCGCAGCAAATTACGAATTGAGATGGATTATAACAGGATGATTACGGCAGCTGTTTATGCCGCAGAGAAGCACAAATACCAAAGAAGAAAAGGATACAACCAGATTCCCTACATCAATCACCCCCTCAAGGTTTCCAAGTTGCTTAGTGATTGCGGAGAAAATGATGAGGATTTGCTGATTGCTGCATTATTGCATGATATTATTGAAGATACCGATGCCACTGTTGACGACATTACCCAAGAATTTGGAAACGTGGTTAGCGGAATGGTAGTTGAAGTTACCGATGATAAAGAACTGCCCTATTCCATTCGCAAAGAACTTCAGGTTAAAAACGCTCCCGGGCACAGTATCGGAGCTAAAAAACTGAAAATTGCCGATAAAATCTGCAATATCAGGGATATTCTTTCCTATCCTTTGGATTGGAGCACCGAAAGAAAACTCACTTACCTCGATTGGGCACAACAGGTAGTAAAAGGTTGCGAAGGAGTCAATCAGGATCTCGAGAAAGTTTTCTATCAAACTCTTGAAGAAGGAATCGAGACTCTGAATTCGGAACTTTAGAATTCCATTCGCGCCAGGGGTGAAATATTCTGGGGAGCAAAAATCTTTTTTCCGTATTTAAAATAGCCGGTAATCGCTATCATCGCTGCGTTATCGGTAGTAAAACGAAACTCCGGAATGAAGGTGTCCCAGTTTCTCTTAATGGCTTCGGATTCAATCCTGTTGCGCAAGCCCGAATTTGCCGACACCCCTCCTGCCAATGCTATTCTTGAAATGCCGTAATCACTGGCAGCCTTTATTAACTTATCCATGAGAATATCGATAATTGTTTTTTGAATTGAAGCACAGAGATCGTTTTTGTTCTCCTCGATAAAGCCCGGATTAAGCTTTTGCTGATCTCTTAAAAAGTAGAGAATTGAAGTTTTCAATCCGCTAAAACTATAGTCGAGTCCGGGTATACGCGGTTTGCTAAAGGCAAATCGGGTCTCATCACCCAGTTTGGCCAGTTTATCTACAAAAGGCCCTCCCGGATAGGGCAATCCCAGCAGCTTCGCACTTTTATCAAACGCCTCCCCTGCTGCATCATCAATTGTTTTACCAATGATTTCCATTTCGAGATGGTCTCGAACCAACACGATCTGACTGTGTCCGCCCGATACAAGCAAACAAAGAAAGGGAAACTCGGGTTTCGGGAGCGACAATCCTTCCTGCTCAATAAAATGGACCAATATATGGGCCTGCAAGTGATGCACCTCGATTAACGGTATGTTTCGCACCAGGGCGAATCCCTTGGCAAAAGAAGTGCCAACCAGCAATGACCCCAAAAGACCCGGACCACGGGTAAAGGCAACTGCATCAATATCGTTGCCTTGCACTCCAGCCTTCTTCAATGCAGCATCAACCACCGGAACAATATTCTGCTGATGTGCCCTGGAAGCAAGCTCCGGAACAACTCCCCCGTATTGAATATGGACATCCTGATTGGCAATTACACTGGAGAGTAAAACGCCATCCCTTACTACCGCAGCAGCAGTGTCGTCACATGAAGATTCAATCCCAAGAATGGTCGTACTCATTTTTATCAATATTAGTCAATAATCTGAACTATTTTTCGTTTTTTTACATAAGTATTAAAGCCCAAAAATATCAAAAAATTAATTAAAATATTTCTTATCTTTTTACTGGTACTGATTTCGATACCTTCGTTGGGAATTTTGTTCCTTCAAAACAACGAAATACAGACCTACCTCACTTCTGTTGTTACCAAAAAAATCTCTGCAAATCTCGACGCGAAAATATCCATCGATGAAGTTGCCGTGACTTTTGTGAATCGTCTGGTTTTGAAAAACATATATGTTGAAGATCAAAACGGTGACACCCTGCTATTCGCCGAAAAAATCAAGCTCAGTCTGAAAAAATACAGCAAAAGAAACAAGGAAATGGAGTTTTCTCGATTGAGCATAGAGGATGCTTATATCCATTTCAATATCGATACTTCAGGGGTTCTGAACCTTCGGTTTATAACGGATCAACTAATAAAAAAAGACAAAAAGGACTCCACTAGGTTTTCTATCGGGATTAACAATGTTGAACTTGTCAATTCCCGCTTTCATTATTCGCGGGAAGGCAGGAACATCGTAACAAGAGGGGTGAATTACGCCGACATGGATATGCGGGGCATGAACTTCAAACTGGAGGATTTTGAATTATCAGGCGACACATTGTCCTATACCATTAAAAAGTTGAGCCTCAGAGAAAAAAGCGGCTTAACAATAAACGAGTTTAGTTCCAACATGAGCTTTTCCGGCAGGCATATGGACTTTGACAATGTAAGTCTTTTAACTCCCCACTCGACTTTATCGGCCGACTTTCTCAAATTGAGTTTTTTCGATTACAAGGATTTTTCCGACTTCGTGAATTTGGTGGGTATTGATTTCCATTTTGACCCTTCACTCATCTCATTCAGCGATATTTCCTATTTTGCCACAAACCTTGAAGGCTACGACGAAGAACTCAGTTTTTCGGGCTACCTGAAAGGTCAGATCAGCAATCTTAAGGGAACCGACCTGCTTCTTTCATATAATGATCATACACGCTTAAAAGCCAATTTCACGATGTATGGCCTGCCCGATATTAAATCGGCATTTATGAATTATGACTTCACCAGTTTCGAGACAAATTCCGAGGACCTGAGGAATCTGAAAATACCCGGTCGGGACAAGAACAAAAGACTTAAAATACCCCAATCCATTGCCGAACTGGGAACCATCAAATATTCGGGGAAGTTTACCGGTTATCTGGACGATTTCGTCGCATACGGCACGTTTAAGACCAGCCTGGGTGAGTTTTCCTCCGACATCCTTCTGAAACCCGATACCGCCAACACTCTTTATTTCCAAGGAAGACTCAAAACCAAGAATTTCTTTCTGGGCAAGTTCATAAAACAAGATTCTTTGGTGGGGAGAATTACCATGAACGCAAACATTAACGGCTACACGTCCAAGACCGGCCTGTATGCCAAAATGGACGGATTAATCGATAGTCTGGAACTCAATCGTTACAACTATAAAAACATTGACCTTACAGGTACTTTAACCGATAAGGTTTTTGATGGGTCGTTCAATATTACGGATCCCAATATAAAAATGGAGTTTTTGGGAAAGGTGAACTTCTCCAATGAGAATCCTGAATTCGCCTTTACAGCCGACGTATCCAGGGCAAGGCCTTACTATCTTAACCTTGGCAACACCGACCCGGGTTATTTTGCCTCCTTTCTTCTCGAAACAAATTTCACAGGAAAGACCATCGATCAGTTGAATGGGGAAATACGAATTGTAAACTCACTGTTTCGCAAGAAGGACGACCAACTCCAGATATACAATCTCAGTCTTCAAGCCATAAACACCCCCGGCAGCAACAGCATCAGAATCAACTCGGATGTTATGGATGTGGATATAAAAGGAAGGTACCAGTTCAGCAGCCTGCCTTCATCCTTTAAAAACCTCGCGGCCTTTTATTTGCCTTCCCTCGAAGAAAAGGCTACAGGAGTCGAGGCGAAAACAGATAAAAACAATTTTGACTTTTCCATCAGGCTGAAAAACATTCATCCCCTAATTGCATTTTTCCTGCCCGGTTACGATATGGGCAATAATTCCGAAATCTCGGGGCATTACAAGCCGGAAGAAAAAGATGTTTCACTCAATGTAAATACCACACTGTTTGTTTTCAAGGGAAATGAATGGAAGAACCTCAGCATAAAATCCAAGAGCGACAAGGAAACCGTAAATTTATTATCTACCAGCAGTTCCCTTGTTCTGAGCAACAAAATGGTAATCGACAGTTTAGTGATTACCTCAAAGTTGAAGAAAGACACTGCCAGAATAAGCCTTGACTGGGATTCAAACAGCAAGCCCTTATATCAGGGCAGGATTAACGCCGTTGCCAGTTTACAGAGAAACCTCCAAAGCAGAAACCCGATCATCGGAGTTCAATTCGATCCCTCGGAAATATTCTTCAACGACACACTCTGGCATATTTCGGAGAGCAAAGTTTCGATTGACACCAGCTCCATTGCTATTGATTCATTTACGATTTTCAATCAGAGCCAGAACTTCCTTGTCTACGGAACTGTTTCCGAGAACTCGGATGACGCGCTCCGGTTTAGCTTCAACGACATGAATCTAACCACCTTAAACCTGTTTACCCGGAAATTCAAAATGCAGCTTGACGGACGCTTATCGGGGCAGGCCAGCATTAAAGACCCTTTTCATAACATCACCTTTCTCTCGGACTTGCAGATGAAAGACCTTTTTATAAACGGAGAAAATCTTGGGGAAGGGGAATTGCTTGCGAATTGGAACAACAGCCTCAAAAAAATACACATCAAGGGATTTCTTGGGAGAGGATTGGTACCTGCTATCAAGATTGAGGGGGATTTTTCACCTCAGACAAAATCGATGAATTTTACGGGGGATATGGATAAACTCAAGCTTAACATGTTTCAGCCCTATGCCGCGTTTTTGGTTTCCGATCTCAAGGGAATTGCCACAGGACAGCTAACCCTCACAGGCACAACCAAACAACCTGAGATGAACGGCAGCCTCAGGCTTATGAAAACATCTCTTATTGTAAACTACCTTCAAACCCGTTACAATTTCAGCAACGATGTGAAGATTGTACATAACAATGTGATTCTAAAAAATTTCGAGGCTTTTGACGAAAAAGGAAACAAAGCGGTTGCACAAGGCACCATAACGAGCAAGTATTTTAAGGATTTTAATCTTGACGTAAAGGTTGAAACCAACAACTTTGCATTTCTAAACACTACAGAAAAGGACAACCCTCTGTTTTACGGCCGGATTTTCGCGGGAGGCATTATTCGCATAAGCGGGCCCACAGATAATCTCTCCATGAATATCACAGCCCGGTCGGAACGAAACTCGGTATTTTTCATCCCCCTTTATGCAACCGAAGAGGTGGCTGTGAGAAATTTCATCGATTGGGTAGATCCGTTTGCATCTGCTAATGGAACTGCTGAGACAAGGCCAAGATACGAGGTGAAAATGAAGGGGATGCAGATGAGTTTCAACCTGGAGGTTACGCCTGACGCAGAAGTCCAGCTGATTTTTGACCCCAAGGTAGGGGATATTATCAAGGGAAGGGGAACCGGAAGCCTGAAAATCCTGATAAACACTCTCGGGAAATTTGAGATTTACGGAGATATTGACATTGAGCAAGGCGATTACCTTTTCACCCTTCAGAATGTAATCAATAAAAAGTTTGTTGTTGAAAAAGGCGGGAGAATCAGTTGGAACGGTGACCCATCCGACGCAAACATCGACTTGACAGCCATTTATGGTTTAAAAACCACGATTTCGGCCCTTGATCCCGATCCCGAGCAACAAACCTCCCGAAAAAGAATACCTGTTGAATGCGTCATCAATATGTCGGGAAAACTTATGAATCCGACAATTGAACCCGATATCATGCTTCCGGGGGCAGACCAGCAGACCCAGAACATCGTCAAAAACAGCATCAATACCGATGAGGAAATGATGAAACAGTTTGTGTCGCTTCTGGTAATGAACAATTTTTATTCCCAGCAGGGATTTACCCAGGGAAGCTCGGGGGGCACCAGCTCCAATGTAGCCGGCGTAACCACAAGCGAACTGCTTTCGAATCAGCTTTCCTCATGGCTTTCGCAGATAAGCAACGATTTTGACATTGGGGTAAATTACCGTCCCGGCGACCAGATTACCAGTGACGAATTGCAAGTTGCACTGAGTACACAAATCCTAAACGATCGGATTTCCATCAGTGGGAATTTGGATGTTGGAGGAAATGAGACAACTACAAGCACTGCTACCAATACAAATAATATTGTAGGGGATTTCGATATCAATTTCAAGATAACTGAAAAACTTCACGTCAAGGCCTTTAATCGGGCTAACGATAATTTGCTGTTTCAGACCTCTCCCTATACCCAAGGGGTTGGCTTTTTTTATCGGGAATACTTCAACAACCTCAATGAATGGGCTTCGCGATTTAAGAAGAACAAGGCTGACGCGCTTCAACCAAAAAAAACAGAAGATTTTAACGAAGAAGATGAAGAAGAGTAAATACTGAAAAGAGGCTATCTTTATTGCGTATTAAAAATTTGGAATTTGCCTTTAAAATTTCTCATGTGAATTAAATAACATTTCTATATTTGTGCTTCCAAAATTTTAAAATTTAAAACACCTACTATGTTTATCCTGATGATTGTGATTTTTGTTCTGGGATATATAGCAATTGCCCTTGAACACCCTCTTAAAGTTGATAAAGCCGTTTCCGCATTGGCAATTGGGACCCTATGCTGGGTGGCTTATATTTTTGGAGCATTCGATATTCTCGGGGGAGGATTGAGCCCTGCCTTTTCGAAATATGTCGCGGCCAGAGAAGGCCTGCAGGACGAAGGAGCTGTAAGAACCTTCCTGGCCAGCCTGATTCACCTTGAAGGCGCAGAACGCCATGAATGGCTCGAAATCATGAGGGAATGGATTGTCGAAGTGCAGATAATAGAGCACTTGGGGGAAATTGCTGAAATTCTGTTTTTCCTTCTTGGGGCCATGACAATCGTTGAGGTAATCGACCAGCACGAAGGTTTTAAGGTAATTACCGATAAAATCCACACCACCAACAAAGTGAAATTGCTGTGGATCATAGGTATCCTTACCTTCTTCATGTCCGCGGTTCTCGATAACCTTACTACCACAATCGTAATGGTAGCCTTGCTTCGGAAACTCGTGTCGGATAAAAAAACCCGTTGGTTCTTTGCCAGTATCGTAGTTCTCGCTGCTAATGCCGGAGGCGCTTGGTCGCCAATTGGGGATGTCACAACCATTATGCTTTGGATCGGAGGCCAGGTCTCCACTGTAGCTATTATCACCAGAGTATTCCTGCCAAGTGTGGTAAACATTCTGGTTCCTCTCATTATCATTAGCTTTACGATGAAAGGGAATGTCATGCGACCGGACATAAAAGATAACGGGAATGAACTGACAAGTCTTTATGAACGCAAACTGATGTTGATTTTAGGAGTTGGCGGATTATTGTTTGTACCTGTTTTCAAAACAATAACCCATCTCCCTCCCTACATGGGAATGCTGCTCAGTTTGTCGATAATCTGGCTTGTAACCGAAATACTCCATAAGGGTAAAGATGTTGAGATCAAGGCCAAGCTTAAAATTGTGGCTATCCTTAAAAGGGTTGAGTTGCCAACGGTGTTCTTCTTTCTGGGAATTCTAAGCGCGGTTGCAGCTTTGCAATCGGCCGGACATCTTGCTCTGATGGCCAAGTCGCTTGACGAGAGTCTCGGAAATGTGTACCTTATAAATATAGCAATCGGATTCCTGTCGGCAATTGTTGACAATGTTCCCCTTGTGGCTGGTGCAATGGGTATGTATCCAATTGTAGATCCCGCACACCTCCTTGCTATAACCGATCCTGCAGCAATGCAGTACGCCCATAACTTTGTTCAGGACGGAATATTCTGGGAATTTCTGGCTTACACAGCAGGTACCGGCGGAAGCATCCTGATTATTGGATCAGCGGCAGGTGTGGCAGCAATGGGTCTCGAAAAAATAGACTTTATCTGGTATCTCAAAAACATCTCCCTACTCGCCCTTCTTGTGAGGTTGAGGTTGAGAAACTTTAAATATGAGTCAGAGAATAATAGAAAAAGGGAAACGAAAATTCGTTTCCCTTTTTCTTTTCGCATGAGAAATGCAGTCACGCATAGACAGGCTAAGCGAGGAAAACAGCTTCCAATCTCCTTAAACTATTCATATGTAATTGATGAGCCTGCAAATCCCGGCATTTGCATTCCGGGTTCGAACCATTCTTGTTAATAAATCCCGTTTGTTTTTAACAATCCACATAATACAAACCCCGTTCCATCCGTTTTTTTATATAACTTCGCAAAAAAAAATCATTCACTATGAATATTCTGACACTCTTACAGATCGTTACTGCCGAGACTTCATCGATACAGACCGCAGGCACGAGGGAAGAAACTTTTCTCTCCATTGCAATGAAGGGAGGATGGGTAATGATACCTATTTTGGCACTTTCTATAATTGCTGTCTACATTTTTGTTGAGAGATATTTCGCAATTAAGAAAGCTCAGAAAGTAGACATCAACTTCATGAACCGCATCAGAGACTACATAATGGACGGTAAAATTGATGCCGCCAAAAACCTGTGCGAAACAACCGATAATCCCGTTGCGCATATGATCCACAAGGGTATCAGCAGGATTGGACGTCCCCTTAATGATGTAAATGCAGCCATTGAAAACGTTGGCCGTTTGGAAGTTTACAAACTCGAACAGGGATTGCCCACACTGGCATCATGCGCAGGTGGAGCTCCTATGATCGGCTTTTTCGGAACAGTTATCGGAATGATTCAGTCGTTTATGGAAATGTCGAGTGCAGGAAACAACATCAATGTGTCTCTACTTTCAACCGGGATTTACACTGCACTAGTTACAACGGTTGCCGGTCTTATCGTCGGGATTTTTGCGTACTTCGCCTATAATGCCCTGGTTGCAAAAGTAGAGAAAGTAGTGAACACCCTTGAAGCCAGCACCACTGAATTTATGGATCTTTTAAACGAGCCTGTAAAATAATTACATGATAATTAAGTCGCGAAATAGAGTTGCAGTGGGTTTCAGTACCTCAGGAATGACAGATATCGTTTTCCTGTTGCTGCTCTTCTTTATGATCACCTCAACCATGATCGCCCCAAATGCTCTTAAGCTCTTGCTTCCGCAACAGGGACAATCAACCAGCTCCACAGAAGTAGTGCCTGAAGTAGGTGTCAGAGGTAGCGGAATCATTACGATCGACGGACGCACCGTAAATCTGGAGGAATTAGCTAAGGTTCTTGAAAGAAAATTGCGGGGTCAGTCAGACCCAACTTTCAAGCTTATTACAGCATCCGATGTAACGGTAAAGGAAACGGTGAGCGTAATGAATGTAGCCGTAAGTGGTAATTACAAAGTTGTTTTAATTAAAGAATAACATGGCCATCGGTAAAAAGAACAAGTCCAATACCACTTTTAGTTTGTCGGGAATGACAGATATTGTATTCCTTTTGCTTTTGTTTTTCATGCTTGTATCTACGCTCACAGCTCCTGTAGCTTCAAATATTATGTTACCCCAAAGCAACAATCAAACAGTTGCCAACCCTGTGGTTGTTATTTCCATAAGCAACCAGATGGAATATATGGTGGATGAGAAGTCCTGCAGCTTTGATCAGATCGAATCCCTGTTAAAAGAACGTCTTGGTGTACGGAAAGAACCTCCCACAGTTCGTATTAATGCAGATGAGAATGTAAGCATGAATGAGATTTACAAACTTTTAGAGATTGCTAAAAAGAACCAGTACAAGGTAATTCTGGGAACCCGTTCCTTATAAAACGAAGGCCATGAAATACGACTCCAGGGGATTAATTGGAACCATAGTTTTACATACGCTTATTCTGTTACTCTTAATATTTTTCGGGTTTAGCTTCCCCGATCCTCCCCCTGAGGAACAGGGCGTTCTGGTAAATTTCGGGACCGACATAACCGGTCTGGGTGATGTTGAGCCAAGCGGCGACGAGACTCAGGGTGGAGATGTGGAAACCATGCCTGAGCCTGTTGAAACGGTTAAGGAATCGGTGGTTGAAACGGTCAAACAGAAAACACAGGAAGCTGTGGTCGCAAAAAACACTCAGACTGTTGAAGAAACAAAAGTAAAAGAGAACAAGCCCACGCCGGAAGAACTCAAGCAACAAGAATTAAAAAGGCTTCAAGCCGAAGAGCTCCGAAAGAAAAAAGCCGAAGAAGAGCGTTTGCGTCTGGTTGCGGAACAATGGAACACAAAAGGGAAGAATGCCTTTGGAAATAAGGGAGTTGGTACCACAACAGGGTCGGAAGGCGTTACCCAGGGAACAGGAAATCAGGGAAGTATAGATGGCACACCCGGTGCCGATAATTACGGTGACGGGGGAGGCCTGGGAAACGGCGAAGGTTTTGGCCTCGGCAACAGGGGCTTGAGGGGAACCTTGCCCAAACCTCTGGTTGATGGATGTACCGTAACATCAAGAGTTATTATTAAGGTTCAGATTAATGTGGACCGGGAAGGAAATGTTATCGGGGATCCCAAAATCCTTGAGTCGAATTTTCAGGACGACTGCCTCTATATGGCGGTTTTAAAAGCTGCATCTTCAGCCAAATTCACAGTCGACCAACAAGCAAACTTCCGACAACAGGGATGGATAAGGTATATTATTGAACCGTGAGAATTCAGAATTCAGAATTCAGAATTCTTTGACTTATCCCATCAGTAACTTAACGGAAGCTACCAGCAATACAGCCAGCAAAATAAACCTCACCACCGCAGGTCCCCATTTAACCGACATTCGGGCTCCTATCCAGGCACCAAGCATGCTACCTGCTGCAACTATGAACCCCAATTTGTAATCGACTTGATGGTTAACAATAAAAACTGTTAGTGAAAATGGGGTGTAAATAAACACCATCAGTACTTTAAGCGCATTGGCCTTGATAAGATCAAATCCTGAAGCCAACACCAGTGCCGCAAGTAGAAAAAAACCGACTCCGGCCTGAATGAATCCGCCATACAATCCCACGATAAAGAAAACTATTATCTGAACCCAGAGAGGAAGTGGAGGACTACCCGCATGACTGTTGATCCATCGGGAAGGCTTCAGGAGAATTAGGAAAAACATAAAAATAAGTAAGATCGCTATTGCGGTTTTCATTGCATCTTCATTCACATCAACAGCAATCATGGCACCGATAAGAGAACCCATAACGGAAGGAATCCCGATTTTCAGCGCAGTGGAAAAATCAAGCAGGTCCTGCTTTTTAAAACTTATTATGGCAACAAGGCTCTGGAACAGGATACCGATTCTGTTGGTTCCGTTTGCAACCGGAGCCGAAAGGCCGAAAGCCATAAACAATGGAAGTGTGAGGAGTGATCCGCTTCCGGCAAGTGTATTGATAAAACCTGCAATAATTCCTGCTCCAACGAGAATCAGTACTTCATACCATTCCATTTAACGAAAGCTTACAATAATTTTTATAAATCCATTCCTTTCCGGGTCAATTAAGCCGTGTAAGTTGCGTTTAAGAGCACTCCGATCGGATTTCCCAATGCTTACAGCTGTTTCCATGCAGATGCATGAATTAGTTATCATGCAGGATACTGTTAACCGCCTCTTTTAGCCTGGCCAGCCAATTGTTTTCCTTTATAACATATTCCTCAATACCCATCCTGATTAGCTCCAGTACTACTCCCCCACTTTCTTGACCCGAGAGTATTATTACCGGAATCACAGGTTCAGTTTTTCGTATCTCCTTCAATATATCCATCCCTCCCAGCACCGGCTTGCTTCTGTTAACAAAGCAATAGTCGAGTATTATAAGATCAGGTTCCCGAAATAGTTCAACCAATGAATCTTCTCCATAACTAAAGCTCATCACATCCAGCTTATCCGATTTCAGTTCAGCTTCAACGAGTTTATGGATTACAGGATCATCATCAATTATGAATATGAGCGGTTTTATTCTCATGAAAAGGCAAATTTGCTAAAAGGCGAACATTGGATAGTCCCTCATCAGTTTGTTCACTTTTTCCTCAACTTTTTCGATGACCTTGGGATCAGCAATGTTGGTTACAACCTCGTTAATCAGATCTACGATAACCGGGATAACATCCTCTTTTACTCCACGGGTGGTTATCGCGGGAGTTCCAACCCGTATACCTGAAGTCTGGAAGGGCGAGCGCGAATCAAAAGGAACCATGTTCTTATTCACAGTAATGTCGGCCAGAACCAAAGCTTTTTCAACTTCCTTGCCAGTCACATCGGGCACCTTGGTTCTTAAATCGATAAGCATGGAATGGTTGTCGGTTCCACCAGAAACCACTTTGTAACCGTGCTTAACAAAGCATTCGGCCATTACCTTGGCGTTTTTCTGCACCTGCAACTGATATGCTTTGTACTCGGGCTGAAGCGCTTCCCCAAAAGCAACTGCCTTGGCGGCAATTATATGTTCCAACGGGCCGCCCTGTATCCCGGGGAAAACAGCAGAATTAAGAAGTGATGACATCATCCTGATCTCCCCTTTTTTGGTTGCTATTTTCCAGGGATTTTCAAAATCCTTCCCTAAGAGAATAATTCCTCCCCTGGGGCCTCTTAAGGTTTTATGGGTGGTAGATGTAACTATATGAGCGTGTTCTAGAGGGTTATTGAGCAATCCCGCAGCAATAAGGCCTGCTGGGTGAGCCATGTCGACCATGAAAATCGCTCCAATGGAATCGGCCAGTTTTCGCATCCGGGCATAGTCCCACTCCCTTGAATAAGCAGAAGCCCCGGCAATAATGAGTTTTGGCCTTTTTTCAAGGGCAATCTTCTCCATCATGTCGTAATCAACCCTTTCGGTTTTCTGGTCGAGACCGTATGAAATTGCATTGTACAAAAGTCCTGAACTGTTCACAGGTGAGCCGTGTGATAAATGTCCCCCGTGCGAAAGATCCAATCCCATGAAGGTGTCGCCCGGCTGCAAACAAGCCAGAAAAACAGCCATGTTTGCCTGAGCACCGCTGTGCGGCTGCACATTGGCATATTCAGCATTATAAATCTCTTTTAATCGGTCGATGGCGAGCTGCTCGGCTTCATCAACCACCTCGCATCCCCCGTAATAACGATTTCCGGGGTAACCTTCTGCGTATTTGTTAGTTAAAACAGAACCCATGGCTTCCATAACCTGCTGGCTGACGAAGTTTTCGGAAGCAATAAGCTCGATACCGCGCTTCTGACGGTCCTGCTCTCTCTGAATAATATCGAATAATTGTAAATCGCGTATCATAATTTCTTTATTTTGAGTTCAAATTTAAGTCTTTGAATTTTATTTTTTTGCTTTTTAAGTTGTGAAATATAAATATTTTCCAACAGGCTCAACCAGGTCTTCCTTAGTCCTGCAATTTCCCTTACTACTCGTCGCTAAACTGCACAAGCAATTTTCTGTACATATTGAATATTCTGGCTTTTGACACAAAACCAATATACAGATCGCCATCCGTTACCGGCAAATTCCAGGCCCCTGTATCTTCAAACTTTTGCATAACACTTCCCATGGGCTCTTTGGGAGAAACGGTTGCAGGAGGCGACACCATCAGATCGGCAACCAAAGTGGTTTGATACAATTCCTGATTGAAAATAATTTCCCTGACATCATCCAGGAGGATAATCCCAACGAAATGGCCATCCTCATCCACCACCGGAAAGATATTTCTTTTCGACTTGGAAATAAGTTTCACCAGATCTCCAAGAGTAGCATCAGGTCTGATAATCTTTAGATCCTTCTCAATAACCGATTCCAGGTTGAGCAAGGTTAGCACTGCTTTGTCTTTATGATGGGTTATCAGGTCTCCCTTGCTGGCGAGTCTTTCTGTGTATATTGAATGGCGCTGGAACGAATAGCTGGTAAGGTACGCAATTGCAGAGGTAACTATAAGAGGAATAAAAAGAGCATATCCGCCGGTAATTTCAGCAATTAAAAATATAGCGGTCAGAGGCGCATGCATAACAGCAGCCATCACGCCAGCCATACCAACAAGAATAAAGTTTCGCTCCGATACCGCATCAAAATGCAATATATTCAGGGTTTTCGACACCATAAACCCAAGTATTCCGCCCATAAACAGCGAGGGGGCAAAAATCCCACCTACGCCACCACCCCCATTGGTTACCGACATGGCGATAACCTTAAAAACCAATACCAATCCCATATACAAAAGAAGCAGCCAGGAATTGTCACGAAGTTCATAGAACAGGCTGTTATGAGTAAGATCCTGAGCCTGTCCGGTGAGCAGGGCTTTCAACGTAAGGTACCCTTCCCCGAACAGAGGGGGGAACAGCAAGATCAAAAATCCAAGTATACCTCCTCCGATTATGAGCTTTTGAAACGGATTCTTGAAACGGGCAAAAACGCCTTCAATATAAATTGTTCCGCGGGTTACGTAAAGTGCGAAAAAACCGGAAATAATCCCCAGTATGGCATAAAATGGCAAATTGCTCAGCACAAAAGGATCCTGAAGAGTGAAATAAAAAACAGCTCCTTTGCCCATAAGAAAATAGGAAAGCGTTGCTGCGGTAACAGCCGAAATCATTAAAGGGATGAGCGACCACATGGTAAGATCGAGCATCAGGACCTCCAAGGCGAAAACCAAGGCTGCAATGGGCGCCTTGAAAATCCCCGCAACAGCCGCTGCCGCTCCGCATCCCAGCATCAGGGTGGTAGTTCTGTAATCGAGGTGGAAAAAATTCGAAATCCTCGATCCTATTGCCGAACCGGTAAGTACAATGGGCGCTTCCAAACCAACAGAACCGCCAAAACCAACCGTTAGCGAACTGGCAATCATCGAGGAATACATGTTGTGCGGAGCAAGAACGCTTTTCTTCCGGGAAATTGCATAGAGGATGCGGGAAATCCCATGCGAAATTTTATCCTTTACAATATATTTGACGAAAAGCACGGTAAAAAAGATGCCAATCAGAGGCAGAGCAAAATAATACCAGTTGACACGATCAACATTAAAAGTATGAGTGAGCAAATCCTCAACAATGAAAATCAGGTTCTTAAGAACCACCGCAGCCAATCCGCCTAAGACACCAACAATAAAACTCAGCAGTATAACAAACCGCCTGGGTCCAAGATACTTGTCGCGAAAGTTGACAACTGACTTGTAAAATACTCTGTTATTCACGGGATCAAAGGTACTAAGCACAGTCAAAGAATAAAAGCGCCGGGGCAAATAAGTTTGAAGTAATTGATTTTAAACAAAATTTTTCGCCTGAATCATTAAAAATAGTAAATTCGAATCCAATACACAATGATACTATTGAAAGCATTTTACCGTTTTGAGATGATGAACTGGAAAAAACTGACATATATAACGGTATTGATATACAGCTTTTTTTTAACGGGGGAGATAAACGGGCAGGATCTTACCCCCCCGGAAAAGCCTGTTATTACTTATGTAACGGTCGACACAGCAACAGGCAACACTTTGGTTTTCTGGGAGAAAAGCCCTTCTTTCGATGTGGCTGGCTACATCTTGTACTCTGAAGAAAATCAGGGTGGCTGCTGGCAGGGGCAGATTCTGGATACAGTATCGACCTCCATCACAAGCTATATTCACAATGCTGCAGCTCTTGCAGGAAAACAGTCAATTTTATATAGCGTAACGGCTTTCGATACAGCCGGAAACCAAAGCCTGCGGAAGCCTGTTTTATGCAAAATCGAGGGCTTGCACAGCACAATTCACAATGCACTCGTTTACGATTCCTGCGCAAACACCATTACCTTGCACTGGAACAAATACTTAGGCTGGGGGAATAGCATAAGTGCATACCGTGTTAAAATGAAGATTGGTTCCGGCTCCTTTGAAGCCATTGCGGGAATAGATCCAAGCGATACGAGCTTTGTCGTATATGGTATACCCGAAAACACTATGTATTCTTTTCTCGTTGAGGCGGTCAATTATAACACGCTGGTTTCCGCCTCAAACATTGCCTCAAAGTATACTTTCATGCCCCCGCCACCCGATGAACTTCTTCTAAACTCGGTGAAGGTAACCGGACCCTATACGGTTGACATTCAGTTCAGTTACAGCGAGGGATCCCCCATTACCGACTTTGCACTGTTGCGATCCAATCAGGAATTCTCCGAATTTGAACCGGTAAAAACAGTTCGGGGAATTAATTCCTCCCCGGCTGTAATTCAAGACTCGGTTTTTACCTCAATAAACAAGTACTACTACCGAGTTGCGGCTGTGAATACATGCCGTTCGGTAATCGGAAGCTCAAACCTTGGCGTGAACATGCTTCTGCAGGGTGAAAATTCGGAAGAAACGGTTAACCTGGAGTGGAATATATATCAGGAGTTCCCTCAGGGAATTGAAAAATATGAAGTTTATCGTTTGGACACTGCCGGAAATTCTGTTTTGTTAGGATCGGTTATTAATCAGAACAGTTACATCGATAACCTTTCTTCCATATATGGTCAAAACTATTCCGGGAAAATCGTTTACCGAATTGTTGCCTATGAAAAAAACAGCGGTAATTATTCGATTTCGAACCTCTGCGAAATAAAAATCAAGTCTGAAATTTGGACACCCAATGCTTTCACCCCAAATGGGGATGGGAAGAACGATTTTTTCGCACCTGTACTCAGTGTTATCCCCGACGATTTCCTGATGTTGATATATGATCGGTTTGGGATTGTTGTATTCAGGTCCGAAAACCCCGATTATGGTTGGGATGGCCGTATCAACGGCAACAACCTGGCACAGGAAGGCGTTTATATTTATCATGTCCAGATCTCCTCCTTTAACGGACAAAGGCTTAACAAAACCGGTCATATCACTGTTTTTTACCCTTAGGGGAGATTAGTTTTAAACTTCCCCCGAATTCATTATCTTTGGCATTGTATTTTAAAACGAAAGCAATTGTAATTGAATAAAAACTCTGTTGATGACGGTAATTGAGAAGACGGAACAAGCGGAAATACAGAGGCAATTTGATGAACTCCTGCAAACCTGTGTGTTTTGCAAAACTGATGCCGATAAGGAGTTGATTACCAAAGCATTTCATTTCGCTTCCGAAGCACACCAGGGAATGAGAAGAAAATCCGGCGAGCCTTATATTGTCCATCCCATTGCAGTTGCCAAAATCGTCAATCAGGAAATCGGTCTCGGCGTCAAATCAATTATTTCCGCACTTCTCCACGATGTGGTGGAAGACACTGACTACAGTATAGAAGACATACAAATCAATTTCGGTCCCAAGGTTGCTTCCATCATCGACGGGCTAACGAAGATTTCAGGTGTGTTCGACAACAAGTCTTCGCTACAGGCAGAGAATTTCAGAAAAATGCTTCTTACCCTATCTGAAGATGTAAGGGTGATCCTTATCAAGCTGGCCGACCGACTGCACAACATGCGCACTTTGGATTCACTCCCCCGGCATAAGCAAATCAAAATAGCAGGTGAGACCATCTATCTTTTTGCCCCTTTGGCGCACAGGCTGGGACTCTATGCCATCAAAACCGAACTCGAGGATTTAAGCCTCAAGTACAGATACCCGAAAATATACGATGAGATTGTCGCGAAAATCCGTGATAATGAAGAGAAGCGAATTAACCTGATTAATAAGTTTTCGCTGCCTATCATGGACAAGCTCGTTAAAAACGACATCAAATTCCAAATAAGCGGCCGACCCAAATCCATTTATTCGGTTTGGAACAAAATGCAGCAGAAAAACGTCGAGTTCGAGGAAATCTTCGATTTGCTTGCGATCCGTATCGTGTTCGAGCCCAATATTACCATTCCCGAGAAAACGCAATGCTGGAATATCTATTCTCTTATCACGGATATTTATCCACCCCGGCCCGATCGCATCCGGGACTGGGTGTCGACCCCAAAAGCGAATGGCTATGAGGCGCTGCACGCAACTGTCATGGGCCCTTACGGGAAATGGATAGAAGTGCAGATTCGTTCGAAGCGAATGGACGAAATTGCCGAGCGTGGGTTTGCCGCTCACTGGAAATACAAAGAACCGGGAGCCGATGACCGGGAACTTGATAAATGGCTGAAAAAAATCAGGGAACTCCTTGAAAATCCCACGACCGACGCCCTGGAGTTTCTCGATGATTTCAAGATGAATCTCTTTTCCTCCGAGATCTTCGTATTTACGCCAAAAGGCCAGATTAAAACACTTCCTGCCGGTGCTACGGCCTTGGACTTCGCCTATGAAATCCATACCAAAATCGGCAATAAAGCCATTGGCGCGAAAATCAACCATCATCTTGTAGCCCTTAATCACCAGCTTCAAAGTGGCGACCAGGTTGAAATCATCACCTCCGAAAACCAAAAGGTTCAGCGCGAACTTCTCGATTACGCAATCACCGTGAAGGCAAAAAGCGCCATAAAAACAGCCCTGAAAGCCGAAACAAAAAACAGAATTGAAGTAGGCAAAAAGCTGTTGGAAGAGAAACTCCTCGAGCTAAAACTTCAACCCAGCTCGCGAATTTTCAAAAAGTTGCTCCCAGCTTATGAGGTAGCATCCAAGGATGAGCTGTACTCAAAAATCGGAAGCGGATTGGTAATCCTTGAAGACCTTAAAAAAATCCTCAGGAAAAACACCAAAAGCAAATGGATTAAATATTGGGATCTTTCCCTTGTCAAATCTGGACTTACAAAAGCAAAAGAAGAAAACCCACCCGATTCGAAAGGTACGTTTGTGGTCCATGAAGGTCTTGAGGACGACGAGAAAAACTATGTACTTGCTAAATGCTGCAATCCCATCCCGGGAGATGAAGTGATTGGATACAAGGACGAATTCGACACCGTAACTATCCACCAGGCACGCTGCGAAGAGGCTGTAAAACTTTCTTCCCGGCAAGGAAACAGGGTGGTTCCTGTAACATGGACAAAACACAAAATACTAGCTTACCTTGTAACTATCGCCATCAACGGCTTCGACCGGTTTGGAGTATATAACAATATCACTACGGTGATTTCCAAAGAACTAAGTGTAAACATCCGGACTATTAACCTCCACGGGCACGATGGCATATTCGAAGGCACCATAGAACTTTATGTCCACAACACCACCGATCTCAACAACCTAATAATGAACCTGATCAAAATAAAAGGCGTAGAGACGGTTCATAGGGTGGAGAGCAAAGAATAAGCAGGTAAAGGGTTTTCGATTGAAATAGCGTATTTCCACCTGGATTCTTCAGGTAATAACACTTGAGAAAACCGAGTGGTTCAAAGGCTTATTCAAGTGTTATTACTATTTCCTATCCCTTCCGGAGGCAATACATTTGTCCTTGTAAACTTTATGTTTTCAGATTAGAATAAGAACTAACGAATCCTCTTAAGAAATAGAACATGAATAATAAGCTTCTAAACATAGTGATTTCGATGCTTTTGGTTCCTCTCGGGATAAATGCGCAAGAGAAAAATGACCCGCCCAAATACGGGATTACTTTTTCGGGATTTGTAAAAACAGATGTTTTTTACGACAGCCGCCAAACGGTTAACATTAGAGAGGGTCACTTCATGTTATACCCCGATAATATTGCATTGGACGCAAATCAAAAAGACATCAATGCCAGTTCTTCGATTAATATGCTTTCGATTCAGTCGCGATTAAAAGGCTCAATAACCGGACCTGATGCATTTGGAGCCAAAACCTCCGGAGTGCTTGAAGGGGATTTCTTTGGAAATGAGAATGCAGCATTCAGCGATCTAAACGGGTTCAGATTGCGTCACGCCATAGTTAAATTAAACTGGACAAAAGCAGAGCTGATGGTAGGACAGTTCTTTCATCCCATGCTGAATGTCGATTGTTTTCCCGATGTGGTTTCGTTTAACACAGGTTCGCCTTTTCAACCTTTTTCACGAAACCCGCAAATCAGGTATACTTACAAGCTCGGAAGCTTAAAAGTAATTGCCACCGCCCTAACCCAGAGGGACTTTACCAGCATTGGTCCTGAATACACACTGAAGAGCGGGATTTACGAATCCTCCTCCTTGGGATCATCAAAATATTTAAGAAATGCAGGCATTCCCAATCTAAACCTTATACTGCAGCTTAATCCCGATTCCACGGAACATTTGTTTGCATTGGGAGTAGATTACAAAACTCTTGCACCCGAACTTTACACAGTCAATGCTGCAAAAAACAAAAGGTTCGAATCGAATGAGAAACTTGCAAGTGTTTCGGGGTTCGCCAACATAAAGCTGAAGTTAAAGCCGGTAACCCTCAGAGCGCAGGCAGTTTATGCCCAAAATGCAACGGACCTGGTGATGATTGGGGGATATGCGGTAAAACAGATCGCTGATACAGCCACAGGGGCAAAAGAATTCACCAACCTCAACACAGGATCGGTTTGGCTCGATTTCTCAACCAATGGTAAAAAAGTGCAGTTCGGTGTATTTGGAGGCTTTACTAAGAACATGGGTTCCAAAGATGATATTGAAACAAGCTTATTTTATGCAAGGGGAACGAATATCGACAACGTCTACAGAATCTCACCGAGGTTGGTTTTTATCTCTGGCCGTTTAAACATTGCACTGGAAGGTGAATATACTTCCGCAAGCTATGGCACAGTGAACAGCAATGGGAAGGGCGGGGTTACCGCGGGACTCCAATCGGTAGAAAACATTAGGGGCTTGTTAGCATTTACATATAAATTTTAAACACAAAGCATTAAGAAATTATTAAGATCTGGTTAGTTAGTTAGTTTAAGTAGGTTAAGTAGTTTAGGTAGTTTAAAGGGGAGGTCATTTCGCTCCGGCTAAAAGAGGTTTTACGCCGGAGTGAAATGACTATTTTTTTATTGCCCTTGGATGAAACATTTCTGCGCTTGCTTGTTATCTTTGGAGAATATTGCAGGTGATAGAAAACGCAAACAGCATCAGGAAAACTGCATTTAAAACTTTTTTTATGATTAAAGCACATGTCCGAATTATCCTCAAAGGCCTCAAATCCATTAGCCTTCGCATCGCATTCCACAGTTTTTTTCCGGGGATGTTCCTTGCCTTCCTTCCCTTTCATCCCGTTTCCTCTCAATGCAATGGATTCCAAAGCACGGTAGTTATTTCACTCGATGGGTTTCGCTGGGATTATCCCGAAAAAGCCAACACACCGACGCTTGATCAGATTGCTAAGACCGGAGTAAAAGCACATTCTCTGATACCATCCTTCCCCTCCAAAACATTCCCTAACCACTACAGCATTGCAACCGGTCTGGTTCCCGACCACCACGGTTTGGTTAACAACTCTTTCTACGACCCGAAAATGAAAAGGCCTTATTCCATGGGAAACGCAGATGCGCGGTTCGACCCTGCTTTTTATGGGGGTGAGCCCATTTGGATCTCGGCTCAAAAGCAAGGCCTTCGCACCGCCTCATTTTACTGGGTAGGCAGCGATGTTGCTATTCAAGGAAAACATCCCGATTATTATAAGACCTATGATGGAAGCGTTCCATTTTCGGAGAGGATTGATACTGTGATCCACTGGCTTAGTATGCCTCAGTCCATTCGCCCTCAGCTGATTATGGCCTATTATGAAGAACCCGACGGCATCGGTCACGACTTCGGACCCGATGGCAAAGAAACATTATCCCTTGTGCATGAGCTCGATAGCATAATCGGAATTTTATATAATCGTATTAAAATGCTGCCTGAGGCAGATTGCATAAATTTCATTGTTTTGTCAGACCATGGTATGGGCGCAACCTCTACCGAAAGATATGTAAACCTCCGTGACTACATTCCCGAATCCTGGCCTGTGAAAATTGTTGGGGGTAACCCTAACTATAACCTCTATGCCGAAGGTAAGTGGATCGACTCCTCATATAACGCCCTAAAAAAGGTGGCCCACATAAAAACATGGAAACCAACCGCTGTACCTGAGCACCTCAGCTATGGCACGAATCCCAGAACAGGCAATATCATTGTTGTAGCCGACTCCGCCTGGAGCGTAACGGACAGGGAACCCAAAAAACCTGCAACCGGGGGAACCCATGGCTACGACATTAGAAACACCGATATGCATGCCATTTTCTATGCAACCGGCCCTTCTTTCAGGGAAGGTTACATTCACCCTTCATTTCAGAACATCCATATTTACGCATTACTGGCGCAGATTTTAGTTATAAACCCAGCCCTTACCGATGGCGATTTGAATCAGGTAATCGATATGCTTAAACCTCAGAATGTACCCAACGACCCAATAGAATAGTTTTTTTGGTTATAGATTTATCAAAATCGCAAATTTTTGCTTATTTTTGACGGTAATTTTTAATTAGTCTAAGTTATGGTAAGCGAAGAAACCAAGGAAACCGTTAAAAAAATTTTTACCGATTATCTTGAAAAGAAAGGGCACCGAAAAACCCCGGAGAGATATGCTATTCTGGACGAAATATATTCGCGCGACGGACATTTCGATATAGAGTCGCTTTACATTTTTATGAAGAACAAGAATTACCGGGTAAGCAGAGCAACCTTGTACAACACTATTGAGCTGCTCCTTGACTGCAATCTGGTTATAAAACATCAGTTTGGTAAGAACATTGCCCAATTCGAAAAAGCCTACCGTTGCATGCAGCACGACCACCTTATTGATCTCGAAACCGGAAAAGTGCTTGAATTTTGCGATCCGCGCATCGAAGAGATCATTAAAACAGCCAGTGTTCTCAACAACTTCGAACCCTCACACCACTCCCTTTACATTTATGGCAGAAGTCGCGACAATAAAGACCTTATCGGATAACTTCTTTTTTTAAGAAACTTTCATTTAATCCCTCTTCTGTGAGGGATTTTTTTTATCTTTATGTCGCCTGAATTTCAGGTTTTTATTGCTTAACCTATTAAATTCCAACAACTTGAAAATAGACGTTATATTAGGTCTCCAGTGGGGCGACGAGGGCAAAGGTAAAATTGTTGATGTGCTATCCCCCGCATACGATGTTATTGCACGATTTCAGGGAGGACCCAACGCAGGCCACACACTGGAGTTTAATAATATTAAGCACGTTCTACACAACATTCCCTCGGGAATTTTTCGGGAAAACACTTTGAACATCATTGGAAACGGAGTTGTACTCGATCCTGTGATTTTCAAGAAAGAGGTCGACAAACTTGCCGGAATGGGTGTTGACATTACCCGCAACCTGGTGATTTCACGCAAAGCTCATCTGATACTTCCCTCACACAGGATTCTCGATGCAGCCTCTGAAAAAGCAAAAGGCCAGGGTAAAATCGGATCCACCCTTAAGGGAATCGGTCCTACGTACATGGACAAAACCGGTCGTAACGGACTTCGTGTGGGAGATATAGAGACCGGATTTCAGGACAAGTACAAGGCCCTGAAGGAAAAGCACAAGAACCTGCTGAAAATATACGATTTCGAATACAATATCGAAGAGGCCGAGACTGATTGGTTTGAAGGAATCGAGACACTCAAGAAATTCAAATTTATCGACAGCGAGCACGTCGTTAATAATTTCCTGAAGGAAGGGAAGAAAATTCTGGCAGAAGGTGCACAGGGAACCATGCTCGATATCGACTTTGGCTCCTACCCTTTTGTAACTTCCTCAAACACAATCTGTGCAGGTGTATGCACCGGATTGGGCAACCCGCCATCAAGCATAGGCGAGGTTTTGGGTATTTTCAAGGCCTATTGCACCCGCGTTGGCAGCGGACCCTTCCCAACCGAACTTTTAGACGAAACCGGCGAAAATCTAAGAAACCTTGGACATGAATTTGGTTCTACTACCGGCAGGCCCCGTCGCTGTGGATGGATTGACCTTGTTGCCCTAAAATACAGCATTATGCTCAACGGTGTTACCCAGCTTATTATGACCAAAGCCGATGTACTTGATACTTTCGACACCATCAGGGTAGCCACTGCGTACCAATGCGGGGATAAAATATTTACCGATTTCCCCTATGAAATCGACGATAACACCAAACCGATTTATACCGACCTGCCCGGATGGAAAACTGACCTGACGTCCATCAGAGAGCAAAAACAGTTCCCCGAGGCGCTGAAGAAGTACATCCTCTTCCTCGAGAAAGAGTTGGGCGTTCCCGTAACCTATGTTTCCGTGGGACCCGACCGCGTGCAAATTATCAATACAAAGTAGACTGCAGCCCCGAAACACAAGGATATACAATTATGTCATCTATTTCCGGTAAATCTGATTCACACAATTCAGGCAATCCTTTATACGAGACCGATGAATCCGTGAACATTTGGTTTGAAAAAGCAGCATTCCTGGGCAGCTGGGCGGTTAAACCCGACAACTCGATTAACCGGAAAGCTTTTGCAAGGCACTATTTTTCAAATCGGGAAAGATGGGCTAAGGCATTTGAATTTCTGGGATCGCCAGAACTTGCTGCACTTGAAACCGGAAGGTACGATCTTGACGGGGACAATGTGTTTGTGATGATTAGCGAGTACAACACTGTTGATCCCGAAGACGCAAAGTTTGAAGCCCACCGAAAGTATATCGACATTCAATATTTAATCCGCGGCAGCGAATTGATCGGCATAGCTCCTTACGAAACACTCGACTCCATTCTGCATCCCTACGATCCTGAGCGGGAAGTGGAGTTTTTTACTGTAAAAGCCGGGGAAATGAAACTTGCCAATCCCTCTAATTTCTTCATATTCTTTCCTGAGGATGCCCATATGCCACAAGTAAAGGATGGGAAAAAAGCCATGGTAAGGAAAGCAGTTGTTAAGTTGAAATTCGACTGAAGTCCTTCACCCCTTTATTTGTTCGGATCCATAATCCTCCCTGGAATAGCAGTTCACATTTGTCGGATTCATGCCGTCATCCCGGCACATTCCAATAAGCCGGAGGAGGTTGCTCCTGCATTGCTCAAAAATTCTTTTCCTGGTTAGTTCGTCATCCGATGCAATACACTCCTTACCCCGGGATAAGCCGCTTATACAATATTTCAGTGTTTACCGGAATCAGATCGGAATTATATCCATGCAATATTTTTGGGTGTAATTACCTTAGCGAAAAGCATGTGTCTGCACAAATCCCAAATCGGTTTCAATACATCAGGCAAATTTTTTATAGGAAAATAAAGAAAGGCGAAGGGATCAGAGCATCTGTTGGTTGATTATACAAATACCGAATTATTTCTAGGATTCTTCCATCTCCAACACCTTCGAAAAAGCAAGTACTTTCGCCTATAATTCCAAAATTGAAAGGGATTTATTTTTACTGTTATTTATTTAGAATAGTTCCAAGCAAAACCTATTCGTCTTTTTTATTGGAATAACAAACAAAAAATAAAATGCACACACTCAAACACACTATCGAACTATTTGAACTCTCGGCTATAAATTGGATGCATCGAAACGGCTTAATCTTCCTGCGAATAAGTTTAGGAATTATATTCTTCTGGTTTGGAATCCTCAAGTATTTCCCAAGGGTCAGTCCTGCAGAGGATATAGCAATTAATACAATAAACCGGCTTACTTTTAATCTGATTTCACCCAAAATAATATTGTTAACTCTGGCTACATGGGAAGTATTAATTGGAGTTGGGTTTATTTCGGGTAAATATTTAAAGCTCACACTCCTGCTTTTGTTCAGTCAGATGCTTGGTACCACAGCCCCGATATTCCTTTTCCCGAACGAGGTTTTTTCAATTATTCCTTATGCTCCAACGCTCGAAGGTCAGTATATTATTAAGAATATCGTATTAATCAGTGCGGGCTTTGTAATTGGTGGAAATTCACTAAAAAAAAGAAAAATGGTAAAATCTACATAGGGTGTTGAGCCGTTTTGGAAGACAGGATTGATAATTCAAAATGCAAATATCAAAATTAAAAAGCTTGAATTCCGATTTATTAAGGCCACAATAGTTATGCTTCATTAAAAGATTAATTCTATCTATCGGATACCATTTACTTCCTTTTTGACTATTTTTCCTAAGCGCTTAAAGGATGCGGCTATATCCTACGAGCTTATCCGCCCAAATTTCTATTTTGTGGATCTCCCTTGCAAAAAACAAACAAAAGCTTTTTGACCAGAATTTTCTTCCGGAAATTGGAGGAAAATAAAAATAAAATTCTACATTTAATAGTTAGTAGGCTTTTTGATACCTACACTAAGGACTTGGAGTGGTAGGTATTAGGGTTGGATATATAAATTGTTGGCATTTTTATTAATATGAACCACTTACACAAAATATTCATTTCACTGACATTAATTATAAGTACATTATTTCTAAATGCTCAAAATGATGACAAATCTGAAAATTCAATAGTTAAACACGAATCATATTTGACTTTCGATTTGTTTTCCTCTTTAAATGTCTTTAGTCCAAAATGGAGGGTTGGATATGTAAAAACTATTAATCCTAAATGGAAGATTGGACTAAATATGGGATATGGGGCCAAAAATATTTCTTACACATATTTTTTAGACCATTTTGAAAAGGACTATAAACTGTGGGAACTAAGACCAGAAATATACAAAGTCTTCAAAAGAAATGAGAAAACTGTCAAATATTTTTCAATCGAACTTTTTTATATTAATCATAAAGATATTCTGCATAACTCGTTTTACTATCCTAAAAATGGAGGGGAAATAAGTTATGACCAAGTTGACTATCAAAGATATAAATATGGTTTTAATTTTAATGCGGGAGAATTTATTAAAATCAACAACAGTTATAGGATTAATATTTTTGCCGGGCTGGGGCTAAGATTTAGAAGTGTTATGTTTACTAATATTGTAAATTCAAGACCGTCAAACACTTTTGTTGATATGTTTGATTTCTATGAATTCCGAGAGAAAGAAGGATTAGATTTAGGATTGAGTTATTCACTTGGAGTAAAATTAATAATGTAATAGAAAGTCGAGTAGGTAAAGGGGAATTTCACCTCCATCCCGATAGCAACCGGGACTCACAGAACCTTACTTGAAGCTCACTGCTCATACAACTCGCCCCGCTTTTGCGGGGGCTTTTCATACTCCGCAACCATTTCAGGTAGACAGGTATATAAAACGCTCGTCTTAAAACCCACATATGGGTCTAGTTGGTAAAATTACCTTGAGTACCTCAGCCCCTTCGCTATGACTAAGTTTCATAACCCGATACAAATGCAGCTAACTCCCATAAGCTGATCCGTCTTAATTTCTATTTTGAGGCTTTTTTTGATCTCCCAGGCACAAATAATTAAAAAGCCTTTTGAGCTGTATTTTTTCTCTAGGATTTGGCCGAAAGTAAAAATAAAGAATTACTTTTAGTATTCAGTTGATTGTTGAAGAACTGCACTGTGGATTGGGGAAGTGGGTATTATTGTTGCATATATAAATTGCTATGGGGCAGTTTAGCCGCTTCTTAAAACGGTATTAGCTTTGACAGATTTTTAAAGTGGACCGTTCCTGCAGTTTGAAAGTTTTCTGGGTTTTGTCTGCGCCGAGGTGTTTGATTGGTTTATAAAAAGTTAGGGTTCTAGCGGTTTGGTTAGTCGGCAAGATTTTACTTTTTGATACGGAATTCGTTGAAAGACAGTGATTCTATTTGAAAGCAACGGAAATAAAGATGTTTCAAAAGACTGAAAAACAACCTTGACTGCTGAAGAAATGTAAAATAATGACGACTGTGGGCATGATGGCAATTGACAAATAAAAATGCAAATGCCAGAGAGCGGGTTTTGATTACCAAATAAAATGAATTCTGAAAAAAGGGGCAATTCTTGTTTATCAGGAACGAAAGAGCTTCAATACTGCTAATGTTTTATATTAATGCAAACAGAAAATAAACACAAGCAATTTTTAATGAAAAAGTCAATCCTATTATTATTCGCGCTTAGTATGGGTTTAAATCTTTTTGCTGCGGATTTTACAGTCGATAGCATTTCTTACAATATCACCTCTGTTATTGAGCCTTATACAGTTGAAGTAACCAGAAGTACAAGTAATTATACTGGTTCAGTGTGTATTCCTGCAACTGTAAACTACAATGGTATTGATTATTCGGTTACTACTATTGGATATCTAGGTTTTGAAAATGGTTTAACTTCTATAAGTCTGCCTGTTTCGATAACTTCTATTGGTGATAATGTTTTTGGTGAATGTTATAATTTAGCTTCTGTTAGTCTGCCTGATTCGCTTATTTCTATTGGCAATAATGCTTTTTATAAATGCTATAGTTTAACATCCATTAATATACCGAGTTCGCTTAAATCTATTGGTGCGGAAGCTTTTTATAATTGCTTTGGTTTAACTTCTATTAACCTGCCTGCTTCGCTTACTTCTATTGGTGGCGGCGCTTTTGCTGGTTGCCACGGCTTCACCTCTATTAGCATACCTGCTTCGCTTACTTCTATTGGAGCTGGGGTATTTAATAGTTGTACACATTTAACTTCAGTTAGCCTGCCAAATTCAACTTTTTCTATTGGTAGTAGCGCATTTGAAAATTGTTGGGCTTTAACTTCAATTAGCTTGCCTGCCTCGGTTACTTCTATTGGTAGCTCTGCTTTTAAATATTGCACTGGCTTAGCCTCTATTTACACATACTCTGCTACACCTGCCAGTATAAGTCTGTCAAACTCTGTTTTCTCTAATTTAAACACAACAAAATGTATACTTTATGTACCTTCAGGTTCAAAATCATTGTATCAGGCTGCAGCCCAGTGGAAAAATTTTACAAAGATTGTGGAATTCAACCCAACTTCAGCTGAAATAATTGGTGCTGACGCCTTGGAAATTTATCCAAATCCAGTGGAAGAGGGCTTTTATGTAAGCGGTTTACAAAAAGAAACTTTGCTATATGTGTATGATATAAATGGGAAAATGCTACTTAGAACTCTGACTTCAAACAAACATGAAATTAGCACCAAAGAATTGCCTGCCGGAGTTTATGTTGTAAAAGTAGAAGGGATGAATAAGAAAATAGTTGTTAAGAAATAGAATAATGAAAGGTACCACTGGTACTTATGAGGTCAGAGTTGAAGTTGGGTCGGATATTTATAGAGTTTTTAGTTTTTTCGATGAGGGAAAACTTAAAATTCTTGTTAATGGGTTTCAAAAGAAATCTCAGAAGACTCCAAAGAGCCAAATTGAACTAACGGAAAAATTAAATAAACAGTACTTCGATGAAAAAAAAGAAAATAATAAGTTGACATCTGTTGCTGACCATCTTGACATGCAATACGGAATATTGGACACAAAAGAACGGGATGAATTAGAAGCAGGGTTTGAATCATTCAAGCTAGGTGTGATGCTGCAGGAACTCCGAAAAGAACAAGGAATGACCCAGGAACAGCCGGCTGAAAAAAGCGGAACTACAAAAACCTATATCTCCCGGATTGAAAATGATGCGTCCGATATCAGACTATCCACCTTGACCAGAATTATTTGCGAAGGATTGGGTAAACATTTAAGACTTAGTGTAGAAGAATAAATAAAGCAAGTAGCGCTAACAACAGCTATTTATCAATTCCTACAATGGGTTTAAGTTTTCATTACAGCGGCAGCATTGCCAAACCAGAGTTATTGCCCGAATTAATTGACGAAATTCAGGACATAGCAAGCACTTATAATTGGAATTACAATGTGTTCGAAAGACAGTTTCCCGAAAACAGTTTTGGGAAGCCCGGGTACAATAAAAGTGTTTATGGCATTAGCTTTACCCCTCCCGGTTGCGAAACTATTTCCGTTTGTTTCCTGTCCAACGGTCGCATGAGCAGTCCTTCTCATCTTACGTTTTTTGGCAAAACAAAGGAACAGCCCGAAAAGGAATATTTGTACATACTTTCCGTAAAAACCCAATTTGCCGATGTGGCTACTCATCAGCTCGTTATTCAACTCTTTCGTTACCTGAACACAAAATATTTTACCGGTTTCGAGCTAACAGATGATGGACAATACTGGGAAACAAATGATATTGATATACTTAAGACTAATTTCAAAAGAAATGCCGATTTTATATCCGGTTTTTCATCGGCTCTTGAATATATACCTATGGAAAAGGGCGAAAAAATCGAGAATTATTTTAAAAGGTTGGTAAACCTGATTCGGAGAAGAAAGAAATTATGAAATAAGTATATGACAAAAGATTAGAATATTAAACACAAAGAATTTAGGAGCTGAATTTCTAAAATGGATTTACGGTTTTCCAAATCCCTATGGTGGCAAAATTTATATAAATTCAAAACCAAGTTATTGATACAGTTTGTTTTCAATTAGGTATCAGAAGAGATTAAGAGCGCCTGCATTAGTCTGTTGTAGTGCTGATCCGCGGCATTAGAAATTCCTACTGACCTTCTCGACCCACACTAAAATGTAAAGTTTATAAATCTCTTACTAAATTCTTCTTTTCCAAAAGGTTTGGGCGTTTTAAAAACA
>JFJP01037251.1_pt1 | contig 34984 bp, 66 predicted proteins | sample 431651 | NCBI WGS metagenome assembly JFJP01 (sample SAMN02602958, study PRJNA72255) | Microbial mat metagenome, whole genome shotgun sequencing project. | biome: fresh water; feature: sink hole; material: water; isolation source: purple microbial (photo- and chemosynthetic) mats found in... | reverse complement strand
AAATGATGGTCCATTTACAACAGATACAAACGTTATATTTAATGTAGCGGAAAACACAACAGGCGATATTTTACTTTCTCAAATAGAAATAACATATTTTAATAATGCAAAACCAACAGCAACAAAATACATAAACATAATTCAAGAAGCGTAATGATAGCAACCATAATAAATTTATTACAACAAGATGACTTTATAGGAGTTAGCGAGAATGTAGAAATAGCAAAGGGCAAATATGAACTTCCTAAAACTTTCAAAGGTTTAAGAAAAAAAATTAGAAGACAATGGTTAAAAAGGTAATCGAAATTGATGTTGACGTACTAAATGCTCAAGGCGGTATCGAGGGTTTAAAAACCTCATTTCAAGAAGCAACAAAAGAGACTGAAAGTTTACGTACTCAAATGCGTAAAGCACAGCAGGAGGTTGCTGAATTGTCAGAGAAATTTGGAGCGACTTCTAAAGAGGCTGTTAACGCTGCAAAAAAAGCGGCGGAACTAAAAGACAGAATTGGAGATGCGAAAACCTTAACCGATGCTTTTAATCCCGATGCAAAATTCAAAGCATTAAGTAATTCATTAACAGGGGTTGCTGGTGGTTTTTCAGTTGTAACAGGTTTGATGGGAACGCTTGGAGTTGAAAGTGAAAGTACTCAAGATGCTTTATTGAAAGTTCAATCTGCAATGGCAATTGCAAGTGGGGCTCAGGCGGTGGGCGAAAGCGTCGATGCATTTAAACAATTGGGAGCGGTTGTAAAATCTTATGCAATAGTTCAAAAAGCAATAACAGCAGGGCAGTGGTTATGGAACGCCGCAATGAGTGCAAATCCACTTGTTGCGATTGGAGTAGCTATATTAGCAGTAGTATCAGCAGGTTATGCTTTAGTCAAAATGTTTATTGATAGCTCGGAAGCAGTCGAGAAAGCGGAACAGGCAAACAGGGCACTTAATAACGAGTTAGACAAACAAGTAAAAGCACAGAAATTAGCAACGCAAGAGGCAGATTTGAGTAGAGATGCACAGCTAAAAATGGCAAAGGCTAGTGGTAAAAGTGCGGAAGAGATTAGGAAATTATCTGTTGAATTAGCAAACCAAGAAGTAGCTCAAAAGTACGCTAATGCACAAACGTTAAGAGCAATTGCTATTGAAGCATTAAGGGTTGCAGGTTTGGAAGATGCGACAGATGCTCAAAAGGAAACAGCAAAAAAAGCACTAAAAGAGTTTAACGATGCTAATGATTCACTAAAAGCGTCAATACTTAATAGACGTAAATTAGTAATTGATAATAGAGTAGCCGAAAAACAAGAGGAAACAGACGCTAGAAATGAAAAAATAAAAGCACAGAAAGATGCAAACGAAAAAGCTATTGAAAATGAAAAAAAGGCACAGGAAAAACGTAGGGAAGAATTAAAAAAACAACGTGAACAGGATATTCAAGATTTTAAAGATTTTGAAAATAAAATATTTGAAGCACAAAAAGAAGAGCGGTTAAGAGTTATTGACGAAAGATTTAAACAAGCCGAAATAGATTTACAATGGAAAACAGAATTAGCTGAGGCGTCCGATAAAATAGATGCTGAATATAAACAAAAAGAATTAGAAAGAGAAAAAGCAATTGCAGAGGGTAAAAAAGCAATTCAAGAAAGTACAATGCAAGTAATCGAGGGCGGTATTAGTGTATTGAAAGGGGTGTTTGAGAAAAATAAAGCTATTCAAAAAGGATTAATATTAGCTGAAAGTGCGATAGGTATAGCAAAAATAGTGGTTTCAACTCAAGCAGCAAATGCAGCAGATGCAGCAGCATCTGCCTTAATGGGGCCAGCTGGTATAGGATATTTAGCAACTAAAAAAACATTAAACTATCTTAATGCAGGTATAGGAATAACAGCCAATATAGCTGCAACATCAAAAGCATTAAGTGCCTTAGGGGGCGGTGGAGCACCAAGTGGTGGTTCGTCAGGGGGTGCAGGTGGTGGTGGCGGAACACCAAGTCAAGCACCAACTTTTAATGTAGTAGGTAACGCAGGGGTTAATCAAATTGCTACAACTTTAGGTAAAGAACAACCACCAATTCAGGCTTATGTAGTAGCAGGGCAAGTAACAACGCAACAAGCAATGAATAGAAATATAGTTAATAATGCGAGTTTGTAAAAAAAAGTTTAAAATAAAAAGCCTAAATTTTAATTTAATTTCGTTATAGAGTTATGGAAACGTATTTAGTAGAATTTAATCCTAAAGAAAAAAAAGGAGTTTTTGGTTTCGCTTTAGTAAAAGACCCAGCAATAGAAGAAGTTGGAATATACCTATCTAAAGAAGATGAGGTTGTAATGCTAAAAGAAATTGAAAAAGGTTTGTTGGTTACACCAGTGTTAATTCCAAATCAAAAGATATTACGATTAACAAAAAGTGGCGAGCCTTATAATATAATGTTCCCAAAAGAAACAATAGAACTTGCACAAAGACATTTTCATATAAACGGACACCAAAGTAATAGTAATTCAGAGCATACAGATTTAAAGTTAAACGGAGTTACAATAGTTGAAAGTTGGATTAAAGAGTTTGAACAAGACAAGTCAAATGAGTACGGATTTGATTTACCAATAGGTACGTGGTTTGCAATAATGAAAGTAGAGAATGAAGATGTTAAAGATAAAATCAAAAGCGGTGAAATTAAAGGAATTTCAATAGAGGGCGAGTTTAAATTAAATAACTATAAAATGAGTAAAGAAAACAATTTTGTAACAGCTTTAAAAGATATACTTGGTATGAATACCGAAGTAGCTTTAAGCACAGAAGAAACGCAAACTGAAACACCTGTTGAGGTTGTTAAGTTAGCAATTGACGCTCCAGATGGCAAATACGTTGGAGAGGACGGAACTACAATTGTTGTAGTTGGTGGCGAAGTAACCGAAGTAGTAAAAGCAGAAACGGAAGCACCGAAAGAGGTGGAAGTTGAAACTGATATGAAAACGGAATTGAGTGCGTTTAAAAATGATATTCTAGTATCAATTGGTAAAATGATTGAAACTAATAATGTTAATCTAAAAGCGGAATTTCTAAAAGAAACTGAAATTTCATTGACAGCACAAACAACTTCAAGACCCGAAACAAAAGAATTTAGAGAGCCTAAAAATTTGAAAGAGGCATTATTTAACGAAATTAATAAATAAGAAATGGCAACAACAACAACAATTACTTCAAGCTATGCAGGGAAAACTGCAGGTGGCTTATTTTTAAAAACATTTAAAGAAGCGGACGCTTTGAAAAATGGTTCTGTAACGATATATCCAAACGTTAACAACAAATTGGTATTAAGAAAATTAGCAACTACAAACGGACGTAGAGCTTATTCTTGCGGTCACGCTCCAGCAGGTTCAGTAACTTTGAGTGAAGCGGTATTAGAGCCTAAGAAATTTAAAGATGACTTTGACCTTTGTAAAGAGGATTTTAGAGCAACTTGGGGCGAGGAAACAATGGGAGCCAGTGCTTGGAATGATACTATGAATAAAGAAACACTTGATGCTATAATTGTTAATAAATTAGCAGACGAGGCACAGGATTTTGGTTCAATGATTTGGAATGGCGATGCAACAAACTTGGATGAATTTAACGGATTTTTGAAATTGTTTTTAGCTGATGCAACTGTTGTTGATGTAGATTTGGATACAATTACAGAGGCTAATGTTGAGGCTGAAATTAAAAAAGCATTATCAGCAGTGCCAGTACAATTAAGAGGTTTAAATACTTTAAAAGTTTCTGTATCATCTGATATTGCACAATTTTATAATTTCTTTTTAGCGTCAAAAGGAATTGCAAATGGACTTGGTGGAAACGCTAATACTTCTTTAGTGTTTGGTAACTACACTTTAGTGGTAGATAATGGTTTACCAACAAGCACTATTGTAATTGCAGACCCTAAAAATTTAGGTTTTGGAACAGGTGCAATGGACGACCACAATAGAATTGAAGTAGTAGATGAAGATTCAATAGGTTTACTAACTGGTAAAGTTAGAGGCACAATGGTTTACAATGCAGGTGTGCAGTACGCATACGGAGCAGAGATTGTTTGGGCTAGACCAATAGCATAATATTAACATAACCGCCTTTTAATTAAGGCGGTTTTTAAAAAATAAAAAGATATGGCTTGTGATTTAGGCAAAGGAAAAAAAATTGTTTGTAAAGACCAGATGGGCGGAATTAAAGCGTTGTACTTCGCTAATTTCAACGAATATGGCTATACAATAGCAAATGAAATAGTAACCGCTTTAGGTACTTTAGCGGAGGTTTTTAAATGGGAGTTAAAAGGAAGTACAAATACTTTAACGCAAACAGGTAATCCGTCAAGGGATAATGGAACTACTTTTTTTACGCAAGTAATTGCGGCAACATTCCCAAAATTAGATCCTGAAACGCAACAAGAATTGAAACTTATGATGTACGGCAGACCGCAGGTTTTTGTTGAAGATTATAACGGAAATATTTTTTTATGTGGCGTTGAAAATGGAATGGATATGACCGCCGGGACTATTGTAACAGGTGGTGCAGGTGGTGACTTAACAGGATACACAGTTGAGTTAACAGGAACTGAAAAATTGGGAGCCCCTTTTTTAAATAGTTCAATGAAAACAGCTTTAACAGCTTTAGTTTCTACTGATATAATTGCGGTGGTTTAATATTGATAATTGATTTTTAAAAGCTATGAAATTAATTTCATAGCTTTTTTTTTGCAAAAAAAACAAAGTTTTTCGTTATATAGATATGAAAGTATTTAAACCGACAGATATAACGCATATTTTAAAAATAGTTCCACGTTTATACGTTGAAAATGTTACTTTATCAATACGTCACGAATTAACAGATACAACTACAATTATAACAGATTTAATTTCATTCAATGATAATGGTTATTTGAACATATCTTTTGATTTTGATTTTAAAGAGGGAGCAAGTTATGAGATAAATTGTTATACAGAAACGGAGTTAGTATGGCGTGGAAAGGCTTATGCGACTGATAATGAATTAGAAAATTACAAATTACTATGATTAAGACAGAAATTATACAATTATCAAGTTATGTACGCCCTACAATAGTTGAAAATAACTATAAAAATTGGGTTTTGAATGGCGAAAATAACGAGTTTTACCAATACATTATCGACAGATACAACGGAAGTCCAACTAACTCGGCTATTATAGATTCATATAGTAGAATGATTTATGGCTTAGGTTTAAATGTTAACATTCCACTATTTAATAAAAAAGAAGTACGCAAAATTGTAAAAGATTTCGAGATGTTTGAAGAGGCGTCTTTTGAAATTATATACAAAGGTGGCAAACCGCTTAAAATAGTTCACACCCCGAAAGAGAAATTAGCACCCGAGAAAGCAAATGACGAAGGTAAAATAACAGCTTATTACTATTGCTATGATTGGAGCAAACAACAAAAGTACACACCTAAAAGAATTGACGCTTACGGATATGGTAAGGGTTCAAATAGGAGTGAAATTTTTGTAATTAAAGATTATCAAGTAGGTCAGTTTTATTTTTCAAATCCAAGTTATGTAAGTGCGTTGCAATATGCAAAAGTAGAAGAAGAAATTTCAAACTTCTTTATTAATCATATTCAAAATAAATTTATGGTTTCAACTATCATAAATTTAAACAATGGTATTCCTGAAAGTGAAGAAGAACGAAACAAAATAACAAGACAATATAAAAATGGAACGACAGGCACAAACAACGCAGGGGTTGTAGTTGTATCTTTTAACGAGAACAAAGATACAGCAACTACAATTGAACAGGTGCAGGTTGTTGATGCGTACCAACAATATGACTTTTTAAGTAAAGAAGCTCAACAGAAATTATTAGTTGCTCACAAAGTGGTTTCAAGTTCTATTTTAGGGATTTCAAATTCAACAGGTTTTTCAAGCAACGCAGAAGAAATTGAAACCGCATTTAACGAAACGATGCTGAATGTTATACAACCGAAACAAGAAATAATTTTAGATGCGTTTCAAGAAATTTATACTTTAATTGGAGGTGCTGAAAATTTAGAGTTTATTCCATTAAGACAAGCTAAAAAAGACGAGGCACAAAGTGGAACTGAAGTAGCAATGGCAAAAGAGGAAGTCAATCCAACAGCCGAGCCTTTGATTGAACTTGGTGAAGATATAAACGAGAATGAGTGGGAATTGATTGACGAAAGAGCAATGACAGGCGAGCCACAATTGACAGAAACTTCTTTGAAATTAGCAAGCGTTGTAGATAGTATTCCACTTGCACCAAGCGAACAGGATAATGAACTTTTTAAAATTCGTTATCAATATGCAGGGGAGCAAACAGGGGAGCGTGATTTTTGCAACAAAATGATTAAGGCAAACAAAACATATCGTAAAGAAGATATAGAACTTGCAAGTACAAAAGTTGTTAATGCTGGACTTGGAGCAAATGGGGCAGATACTTATAATATATGGCTTTACAAAGGCGGAGTTAATTGTAAGCATTTTTGGATGCGTAAAATATATCTTAAAAAAGGTAACAAACAAATTTCTGTAAACCAAGCTATTAAAATGATTTTAGCGTTAGATCCTAAAGATAGAGAAAATGCAAGGCTTGAAGTAAACGACCCTTTGGTGGCACAGCCAGCTCAAGAAAGTAATAATTATTTTAAATTAAAATAATAATGATAATATTATTAGAAGACAACGATATTACAAAAAACACGCCTTTGGGGGGTAATATCGACGTGGATAAATTACGTCAATGTATTTTAGATGCACAGGCTACACGATTAGAAGAGTTACTTGGGGAAATTTTGTATGATAAAATAGAAACCGATTTCGATAACAACGTTTTAAGCGGTGATTATTTAATTTTGTATCGTGATTATATCAAACCATTTTTAATTCAACAGAGTGCAACGGAATACTTAAAAATCGGGGCTTTTAGTATTGCTAATAATGGAATAACAATACCTACACCTGCAAATACAACAGCAGTAACAGAGCAAACTTTGTCAAGAATTGTAAACGAAAGACGATTAGTAGCTGATATGTATGCCGAAAGAATGAAAAAGTGGCTTTGTAAAAAGCAATTGCCAGAGTATATAAGTAGTTCAGATGCTATTGTAAACCCTCAAAGGTCATCAAATAGCGGGTGGCACTTCCCTAAACAAACAATAACAGAAGACGAATACGTATTATGGAGACAGCTAAAAAATCGAACGTAAAACAAGAAATCAATATTAAGAAAATAGAAATATTTTTAAAAAAACAAGAGGAAAATGATAGGAAAACTGAACATACAAACATTAAGGGGAGACACGTTTAGTGAGTACCCTTTTCAAATATTGATTAATTCAGTAGCTTTGGATTTAACCGATGCTGAGGTTAAAATAGATTTAAAAAAAGATGCGTGTTCAAGTCCTTTGTTAACTTTGACAAGTGTGGCAAATAATGGTATTACTATTACAGATGCTATTAATGGTAGGTTTGTAATTAATGAGCAAATTTTTAATATTCCTGCTTGTAATTATGTTTATGATATTCAAATTACTTTGTCAGATGGTAGAGTTAAAACTTGGGTAGGTGGCTATTTTCAAATTATTAATACTATAACAATATGAGTGATATAATAGATATTAATGTAACGCCAACTATTGAAGAGGTTACTATAAATACAACGCAATTTCTAACTACTATTAATGTAAATACTCAAAGCGGTGGCGGTGCAGTCGATAGTGTAAACGGACAAACTGGCATAGTAGTTTTAGATGCTGATGATATTTCAGATAGTGGAACTACTAATAAATTTGTAACAAGTGCCGAGAAAACCGCAATAACACATACCAATAGAACTATTTTAGATGCAATTACAGAAGCTTTTACAACGGCTTTAAAAAGTACCTACGATATGGCAAAAAGTAACATCGATGCTTTATTGTTAACGGGTTCAAGACTTATAACAAACTCTGAAATAACAATATTAAGTAATACAAGCGGTACAAACACAGGCGATAACGCAACAAATACAACCTCAAACTCTTATGCAGATGCAAAAGTAACAGATGCAATAGTTGACGGAGTTACAACGGTTGCACCATCACAAAACGCGGTTTTCGATGCGTTGGCTTTGAAAGTTGATATTATATTTACAGATGGAGTAACTGCAACAGGGGCTGCGGTTACAACTGAACAAAAATTAAAGTCTTATCTTATTCCAGCTAATCGAATAGCAGATGAAAGTAATTTACTTCTTAATGTAAGATTTGTAAAAATATCAGGAGGAGGGGGTGCTTATACTTTAAGAGCTTATGTAAACACAAGCGATACACTTGTAGGAGCAACTTTAATAGGTTTTTATAGTCAAAATATCCCATCAATACAAGAGATACCACTTCAAAGAACAATAATGATTAAAGGCTCTAATTTAATAGTTTTAAATACAGCGGTAAATACAACAAATGATTTAGGTGTTATTAATACAAATCCTTCTTTAATTGCATTTAACCGAGCAGTTAATCAATATTTAATTATTAGCGTACAATCAACAGCAAATCATATATTTCAAATCACAATGGCTAATTTAATAAAAAATTAATGAAAACAATTTTTGATAAAAAAACTAATTTAGTAATTAGTGTTGAAGATGATTTTATAGAAAATAAATTTTTTGGAACAACTGAATTGTTGTGTGTTGATAATTTTATTTTAACAAAATTCAATCCTAATACTAATGAATTTTATGAAAGTGCCACAAAAGAAGAGATAAACGAGTTCAATGCTAAATTCAACAACGAATTAGATATTAAGTACACTAAATTAATTTCTGATTTAGTTGATAAGCACGTTCAAAAATTAGCAACAAGACAAATACCAATACCAAAAGAAATTTTAGAAGAGCAACAAAGATTAATAAACGAGTATAAACAATTAATACGATAACACAATGGAATTTATTTTATTTAGAATTAGAACAGAGAGAAAAGCTAAAAAGGTAGCAACGCAAGACCAACAAGCGAAAATTAACCAAGCCAATAAAACGCTTGAAAACGAGGGGTTAACTATCTACACATTGATTGACGAAAATCAAAATGAAATAGTAGGGACAAGACCAAAAGATAGATAATGAAAGCGGTTTTATATTTAGCGTTATTAATCGGAATATTAACTTATATGTTTTGGGAACACCTCCCAAAAGGTAGCTTTTATATTGGTAACGCTTTATTTATTTTTCTAATTTCGTTATATTTATTTTATCACGAAAGAAAAAGTTTTATAATTTTTTTTATCTTTGGACTGTCGTTAAACAATCTACTTGACGAATTGTATTTTGATAACACGATTTTAGGTTATAATGAAATTTTATTAATACTAATTTTACCAATAATATGGTTTTTTAAATTTAGAAAAAATGATTGAAAAAGAGCCGAATTTTTGGTATGAATTAAATTCTTTTTTTGTTAAAATTGCAATACCAGCAATAGTTGGAATTAGTATAAAATTAGCAACTCAAATTAAAAAGGAAAAGATGACGTTTATAAGAGTAGTTATAAGTTTTACAACGGGCATCGGGTGTGCCTATTTTATATATCCATTTTTAAGTGAAAACAAATATTTGCCTTTGATTATTGGGGTCGTTTCAATATCGGGCGAAAAGATAATGGAATTTCTAATCTATAAATGGAATATAGATTTATTTTTAACTTCTTTGATTGAGGCGGTTAGACAAACAATTATAAAAATGATAGGAAAATGAAATTACTACTAAAAAGACTGCATAAAACACAAAATTCAACTATTGGAGAACTTTCAATCGATGGCAAATTTGAATGTTTTGTTTTGGAAGACGTGGAAAGAGATCAAAAGATATATAGTAAAACAGCTATACCTAAAGGAACTTATGAAATTATAATCACAATGTCAAATAGGTTTAAAATTGAGTTACCATTACTTTTAAAAGTACCTAATTTTGAGGGTATAAGAATACACGCTGGTAACACTGCAAAAGATACAGAGGGTTGCTTATTATTGGGACAAACGAGAAGTATTGATTTTGTTGGAAGTTCAAAAAAAGCAATGGCAAATTTTATTCCTAAATTAAAAAACGGATTAAAAAAAGGCAAAGTATTTATAACTATTGAATAATAATTCATATATTTGTTTTTTCATATTTTAATTATTTGTTATTAGAGTATAATACTATCGTGAGAAGTATAGCGTAAAGTCTGGGAATACTCGAAAATTAAACCACTCTCAAAAGGGTGGTTTTTTATTTAAAAAATATTTTTGTATCTTTGTAAAAGTTCGTTGACGTATTAATGAAATCTATTTGGACGTGGGTTCGACTCCCACCACCTCCACAACGCAAAACGTTTATGTTTGATAAGTGTCCGAACATTCGGAATATTTTGGGGGTGCTTGGCTTTGACAATAGATAAGTAAGTAATATCGAGAGCTAAAAAAAAATAACCGACAACGTTATTAATTTGAATAATGCAACATTAAGAATGGCTGTGTAATTCCGTTTAAAAGAACGAAATCTTATAACTTTTAGTTTAAGTTTAAAATACGACCCTTCTAAAGTCGAGATGCAGTGTAAATTCTGTAAAGTTATTTAAACCTATCATTAATTTGATAGGTTTTTTATTTATAATCAATATAAATAGTAAAAATTAATTAAAATAAGTTTTTTTAATTAAAATAAGTTTATTATTTTTGTACTCAGATAACACTTAAAAAATAGAAATTATGACAATTACAAGAACAACATCAACAGGTAAACAAGAAGTATTATTGACTTCTGGATTTTTTAAAACAAGAGAAGTTATTGAAAGAGACGGATTGCAAATTCAATATTTTGACAATATTGAAGGTTCAAAAAAAGTTAAAGAATTGAGAGCTGATTGCAGAATTCCTCAAATGAAAAAATCAATTATTTTAAATTATTCTTAAACTAAAAAATCAGGGGTGCGACTGTAACGCATAATTATTATGACAGCAAATTATAAAGTAGATAGTAAACATAGTGTTTTATCTGCTAAAAATAATGTAATAATGGTAAAGAATTACCACAAAAATAATGAAGTATTTGTTATTGCAATTTCTGACATTTATGAACACGATACAACTCATTTAATAGGAACTTGGAAAATTAAAAACATAAAACAATGGCAATAATTAACGAACCTCAGTTTTTAGAAAAATTAACAGCTTTAGAAAAAAGAGCTTATAAAATCAATGATGTATATTGCATTGATTTAAGATGGCATTTTACAAATCTTTTTGACAAACCCGAGAATGAATGGTTTAAAGCTGATAACAAGATGTTTACTGATACATACGATATTTGCGTAAAACTTTATGAAATGAATTTAATCTGTAAAAAAGAAGAGCCTATATACAGAAATGGTAGTTATTGTGGAAAAAATGTTTATTTCAAATATAACAAAGATTTAAAATATGAATAAATTAAGAGAGAAGCTTGTTATACAAGCATTATTACCGTATTCGTTAAATAGACATTTTGACGAATGGGAGAAAATCACAGATGATTTTACTATTGCTTTTACCGAGTGGTTAAACATTCAATACAGAGAATTGAATCACACTTTAGCATTTAAAGAAAAAACTTTACCCGAATTACTAATTGATTTTAAAAACGATGTTTATGGAAAGTAAAAAGAATTTATGGTTAATACCAACGGATAAAGAGAGTATATTATTTATTGATAAATATGACAAAAAGTTAAGATTATTTAAAAAACCAATGGTTTCGGAATATGCTGTTAATCAAAACATCTACATCACTTCTGATGGGGAAATTAAAGAGGGAGATTATTATTACAATGAAAGATTAAATAAAATTTTTCAAGCAATTGCAAAATCAGGTTATAATACTGTTGATAAAGAGTTTAAAATAATTCTAACAACAGACAAAGACTTAATCAAAGACGGAGTACAAGCTATCGATGATCAATTTTTGGAATGGTTTGTAAAAAACCCAAATTGCGAGTTTGTTGAACCTGAGAGAGGGTTTTATGAAAATGCTGGTAAAGTAAGCTACAAAATAATCATTCCAAAAGAAGAACATAAACAAGGAACAATGTCAGAAGCTATTAAACAAGTTATTGAAAATAAAATTAGAGGAATTAATGTAGATACTGGCTATAAGTTACAAAATAAAGAAACACTTGAAGAAGCTGCTAAAAGAGCAGTTAAAAGTGGGTTATTTAAAGATGAAACTTTATTTATTGTGGGTGGTAAATGGCAAAAAGAAAGAATGTATAGTGAATTAGTTGATTTATTAGAAAGGCTTACAACTATATATAAAGAAGATTCAGATTTGCATCAAATATATGATAAAAAGAGATTAGAATTTATTAAACAATTTAAAAAACAATAAAATGACAGCAGTAGAATGGTTAGCAAATGAAATAGAAATAAGATATGGTTTAAGTAAACCAGTGATTTTGTTAATTAGAGATGCCAAAGAAATGGAAAAGCAACAAATAATTGATGCAGTAAATTGGGGATTAAAATATAGAGCCAGTGGATTTAAAGCAGAAATGTATTACAACGAAACTTTTAAAAAACAATAAAATGAAAAAAAACGAAAGAAACGCAGGGCGTAAACCAAAGTACCAAAAAGGAATTGAAACAATTACAATCCACATTAAAATTCCTAAAGAATTGAAAAACGAATGTTTGGAAGTGATTGATAACGTAACTAAAATTAAGAAAAATGAAAAGTAATTTCACTCCTTTACAATTAATGCTTATTAATCCAGCATTAGAGGGAATAAAATCCGATTTGATAAATCTTGGCAGTCTTTTAGAATTGAAAAAATAAACTTGATTAAACCGCAGATTTTCTGCAAAAAAGAAAACGGCAATATTGCCAAACCATTGTTATAACTCGTTTATTATGGCTGCACCAACTTTAGAGGATGAATTAAAAAAATTATTATTTGAATTAAAAGATTTAGCTATTCAATATAAAGATAATGAGGACAAATCAGATGAAGAAAATAAACCTCAAACAACAAAATTGCTTTATCGAGGTAAAAAAGAAGCGTATAATTATTCATCAAATAAATTAAAAAACTTACTTCATTGGCACGGAATTATAGATTTAAACGATGGTTCGTGGAAATGAGTTATAACGGCGGATTATTGTCGTCAGGTGGCGACAAAATAAAGACTAATTTTTAAATTTAAGACAGATTATGAAAACACAAAATGACAATTCAGTTAAAGACCAAAACGCCACTTGCGACAATAATATGTTAGCATCTGGACGTGTTTTGCACTTGACTTTAAAACGCAAATGGTATGATATGATTTCGTCAGGAGAAAAGACAGAAGAATATCGAGAAATAAAACCTTATTGGACTAAAAGATTAAAAGATTTTTTAGTTGAAAAGCCTTTCGATTATATCATTTTTAAAAATGGTTATAATTCAAATTCTCCTGAAATGAAAGTTGAACTTTTAGATATAAATTTTGGAGTTTCAATTTATGAATGGTCTGGAGAAACTAAAGATTGTTATGTATTGTCTTTAGGAAAAGTTATTTGGGATAATGCTTTACGCTAGTCTTGATGCTAACGTTTTGTGGCTTTGTGCTGTTGCCGATAAAACACACACTAACTTTAAATTTAAGACAGATGTTTGAAGATATAAACGAACTTTCAGTTAAGCCAGAAACAGGCAATAGCACAAAACCGCTGTTACCAGCAGTGCCTACTTCGGAGGTTTATTTGGAAGATTGTGTAAAGGCATTAAAACGATTTAACGATAATCATTTTGATTTGGCAATAGTTGACCCGCCTTATGGGATAAATGCCGATTTAACTCAAAACGATTTAGGGGGCAAAAAAGGATTTACTAAAAATGCTGGAACTTATAAAAAGTATCATCAAACAAATTGGGATAATGAAGTGCCAACAGATGAATATTTTTCCGAACTAAAAAGAGTATCTAAAAATCAAATTGTATGGGGTGGAAATTATTTTCACAATTTACATTTAGAAGGAGTAATAGTTTGGTATAAAAAAGGAAGCGGAAATTTTAAGGAAGGTGAATTTGCAAAAACAAGCATCAATACTTTTAAAGTATTTGGATATAGCAGAGCCGATGCTTATATTAACTGCGGAGATATAAAAATACACCCAACGCAAAAGCCAACCAAACTATACGACTGGCTTTTATCAAACTATGCAAAGCCAAATGATTTGATTTTAGATACACATTTAGGAAGTGGAAGCAGTAGGATTGCAGCGTATAAAGGCGGGTTCAACTTTGTAGGGTTTGAAATAGACAAAGAATATTATGACAAACAAGAAAAACGTTTTAATGACTTTAAATCACAACTGCGGTTGTTTTAGCGGTGTCGGTTTTGGCATTGCTGGTAACTATTATATATCCAACACGATACCTTAACCCTAATAAAATAAACATATAAGCCATGAAGATTCTTGAAATTTTTAAAAATAAATTGAGATATAAAAATTACTCAATAAATACTATTAAAGTTTATAAACAAACTAATTTAAAAAAAAAACCAATGAAAACAAAAACCATTATTTTAGCAACTATCTTATTAGTTAGTTGTGGCACCCGAAAGGTAGAAAACACCAAAACCGATGTTAAAACTAAAGATGTTACTATTGACAAATCGGTAACAGAAACAAAATCTTTAATCGAAACTAAAGTTATTGATTTCACAGAAAAAGACGAACTTGAAATAGAACCAATAGATAACACTAAAGAAATTATAGTAAATGGTAAATTGTACAAAAACGTTCGTTTAAAGATTAAAAAACAAAAAAACAATATAGTAATAGACAAAACCGAGAAAGTAGCTAAAAAGCAACAAAACAACGTCAAAACAAAGTTTAAAGCTAAAATAGAAGTTAAGCAAAAAAATACTGAAAGTTCAAAAGGCAATTTTTGGAATTGGATATTATTATTTTTAGCTGTTGCTGGAGTTATTTATTTTATCATTTGGAGCAAAAGAATTGTAAACGAAAAAGACAAACTTAATTTATAATCATTATAAATAACGTTTTTAATTAAAATAAGTTTTTTTAATTAAAATAAGTTTTATAGATTTGCACCATAATAATTTAATAAATAGAAAATATGAAAACAAATTTAGAAATCAAAAATGAAATTATTGAAATTATTAAAAATAATATTGATAAAAAAACAAACGAGATTATATGGCTTGACGATATAAGAAAATACAATTATAGCACAGCTTCTTTATTAGTTTTAATAGATGATGTAAAAAATAATTAAACAAATTAATAAACTAATTATGATAGATTTTAATATAGCAATACAAAACGCAGAGTTAGAGTACATTTCAGATACAGTATGGAACTACAGATTTGAAAATCAATTTATATTAGTTGACTTCTACAAAGATGAGACAGGGAAAAATCATATCGAGCAATTCCTTAAAAAAGTAAATGGTTTATGGATTGAAATTATGCCAACAGATGAGCAAATTAAGGCAATGTTTAAAAAATTGAATGATACACCTTATCGAGAGGAAGAAATTGAAGAGATAGGGGAAAATTTAGATTATCAAACAGACCCTTATTACGGAGTTTATGGAATACTTTAAATAATTAAATATGAAAACAAAAATTGAAAATTGGAAAACGGAATGCACCGAATTCGAAAATTGGTTTAAAGCCTTAGGCGGTAACATTTCTAATCAATCACAAATGAATGAAGCATTTAGACGGATTGAAGCAAAAGAGGTTTCAGATAACAATCTTTACCGAATTTTAGAAGAGTACAGAGCAAAAGAAATCGAAGTAACTAATTTTGAAGTATTATGAAAAATAAGAAAAAAAAAGTAAAAGAAACTACTAAAAAAGAACCCTACATTCAAATTCCGATTAGATACATTTTAGAAACACCAAATGATATGGAGCTAGGTTGTTTAGTTAGAAATATTGCATCAAATTATTAATTATGGAAGTAGTTGACAAAATAACAACAAGCGTAATGAGTTGTCAGATAGCTTTAAACCAATTAGAAGCTATAAAACATACACCTTATTACAATAAAGAACTAAAGCAAAAGATTAATTTAGTTATTCCTTTGCTTATTAAAGCGGAACAGGAACATTACGACAAGTTTTATAACGCTTTGAGTGATAGTACAGACCAAGTTTACCAAGTTTTTGAAACGTTTATAAAGCAAATTTCAAAGATCCCTATTTATGATATGGAAAATATTTGCTATATGATTGATGCCTATAATAAAGACCAAAAAAGTATGAATGGAATAACAAATAAAATCATTAAAAATGCTAAAAAGTAAAATCATTCTTTATTGGAAAATGAATCCAATGTTGAAATATAGTGAAATAGCAGACCATTTTAATACTAAAATTGAATTTGTTATTGACACAATTGAAGAGTACAAAGTAGAACCTTATATCATTAGAGAAAGCATTATGAATTATGACACCGAAACAACAACTAAAAAGCATTGAAAAAAAGATGCAAAGGATTTATGAAAAAAATTTAGATTTTGATATTGAATTAGTTTCAAGATATTTTCACGATATTGAAAAATATTATAAATTAAAGATTGAGCATTTTAGATTAAAATTTGAAATTGAACATTGTAAAACTTGCGGTCAAAAATTATGAAAACATTTGAAGTTAAATTTGAGATTTTTGGCAAAAAGCTAAAAACTAAAGTACAAGCGGAAGACAGAGAACACGCTAAGAAAAAAATAAAAGATAAAATCATTTTTCACGAAATTAAAGATATTGATAACATTGATTTTTTAAAAAATTTATTCGGAATAAAATGAAAACAGAAGATTTTAAAAAATTACTACCACTTTTAGAAGATGGAGTAAAAGTCAAAGCTGGTTCACGAATTGATATTGCAAAAGGTTTTATAAAAAGAAAAGACAACTCAATTAGTATTTGGATTGAAAAATTTGATGGTTGGGTATCTTTAAAAGACATTGAAATACTATGAAAATAACAGTAACAAAAGTAAAACGTGAATTGATTAAAAAACACGGCTGGAGTAATTTAGATTGTGATAATTTAATAAAAGATATAATTAGCATTATCGACAAAGAATTGATTAAACATAAAAACATAACAATTAAAAAATGAAAAAAAATGGATAAATTTTATATGGTTTTTGTTGATGGACGAAATACACCATCAAGAGTATATGATAATATTGACGAAGCGGAAACAGAAGCTGAAAGACTTTGCGAAAAAGAAAAAAGAAAAACTTTTGTTTTAAAAGCCGTTTGTAAATTTGAGTTAAAAAACATTGAAAAAACTATTTTATGAAACACGCAAAAAGATTACTCGAAAATGAAATTAAAGAAATTGAAACCTACAAAGAAAATGGAGGTTACAAAGATGTTACTAATTATCTTAATGAACTTAAAAAAGAATTAGAGAAACTATGAAAACATTTCTAACATCGTTTATACAAATCGGAATGGTTGCTATAAACACGTATTTTATCACTCAATTAAATTGGATTGGTATATTTATAGCATCGTTTACAATTTCGTTGCTGTGGGCGTTTAATGTATCAAAAATCAGCGTTTCAACTACTAATCAAAAATTAACCTATGCTCTCGGAGCTGGTTGCGGTGCAATTGTAGGTTTGTTTTTAGTTAAAATAATATTTTAAAAAAAAATTGTTTTAATTAAAATAATTTTTATATCTTTGCAACAGACAAGTAAGGCGGTCTAATAAAACATTAATAATCCCCGATTTTAGCAAATGCCTTACTTTGCTTTAATCGGGTTTTAAATTTTAAAAATATTTATGAAAAAAGCACAAATATTTAATAACCATTTTCAGAATTTCAAAACATATGCGATTCCGAAAGCACAATTAATAATTGCGGATATTCCTTATAATTTAGGAAACAACGCATACGCATCAAACCCAGCGTGGTATAAAGACGGAGACAATGCAAATGGAGAAAGTGAATTAGCTGGTAAAAGTTTCTTTGATACCGATGAAGATTTTAGACCAGCAGAATTTATGCACTTTTGTAGCACAATGCTAAAAGCAGAAACTAAACCAAAAAAGTCAGAAGATGGAGAACCAAGACAAAAAGGCGATGCACCTTGTATGATTGTTTTTTGTGCATTCGACCAACAAATGTATTTAATTGAATTAGCTAAAAGATACGGATTGAAAAATTATATAAATTTAGTATTTCGTAAAAACTTTTCGGCACAAGTTTTAAAAGCAAATATGAAAGTAGTAGGTAACTGCGAATATGCTTTAATATTTTATCGTGATCGTTTGCCAAAATTTAATAACAAAGGTAAAATGATTTTTAATTGCTTGGATTGGGAACGTGATGATGCAAATATTGAAAAATTGCACCCTACTCAAAAACCATTAAAAGTTTTGAAAAAACTAATTGAAATTTTTACGGATGAAGGAGACGTAATTATAGACCCTTGCGCGGGTAGTGGCTCAACTTTAATAGCCGGGCAAGAATTAAAAAGAAAATGTTTTGGGTTTGAAATTAAAAAACCATTTCATAAAAATGCCGAAAATTGGATAAATGAAGAGTATCAAAAATTAAAAGATATAGAAGAATTTGGATTTGCTAAAACATTAATTAATAAAAGTCAAGAAACACTATTCTAATTATGAAACTAACAGATAAAATAGAATTGACAAACGAATGCAATATGCAACTAATGGCACGTTATCCTGATAATTATTTCGAGTTGGCTATTGTTGACCCGCCTTATGGGATTGGTGCTGGAAGTAAAAACTTTAAAAACGGAACTTCCAAAATTAAAACTATAGATTTTAGAGAAAATGATTGGGATAAATCAATTCCATCTAAAGATTATTTTAAAGAATTACAAAGAATATCAAAAAATCAAATTATTTGGGGTGGAAATTATTTTTCTAATTTATTAGAAAATTCTCAATGTTGGTTATTTTGGGATAAAGGTACTGGAGATAATTCTTATGCTGATGGAGAATTAGCGTGGACTTCTTTTAATGGTTCTATAAGAAAATTTTTTAAATCTTGGGTTGGTGCTAATGCAAATAACGGAAGTGATAGAATACATCCAACTGAAAAACCAATTGACTTATATAAGTTTATTCTAAATAAATACGCCAAGCAAGGCGATAAAATACTCGATACGCATTTAGGGTCGATGAGTATTGCAATAGCGTGCCACGATTATGGATTTGAATTGGTTGGCTGTGAACTTGACAAGGAATACTACGACAAAGGAATACAAAGAGTAAAAAATCATATTTCACAAACAAAACTTTTTTAAAATGAAATACAGAGAATTTAAAAGAGAAGTAAGTGGATATACATTCCACTGCAAAAGAACAGGAAAACAAATATTTATATTTGAAATGTTTTGGGCAAGACTGAAACCTAAACAATGCTTTGAAAAATATAATACAGAAATAATTAAAAAAAATGTATTTTATTAATTTAATTTAGTTATATTTGCATATCAAAAAGTTCGGCTAGGGACTTTCACAAATTTATAACACCTCTTTTAACGCTTAATTCTAGCCGATTAAGTTTCTTAAAAGAGGTTTATTTTTTAAAATATGGAAAATAAAAAAACAGATTGGAGAAAGTATCGAAAATCTACACACCTTGCGAGTGCTGATTTAGATGCTATGGAAACAGACGGAGTGCCTTTAATTTTTACTATTAAAGAAGTAAAGTATGAACAAGGAGTTGATGTTTCAGGAACTAAACAAGACGGCATTTTTTGCTATTTTGTAGAACCTATTAAACCATTAAAACTAAATTCAACTAATAATAAAATATTGGCTGGGTTTGCAAAAAAAGACGGATTAATAGGTAAAGAATGTCATATTATAGAAAATTGGAAGGGCATGAATATTGAATTGTATGTTGATAGAAATGTAAAAATGATGGGAGCAATTACAGACGGAGTTCGTATCAAACCAATACAACCAATTTTAAATAAAGTAAAACCAAACTTTACAGAAGCTAATTTTGAGAGTGCAAAAAAAGCCAATGCAACAATTGAACAAATTAAAATGAAATATACATTAACACCTGAAATTGAAAAACTATGGAACAATTACAACGAACAGAAAGTTGGTTAAAAGATAGGTGCGGTAAATTTACTGCAAGTGAAATTATTAAAATACTTGGAGTTCGTGGACTTGGTGAAACTGGCAAAACTTATGCTATTGAAAAAGCTATTGAACAATTATACGGAGAATTTGAAGAGAGTTATATTTCTTATGATATGCAAACCGGAATTGATACAGAACCCTTAGCTTTTGCAAAGTTTAAAGAATTAAAAGGATTGGAATTTTTAGAAGTTGAAAAATGTGGTTTTTTTACATTCCAAGAACACGCTGGAGCAAGTCCTGACGGATTGGTTTCTGATAATGCAATTTTAGAAATTAAATGTCCGAAGTCAACTACTTTTTTTAAATTGGTTGCTACAAATGAAATCGACACTAAATATTATGCACAAATGCAAATGCAAATGTTATGCACAAATAGAGATAAAGCCTATTTTTTTAATTATTTAGTTCACAATGGCACAGAATATTATCACGAAATTATAGTTGAACGTGATGAAGAAATGATTGAAAAAATTAAAGAACGTTTAAAAGAAGTAATAGAAATTAAATTAGAATATATTAACTTAATAAACAAAAATAAACAATGGAATTAATCGGTAAAATTAAAGTAATTAGTGATGTTCAAGAAGTAAGTGCATCATACAAAAAGAGAGAATTAGTTATAGCAACTAATGAACAATATATACAAACAATAATAATTGAATTTGCTCAAGATAAAACCGCTTTATTAGATTTTTATAATATTGGTGATGATGTTAAAGTTTCAATTAATGTAGGAGGTCGAGAGTGGGTTAATCCACAGGGCGAAACAAAATATTTTAACTCAATAAAAGGCTGGAAAATAGAGAAAATTAATTAAAAAAAATTAATCCGAATTGCTTTGTAGTTCGGATTTTTTTTGTAGTTTTGTGAAGTCGAAGCACTACCGACTTAAATTATAACGTTGCAATAGCAATGTAAATGAGAAACCCTCAACCGATAGTAGTGCATCGAGTTCGAGGGTTTTCTCTTTTATTTAATTATGCAATTAAGGACATATCAACAAAATCAACTTGAACAAATATTATTTAAGCTACCAAGCGTAAATAAATTATGCGTTCAATTATCAACAGGCGGAGGAAAAACCGTTATTTTTACCGAATTAACAAAACAACTAAATACCGATGTTTTAATTTTAGTGGATAGTGAAGACTTGGTTACTCAAACTTATAAAACTTTTTTAAAACAAGGAGTTGATGTAGCTACTTTTGAAAGCAAAAATAAAATATTCCCGAATAATAAAGTAGTGGTTTCGATGGCTCAAACTTTATTCAATAGGTTGCAAAAAAAAACTAATTTAATCGAACGCTTTAATTATCTTATAATCGATGAGGCACACGTTTGGATTTTTAACAAAATTTTTGATTACGTTATTGATTGCAAAATAATAGGTTTCACAGCAACCCCAGTTAGACTAAAAAGAACTAAATTTTATAAATGCAATGAATGTAATACCGAGTTACCATTCGTTCCAGAACTTGAAAAAGTTGAACACTGCGGTTATGAATTGAAAGTTTGGACTAAAGAAGAAACGATGTCCGATGTATATGATGATATTGTAGTAGGAGTTGGAATTGATTATTTAATCGAGAATGATTTTTTAGTTGATGAAGAATTATATTCAATTTCAGTAAATACCGAAAATTTAAAAACCGATAGTAGTGGAGAATTTACAGCCGAATCAATTGCTCAAACATACGAAAAAGAAGAAGTGCAAATTGATATTTTACATAATTACGAACAGCTTTGTTTAGGTAAAAAAACAATGATTTTCACAGCATCAACTAAAGTTAATCTTTTGATTTATGAAATGTTTAAAGAGAAAGGCTACAACGTAAAAATGTATGATTCTGTTAACAACCAAAAAAACGAAAGAAAACCTTTGATACGTTGGTTTGAAAATGAACGTGATGCAATACTATTAAACGTTTCTTGTTTCACTAAAGGGTTTGACGTTGACGATGTAGAAGCTATTATTATGGCACGACCCACCGCATCATTATCATTATTTATACAAATTGCTGGACGAGGTGCAAGATCTACTAAAAAGATATTTAAAGATAAATTTATTTTTATAGATGGTGGCGGAAATTCAGACCGCTTAGGAATGTGGTCTGACAAAACAAGGAATTGGGAAAAGATATTTTTTAACGGATTAAAACCTCCAAAACAATTAAAAGAAAGTTTGGACGATATTAATGAGTGCAAAAATTGTGGTTTTTTAAAAATGAAATCTGAAAAAAATTGTCCAAGTTGTAATTATGAAGAACCTATAATTGAAGTTGAAGAAAAGGAAGTTGAAATAGTTACAAATAAAATAACAGCAGTTAAAGTTAAACAAATATACCCAAGTGGCGAAAAGATTATAAAGTATGTTCAATCAATAAACGAGGATATTAATTTTGCTTTTAAAATATTAATTAATCAAACTTTTGATTTATTTGTAAAAAATAAAGTTACTTTTGGAAGCTATCAAAAATCCATTTTAAACGGACAATTTGACAAAAAAATTAATCGTATCTTAGGAGAACCATTTATTAAAATTTTCAATGGTTTGCCAAGTAAAAGCAATAGAACTTTAGTTTATTTAAAATCAAAACTTAAAGAAAAATTAAAACAATATTATGATAAAATTCAGTAAATACCCAACCGCAAAAAGTATTGATAAAATTGATATTGATATTCAAGATTATATCGATATGGTGCAAAAAGGAACTTACCAAGATTTGGTACTAAAAGCACGTTCGCTAAAAAACGATAAAGACGCTTATAATCAATGCAAAATAAAAGCACCCTGCATAACAGGTTCGGCAGTTATGAAAAATGGAAGTAAAACCGCTGATAATATAGAAGAGTTAAACGGATTAATTGTAATTGATATTGATGATGATGTGGATTTACAATTGCTTAATCAAATTAATTTAGACAAATATACAATGATGTCGCATCGGTCTTTTGGTGGCGATGGACTTTGTGTTTTCGTTAAAATAAACCCGAATAAGTTTTTAGAAAGTTTTAATGAACTTGCTCAATATTATTGGGACAATTTTAATGTAGCAATTGACCCGAGTTGCAAAAATAAAAATAGACTTAGATTTATATCATACGACCCTTATTTATTTTTAAATGAAAACTCTAAAAAGTTTATAGCAAAACAAGTAATTAAAAAAGAGAAAGTTCATAATTTCGTTTTCGTAAATGATGACTTTCAAACTATTTTATCACAAATTCAAGAAAAACAGATTGACCTTTGTCAAGATGATTACGACCGATATGTTAGAATAGGGTTTGGTATAGCTTCTAAATTTGGTGAAAGTGGTTTTACTTACTTTGATGCTATTTGTAAATATGGCTCAAAATATGATAGTTCAAAAATAGAAAAACATTATAAAAACTTCTGTAAAGGAAGTGGAGCAGTTTCAATATCTACTATTTACTATTATGCAAAAGAAGCTGGTTTAAAATTGTATTCTGAAAAAACAGAAACAATTATTAATAGGGTTTCTGTTGCTAAAAGTCAAGGCGAACCAACTATTGAAAGCATAAAAAAATCACTTGAAAAAATTAATAACATTACTGATGCTGATGACGAACTTATAAAGTTTTTAATAGAAAGTAAAAAAGATTATAAACAATTAGACGAAAATTTAACCGATTCTAAAAAATTGCAAAACTTTATTTTTGAAAATTATAATCCAGTAAAAGATACAATTACTAATGAAATTTTTATAAATGGTAAACTTTTAGACGACGTTAAATTGAACACTATTTACTTTGCTTGTAAAAATTATTTAGATTTCATTCCTACTAAGTCAGATGTTAGAGATATGATTAATAGTGAACATACTATTTTTTTTAATCCGTTAACTGAATTTTTTAAACAAAAGTTACACGAAAATTCAGAAAGCGTTATAGATGACTATATTAATTGTATAGAACCACGATCAAATTATAATAATTGGGTTTTTAAAAAGTGGATTGTTGGGTGCATTCATAATTGGTTAGCACCTATAAACGAGCCTAAAGTAAGCCCGTTAACTTTAGTTCTTTGCGGTCAAAAACAAGGAACTGGTAAAACGTCTTTTTTTAGAAACTTATTGCCTCCAGGTTTACAAAAATATTTAATAGAACACAAAATAGACGTAAAAGATAAAGATTCAATTTATAATTTAGTAAAAGGTTTATTAGTTTTAGATGACGAGTTTGGAGGACTTGCAACAAAGGACGTAAAAGACTTTAAAAAAGTAGCTGATACAAATATGGTGGACATTCGTTTACCTTATTCAAGTTATTATGCTAAATTAAAAAGACGTGCAAGTTTATGCGGAACAAGTAACGAAAGAGACGTTTTAAAAGACGTAACAGGAAATAGACGTATATTGCCTATCAATGTAGAGAAGATTGATTATAACCGCTTAATTTCATTAAATACTACTAACTTATGGTTAGAAGCGTATCAAATGTATAAAGATGGGTTTGATTGGAAAATATTTTCTAATGATGACGTTGAATTTTTAGAAAAAGAAACCACAAAGAATATAGAAAATATGCCAGTTGAAGACCTGTTTTTTGAAAATTTTTCTATTGAAAGAAATGAATTTTTTGAAGTTGAGGTTATTTTAAGTCAAGGACAAATTTTAAATTTTTTAAATGGTGTTGCAAATTTTGTGGTCACAAAATATGATGTTAAAGATATTATTGTTAAAAATAAACTTGAAAATAAAAGTTATACTAAATTTGGTAAAAGTATGAGAGGTTATTGCTTATATACTCAAAAAATAGATTAATAAAAATGTAATTTTTGTCATTCTTTGTCATTGATTTTGTCATTGGTTAATTATTTGATTTTTAAATATATAAACCTATAAATTACAAAATGACATAAAATATATGGTTTAAACTATATATAGTATTACATTATTTATTATTTATACATAAAATGAAATATATGATTTATATTTAAACTCTGTAAAAAATATTTTGTCATTTGTCATTTTTGGGTTAACTAACTAAAAAACAATAAATTAAAAATTACATTATGAATGAAAACATAATTCAACAACAAATTTTTATTTGGTTTTCAAATAATTACTGCTTAAAAATGCAGAAAAATCGATGTATGATATTTTCAGTACCAAATGATTCTATAAATGCAATTGAAACCAAACGAAAATTAAATACAGGACTTTTAAAAGGTGCAAGTGATTTAATTGTAATTTTGCCCAATAAGATATTATTTGTAGAAATTAAAACCGAGAAAGGAGTTCAGTCAGAAAATCAAAAAGACTTTCAAAATAGAATTGAAATATTAGGATATAATTATCACATCATAAGAAGTTTAGAGCAATTTCAAGAATTAATTAAAACAAACATAAAATGAAAAACCAACACGAACCGATGCTAAAAGCATTTGCGAGACAATTTTTAGAAAATTCAGAAACAAAACCAAATTTCAGTAACGATGCCTTTGTTGATGGAATGTTAATATTTAACACGGTTTTAATGGATAAACTATTTGATAATAATACCGATTTAAAACTAAAAGCAAAATGCAAAACAGCTGAGCAATGCGGAAAAGATTTGCGAGAACTAATAAAAAAATACACAGGATTAGATTCACACGAACTTGCTAAAAATTATGGAAAGTAAATATTTTAAAAATATTTGTATTTTTATTTGGTAGTTACAAAATAAGGGCGTATTTTTGTAAAAGAAATAAAACAAATAGAAAATATGGAATCATCATTAAACAGATTAATCACTTTTGGAGCAAATACAATAATGACAGTAGTAAGCGAAAAAATTGTAAATAATAAATCAAATGATTGTTATAGTTTAGTTACTTTAAAAGGCAAAAGAGGTGGTTTAAAACAAGGTAAAAGAAGATTTGACAACACTTATAGAATTTTATAATAAAAAATATACAGAAAATGAAAAAACCTAGTATTATTGATTTCAATTTTTGGAATCCGTTTAAAGATTATCAATTTAAAATTAATATTGCATTGAATATTATAAATAAAGATTGGCATAGTTCATTTTATTTTGAATTTTCTTTTATATGTTTCCAATTTGGAATTAATTTTAAATTATTGTATAATACAATTAAAAATTATTTAAAATTATAAATTCAGACCATGAAAAAATCAAGTCAATTATTTGAAAAAGTAGATTTAGAAATTTTAAAACTACAAAAAAGACTTATTCAAATAGAAAAACAATTAGATAAAAATAGAACGTCTGTTATTCAGGACGGTTGGCAAACTCAAAGGCACGCTAAAAAATCGAGAAAATGGGATTTTTTAGCAATTGAAAAAATGGAACTAATACAAAAATTAGAATTATGCAAAGACAATCAATAATAGTTTTCATTCAAGGCAATAGAATAGAAACATACGGAAACCTAAAAAAGTGCTGTGAGTTTGAAAAACTTAAATATCATACTTTAGCACGTTTAAAATTCCCAATTATGGTAAATGATATCGTGATACATAAAACGATGTTTAAATAGATACTAATGGGCAGTTTTTAAAAACTAAATTTTATGATAACATTAAATGAAAATAATGGTTTTTTTTTACAAGACGATTATTATACGAAAGAAGATATTTTAAATTTATACAGACTTCAAAAACAACTTTTAATAAACGAAAATTTAATTGCTAGTATTTCCGAATGTGCTAATATATGGCAAAGATATTCATCGGATTTGTGTGCAAGTTGGTTGTTTTTTCCTGAAAAAGATGAAGATATTTTAAAGCAAGTTTCAAGCAGTGATTTTTTTACAAATTATTACGATTATTCAGAAAATGATTGTAAACACCCGAAAGAACAAAGAACTTTCATAGGCTCTAATCTTTTGAGATGCGGAGTTTGTGGCGATGAATTTTCGTAATAATATCACATCAATAAATTGAATCAATGGAAAAGATTAACATAAACGGGTTTTATTTAAACCTTAATTTCGAGCCACAGCCCTCAAAGAATGGTAGTTTAATACGGTGGTGCGGAGTTGGTAAAGTAACAACCAAACCACAGATGTATATTGATAAAATATATAAAAGTCATTGGTATTATGAATTTAACTACATAGGCACTGAAAAATATGTAAAGTTTGAATTTGATTATTTTAATAAATTTGTTGGTATTATAAATTAAATTTGTAATTTTGATAAAAATTAAACAATGAAAGTAAAAGTAATTCAATCATATACCGATACGGAATTTAATAAAAATATGATAGTTGGCACAGAGTTTGAAGTATCAATTGAAAGAGCAAATAAACTAATAGCAAGAGGGTTTGTAATATCTTTAGAAGCTATTGTAGTTGAAAAACAAACACGTAATCGAAAAAAATAATGCTCGAAAAACTTGTAAAACATCAAGCGAAATTATTACAAGTCGCTTATAATTTTACAGGCGATTTAGATAGTGCAAATGATATATTGCAAGATGCGTACATTAAAATTCACGAAAGCGGGAAAAAGTATGAAGATGTAAACGATGCTTATATATATTTTACAATAAAATCGGTTTGGATCGACACAAAGAAAAAAAGCCTTACTAAAAATAGAATAGTATTAGTTGATGACTTTGCAGATATAATTCAAGAAAATGATAAACCTATTGAATTTGAAATTAAAAATTTAACCAAGTGGGAGCAACTTTTAATCGATGCTATTTTTGGTAAAGTAATTACTAATGAAAATAACGAAATTGTAAAAGTTATAAAAGGAACGAGTATATCAAATTTGTCAAAGAAAACAGGAATAGAATATTCTATTTTATATAGAGGTTTAAAAAAAATAAAACATAAGATATGGCTAAAGGATTAGGAGACGTAATAGCAAATGTAACTAAAGCAATTGGAATTGAACCTTGCGAGAGTTGTAATAAACGAAAAGATACTTTAAATAGATTATTCCCTTTTAGCAAACCATCGGAGCTTACAAAGTCAGAAATTAAGTTTTTAAAAGATTTATTTGAATGGTATAATGGTTTACCAATACCAATTGATAAAGTTAAAGATATTGAGAAAGCCGAGAAAATATGGTTAAGAGTTTTTAATATTAAAACTGAAAGTTGCAAAACCTGCGGTTCACAATATCAAACAGCATTTTTAAAAGATTTACGAAAATTATATGAATCAAATAATTAAATTATGAAAAAACTATTTTTAGCACTTTTGACCATTCCATTAATGGCGGTGCAATGTTCAGAAGATACTCCAACAGGCGACTGCAATTGCGAACGAGTTGAGTATAAATACGATGTTATTGGTTGGACTTCAAATATCGAGCCTATTTGGGGTTATAAAGAAATTAAAAGAACACCAACGGATTTTAATTGTGAAAGCGAAACAGCAACTTACCAGCCTATTACGGGATCGTATTATTTTAAAATAGAATGCAACTAATTGAATAATCAATTTTTTTCAAATGGAAAAGGAACGAGGCGGAGCAAGAGAGGGGGCAGGACGCAAAAGCAAGGCAGAAGAGCAAAGTTTAATCGAGAAGTTAACCCCATTAGAGCCTATTGCATTTAATGCACTTACAGAGGCTTTAAATGATGGCAAAGATTGGGCAGTTAAATTATATTTTAATTATATGTTTGGTATGCCAAAACAAACTATTGACCAAAATAGCAATGTTAATTTAAGTAATTTCGATATAAAAGATATTATAAAATTTAAAGAGTGATAACTTTAAATAAAAAATATGAATGTTTATTTAAGAATGATACTCGATACTTTATAATTACAGGCGGTCGTGGGAGTTCAAAATCATTCGGGGTTGGCACTTTTGTCAACCTTTTGTCGTTTGAGGTCGGACATAAAATACTATTCACTCGTCAAACAATGACCTCAGCTCATTTGTCAATTATTCCTGAGTTTCAAGAAAAGATTGACTTAATGAATTTAAACCATTTCTTTGAGGTTAATAAGTCAGAAATAAAGAATAAGCAATCCAATAGCGAAATAATATTTAGGGGAATTAAAACAAGTAGCGGTGACCAGACCGCAAATCTAAAATCTTTGCAGGGCGTTACAACTTGGGTACTTGACGAAGCAGAAGAGTTGACGGACGAAAGTACCTTTGATAAAATTAACCTATCAATAAGACAAAAAGGAAAACAGAATAGAGTTATTTTAATACTTAACCCAGCAACAAAGGAACACTGGTTATATAAACGTTTCTTTGAAGATAGGGGCGTTCAAGAGGGTTTTAATGGAATTAAAGACGATGTAACCTACATTCATACTACTTACTTAGATAATATTGATAATTTAGATATATCTTTTATTAATGAAATCGATCGCATTAAAACTACAAATCCACAAAAGTACCAACATCAAATATTGGGGGGTTGGCTATCAAAAGCCGAAGGAGTTATTTTCTCTAATTGGAGAATTGACAAATTTCAAGAAGTCAACGGAAGTATTTACGGACAAGATTTTGGATTTTCGATTGATCCTACAACATTGGTGCAAGTTTCAATTGACAAAACTAAAAAGATAATTTACGCAAAGGAATTGCTTTATAAAAGCGGTTTAACAACAAGTGATATATTTATTGAAAACAATAGATATTGCACCTCAAAAGGATTAATTATAGCAGATAGTGCCGAGCCAAGACTTATATCGGAATTAAAATCGAGAGGTTTAAATATCAAAGGAGTTGAAAAACCAAAGATAATCGAACGTATTGCTTTAATGCAGGATTATGAATTGATAATCGACCCCGATAGTATAAACTTAATTAAGGAGTTAAACAATTATGTTTGGCACGATAGGAAGTCGGAAACACCAATTGATGACTACAACCATTTACTCGATGCGTTAGGTTATGCAGTTTGGAATTATATAGGCAAACCCAATAAAGGAAAATATTACACTGGATAGTTGCAAAATTATTCTTTTTTTTCGTTATATAGGTATGAGAATAGAAGTACCTACATCATTAGAGCATATAACACTTGGACAGCTTGGCAAGTGGAAAAATGCAGTTGAAAAAAGCTCGGAAGACTTTTTGCCATTTCAATTGGTATCAATATTTTGTAACATTCAATTAGACGAAGTGTTGAAAATACCACTTAAACAATTTCACGAAATTATCGATACAATTTCTAAAGTATTAGAAGAGCAACCTAAACTCGTTCAAAGGTTTACAATGAACGGAGTTGAATATGGTTTCATTCCAAACATTGACGAAATTACAACCGCAGAATATATCGACTTGGATAATTACATTGAAACAGATGCACTCAAAGCTATGATGGTTATGTATCGCCCTATCGAAAGAAAGCAAGGCAAATTGTATAACATTAAAGAGTACAACGGAACAGATGGCTTTGAAATTATGAACGATGCTCCGATGTCCGCTTTAATTGGTGCAAAGGTTTTTTTTTGGAATTTAGGAATGGAGTTAAAGAATTATATCCCTCACTATTTGAACAAAGTAACGACGGAACAGGACAAAGCAATTTTAGTCAAAAATGGAGTTGGTATATCTCAGTTGACGCAGTTGCTGGAGGAGATAGATTTAAACATGACCTTGCCTATAGGTTAACGATATATCAATTTTTTACGCATTTAGAATTTTTAAAAGATAAAAACCAGGAAGAGGTTAGACAAATTAAAGAAAATGAGAAACGCTATAAGTAATTGTTTGGAGTTATTAGTTGGATATTTACAAAGCGATATCGATGTAAATACCATTACTATTTTTCATACCGATGATGATATTGATTTTAATAAAAAGAATATTTATAATTTAGTAAATATTGGAATTGTATCATCAAACTTTGAGAATAAAACAATAGGGTTTGAAGTGTTATTCATAACTCAAAGAGACGACGTTAAAACAACGATAACAAATAAGTTAAACGGGAACGATAACAGAGTAGACAATATTCAAACGGCACATTCTGTAATGAATAATTTAGTTAAGAAGTTAAGGCTTTTAAATAATGAGTTTAACATTCAATATGTTAGTTCAACAGAGCCACAGATATTTTTCAAAGCCTATACAAATGGAATGGACGGAATGACGATTGAAGTAGTATTACAATATCCGGATAACGAAACAGATGTTTGTTGTAATGGATGCTAAAGATAATTTAAACAAAGTACTTTCAAAGTTTACGAAGTTTGTCGTTCAACAGGCTAAAAGCAACTTGACTAAAAAAGACAAAAATGTAAAAAAGAAACTTTATGATTCCATAAAAGGCGAGAGTTTTGTAGGTAAAAACTCGATAGGGATTTACTTTGAAATGGAAGAGTACGGCGAGTTTCAAGACAAAGGTGTTAAGGGTAAAAGTAGCTCGGCTAAAGCACCGAATAGTCCGTTTAGGTTTGGAAGTGGCACGGGTAAAAAAGGCGGTTTAACAAGTGGAATATTAGAATGGGTTAAGGCAAGGCGTTTTCAATTTCGGGACAGAGAAAGTGGAAAATTTATGAGTTATGAAAACACCGCTTTTTTAATAACTCGAAGTATATATCAAAAAGGAATAAAATCAAGTTTCTTTTTTAGCAAACCATTTGAACAGGGATTTAAGAAGTTACCAGACGAAGTTATTGATGCTTACGGATTGGATTTAGAAAAATTATTAGAGAAATTATGACTATATTTTTTTGTAGAACACCATTTATTATAGAGGTTAATGCAAACCCTTTGCAAATAGCAACTAAAGTAGAATTGTTTATTTGGAATTTAGGAGCAACCGAACCAACTACACCAACGCATACAATTGAAAAACCTATTTTCAGTCCAACGCAAACTATTGGTAAATATAATATAAGTCCGTTTGTTGCTGATGCAATAACACCAACTAATAGAGTAGTAAATTGCAAAGTAAAGACTTATTATAAATTAACAACTTCTTGGATATTTTCAAATGAAAGTAGTTACGTTAGTAGTTATGGTTATGGTTATACTGTTGGTATTGGAGCTGATGTTTATGTTTTTTTAGAGGGCAATGTAGACAATAGATTTTTATATAAAAATGATTATACTTTTGACTACACAAAATTAACTTTAGACTTAACATTTAATTTTGATACTTATACTACATTAAGAGCAGTTTACACAAGTGATTTAGGAAGTGAAATAGTGGATTATACTGATACAGGTTTCAAATTATTAACCATTCCTAAAACAACAATTAATGAATTTTTTAGATACGGAAATACTTTTGAATTACAAATATTAGTAGGTGGTGATTGGACTGTTATTTATTCTCAAAATGTAGTAGCAGAATGTGAAAATAAATTTTTACCATACATTGTAACATATACAAATTCTTTAGGTGGTAATTCTCAAATAACATTTTTTAAAAAATCATTACTTTCTAATGAATACAAAGGAAGTGATTATAATTTGCTTGGTTTTAAAAAATCATTTAATGTAAATGGAAGTCGAAGTGTAAAATTAAATACAGGGTGGATAACAGAAAATTCGGTTAAAGCATTAAAAGAAATGATGTTAAGCGAAGATATATTGATATTTAATGCTGATGGTTCAGAGGCTTTTTATGCTACAATTAAAACCTCATCATTTACTGAAAAAACAAAGTTAAACGATAAAGTAATTAATTACGAAATAGAGTTTGAAATTGCAACTCCGTTAATACAGAATTACGTATGAGTGTAGAAATATACATTAAGATTAACAATGAATTTAAAAGAATTGATTTATTCAAAGACGAAACAATTTCGGTTAACTCTTCTATTCAAAACATTAATGACCTATCAAAAGTATTTACAGATTTTAGTCAATCTTTTACTATTCCTGCAAGTGCAAACAATAATATTATTTTCAACTATTGGAATGAGAATGGAATTGTTAACGATGCGTTCGACCATCGAATAAGATGCGATGCAAAGATTGAATTAGATACTATTCCTTTTCGTGATGGTAAAATTCAAATCGAGAAAGCGAATGAGAAAATGAATGAAATGGAAAGTTTTACGATTACTTTTTATGGCAATACAAAGCAGTTAAAAGACTTATTCAAAGAAGAAGAGTTATCAGTTTTAGATTATTCGAGTTTAAACCATACATACGATTATGCAAATATAGTAGGTAGAGTTGATGGTTCTATATTATCAGATGTACGCTATCCAATTGTAGGAGCAAAAGCAAGGTATGAATATTTAACAGGGAGTGCGAATGATGTTACAATAGGAGGCACTACAGCGAGTTCAATAGTGTATTCAGATTTATTCCCGGCTATTCCTATATCTAAAATATTTGATTTTATTAGCAATAGATACGGAATAACGTTTGAGGGTTTCTTTTTAAATACAGGTTACTTTACAGATTTATATTTGTATTGTAAAAGTAGTGAAGAGTTGGTTGTTTATACAGCACCCGTTAGAATTAATTTTACTTCTAAAGATGTAAACTTCCCCGACTTGGATTTAACTACTGATGTTTATACTTCTGATTGGAGTGTAAGTAGTATAATTTATCAACGAACTTCTATTAAAATATTCCCTACAAATCCAGCTATTCAATATAAAGTAACGATAAGAAATAATAGTAACGGAAGTGTTTTAAATACTTTTGAAAATAACTTTGGTTATCAAGAAATTTCATTTATAAACCAACCAAACGGTACTGCAATGTCTTATTATTTTGAAGTTGAAAGTACTGCACCTTTTAGTTTTACGAGTGAATTATATAATAAAAAACAATTCTATTTTTCAACTCGAGTACGCAGAGGCTACTCAACCACACAATCAACGGGTAGCTTTTTAAACATTCAATCTTACATTCCAAAAATAAAAGTAATTGATTTCTTTACAGGAATTATAAAACTATTCAATTTAACGATAGTACCAAAAGGCGAAAACAATTTTGAGTTGCAACCATTGGAGCTTTTTTATGGTTTTGGAGAGTTTAAAGACATAACACCCTATGTAATTACAGATAACATTGATATTTTACGCCCTAAATTATTCAAAAAGCTATCTTTTGCACACGAAAAAAGCGAGAATATTTTAAATAATGCTTTTAGAAATACGTTTAACAGGGAGTATGGCGACCTAGATTATCAGGATTTAATGAGTAACGAGAGTTCGAGTTATGAAATTAAAAGTCCTTTTGAAGATGTGATGTGGGAAAAAACAACAAACCAAGATTTTTTAACAGCAACTTTAATAGATAAAGACCGAAATTCATATAAACCGAAACCGATTTTAATGTATATGAATAATCATGTTACACTTCCAACGCCTATAAAATTCTTTAACGGAGCGAGTTATAACAATGTTTCAAATTACAGAAAGTTTACAAATGAATTGGCAGTAGGTACTACAATTGCATCACTTAATTGGGGCGAAGAGCAAAGTGTAAACGTACCAACTTCTTTAGCCTCAAATAGCTTATTTGAGTTATGGTATAAGAATTATATAAGTGGTTTGTATGACATAAGATGCAGGTTGATTAATTTAAAAACAAAGATACCAACCACAATGTTATCGGGTTTGAAATTGAATGACAGAATAATTTATAAGGACAAAAAATATATATTTAATAATTTCACTTCCAACTTAACAAATGGCGAAGTATCAATGGAATTGATAACAGATTTCAGATCTATTGAACAGCCATTTGCATTAAGAACTAATTACAATTTAACATCTGAGGCACAGGATATAGAAGCGACTATTTTTATAGGTAGTAATGATAGTTTCATAACTGATTACGAAGGAATAAATGATGGTCCATTTACAACAGATACAAACGTTATATTTAATGTAGCGGAAAACACAACAGGCGATATTTTACTTTCTCAAATAGAAATA
>JFJP01011104.1_pt1 | contig 35005 bp, 30 predicted proteins | sample 431651 | NCBI WGS metagenome assembly JFJP01 (sample SAMN02602958, study PRJNA72255) | Microbial mat metagenome, whole genome shotgun sequencing project. | biome: fresh water; feature: sink hole; material: water; isolation source: purple microbial (photo- and chemosynthetic) mats found in... | reverse complement strand
CTGGTGGCCGTGTTCTCGAACGGCACCGCGGTGCTGGGCCTGGGCGACATCGGCGCGCTGGGCGGCAAGCCGGTGATGGAAGGCAAGGGTGTCCTGTTCAAGCGCTTCGGCCATGTCGACGTGTTCGACATCGAAGTGGACTCGCACGACCCCGAAGAGATCATCAAGTGCTGCAAGATGCTCGAGCCGACGTTCGGCGGCATCAACCTGGAGGACATCAAGGCTCCCGAGTGCTTCTACATCGAGGAGCGCCTGCGCGCCGAGATGAAGATCCCCGTCTTCCATGACGACCAGCACGGCACGGCGATCATCTCGGGCGCCGGCCTGATCAATGCCGCGCACATCCAGGGCAAGAAGCTGAAGGACCTGAAGGTCGTCGTGTCGGGCGCCGGCGCCTCGGCCATCGCCTGCGCGAAGTTCGCCGAGCTGCTGGGCGTGCCGCTGGCGAACATCACCCTCGTGGACAGCAAGGGCGTGTGCTACAAGGGCCGCACCGAGGGCATGAACAAGTACAAGGAGCACTTCGCCCACGAGACGAAGAACCGCACCCTGGCCGACGCCATGAAGGGCGCCGACGTGTTCTACGGCTGCTCCGTCAAGGGCCTGGTCAGCCAGGACATGGTGCGCTCGATGGCCGACAAGCCCATCGTCTTCGCCATGGCCAACCCGGATCCGGAGATCTCGTACCCGGACGCGATGGCCGCGCGCAAGGACCTGATCATGGCCACCGGCCGTTCGGACTTCCCGAACCAGGTCAACAACGTGCTGGGCTTCCCGTTCATCTTCCGCGGCGCCCTGGACGTGCGCGCCCGCGCCATCACCGAAGGGATGAAGCTGGCAGCCTCCCATGCGCTGGCCGAACTCGCGCGCGAGCCGGTGCCCTCGTACGTGTCGGCGGCCTACGGCGGCCAGACGTTCGAATTCGGTTCCGACTACATCATCCCGAAGCCGTTCGACTCCCGCGTGCTGTCGCGCGTGGCGTTCGCGGTGGCCAAGGCCGCTTGCGACGAAGGCGTGGCCGGCATGCCCATCACCGACTGGGATGCGTACCGCGAGAAGCTCGAGACCATGACCAACCGTTCGCTGCTGGTGATGCACAACATCCGCGCCGCCGCCAAGCGCGCGCCGCAGCGCATCATCTTCGCCGACGGCGAGAGCGACCGCGTGCTCGAGGCGTGCCGCGTGGTGACGTCCGAGCGCCTGGCCAAGCCGACGCTGCTGGGCCGGCCCGAAGTCATCAAGAAGCGCGCCGCCGAACTGAACATCGACCTGAAGGACATGATCCTGGTCGATTCGTCCTGCGGCGACCGCCACGAGGCGCTGGCGCAGGATCTGTTCAAGGAGAAGGCGCGGCACGGCTACGACATCGAAAAGGCGCGGCGGATGGTGCAGCTGCCCATCCATCACGGCGTCATGCTGCTGCGGGCCGGCGAAGCGGACGGCATGGTCTGCGGCGCCCAGCGCTCGTATGTGGAGTCGCTGAAGATCATCCTGTCGCTGGCCGAGCTGAAGCCGGGCGTGTCGCGCGTGGTTGGCATGCACGTGCTGCTGATCGAGGGTCGGGCCTACGTGTTCGCCGACACCACGGTGAACTTCAAGCCCGATGCCCGTCAGCTCGCGGACATCGCCGTGCAGGCGTGCGAGGTGGCCCGCCATTTCGAGATCGATCCGAACGTGGCGATGCTGTCGTTCTCGACGTTCGGCGACAACGACCGTCCGGAGGCACGCCTGGTGCGCGACGCCGTCGCCATCCTGCACAAGGAGCACCCGGAACTGAAGGTCGAAGGCGAAATGCGCGCCGATGTGGCGGTGCTGCCGGGCCAGATGGAGAAGCTGGTGCCCGACAGCCCGTTGACCGAGGCGGCCAACGTGTTCGTGTTCCCCGACCTCCAGAGCGCGAACATCGCCTACAAGCTGGTCGGCCACATGGGCAACCGCGAAGTGATCGGGCCGCTGCTGGTCGGGCTCAAGCAGCCGATCCACATGGTGTCGCAGGGCTCCACCGTGGATGAAATCGTGAACATGGCGGCGCTGGCCAGCTACGAAGCCGGCCGGTAGCGCGCACGAGCGGGGGTTCGGCCCCGCCGGAACGATGAAGGGCGCCGGTCGCTGGACCGGCGCCCTTTCTTCATGCCGTTGCCGGCACCGCCCCTACATGCCCCACAGGTGCATGGTGTTGACGTCGCGGCCCATCAGTTTCAGGTAGTAGAAGAGCTGGCTCTTGTGGCTCTGCAGGTGGTGGACCATGCCCAGGAACTGCCGGCCGAGCGGCTGCGGATCGTTCGGGCACCAGGGTGCGGCCACCATCAGGCTGTCGAGCTTCTCCTCGCCGGCCTCCCGGATCATCTGCAGAGCCAGCAGGCGGTCTTCGGCGAGCAGGCGCCGCGCCTCGGCCACGCTTTCGATGGTCGGCAGGGCTTCGGCCGGCGGCAGCATCGCTTCCATCGGGATCTCGCCGCCCGCGGCACCGTCGCCTTCCTGGCAGGCACCCTCGGGCAGGCCCCAGTCGCCGGTCAGGAATCCGCGGCAGCAGAACCCGCAGGCGTTGGTCAGGTGCATGGCCAGCTGGCCGGTGGTCATCCAGTTGCGGCCCGAGGCCGGCTTCCAGCCCAGGTCGGCGTCGCCCACCATGGCCAGCAGATCGTCGGTCGCCTTGTACGTTTCTTCGACCGATGCGTTCAGCAGGTTGGTCCAGTTCATGTCCGGTACTCCTTGAACGACGGGGGCCGGGCGGCCGTCTCGGGGCCCTGGCCCACGCCGGGGTGTTCTGGGGATTCGCCACCACCTTACCACAGCTCATGGCGAAAATAAAGCGAAAATTAACCGGCAATTCGCTTGCGCCCAGCCGCATCCGAGATGATCCTACCCCCCAAGAGATAACGACTTCGGGAAAAACGGCTATTATGACGGGCAGAGGGCCGGCCGATATCCGGAAACGGACCCCGCGCCCCGGCGCCAGGCGCCGCATCGTGAACCCAGGGAGACCGCCGCTTGTTCTGGACCGCCGTTTTCTGGCTCAGCCTGTTCGGCCTGGTGTACGTGTACGCCGGTTATCCCCTGGCCGCCCGGCTGCTGGGCGGTGCCCTGGACCGGCGCGTGCAGAAGGCGGCTGCCGGCAGGCACCAGCCGACGGTGACGGTGCTGATCGCGGCCTTCAACGAGGCCCGCCACATCGAGGCCACCGTCCGCAACAAGCTGGCGCAGAACTACCCGCCCGAGCGCCTGAACGTGATCGTGATCTCGGACGCGTCCGAGGACGGCACCGACGACCTGGTGCGGGCCATCGGCAGCGATCGCGTGCGCCTGATCCGCCAGGAACCGCGCGCCGGCAAGACCAGCGCCCTGAACCTGGCGATGCCGCAGGCCACCGGCGAGCTCATCGTTTTCTCGGACGCCAATTCCCTCTACGCGACCGACACCATCGCCCGGCTGGCCGAGTGCTTCGCCGACCTGGACGTGGGCTACGTGACCGGGCGCATGGTCTACAAGGCGCCCGACGGTTCGCTGACCGGCGAGGGCTGTTCGCTCTACATGCGCTACGAGAACCAGCTGCGCGCCTGGGAGACGAAGCTGGGATCCATTGTCGGCGTGGATGGCGGCGTGGATGCCATGCGGCGCAGCCTGTACCGGCCGATGCGCGCGGACCAGCTGCCGGACTTCGTGCAGCCGCTGCGCGTGCGCGAGCAGGGCTACCGTGTGGTCTACGAGCCCGAAGCGCTGCTCTACGAGGACGCCCTGGCCGCCACCGGCGACGAATACCGCATGCGCGTGCGTGTGGCGCTCCGCGCGTTCCACGCCCTGAAGGACATGGCCGTGCTGCTGGATCCCGCCCGCTTCGGGTTGTTCGCCTGGCAGCTGTGGTCGCACAAGGTCCTGCGCTACCTGGCCTTCGCGTTCATGATCGGCTGCCTGCTGGCGGCCTGGATCCTGGCCAGGCGCCCCGACGCCGTCTTCTGGCGACTGACCATGGTGGCGCAGATCGGCTTCTACGCCGCGGCCGTGTACGGACACGTGGCCGGTCGGAACGGACGCGGCGCGCCCCGCCTCGCCGGCCTGGCCACCTACCTGTGCGTGCTGAACCTGGCCAGCGCCCAGGCCTTCTGGCAGTTCCTGCGCGGGCGCAAGCAGGTCATCTGGAAGCCCCGGACGTGAACGCGCGCGTCGGCATGCCTCCGCCCGGAGAAGTCCGCCGGCTGTGGGCGCGCCTGACGCCGTGGCCGCGGTGCGAGCCGGCGCTGCCGATGCCGCGTCTGCTCCGCCACCGCTGGTTGTGGCTGACGTTGATGGCCCTGGTCATCATCCCGTTCTTCGTCCGGATCCCGATCGTCCTGCGTCGGCATCCCGCCATTTCCCCGCTCGGCGATCAGTTCCATGTGCTGCTGTTGGCGGTTGTCGCGCTGCTGATCTACTGGCGGGGTCCGCTGCGTGGCCGTTTATGGCCGGCGATGGCGGCGGCCGTCGTGGCCGGCGCCCTGGTCGAGTTCATCCAGCCGCTGTTCGGGCGCGCGGCCCTGTTGAAGGACTTCCTGCTCGATCTGGTCGGCATCGGCGTGATCGTGGGCCTGGTGCTCTGGAAGGGTCACCGGCGGCGGCTGGGCCTGGCGCTGATGAGCGTGCTGCTGCTGAGCGTGCCGGCCCAGCTCTACTACGTGCCGGGGATGGTCGCGGCCAGTTACCAGGCGCGGCAGACGTTTCCGCTGATCACGGACTTCGAGTCCGGTCTTGAGCACTGGATCTGGAGCGCGAACTACGAGACGCAGATGTCGTTCGTGCCGGTGCCGGACGGCAGGCACGGCCCCACCCGCGTGCTGCGGGTCGGCGGCGGTCCGCCCGACCACTGGCCGGGCGTCAAGATGCGACGGTTCCCGCACGACTGGTCCGCCTACCGCGCGATGGAATTCGACGTGCGCGTGGTGATGGCCGCCGGCGACAGCGTCCCGATGTCCATTCGCCTTGACGACTATCTGGGCACGCGCGAGAACCGGGGCGCCCGCCTGGGCTTCTTCGCCTCGAAGCAGTGGCGCACGGTGCGTTTCGACCTGCCCGGCGCCCAACTGACGGACGGAAGCCGGCCGCTGGACACCTCCGATCTGGAATTGATCCTGGTCTACCTGCCGCGGCCGTCGTCGCCGGTCATCTACGAACTGGACAACTTCCGGCTGACGCACTGACCGTCGCACGGGTGACGGACAAAGAACGGCGGCGGCCCCGGGGAGCCGCCGCCATCCGGATCAACAGGCATCACCTTCCGCGAACGGACTAGGCGAAGAGCCTGGCCGCCACGTTCCAGTCCACCAGATTCCACCAGGACTGGACGTAGGCGGCGCGCGCGTTGCGGCGGTCCACGTAGTAGGCGTGCTCCCACACGTCGACCGTCAGCAGCGGCTTGTTCGCCGTGCGCAGCGGCGTGTCGGCGTTGCTGGTGTTGACGATCTCGACGCCGCCGGACGCGTTCTTCACGAGCCAGGTCCAGCCGGAGCCGAAATTGCCCACGGCGCTGGCGCTGAACTTCTCCTGGAACGCCGCGAACGAACCGAACGCCGCGTTGATGGCGTCGGCCAGCGGGCCGGTGGGCTCGCCGCCGGCCTTGGGGGCCATGCCGGTGAAGTAGAAGGTGTGGTTCCAGACCTGGGCCGCATTGTTGAAGATGCCGCCGTTGGGCGCCTTGCGGACGATGTCCTCGAGCGAGGCGTTTTCGAACTCGGTGCCCTTGATCAGGTTGTTCAGGTTCGTCACGTACGTCTGGTGATGCTTGCCGTAGTGGAAGTCCAGCGTTTCGGCCGAAATGTGCGGCTCCAGACCGTTGCGCGGGTACGGCAGTTCGGGCAGCTTGTGCTCCATGATCCATCTCCTGGTTTATGGGGGCGGGCGCGCTCCGGACGGAGCCGGCGACCCGGTGTCGACGCAATGGGTGCAGGATAACGTTGCCCGCGGACCATCGCAACGATCGATGACGGTCAGTTTCGCGAAACGAAGACGCCCATGAAGATGCGCAGGCGGTCCTCGGCCAGGTTCCGGCGCAGGTTGCGCGACATCGCCGCGGCCTCGGGGCCGAGCAGCAGCCCCACGTTCAGCGCGGCGGCGGGATCACCTGCCGCGGCCAATGCGCGCTGAGCCGCCACCGCCTCGTCCAGCCAGACCACCGACTGCGCGGTGCGGTCCAGCCAGTGGACCGCGGTAAAGCCGGCCGCGTCCAGACCGTCCAGCCAGGCCTCCGGCGTGTCCAGCCGGCTGCCATCGGCGTCGGCGGCCCACGGCGTCGGGTACCACGGATCGCCGCCCGGACCGGCGAAGGTCTCGTGGAACGCGTAGCGCCCGCCCGGCTTCAGGTGCCGGCGCACGGCTTCCAGCCAGCGCGACTTGTCCCCCACGTTCATCTGCGCGTGCTGCGACCAGACCAGATCGAAGCGCGGGCCGGGCAGCGCGAGGTCCAGAATATCGGCTTGCTCGATGACGATGTCGGCGGTGGCCGCTCCGCGCGCGTTCAGGGCGCGCGCCACGCGGCAGTACTCGGCCACGGCGTCGACGCCGGCCACCGCGCCGTCCGGACCCAGGCGCCGGCGCAGCGCACGGGCTGGCCCGCCGATGCCGCAGCCGAGATCCAGAGCGCGCGCCCCGGGCGCCGGCGCCGCCAGGTCCATCAGCTCTTCGGTGGCGGCGCGGCCGCCGGGGTGGAATTCATCGGCGCGGGCCAGCGCCCTGTCCGCGGCTCCGGCGTCGGCCACGGTCGGCGCGCAGGCGGCCAACAGGGGTTCCAGCGACTCCAGCAGCCGCGCGCGCCCGTAGTGCGCCTGCAGATCGGGACGCGGGCCGGTCACGCGCCGGCTCCGGTAGTGCGGCGCGCGGTCACCACTGCCCCGCATAGCCGGTCGCGAACGGACCGGCGGTCTCCTGCAGGCGGCGCCAGTGCCAGCGGGCCATCTGGCGCAGGTGCAGCACGTCGTGCGCGCACCACGAAGCCAGCAGGTCGCCCGCGCGGATCACACCCAGTTTCGGATGCGTGTAAGCGGCGTCCCAGTCCGGATTCGACAGCCCGCGCAACCACTCCAGCGAGCGCCGGCGTTCCCGCGCGAAATCCTCCATGGTCAGCGCGAAATCGCGCGCCGAATAGTCGTGCGCCAGCACCCAGCCGTCCGGGTCGATGGTCGGCCAGGGCTCACCGGGGCGATGCAGCGTGAAGTCGAGGCGGACGCGGAAATCCTCACGCTCCTCGTCCAGCAGATGGCAGGCGATCTCCAGCAGCGACCACTGGCCGGGCTCCGGTCGCCACGCGGCCTGCGACGAGGACAGGCCCGCCGTCACGCCGGCCAGCGCCGCGGCGCCGGCATCCAGTTGTTCGATCAGCAGATGGGGATCCATGAACACCTCCGGCAGCGGGGACTGCTTCCACGGATAGACACAGGGGCCGGACGTCGCCAGCGGACGGACAGGCGCCGGCGGCACCACGTCAATCGTCACTTCCGGCGCGTCCCCGCGTCCGCTTGACCGCTCCGTGCCGCTTCTTCTGGTCCAGACGCTTCTGGCGCGACGACGCCGTCGGCCGCGTGGCCCGGCGCGGCCGCGGCGGCACCAGCGCGGCGCGGAGCAGCGCCGCCAGGCGCGCCGCCACCTCGTCGCGGTTGCGACGCTGGCTGCGGTGCGTGTCGCAGGCCAGGATCAGGTCGCCGCCGGTGGTCAACCGGGAGGCCAGGGCCGCCAGCACCCGCTGGCGCTGCAGGTCGGTCAGCGCCGCCGAGGCCACCGCGTTCCAGCGCAACTGGATGCGGGTGTCGGAGGTGTTCACGTGCTGGCCGCCGGGCCCCGAGGCCCGCGTGGCGGTGAACTCCAGTTCCGCGGCGGGGATGGTCACCCGCGCGTTGACGATCAGGTCCTCGGCCACGATCCGTGCCTCCGCGCCGTCCCGGCGCCCATCGTTTGTCGCCTGCTCCGGCGCCCACTCAGCCCGTGCACGCGTCCGCGCGCCGGGTTATCATTAGGTGCCGCGCCGGGTCCCGTCGCCCCGCGCGCCACCCGGAGGTACCGCATGATCATCCGCAGGCTGGCCGATGTGCCCGCAACCGCCGTCGACATGGACGGGGTGCGCGACATCACCAAGCAACTGGTCGTCGGCAGCGCCGACGGCGCCCCCACGTTCTCGTTCCGCGTGTTCACCGTGGCGCCGGGCGGCCATTCGCCGCACCACCAGCACGAGGTGGAACACCTCAACTACATCATCAGCGGACAGGGCGCGCTGGTCGACGGCCAGGGTCGGTTGAACCCGCTGGCCCCCGGCGATTTCGCCTTCGTGGCGCCCGGCGACGTCCACCAGTTCTGCAATACGGGCGCCGAACCGTTCGTTTTCATCTGCGCCGTCCCGAAATCGTACGAATAGGCCCAACTTGTTGTCGCCAAACAGCCTGCGGTGGAGGCAGGCCGATTCCCCGGGAAGCAAAGACGGGTTAGCCCCGAAATTCTTGCACAAAATCACCCGACCGGTGCACAAAAAATGAAGTTGAGTGGCCTTACCAGATTGATCAGGGGACAGGAAGCGGTCCCGGATCCCGCGTCCGACCAGGAGGCGGGGGGTTCCGGCGCGTCCCGGCCCGGCTCCGATACGGTCGGCCCGGCAACCGGTGGTCCGCCCGAAGTCGGTCTGGAGCTCGAAAAGCGCTGGCTGCAGCTGGCCCGGGTCGATGCGGAACAGTTCCGGGAATTCTACGACCGCTACCATGACGGCCTGTTCCGGTTCCTGGCGTTGCGGACCGAAGACGAGGAGACGGCTCAGGACCTGACGCAGGACGTGTTCATGTTCGCGTTGGAACACCTGCAGCAGTTCAACTGGCAGGGTTATTCGTTCGACGCCTGGCTGTTCCATATCGCCCGCAAGCGCGTGCTGCCGCGGCACCGGCGAGCGGGCCGACGGAAATCCGAGGAGATGCACCTGCGTCGGCGGCCGGACGACGCCGGATCGCCGGACGCGGGCCTGGAGAGGGCGGAACTGCAGGCGCGGGTGCGCCGCCTGGTCGCGCGGTTCCCGGACGAACGGCACGACATCTTCGTGCTGCACGTGTTCATGGAACTGTCGGTGCGCGACACGGCGCTGGCCATGGGCCTGCCGCAGGAAACGGTGCGCTCGCACCTGCGGCGAGGCCGGGTCCAGCTGGCGGAATGGCTGCGCGACGATCAGGCTCTGACCGCGGACGAGCGGCGATGCCTGAGCGAGGAACTGGCCCGGGAGCAGGGGCTGAGCGTGCTGCCCGAATCCCGTCTGCGGCGGCAGACGCCGAAGACGGCAACCGGAAGCAGGGCGAAAGGCGGCGACGACGATGAGGGCGGTGATCACCATGACTGACCCGTTGGATCGGCTGCTGCGCGAGTCGGCGGGACCACGTCCCGACCCGGCAACCTCGCGGCGTGTCGTTCGCGCGGCGCTGGGCCCGGGTCTGTCGCGGCGGCGGCGGCGGGATGCGCGCGCGCGCGTGGTGCGCACCACGGCGCTCGCGGTGGCCATGACGGTCGTGTTGTGCGGTCAGTTGGGGAGTGATGATTTCGAGATCTCGGTCGAAACCGTGCGCATGGAGGATCGGCAATACAGGTCGGCCCGTCAGGGGCTGCGCGGAGAGGAGATCCGGACCGACCACAGGTGGACCGATGCCGGCCTGAACGACCAGCATGTCGAGGAGTTGTTCCAGCAGAGAGCGGCGGACCAGGGAGTCGTGGTCGGCCTGCTCGGCTGGCAGTTGGGGTCGAACCGCTATTTTCTGTATCAGAAGGAATATATCCTGAACGGGAAGTTCACCTCTGAGACCACGAGCGCAACCGGGGGAAGTGCCGGGATTCCCGCGTGGTTCAAGCAATATGCGGGTGCGCATCACGTCTCTGTCATCGTGGAGATCGACGAAACTTCGAGAAATCGGGCTCCGGACATGACGGTGCCCATGTCATTCGGAGACTTGCAGTGGATCGTCAAAGGCTGGCGAATCCGACTCCCGGGCAAGGAAGAGTTGATCTACTACCGGGGAGAGCGGGCGGACGGCGTCAGGTCCAAGGACCCTGATGGCATGTGACCGTCGCACCCGCCCCGGTGAACCGATACTGTGGCCAGCCGGCTACCCGTTGATGTCGTAGTGCACTTCGAGATTCACGGCAGTCTTGTTCCCTGCCGGCGCCTCGTCACCGTCCGCCGGGACCGGCTCCCCGCATGCGCAATCGCAGAGAACACGCGGCGCGGAATCCTCCACTCTGATCGAATCCGGCGCAACTTCCAGTTCCTGATACATCCACGCACCTCCAGTTGAAATTCCCGGTTGTTGACTGTCTTCAACCGAGCGTTAAGACACCTTCGTCGCTTCCAGCCACGCCCTCCTCTCGTCCGGCAATGCCAGCGTCCGCACCACTAGAGTCAGCGCCCGCTCCTGCGTCCGGCACAGCGCCTCGCAAAGTGCGGACGGCGGCACTTTGGCCCCTGTCCTGTCCGAACATGAAGCCTGCGCCGCGAAGCACAGGCCGCACAGCCGCAGGGCCCAGCAGTCCCGACAACGGTCCGTCAGCGCATCGTGGAACTCCCGCTGCAGCCGGCCCACGCGTGCCGGCACGATGCCGGCCTTCACATCCCCGATCGGCATGACGTTGCCCGTGCGCTCGCAGGGATGGAACGAACCGTCCGGCATCACGTGCAGTTTTCGGCGACCGGGCCGGCAATTGCCGCCTGGTGTCCAGGTCCGGCCGAGCGGCGCGCGGCCAGATCGATGACGCGGTCGTCGAGCAGGACGCCGTTGGAGTCGATCGCGAACGTCACGGCCGCCCCACGCGGATGCGCACGTGCCACATTGACGACCAGCTCGATCAGGTCGGGATCGAGCAACGCCTCGCCGCCATAGAAGGAAATCACCGGATCGGCGGCCGGATCAGCGCGGTCCAGGAAGTAGCGCACCGCCTGCAGCGCGACGTCGGGCGACATGCCCGCGGCGCCGTGGCCGCGGATCCAGCCCAGACCGGCGCCGTGCACGCAATACCGGCAGCGCAGATTGCAGCGCTCGGTGACCGTCAGCACCAGGTGCTGCAGGTTGCGGTCGCAGACGCCGGGCGCCGCGAGCGACACCGGCGGAGGCGCGAGCCGCGGCCGCCTAGCCAGGAACAGCCCGCGCTCGCGCCGCCCACGTTCGATGGCGGCGAAGGCCGCGCGCACCGTGGCGACGTCGAAACGCGGCGTCAAGGCGGCGATGATCCCGCGGCACGACAACGTGCCGTACAGGGGCAGCACGGCGGCCAGCACCGGCTCGACTTCGAGCAGACCGTTCGTATGGACATCGTAGACGTAGTGACGACCGTCGACCTCGAAGCCGTGGCAGAACGGCGCCTGTCTCTTCTTGTTCACCAGGGTCTCTCCCGACCAGGTGCGGTGTCGCGCCCTCGGCGACGGCTCTCTCACCTGGCGCCCCGCTTCAAGCGCGGCATCTACACTACCCGAGCACCGTTCCGTCCGGCGGAACGGCGCCTGCGAAAAATGCCGACAGGAAACTCCCTCCAGACGGCCCCCCACCCATCCGCCCCCCACCACTGGCCGAACCGCCCGGTTTTGCGTTCCTTCAGGGGGTGCTTCCGGCCCCGTGCCGCGGCAGGTCGGCTGTCGCGCATCTTGCGCATTCCCACCATCATGCCCGACGCGCCGGATCGGGCACGCGGCTTGCGGATGTCCGGACCGCGAGGTCGAACCTACCATCCGCCCGGGCAACGGCGAGAGCGCCGCCAGCGGGCGGATCCTGACGGGGGTCCAACATGATCGAGACCAGGAAGAACACGCTGCACAACCACCTGCTGGCGCTGAAGAACGGCGAGAAGGTGTTCGAGAACGCCTTCCAGTCGATCAGCCGCATGATCCTCGACGGACAGATCGAGAAGGTGGTGGTCAACGGCAAGACGACCTACGACTTCAAGATCTTCCGGGACGGGAAGAAGCACATCATCGGGATGTATGACGAAATCAACAGTTTCGTCTCATACGTCAAGGATGCGGCCGAGGGCGGGTCGTCGCAGGAGATGGCCTACGTGCTGGTCGGCGAGCCGGGCAACGGCAAGACGTACTTCGTCGAGTACGTCAGCCGTCTGTACCGCGAGTTCCTGGCCAAGGAGCCGAACCGGCGCTTCAGCTTCCGTTACACCGGTCTGGACAAAATCGGGTCATACGGAAAGATTGCGTCCATCGAGAGCCAGACCTACGAGGATCCGGCCATCCTCGCGATGAATCTCCTGGAGACCCCCGAGGAGAGCCGCGACCACCTGGCCCGCAAGGTCGGCTTCACCGATGCGCAGCTCCATGCCATGTACGAGAACTACCGGCCGCTGGGCGCCTGCAGCGGCTACATCTGGAGCGACCTGCGCCGCTTCCACGACGGCAACCTCGTCGAGATGCTCAAGCACATCGAGATCTTCCCGGTGCCGCTGACCGAAAGCCTGGGCACCGTCACCGGCAAGTACCCCGCGAAGGACAAGATCACCAGCAGCGCCGTCGACCTGCTGGGCGAGGAATCGATCCAGCGCCTGCTGCACATCACCGACACCAACAATCCCTACCGCTTCGACCTGCGGCGGGGCGCCCTGGCGCGCGTGGCGGGCGGCGGCATCCACTTCGCCGACGAGATGTTCAAGAACAAGAAGGACCTGGTGCAGGTCTATCTGGGCGTCATCCAGAACCGTACCATCGAGATGGACGGCTTCCGCTGGCCGATCGACATGCTGATCATCGCCACCAGCAACAACAGCGAATTCAACCGCTTCCTGGCCGAGAAGGAGGAAGCGCCGATCATCGACCGCTGCCGCATCTCCTACATCTCGCACAACACGAACTACCGGTTGCAGAGCCAGCTGACGCAGTACGCGATCGGCAGCGAGACCAAGACCACCATCAACCGCGAAGTGCTGCACCAGGACCCGAACCTGAACTACGCGGCGTCGGTGGCGGCCATCCTGACGCGCCTGCCGCGCAGCGAGAAACTGACCCCCATCGAGACGATGAAGCTGGCCGCCGGCGAAGTGGCGGGCGAGAAGAGCATCAAGGCCCTGGCCGAAGTCATCGACATGCTGAGCCAGGATACCGACATCACGAACCGCTTCGGCCAGAAGGGCCTGGGCCAGCGCAACCTGGGCCGCGCCATCCAGCTGATGGTGGAGAGTTCGGAGACCAACGAGGGCGAATGCATGTTCGCCTACGACGTGTTCAAGACGATCGAGCGTATCATCCTGGACTACGTCCACGACAACAACGACCGCATCAAGTACCTCGAGGACCTGAAAACCGCGCGCGGGCTGTACCGCGAGCGGATCATGACCGAGATGTTCAACGCGTACATGGACGAGCCGCAGGCCATCCGCAAGGACGTGCTGAACTACGTCAACATGATCATCGGCGTGGACGCCGAGCATCTGGGCCCGGACAAGATGTGGAAGTACAAGGATCCGCAGACCGGTGAACTGCGCGCGCTGAAGGTGGACGAACGCTTCATCAAGAGCATCGAGGAACGCCTGCAGCTGAAGACCGACGAGCAGCGCGAGACGTTCCGCACCTCGATCCGCAAGATCTACGGCCAGAAGATCTCGATGGATCCGAACTACGACTTCATGGACAACCTCGAACTGGTCAAGGCCGTGACCGATGTGCGCCTGAAGAGCGACATCGCCGGCGCCGGCAGCCTGATCGGCGCCCTGGCCAACCGCACCAACGAGGAGAACCAGAAGCTCTACGACCGCATGATCGACACCATGCTGAACAAGCTGGGCTACTGCCGGACCTGCGCCCAGAAGACGATCGAGTACTTCTGCACGCAGGAAGACGAGAGCTAGGCGCACCATGGACGAACGCGGGCGGGCATGGCTGGAACGGTTGCGGGCGGACGGGCTCACCCCCGAACGGGAGGCCCGGCTGCGCCGTGAACTGGAAGCCGACGGCAGCCACGGACTGCCCGAGGCGCCGGACCGGCCCGACTACACGCCCGGGGTGACGGTCCTGCCGGAGGTGCAGGACTCGGCCGCCGCGTTCGGCGACCTGGAACGGCTGCAGGCGCTGTCGCCGCCGACCGTGCCGCCGATCGCGCGCCTGGGATCTCTGGACGACCTGATGGCCCGGGACAACCAGCGTGAAGCCGACGGCTTCCCCCGCAAGATCCGCATCGGCAAACTGGTCAAGCCGGGCAAGGGCGGACGCAACAAGGTCGTGGTGGTTCCCACCACCGTCGAAGACAAGTTCGTGCACGACCCGAAGTTCAAGGAAGAGGGCGACGGCGGCGAGGTCGGCGGCAGCGGCCCCGGCGAAGAGGGCGAGGTCATCGGCGAGCAGCCGGTCCGCCCCCAGGACGGCGACGGCGGCGGTGCCGGGCCGGGCCAGGGCGAAGGCGCCGGCCACGAGCTCGAATCCAACGCCTACGATCTGGGGCGCATCCTGACCGAGCAGTTCAAGCTGCCCAACCTGAAGGACAAGGGCAAGAAGCGCTCGCTCACGCGCTACACCTACGACCTGACCGACCGCCATCGCGGATTCGGCCAGCTGCTGGACAAGAAGGCCACGCTGCGGCGCATCATCGAGACGAACGTGGCCCTGGGCCGCCTGATCCCCGGCGAGCAGGCGGACACCAGCGAGTTCATGGTCGCCCCACGCGACAAGACGTACCGCATCCTGTCGCGCGAGAAGGACTTCGAGTCGCAGGCGGTCATCTTCTTCCTGCGCGACTACTCGGGGTCGATGAGCGGCAAGCCCACCGAACTGGTGGTCAGCCAGCACGTCATGATCTACAGCTGGATCCTGTACCAGTACGCGGGCCAGGTCACCTCACGCTTCGTGCTGCACGACACCGAAGCCAAGGAAGTGGGCGACTTCTACACCTACTACAACAGCCGGGTGGCCGGCGGCACCAAGGTCGCCTCGGCCTTCAAGCTGGTGAACGAGATCGTGGCCCGGGAGAACCTGGCCCAGGACTACAACATCTACGTCTTCCACGGCACCGACGGCGACGACTGGGACAGCGAAGGCAAGGAATGCCTGCCGGAGCTGGAGAAGATGATGACCTACGCCGCGCGCATCGGGGTGACCGTGGCCGAAACCTCGTTCGGCACTTCGGGCCGGACCGAGGTCGAGAAGTACCTTAAGGACTCCGGCCTTCTCGAGAGCCGTCGCAAGCAACTGCGCCTGGACGTCATGTCGGAGAACGCCGAGGAAACGCGCATCATCGAGGGCATCAAGTCCCTGATCAGCGAATAGGCGGGCACGAATGCAGCTGATCGACCAGCACGCCAAAGCCATCATGGAAGGCTGCAAAGAGCGGGCCCGCGACGCCGGTCTGCGCTTCGACGACGAATCGCTGGAATATGTCGTGACCAACCGCGACCTGCTGGAACTGTCGCCCAAGGTCATGATCCCCACGATGTACGACTACTGGGTGCACGACGTCGAGGTGCTGCAGGGCAAGGGCCGCTACGAGCTCTATCCGCACAACCCGTACGAGACCGTGATCAACACGCGGCCGGCCATCAGCTTCTACAACGACAACAACCCGGACTGGCTGAACGTGATGATCTTCTATCACGTCATCGGCCACATCGACTTCTTCCAGAACAACCTCTACTTCCAGCACACCTGGGACGACGACTTCACGGGCCAGGCCCTGGCCGACAAGCGCGCCATCACGAAGCTGCGCTCGGAGAAGGGCCGCTGGGTCGACTACGTGATCGAGTTCGCCCGTTCGCTGGACAACCTGGTCGACTACCACGGACTGCTGGCCGAACGCTTCCGGCCGCGGGGCGTCGATTTCAGCGCGCGCGTGGACTACTACTTCGACGTCTTCCTGCAGGACGAGAAGAAGGCGCGCATCAGCGAGTACGTGAAGGAGATGGAGCGGTTCAACGAGGCCCGGCGCCAGTCCGGCGAGGCCGGCGAGGACAACTTCTTCAAGGCCGTCCAGTCGCGGTACCCCGAGTTTCGCGCCATGTTCGAGAAGGCGCGCCAGCCCCGGGACCGGCGCGGCCGGGACGTCATGCGGTTCCTGATGGAGCACTCGGAGTTCCTGAACCGTGAAGAGAACAAGTGGATGAAGACGGTCATGGAGATCGTCCGCAACACCTCGCTCTATTTCCAGCCCCAGATCCGCACCAAGATCATGAACGAGGGCTGGGCCAGCTACTGGCACGAGACGCTTTTCATGCGGGACGACCGCATCTCCGGTCACGAGGTCGACTTCGCGCGCGTGAACGCCGCCGTAACAGCCATGCCGCGCGTGGGCCTGAACCCCTACGCCCTGGGCATGCGCCTGTTCTACTTCATCGAGGAGGCCGCCGACAAGGGCCGCTACAGCCGCTCGTTCCTGTCGCTCCTGGACGCGGGCCAGAGGCGCCGCTTCGACCAGTCCACCGGTCTGGGCCGCGAGTACATCTTCAAGGTGCGCGAGAACCTGAACGACTTCCTGTTCGTCAGCAACTTCGTCGAGCAGGACTTCGTCGACCGCAACGGCCTGTTCGTGGCCGACCGCGTCCTGGACGAGAAGCGCATGGTCTGGCGGTGGTTCGTCAAGAGCCGGGATGCCGGCGCCTACAAGCAGATGGTGCTGGACGGCCTGTACCACCCGCCCCTGGTGACCGTGGACACGGCGGCCACCGGCGCCGACGGGCTCTGCCTGCAGCACGCGTTCGAAGGGAAGCCCCTGGTCAGGGATTTCGTGCAGAACACGATGCTGGGCCTGGAATTCCTGTGGGGCGACAAGGTCCAGCTGGAGACCACCGAGGTCAAGACCATCAGGAAGCCCGATCAGAAGCAACCGACCCTGCCGGGGTTGGCCCCGACCGTCGAGGCCCCCGGCGAAGCGGAGATCGAATGGCAACGCATCCGGTACACCATGAAGGACCGCAAGCTCAGCCGGAGCCTGGTGTGAGCCGCGATCCGATCACCCAGGCCATGGCCGCGCTGCACGCCAGCCAGCGGGGGTTCGACCAGTCGCAGGCCGTGCCGTTCACCGACTTCCTGCAACTGCTGCGGGCTCATCCCGAGCGCCTGATCCGCAACGTCCACCAGGTCTTCCACGACATGGTGACGACCTATGTGGGCCAGGGTTTCGACGAATACCCCGAAGACCCCGAGTCCATCAACTTCATCGGCTACGATTTCCGCCGGCTGTTCGTCGAGAACACCGACCAGCCCTTCTTCGCCGACCGCATCTTCGCCAACCGGTTCATGAACATGATCGACGCCTTCCGCGGCGGCGCCCAGCAGAACAAGATCTTCATGTTCGAAGGCCCCCCGGGTTGCGGCAAGTCGATCTTCCTCAACAACCTGCTGCGGCGATTCGAGGACTATGCCGCCAGCGAGGCCGGGCAGCGCTACGAAGTGGTCTGGCGGCTTGACCGTCAGGTCCTGGGCGAACACTTCGATGCCGACGGACAGCCCGTGCTGGACCGCCTGGCTGCACTTCTGGAAAACGCGAGCGAGTCCGGCGGACTGCGCGACGTGGCCGATGCCCACCGCTTCGCGCCCCGGCAGACCTTCGTCGAAGTGCCGTGCCCCAGTCACGACAACCCGATCCTGATGGTGCCCAAGGACCAGCGGCCCGCCTTCTTCGACCTGCTGTTCGAGAACGACGAGTTCAAGTGGAACCTGTCGTACAACAAGGAGTACGACTGGGTCTTCCGCGACACGCCCTGCACCATCTGCAGTTCGCTGTACCAGGCCCTGCTGCACAAGCTCGGCGATCCCGACCGTGTGTTCTCCATGATCCACGCCCGGCCCTACCAGATGGATCGCCGCCTGGGCGAAGGCATCAGCGTGTTCAATCCCGGCGACCGCACGGCGCGTACGACCGTGGTCTCGAATCCGCTTCTGCAGCGGCGGATCAGCGCCCTGCTGCAGGACAGCAACCAGGTGCGCTACCTGTTCTCGCGCTATGCGCGCACCAACAACGGCATCTATGCGCTGATGGACCTCAAGGGCCACAACAAGGACCGGTTGTTCGAGCTGCACAACATCATCAGCGACGGCGTGCACAAGGTGGACGAGATCGAGGAGCGCGTGAACTCCCTGTTCCTGGGTGTCATGAACCCCGAGGACAACAAGAATGTCCACGGATTCCAGTCGCTGACCGACCGCATCGAGTTCATCAGCATCTCGTACGTCCTGGACTCGGCCACCGAGGTCGAGATCTACAAGAACATCTTCGGCAACCACATCGAGGACAATTTCCTGCCGCGGGTTCTGGAGAATTTCGCGCGCGTGATCATCTCCAGCCGGCTGAACGAGAAGTCCCCGGCGCTGCTGGAATGGATCGGCGACCCGAGGAAGTACCGGCTCTACTGCGACGAGAACCTGCACCTGCTGAAGATGACGATCTACACCGGCCTGATCCCGGCCTGGCTGGACGAGGATGACCGCCGCAATTTCACGGCCAAGCGTCGCCGCAAGATCATCGCCGAGGCCGAGACCGAGGGACATGTCGGCTTCAGCGGGCGCGACGCCATCGACATCTTCCACGACTTGTACTCGGCCCATGCCCGCGACGACCAGTTCATCACGATGGACACCCTGTGCGGCTATTTCGTGAAGGCGCGACCGGACCTGGCCAAGCAGCTGCCGGCCGGGTTCCTGGATTCGCTGCGGCGCATGTACAACTACCAGATCCTCCAGGAAGTGAAGGAGTCGCTCTACTACTACAACGAGGACCAGATCGCGCGCGACCTCATGAACTACATGTTCGCCCTGAACTACGAGACCGGCACCACGGCGGTCTGCGGTTTCACCGGCGAGAAGCTGGAGATCACCGGCGCGTTCCTGTCCGCCATCGAGGACCGCCTTCTGGGCACCGGGGCGCGCGAGACGCGTCGTCAGGAGTTCCGCGACGCCACCCAGCGCGAGTACACGTCGCGCACGCTGACCCAGGAGATCATGGTCGAGGGCCGGGATATCCGCGAAACACAGCTCTTCGCCGACCTGCACAAGCGCTATGTGTTCCACCTGAAGGAAAAGGTGCTGGAACCGTTCCTGAAGAACGCCAACTTCAGGCGCGCCCTGAAGGACTACGGCACCGAAGACTTCCGCACCTATGACAAACGCATCCGCGGCGACGTGACCTTCCTGATCACGAACCTGAGCGACCGTTTCGGCTACACCGAGATGGGCGCCCGCGAAATGTGCATCTACGTCGTGGACAACGATATCGCGGCCGAGTTCCACGCGTGAGCCCGGCGGACGGGCAGCGGCCTCAGTAGATCGCGATGTAGCGGTTGTTGAAGCGCGGACGGCACTGCTCGGGGTCGTCCACCACGCCATCGCAGTTGTCGTCGCGACCGTTGCCGCAGATCTCCAGGGCGTCCGGATGCACTGAAGGATCCTGGTCGTCGCAGTCGCGCTTCAGCCGGCTGCAGAACGCGCTGCCGGGCGACCCGTAGAGATCGCCATCGGCGTCCGGGCAGGGACCGGCCGGCTCATCCACCAGACCGTTGCAGTTGTCGTCCACGCCGTTGGCCACTTCGCCGGCGCCCGGGTGCACGTTCTCGGCGCCCACCCAGGGACAGTCCAGCGGCGCGATGGGCTGCTCCTCGAGCGTGCCGTCGTCGTGGAACCTCAGCATGCGGAAACGCAGGTCGCGCAGCGTTTCCTTCACGTAGCCCAGCATCACCCAACTGCCCATGTCCAGGATCTCGGGCGCCACCTGCAGGCCCGCGACCGAGCCGGGCACGATCGTGGGCTCGGTCCAATCGCCGGTTTCGAATCCGCCGGCTGTGGAGTGGCCAATGCCGCCGTCGTCCCCCAGCGTCCACATCAGATGCAGGCGGCCTTCGCGCAGGAACAGACAGGGCGATTCCGCTTTCTGGCCCCTGGTCACGGACAGCGGGCCCAGGTCCGTCCAGTGGACCAGGTCCTCGGAACGGGCCATCGCGACGACTCCGGTCCAATCGAACGGACCTGGTGCGGTCGTGTAGACCATGTACCACAAACCGGTGATCGGGTCCGCCATGACGAACGGGTCGCGGCACTGGCGCGACCAGTAGCCGGGATCATCCCAGGACGTCCAGTCCCAGTCGGCGTCCAGCAGGCAACCCGGGCCGACGATGCCGTCGCAACCGCCGGCGGTCACGCGCGTCCAGGTCACCAGATCGCTGCTGGTCGCGGCGCCGATGCGCTCCTCGTGCCAACCGGACACGGGACTGCGGATGACGCCCGTATAGAACATCCAGTACAGGCCGTCGTCCGGATTGAACACGATGCCCGGCGCCCAGACATGGTCGCGGTCCCAGTCCGAGGCGGGATTGACCGTGAGCGCGTCGTCCAGGGTCTGCCAGGACACGCCGTCGGCGGACGTCTGATGCCCGAAGCTCTTGCCGTGCGTGGCCGGGTACCAGGTCCACAGCGGGCCTTCGATATAGAAGACGTGCAGCAGGCCGTCCTCGCGCAGCAGGGCGAAATCGCCGGCCAGCACATCATCGGGCGGGTCGCAGATCAGATCGCTCGCCTGGGCGCACCAGCCGGTATCCGGGTCGGCGAAGTGCAGGGTCTCGTTGCAGTCGGGAATGTTGCAACCGGAACTCTGCGACCAGTTGTCGCGGTCGAAGTCCGGGCACCATGATTTGTCGGCGGATGCCGGCGCCGACGTCGGAGCGGGCGGCGGCGTTCCCTCAGGTTCACCGGGCTGCAGCGGGGACAAACGCTGGCATCCGGCCAGCAGCAGCAGGCCGGCGGCGCACGCGGCACGCAACCGGAAAGCGAACAAGGAGACCCCGCTCCATTCCCGGACTCGGGCGGCGCCCCGCGGATCGGGGCGGACCGAAGGAATCCGGCGGTGATGATACCACAAAAAAGGGCAGGAGGGCGCGGCGTCAGTCGTCGGTTTCGCGGTACCCGTCGGGGTTGTCCGACTGCCAGCGCCAGTGGTCGGCGCACATCTGTTCGATGTCGCGGCCGGCCCGCCAACCCAGCAGTTCAGCGGCCTGGGCCGGATCGGCGTAGCAGGTGGCCACGTCGCCCGGGCGGCGAGGGACCACGCGGTACGGCACCGGACGGCCGGAGGCCTTCCCGGCCGCAGCCACCATCTCCAGCACGGAGTACCCGCGGCCGGTACCCAGGTTGACCGGCACGCAGCCTTCCAGTCCATCCAGCCGGTCGAGCGCCGCCAGATGCCCCAACGCCAGGTCCACGACGTGAATGTAGTCGCGCACACCGGTGCCGTCGGGCGTCGGGTAGTCGTCGCCGAACACGCTCAACTCCGCCAGGCGGCCGATGGCCACCTGCATCACATACGGCATCAGATTGTTGGGCAGGCCGCGCGGGTCTTCGCCCAGTCGGCCGCTGGCATGCGCGCCGACCGGATTGAAATAGCGCAGCAGCAGACAGGTCCACCGCGGATCGGCGGCGCACACGTCGCGCAGGATCTCTTCGATGAACAGCTTCGTGCGTCCATAGGGGTTGGTCGCCGAGAGCGGAAATGCTTCGGTGATGGGCACCCGCGCCGGATCGCCGTACACGGTGGCCGACGAACTGAAGACCAGTCGGCGGCAGTCGTGCTCGTCCATCACCTTGAGCAGTTCGAGCGTACCGGTGATGTTGTTGCGGTAGTAGCGCAGCGGGATGCGGCTGCTCTCGCCCACGGCCTTCAGCCCGGCGAAGTGCACCACGGCGTCGAAGGTCCGTCCGGCAAAGACGCGGCGCAACGCCTCGGTGTCACAGATATCAACGGCATGGAACTCGAGCTCGCGCCCGGTCAGCGCGCGGACGCGGCGCAGGCTTTCTTCGCTGGAGTTGTCGAGATTGTCGACGACCGTGACCCGGTGACCGGCGCTCAGCAGTTCCAGACAGGTGTGGCTGCCGATGTAGCCGGCGCCGCCGGTGACGAGGAAGGAACGGGAAGAGGCGGTGGCGCTGGGTTCGATGGCATCGGACATGGGGTCAACTCCCGGCCGGGACGGTGCGGCCGCACGGCGACGCCCCGGAAATTGTGCACGGCAAACGACCTGATGGCTGTCAAGTGATGTACCAAGACCGTAGCGGGAATGAAAGTCCAAACCCAACCATGCACAATTTCCAGAGCGCCGAAATGGCCATTTTCGAGATGGCGGAAGCCGCAAATCAAACCCAAGGCAAGAGCCAGACCCGAGGCGGCCGGACGCGAACGCCTCTCGACCGGCGCGCGTGCCTGCTCCCCCGCCAGGCGCCTCAGCCAGTCTAGCGTCGCGGACGTCTGCCGGCAAGCCACCAACGGGAGCACGCCCGCGTCTCAGCTTGCTGTTCGATCAGATGATCTCACGTTTGCGCGCATCTGGCCACCACTTTTTTGCCGTTGTTCACGGCCAGCCCCGGGAGACCGCCATCGCCAACTGGTAGTGAGGCAAGTGCTTGTCTCGGATCGCCCCCCATCACCCACCGCCATATTTCACCAATCGGCCCAATAATTATCATACGACGTTTATTATTGACTCATTGTGCTTTATGGCCTACAATCGTCATATTCAACCTGGACCAGGCGTCCGGGCCATCCTGACCGGCCGGAGGCGACACGTGCGCACATTGAAATCGTTGATCATGATGAGTCTGGCGCTGGCCCTGCCGGCCATGGCGGGGGAAAAGGGCGTTGATACCGTCGACGTCAAGCCGAAGCTGGCCAGCTTTCAGACCTTTTCCGGCGTGCTGGACAGCAGCAGCCCCGTCTATGATCGCATCTACAGCACGTCCGTGGACGGCGACTGCGGCGCCCCGACGTTCGACTCGGTGAACGACGGCATGGCGTTCGACATCCAGTGCATCGAGGTCACGGACGCCAACCCGATCGAGATCGTCCTGGACCCCGCGCTGACCGGCATCACGGACACGGTGTTGACCCTCTACTGCGATCCTTTCGACCCGCTGGCCCCGTCGCAGAACGTGGTGGCGTTCGACGACGACGACGGCATGGGCACTCTGAGCGCCCTGTCGACGGCCGATGACATCCGCCTGGTTCCCGGCCGTGAATACTGGGTCGTGATCAGCACCTACGGGGCCGGCATGGTCGGCGCCTACACGGTGCAGCTGGGCGACAACGTGTTCCCGTGCGGAGGCGTGGCAGTCGAAGGCGCCACTTGGGGCGACCTCAAGGGCATGTACCGCTGATCCTGACGGTGACCGAAACGACGGAAAGACAAAAGGCGGCCTGCCGATTCTCGCCCCGGCAGGTCGCCTGCTTTCTTGGGCGCCGCGGCGCCGGCGCGCCCGCTCAGCCGCCTTGCGCCCAGCGGACCAGTGTTTCCCGCTGCGCCGCGGTGAGACGCGCCTCGGGGTGACCCCAGCGGTAGCTTGCCAGCGGCATCTTGTCCTCGCCCACTTCCTTGGCCACGTCACGCAGGAGTTCGTCCTGCACCGTGTAGTCGAAGGCAGGCCAGTCCGAGAAATCCAGTTCGCGGCGACCTTCTTCGACATGATGGGCGATGAACCACGACAACGGCGCCACCCGGCTGTACCACGGCCAGCGCGTCTCGCGCGAGTGGCAGTCGTAGCAGGCGGCCCGCAGCACGACGGCCACCTCGGGCGGCGCATCGATATCGCGGGTCACCGGCGGGTTCGCCCGGTCCACGGGCACGAACTGCAGGACCACGAACACCGCGATCACGCCCACGGCCACCCAGCCGGATATCCGACGCCAGGATCTCTTCATCAACCCCCACCCTTCACTGGTCGAGCTTCTGCTTCAGGCGAAGCGCCTGGCGGTGTGCGGGTTCGAGTTTCAGCGCCTCGTTCACCGCCGCCAGCGCACCGGCCTTATCCTGCTTCATCTCGAGGATCTGCGCCACCACGACGTGGCCGTCGGCGAACGACGGGTTCATCTCCACGTTCAGCCGACCGATGGCCAGCGCGGCATCCAGGCCGGTCGGGTCGGCCGCCAGCGTCTCGGTCACCGTCTGCAGGCTCCGGGGCCCGAAGTCGTACGAACCGCTGCCGTAATAGCGGTCGCGCAGCTCGCGGTACTTCTTCACGCCGGCGTCGCCGCCCTGTTCACGAGCCACAACCAGAACGACGCGGTCCAGCGTGGCCGGGTTCTTCAGCCCGCGATGGCAGGTGACGCAGCTGACGGCGGCGTCCTCTTCGCCCGCGGCGCGCGGCAGCGGGCCGGCGTTCAGTTCCTGGACCATGGTGAACATGCGGCGCGCGGCCGCCTTGTGCCCCAGTTTGTCGCTGGCGAAGTCGATGCTCTGGGAATCGCCCGGCACCTTCTGTTCGTGACAGAAATCACAGCGCACGCCCAGGGCCTGGTTCCATTCCTTCATGGTCTCGACCAGCTCGCGCTTGGAGATGGTCTGCGGGAAGACCTTCAGGTTCTTCAGCTCGTCTTCGGCGCGCGCTGCCGGAATACCCGACAACAGGCTACCGGCCAGCGCGCCGGCCGCGACCATGCGGGTCAAGGTGCCGATCGTCATGCGGCCTCCGTTCAAAGCGGATGTGAAAGGGGAACGCCCTTCGTCGGCGCTCGAGACACCGGGTTATGATACGGCTTATCCGGTTTCCGGCCATCCGGTTCCGGGTCGGGGTGGACAGAAACGCCGGCCTTTGCGATGCTTCGCCGACCCCCAGGACCCGAGGAGAGCCCGTGCCCGCCGACCATGACTCCCCCAACCATGACTCCGCCGCCATCCGCGTGCTGATGATGCCGCGTGACACCAACCACCACGGCACCATTTTCGGCGGGGTCATCCTCAGCCACATCGACCAGGCCGGCGCCGTGGCCGCCCTGCGCCTGGGCTGCACCCGGCTGGTGACCGTGGCCATGGACCGCGTCGTGTTCAAACACCCCGTGCTCGTGGGCGACCTGGTGTCGTTCTACACCGAGCCCCTGGAGCGCGGCCATACGTCGATCCGCGTGCGCGTTCTGGTCGAAGCCGAACGCCGGGGCGGCGGGGAGCGGGTCCAGGTCACCGAGGCGGAGGTCACGTACGTGCACATCGACGCCCAGGGGCGCCCCCTCGCCCTGCCGCCAGTCCTGCCGCCAGTCGTCTGAACAGCAGCCCGCTGGCCGGGTTGCTCCCTGCCCGAATGCCTGATTTTGAGTCGGATTTTCTATTCAACTCATTGCGTGACTTATAATTGCAATCTCCGACCACTTTCATATGTCAATTAATTAACATTCCATTTGACTTCCCGATATCACATCTCCAACATGATCGCTGTGAGCGCCCGGTGCGCCCGCCTCGCCTGTCCGGCGAGCCTCCAGGAGGACATGCATGGTTACCAGACGCGAATTCCTGAAATTCTCCGGCGCCACCGCCGGCACGGCGGCCCTGACCTCGGCCACCGCCCTGGCTTCGCCCTACGTCTCGCCGCTCGATCCGGCCCGGATCGGGGTCCTGACCGACCTGACGGTCTGCATCGGCTGCCGCAGCTGCGAGTGGGCCTGCGCCGAGGAGAACAAGCTGCCGCACGGCACACTCGATACCTACAACGACCAGGCCGTGCTGGAGAAGCGCCGTCGTCCGGATGCCGAAGCCTTCACCGTGGTGAACCGCTACGCGGAGACGGCGGAACGCCCGCAGTTGGACGCCAAGGTGCAGTGCATGCATTGCGAGCATCCGGCCTGCGTCTCGGCCTGCATCGTCGGCGCGCTGGAAAAATCGCTGATGGGCCCGGTGACCTACGACGCCTGGAAATGCATCGGCTGCCGCTACTGCATGATCGCCTGCCCGTTCCAGATCCCGGCCTACGAATACGAGAACGCGCTGACCCCGCGCGTGATGAAGTGCACCATGTGCGCCGAGCGCACGCTCGAGCAGGGCCGCCCGCCCGCCTGTGTGGAAATGTGTCCGGTCGAGGCCCTGCTGTTCGGCCGCCGCGACGAACTGCTGAAGATCGCGCACGAACGGATCGACCAGAATCCGGACCGCTACCACCCGGAAGTGCAGGGCGAACACACGGTCGGCGGCACCTCTTGGCTGTTGCTGGCCGACCGGCCGGCCACCGAATTCGGCATTCCCAAACTGGCGAATGAAAGCCCGGCCGTGCTGACCGAGACGATCCAGCACGGCATCTTCCGCGGCTTCAGTGGGCCGCTGATGCTCTTCGGACTGCTGAGCGTGTTGATGAAATCTTCAACCGACAAACGCCACGGCAAGGGCTGGGACGAGTCGGAAGACCAGGAAGACCAGAACCAGGACAACCGGAACCATGACGGGGAGGATCACCATGGCTAGCCGCCAGCGCGTTGACGGCAGCGCCGCATTGGCGATGCGCGGCAACGCATCGCCCACCGGACCCGCCATCCATCCCGCCGCCCACCACGAGCGGCCGGCGCCCCTGTTCGGGCGCGCCGCGGTCCCGTTCTTCACCCCCGGTGTGATCGTCATCGCCGCGATCGCGGCGCTGGGGTTGATCGTCCTGGGCGTCCGGCTCTTCTTCGGACTGGGAGCGGTCACCAACCTGAACGACCAGTACCCCTGGGGCATCTGGATCGGCATCGACGTGGCCACGGGCGTCGCCCTCGCCGCGGGCGGATTCACGACAGCGTTCATCGCGCACGTGCTGCACAACGGACGCTACGAGGTGCTGGTGCGCCCGGCCCTGCTGACCGCGATGCTGGGCTACACCTTCGTGGCGCTGGGCGTCTGCGTCGACCTGGGCCGCTACTACAACATCTGGCACGTGCTGATGCCTTCGATGTGGCAGGGCAATTCGGCGCTGTTCGAAGTCGGCATGTGCGTCTGCATCTACCTGACGGTTCTGTACATCGAGTTCGCGCCGATCGTCTGCGAGCGCTTCCGCGGCCATGTGAACCTGCCGGGCGCGCTGCGCGGCCTGAACGGCGCGGTCGAAGTGCTGCTGCGCCTGGTCGACAACACGCTGGGCAAGGTGATGAACTTCTTCATCATCATGGGCGTTGTGCTCTCCTGCGCCCACCAGTCGTCCCTGGGCACGTTGATGGTGATCGCGCCGAGCAAGCTGCACCCGCTGTGGCACACGGCGATCCTGCCGCTGCAGTTCCTGCTGTCGGCCTTCGCGGTGGGCCTGTCGATGGTGGTGTTCGAGTCGATGCTGGCCTCGCGCGCGCTGAAGCGGAAACCCGAGATGCCGGTGCTCAGTCCCCTGGCCCGGCTCATCCCCTTCCTGCTGACGGTCTACTTCGGTTCCAAGGTCGTGGACATGGCCAACCGCGGCTCCTGGGTGTACCTGCAGGATTTCTCGCTGCGGACGTTCAGCTGGGGCGTGGAGAACATCGTCGGCATCTTCATCCCGATCGCCATCCTGCTGAGCCACCAGCTGCGCCGTCGCCCGGCCTGGCTGTTCAGCGCCGCCGCCATGGTGGTCTTCGGCGTGGCGCTCAACCGGGTCAACATCTTCATCATCGGCTACACGCCGCCTTTCGGTGAAGGACCGTATATCCCGGCCTGGACCGAAGTGCTGCTGACGGTGGGCTTCATCTCGCTGCTGATCCTGATCTACCGTCTGTTCATCTTCATGTTCCCCATCCTGCCGGACGAAGAAGGAGTCAAGCATGCGTAGCCTGAGAGGGGTCCTGATCGTCCTGCTGTGTCTGGCCGCCGCCGCGGCTACGGCCCAGGTGGCGGACCCGGCGCACAAGACCCCGACCGCGTCCCGCCCCGCGGCCAAGGCCGCCGCCATGCAGGGCGAGTGCGCCAACTGCCACAGCTGCACCTCGCCGTCCCACGAGAACCCCTGCCTGCAGTCGTGCAGGCGCCACGGCGCCCAGTTCCAGGGCAAGCACACGACGGACGAGGGGCCGGAAATCGTCATCATCGACCAGCTGGCGGAACTGTACGGACCGGTTGTGTTCGCTCACCAGCTGCACGCACGCATGTCGGCGATGACCGGCGGCTGCACGAACTGCCACCACTACTCGCCGCCCACCGGCAAGGTGCCCGCCTGCCGCGAATGCCACGAGCCGAAGCGCGAGACGGCCAATCTGCGGCAACCAGCGCTCAAGGGCGCCTACCACCGGCAGTGCATCAACTGCCATCTGGACTGGAGCCACGAGAACGCCTGCGGCTTCTGCCACATCCAGGCCGGCGACAAGACCGGCACGACGGAGAAGCCCAAGTCCGGTGCTGGTTCGCACGACCCGACGGATATCGTCGGTGCGCGGCATCCGCTGATCAAGGCGACGCCGACCTACACCTACCAGACGAGTGAACCCACCGGCCCCGTGGTCACGTTCCATCACGAGGACCATGTCGAGCAGTTCGGCCTGAGTTGCGTGGACTGCCACCGCGGCGACACCTGCAGCAGCTGCCATGATACGGGCGGCACCAGGGTGAAGAAGCGGCTGGACCATGTGACCACCTGCGGCGCCTGCCACGCCGAGCGCGACTGCGCGTTCTGCCATTCAAGCGGTTCGAAGCCGCAGTTCGACCATCGCGTGTCGACCGGCTGGGCGCTGGAGCCCTTCCACAAGCACGTGGCCTGCGCCACCTGCCACGGCAAACCGGAGGACTTCCGGAAGCCCAGCAACACGTGCACCTCGTGCCACATCCACTGGGAGGTCGGCTCGTTCGACCATGCGGCGACGGGTCTGAAACTGAGCGAAAACCACATCGACCTGGAATGCGCGAGCTGCCATCTGGAGATGAATTTCGCGGTGAAGCCGTCGTGCACCGACTGCCATGACGAACCGATGCTTCCCGGGAAGCTTCCGGGAACGAAGGTGCCGCGGCGCTGAGTCACGGGTGGTGCGGGGAGGATGGTGCGGGCCCGGTCTTCGGACCGGGCCCGCGTGTTTTTGCCGGCAGGTCGGGGCTAGTCGGCGTACTTGACGCTGCAGCCGTAGGGCTTGGTGACGGGCTCCGGCACCGCGCGTCCATCCAGCACGCCGCGCAACGCCGAGATGATATGGTTCCGGGTACCGTACTCGGTCGGCGACGCATTGTCGTCGATGGCCCCGCTGTAGGCCAGCTTGCCGTCCTTGCCGATGATGAACATGTGCGGCGTCGTCTTGGCGCCGTAGGCGCGCCCCACGGCCCCGTTCTCGTCCAGCAGCACCGGGAAGGTCATCCGGTACTCTTCACGCGCCTTCTTGTTGCGCTCGAGTCCGGCGCCCTGTTTGCCGGCGGCGCCCGAATTGACGGCCAGCCAGACCACGCCCTTGTGCTTCAGCGTGGCGTAGGTCTCGTCCATCGTCCGGTTGGTCTTGTGATGCTTGATGATGAACGGGCAATCGGGATTGAACCATTCCAGCACCACAACCTGACCTTCGGCCAGGTACTGCGCCAGCGAGTGCTCGACGCCGTCGGTGTCGGTCAGCTTGAAATCGGGGGCCTTGTCGCCGACGGCCGCCGGGGTGGACGTGGCCGTGGCCGGATGTTCGGCTTTCGGATGCTCAGCCTTCGGGTGTTCGGCTTTCGGATGTTCAGCTGTCGCCGGGGTCGGCGCGAGCGTCGGCGCGACCAGCAGCAGGAACAGGGCGACGGGGGCGAAACGGGACGTCTTCATGGTCATCCTCCGGCGGGAGTGTCGTTGACGGGAACGGCGGCCAGGCGCGCCGCGGGAACATCGAGAACGAAGGAGCGGGCCGGTCCGGCCGCGCCTTCCAGAACGAGCAGACCGCGCACGGGACCAACCTGGCCGTCGCGCGGGGCCAGGCGGAGCGCCAGGCTCTGCCCCACGCCGTCGTGCAGAAGATCGGCCAGGTCGCCGCAGTCGTCGGCCGGCATGAACGTCATCCGTCCCGCAGCGGTTCCCGCATCGGGTCCTTCGCGGCGGATATGCAGGACGACGCCTTCCCAGGCCGTGGTGACCACGTCGGGCGGCAGAGGTCGGGGCAGGCGGGCGCGGGCCGCCAGCAGCGCGGGCGACGGGTCGGAGGCGATCGGCGCGGCCGCCGCGAGATCGACGGACACCCGCAGCGAATCACGGCCCGGCACGCAGCTGTCTCGACAGGCCAGCCACTGCCACGCGGCCCGCAGCTCCACCCTGCGGCCCGGCGCCTCGTCCCGGGGCACGGTGATCTCCTGCAGCAGCACCAGTTCGCCGTGGTAGACATGGTCGAGAATGTCTCCGGCCGACACGTAGCGGGCCGGCGTCGGCCACTGCAGCGGGCCGGCGCTCCATCCGGGCGGCAGGTCCAGTTTCACACGCGGGGCGAAGCCCGAATCGTTGCGGCCGGACCAGTACAGATGCCAGTCGGCCGCCGGAAGCAAGCGCCACAGCACGGTCACCGTGCCGCCGGGAGCGATCGTGGAAGGTTCGAAGCCTGCGGTCAGGATGACCGGGGGTGCGGCTTCGGCGGCGGCGCCGGATCCGACCGCCGGCGACGCCTCTGGTTTGGGCGCGCTCTCCGCAGCGGGTTCGGAGCGGCAGCCGGCCGCGGTCAGGGCCGCGCTGATCATCGCCAGGACGAGGAAACGCCCCGGTTTGGTTTGTGCGTGGTGCGAAAGCATGGGGGCCACGATACCCGTGGCCCCCCGCGGCCGCAACCCCGGCCGATCCGGCAGGGATGCTCCGAAAACCGCGCCCTTCAGGACCGCGGCGTGCTGACGACCTCGATTTCACCCAGGTCCAGGCCGCGCAGGTCGTCGGCGATGACCGCCCAGTCGCCCACGATGACCCACACCACGCGTGCGGGGTCCAGATGCCGCTCGACGATGCCGGCAACCTCGCTTTCGCCCATCGCTTCGATGCGGCGGACGTAGATCAGCCATTCGTCCAGCGGCAGTCCGGTCTGGATCAGATCGGCCAGCTGCCGGGCGATGCCGCCGTACGTCGTGAACCGCTGCGGAAAGCCCTGCACCAGGCGGTTCCGGCTGTCGGCCAGCTCGCCGCCGACCAGCGGCCTGGTGCCGCGCATCAGTGTCATTTCGTTCAGCAGTTCGGAGATCGACGCGGCCGTGGCGCTGGTCTGCACCGGCGCGCTCATCGCGAACAGGCCGCCGTGGCGGTAGCCCGCCAGCTGCGAGCGCACGCCGTACGTGCGCAGGTTCAGGTTGATGCGCGAAGCGAACTGGGCACCGAAGGCCGAATTCAGCACTTCGAATCCCGGATAGTCGGGGTCACCGCGCGCCATACCCACGTAACCGCCCAGGATCTGGCTCTGCTCCGCGCCGGGACGGTCGATGACCACCAGGCGCGGGCCCCGGTACGCGGGCTCCGGCAGCGGCGTGCGGTCCGGAAGCGGGACGGCCTTCCAGGCGCCGAACACGCGACTCACGGCCGCCATGGCTTCGTCCGGCGTCACGTCGCCGACGACGACGATGCTCGCGTTGTTGGGCACGAACCACGATCCGTGGAAGGACAGCAGGTCGTTCCGGGTCAGCGCGTCCAGCGTCCGGCGCGTGCCGAGGCCCGAGCCGGGCTGGGCGTAGGGATGCTTATCGCCGAAGAGGCGACGGCGGAACTCGTTCTGGCCCTGCGCCTGCGGCTGCACCGATTCCTGCTGCTGACGTCCGCGGTAGCTCTGGCGGATGCGTTCGAACTCGTCGGCCGGGAACGTCGGCCGCAGCACCACATCCGCCATCAGGTCCAGGCCGGCGTCGAGCTGCCCGCGCAGCACGTTCAGGGACACCTGCGTGCCGTCGAAGCCGCTGCCGGCGGTCAGTTCGGCGCCCAGGGACTCGACCGCCTCGGACAGGGCCAGCGCGCTGCGCCCCTTGACGCCCTCGTCCAGCATCTCGGCCGTCAGCGCCGCGGCGCCCTGCCTGTCGAGGGGATCGTCGGCCCAGCCCGCCTTGACCACCAGCCGCACTTCGACCAGCGGCAGGTCGTGCTTCTGGACCACGCACAGTTCGAGGCCGTTGCCCAGGGTGGCCAGCCGCACCGGGGGCGGCGTGAATGAAGTCGGCTCGGCGCCGGCCGGAAGCTGCGAGCGGTCCACGTCGGCGGTGGCGGCCAGTTTGCCCTGCGGCACGATCCACAGCACGCCGCGGCGCTCCGGGTCGACATGCCGGCGCAGCCAGCGGTTGACCGAGGCCGCGTCGGCGACGGCGTAGCGGGCCAGATCCTCCTGCAGCCAGCCCGGGTCGCCCACCAGCACGTTGTAGCGGTTCAGCCGGTCGGCCTTGCCGCCGAAGCCGCCGATCTGCTGCAGTTCGCGGACGGCGTTCGCCTCGAAGCGTGTGCGGGCCAGATCCACTTCGCGCTCGGTCACGCCCTTGGCCAGCAGCACGGCCAGTTCGGCGTCGATGGCCGCCTCCAGCTCCGCCAGGTCATGACCCGGCGCCGCCGTGGCCGTCAGGCTGAAGATGCCGCTCATCTCGCGGGAGGACTGCGCGGCCGCGATGTCCTGCGCGATCCGCTTCTCGTAGACCAGCGACTTGTACAGGCGCGAGGTCTTGCCGGAAGCCACGATGTCGGCCAACAGGTCGAACTCGGCGTCGCCCGCCTGGTACCAGCCCGGCGAGTGCCACTGCATGTACAGGCGGGGCAGTTCGACGGCGTCCTCGGCCAGGATGCGGCGCTCGCCCTCGAGCTGCGGGATCCACGCTTCCAGGCGGTCGACCGGGCGGCCCGGCGGGATGGGGCCGAAGTATTTGGCGATCCACTCCTTCGCCTGGGCCGGGTCGAAGTCGCCCGCCACGCACAGCGAGGCATTGTTCGGCGCGTAGTAGAGCTTGAAGAATTCGGAGACATCCTCGCGCGAGGCCGCCGACAGATCGTCCATGCTGCCGATGACCGGCCACCGGTAAGGGTGGCCCACGGGATACATCAGTTCGAGCAGAAGGTCGCGGCTCTTGGCGTAGGGCCGGTTCTCGCCCTGGCGCTTCTCGTTCTTCACGACGTCGCGCTGGTTGTCGAGCTTCTCCTGTGTCATGGCCGGCACCAGCCAGCCCATGCGGTCCGCCTCCAGGAACAGGGCCAGCTCGAGCTGGTCGGCGGGCACGTTTTCCCAGTAGTTGGTGCGGTCGTTGTTGGTCGAGCCGTTGACCTGCCCGCCGACCTTCTGGAGCGGCAGGAAGTAGTCGCTGTCGTGGTTCCGGGAGCCCTGGAACATCATGTGCTCGAAGAGATGCGCGAAGCCGGTGCGGCCGGGCTTCTCGTTCTTCGAACCGACGTGGTACCAGATGTTCACCGCCGCGGTGGGCAGGCTGTGGTCCTCGTGCAGGATGACCTGCAACCCGTTGTCCAGGATATACTTCTCGAATTTCAGATCGGGAAGGTCGGCCGCCGCGGCGGCGCCGGCGACAGCCAGCAGCGCCACCAGGCCGGGTACGGACAGGATGCGACGGAGATTCACGACGGTTTCCCTTCGCGGCTGCGGGAGGTGGACTTCGGGTGCTGCGGGCGCTTGGTTCCGCGCGCGGATCGCGGGCCCGTCAGGGAAGTACGGCCGGGCACCGGCTCCGGTTTCAGCTTAACGGGCGCGGGGCCGCGGCGCAATGGGCTCGCGAGCCGCCGAATTGGCGTGCGCCGGGCCCGGGCCGATGTTAAGGTCGTCCCATGGTGCGCTATACGCTGCTGCGAACGGCCCTGGACCCGCTGCTGGCGGTGGCCGGCCCCTGCGGGCTGGCCCGGCTCGAGTTCCTGCCCTGTGCCTGGGAGTACCACACCCACGCGCACGCCGCCGCGCGGCACCAGTTCGGTCCCGAGGTCCAGGTGAAAGAGGACGACGGCGCCTTCGGCGAACTGCGCGACCAGCTGGCCGAATACTTCGTCGGCGCCCGCAGCGTGTTCACCATCGAACTGGATCCGCACGGCACCGAATTCGACCGGCGTGTGTGGGCCTATCTGCAGAAGATCCCCTACGGCAAGCTGCGCACGTACGGAGAGGTCGCGCGCGGGCTGCGAAAGCCGCAGGCCACGCGCGCGGTGGGCCAGGCCGCCGGGCGCAACCCGCTGCCCATCCTGATCCCCTGCCATCGCGTGGTCGGCCGCGGCGGCTCGCTGGTGGGCTTCGCCGGCGGCATCGACACCAAGGCGCGCCTGCTGCGCCTGGAAGGCCACACGCTCGGCGATTCACCCCGCCTCGAGGAGCCGCGTCTGTTTTGACCCCGCTCGACTGGTCCATCGTCCTGGTCATGTACGCGGTCATCATGGGCTCGATGTTCGCCACGCGCCGTTACATGCGCGGCGTGGCCGACTACCTGGCGGCCGGCCGCAGCGCCGGCCGCTACCTGCTGACGGTCTCGGCGGGCATCGCCGCGATCGGCGCCATCACCATCGTCGCCAACCTGGAGATGGGTTACGAGGCGGGCTTCGCCATGGGCTGGTGGGGCCTGAGCATGTCGCTGTTCATGACCATCGTGACGGTGACCGGCTGGGTGAACTACCGGTTCCGGCGCACGCGCGCCCTGACCCTGTCCGAGTTCTTCGAGCGCCGCTACAGCCGCCGCTTCCGCATCTTCGCCGGCAGCGTCGCCTTCGGCGCCGGCCTGATCAACTTCGGCATCTTCCCGGCCGTCGAAGCGCGGTTCTTCATCCACTATCTGGGCCTGCCCGAGGTGTGGCACCTGGGACCGCTGGGCATCCCCCTGTACCCGCTGATGATGCTGATCACCCTCGGCTCGGCCGTCTGGTTCGTGCTGGCGGGCGGCCACGTGTCGGTGCTGGTGACCGAGTTCATCCAGGGCGTCTTCGCCTACATCGTCTTCCTGGTGCTGGCCGCCTGGCTGCTGCGCGCGGTCGGCTGGGACGATGTCTCGACGGTGATGATGCAGTCCCCTCCGGGGCTTTCCAAGATCAACCCCTTCGACACGGGCTACGTCGCCGATTTCAACGTCACCTACTTCCTGATCGGCGTGGTCGGCCTGTTCTACGGGGCGATGTCCTGGCAGGGCACCCAGGCCTACAACACCTCGGCACGCTCGGCCCACGAGGGCAAGATGGGCAACGTGCTGGGCCTGTGGCGCGGCATCGGGCAGGGCATGTTCATGACGTTCGTGCCCATCCTGATCTACACCGTGCTGCATCATCCCGACTGGAGCGGCCTGGCCGGCGGCGTGCAGGTGAAACTCGACGCCATCCCCAACGAGGCGGTGCGCTCGCAGATGCGCGGCCCGCTGACCCTGGCGGCTCTCCTGCCGACCGGTCTGCTGGGCGCCTTCGCGGCGCTGATGCTCTGCGCCTCGATCAGCACGCTCGCCACCTACATGCACTCGTGGAGCA
>JFJP01024022.1_pt1 | contig 35066 bp, 33 predicted proteins | sample 431651 | NCBI WGS metagenome assembly JFJP01 (sample SAMN02602958, study PRJNA72255) | Microbial mat metagenome, whole genome shotgun sequencing project. | biome: fresh water; feature: sink hole; material: water; isolation source: purple microbial (photo- and chemosynthetic) mats found in... | reverse complement strand
GGGAAAAGTTACATCAAATAACAAAGGGAGAATAAGAAATGAAAGTTTATGCAGAGTATTTTGAAGAAAATGGGTTATCTTTCAGAACAAATACAATTTTACAATTTGGAGATAGTTGGAAGCTTATTGGCATATTGTATTGGCAAATCCTGGTAGCGCAAGACCTTTAAATAAAATTGATAGTGTTACATTAGATAGACTAAAAGATTTCTATATAAATTTTAGAGACACCTCGACGTATATAGAAGATAATTGGTACGAATTCAAGGATGATGCAACGATGAGATTTATTAAAAAAATGTTCTCAGGTGCTTATCTTAATGAAGATAAAAAATTAAATGGGGTTATTCAACTTTTTAATACTTTTAATATTAAAAACCAGAATCTTGAAGATGCAGTACAACAAATTGGAATAAATTCAGACCTTTTATTTTCAATTGGAATAGAAAAGTATTTTCATGAAAAACCTACATATTTTGGATTTAGTAATGCAGTGTTAAATAATAAAATCTTAAGACCTATAGCCGAAGGCATATTTAATAACTCTTCTACAAAAATTAGAAGTATCTATAAAGATTCATTTTCTGAGAACTCTTTTTATCATCCAATGTATATAAATAGAGCACATAATCAATTATTTAACCAGACACAATGCTGTCATATCACTTCTCTATACTTCTCTAAATTTACTATTTGGAGAAGAAAATGAGACGCAAAAGAAAAAAAATATTAAGTACTGACATAACCTTTGATAAGAGTGAACTTATTGACATAGAACTTGTAGACAAAGCCTCTTTATGGATTCTTCGAATAATTTTAAACCTTGGAGGACATAGAGAGTTTATTGACAATAATAACAACTTTTGCAAAGAAGATGTTGTCCATTTTCTTGATTTAACACGCTATGGAGAGATGGATTCAGCAGAATATACTCGGACTGAAGTTCTTGATACACTCAAAAAACAGTTAGCTATTTCAGAAAAACAAGATACTTTTAGCTCTGCGAAAATTCTCAGCAAAAATATGAAACAACTCTCAAATCTAATAGCTCTTAATTCATATGAAGAACAAATCTTGGAATTTACAGTCTTAATTAGCCAGTATGAGGTTTTAAAAAATGCAGTAAGTTTTCTTGGTAGTGAGCTCAACTCAGCACAGGTGAAACGTATATTAGGCCTTATCCTAGATATCCCAAAAAGCGAGGTTGATGCAGCTTTTGCTTCTGGCTCCAAATTTTCAAAATCTTCCTTATTAATGATTGACAAACGTAATACCCATACTTTAGATAGAAAGCTAGAACCTATATCCTACAAGTTTTTTGACAACCTTATGAACCTTGATGAGAATATTTTGGAGATGATGAAAGAGTCTCTCAAAGTATCTGAAGCTGGTTCTTTACTCTTAAAAGATTATGACCATATGCAAAAAGATATAGAGATTCTATTGCCTTATTTGGAGCAGGCTGTTGCTACGAAGCAAACAGGAGTCAATATCCTTTTTTATGGACTTCCAGGTACCGGCAAAACAGAGCTTGCAAAAGTTTTAGCACAAGAACTTGGCACAAAACTCTTTGAGGTAAGTTATGTGGATGAGGATGAAGATTCTATAGATGGTTCGAAACGACTCAAAGCTTATAAAAGTGCACAAGCATTTTTGGCTAATGAAAAAACTCTGCTTATGTATGATGAAGCAGAAGATATCTTTGAGAGCAGTTTTAGTTTCTTTGGTCCTCCTCAAAGACAAAAAGACAAGGCTTGGATAAATAGAGTGCTAGAAACAAACACAATACCAACCATCTGGATTACCAACAATATCAACAGTATTGACAATGCTCTTGTTCGACGCTTTGACATGAGCATTGAGCTGCCAATTCCGCCAAAGTCCAAACGCGAAGAGATAATAAAAAATTACAGCAATAATTTACTTGATGAAAAAAGTATTAAACTTCTTGCTCAAAACGAAGATATAGCGCCAGCACTCATCACGAGAGCTATTAAAGTTGCTGGCAGTGTTGCAAGTGAACAGCAACAAGAGGCTTTTAAGCAAGTGCTCAACAATACGCTCAAAGCGCAAGGTTATAAAGAACTCAGTAAAACAGATACGAATGTGCTCTCAAGTATTTATAATCCTGAGTATATCAACACCAATATGAATCTTCATGAGCTGGCAGAGGGCATAAAAGAGAGTGCAAACGCAAGAATATGTCTCTATGGCGTACCTGGAACAGGCAAAAGTGCTTTTGGAAAATATGTGGCAGATATTTTAGACAGACCTTTGTTACTCAAAAAAGGAAGTGATCTTATGAGCAAATATTTAGGTGAAACCGAGCAAAACATCGCCAGAGCTTTTAGAGAGGCCAAGGAGGAAAATGCAGTGCTCGTTTTTGATGAAGTGGACAGCTTTTTGGGCAGCAGAGAAAACGCAAAAGCCTCTTGGGAGATAACACAGGTCAATGAGATGCTTGTCCAGATGGAAAATTTCGATGGCGTTTTTATAGCTACAACAAACCTCATGGAGAATCTTGATAAAGCAAGTTTACGACGATTTGATTTGAAGTTAGAGTTTGGGTATCTCAAATCTGAGCAAGCATGGAAGATGTTCCTTGCATATGCACATGAGCTGCGTTTAGCAAAACCTGCGAGTAGTATGAAAAGAGAAATAGCAGCTCTAAGACATCTCACTCCTGGTGATTTTGCAGCGGTAACTAGGCAAAATAGATTTAGACCTGTAAAAAATTGCAAGGACTTAATAGCAAGACTCCAAGATGAGATAAAAACCAAAAATATCAGTGGCAATAAAATGGGATTTTTACAATGACATTTGATTTTGATGAAGATGGCATAAAAAAATATCTTGACATGTGGGTTAAAAATGATGAAAAAGCCAATCCAGAGATTATCGCTATTGTGGCACACTTTGAAAGGCAGGAGAATATAGATAGACCTACGCAATGCAATTTGATAGTAGCACAGCATAAAATATCGAGTGAAGCATTTTTACAGAAGATGGATGAATCTTTTAGAGAGATTTTGAACTATTTACAATGTGTAGAAGCAGGGTATAAATGATATGAAGAGAAGTGTAGAATATATTATTGTAGATATGATAGATGACAACGTGCAAGTAGAAAAATTAAAGCACTGTATGGCAGATAATGATGTTAAGGTCTTAGCAAATATAGAGCATTATTTCAATGATAATCATATGCAAATGGATGAGCATATAACTAGCTTTTACGATTTATATTATGATGATTACATAAATAAAAGTGAAACCTTATTTGTTATCACTGACATAAGCAAAAAACAGTGGCAGAAATTTAGAAATGAAGTTGTAAATAGTCAGTTTTATCCTTTAAATATGATTAGAATTATGCGTGATGATTCACTTGAAAAGATAGTTTTAAAAATAAAAACGCATTCAAAAATAGATAGATTTTATGATAAATACACTCTTTTGGCTACAAACAACATACAAAAAATGCAACATGAAGTGTTTGATACAATAAAAGCCAATATCAAATTATGCCCCTACTGCAAAGGTGATAGTTTTAAAATTATTAATGATGTTGAAGAGTTTGAAAAAGATGGTCGCAGTATAAACGATAGTGGGGCGTTTGGATCTTTTGCAGAGCACTTGAACTGCAATATTTGTCACAAAACGATAAGTTCAAAAGTGCTCATGATGATATGCGACACGCCAAGCATGAGCACACTCAGAATGAGATAGCAATGATGGAATTTTTTTATAGGCTAACTTCAAATAAGAAGATGCAAGTTATGTTTACAAATATAGAAGAGCTTCATCTTCAGTTTAATCAATTGACAATTTTGCCAAATGAGATAGGTAATTTTACTCAGCTTAAGATGTTATTACTATATAGAAATGAGCTGCAGTGTCTGCCAAAAGAGATTGGTCAGCTTATGAATTTAGAATCTCTTGTCTTATCGGATAACAAATTAACTGAGTTACCCCATGAGATAGGAAATTTAGTTAATTTAAAAAGCTTAAAGCTTTATAACAATAGATTGAAAAAATTACCAGATGAAATAGTGTATTTGACCAATTTAGTGGATTTCATTATTGATGAGAATAGTAATTTAATTTTAACAGAGATTCAAAAAAGATTTATAGAAAAACTTATGCATAATGGCTGTAATGTCGTTGTAGATAAAGATCTATTTATTCGTTTTTAGTTTTATAGATAGTATTGCAATGTCATGGCAAGATAAAGAAAGATATGACTATCATATAACAATTTGACATCCCTTTCAAGCTACTGAAATATTTTTTGAAGTATGCAAACTTAAACAATTTCTACATCTCGTGCAAAATTCATAGTCACACAGTGGAGTGAGCCGTGTTGGCGAACGAGGACGGAGCAATCAACTCCTATAACGTCTAAATGCGGCAGGCTTTTTCTAAAAATATTGAGTGCTTCTTCGTCTTGTGCGACATTGTACGTCGGGACGATGACCGCGCCGTTGATGAACAAAAAGTTTGCATAGGTTGCGGGGATGCGTTCATCATCAAAATACACCGCGTCTGTCATGGGCAGGGCAATAAGTTTAAAACCGTGTGATTTACTGAGTGCTAAAAGCTCCTCCTCCATCCGTTTTAACTCTTTAAAATGCTCGTCTTTTTCATCTTTACATGCCACGTACATAATGGTATCTTTGGAGATAAACCGAGCTAATGTGTCAACATGAGAGTCTGTGTCATCACCCGCCAAATAGCCGTGGTTGAGGATTAAAATCTCAGTCGCACCCAGAGTTTCTTTGAGCTTTTGAATGATTTGCTCATGTGTGAGTGTATGGTTTCTGTTTTTGTTGAGCACACATTCAGCAGTGGTCAAGACAATCCCTTCGCCGTTGCTCTCAACTGCGCCGCCCTCGAGGATAAAGTTGTAACTCACAAGAGGTTTTGAGTAGTGTGCGGCGATGGCTTTGCTCATGGCATTGTCTTTGGAGGCATCAAATTTTCCGCCCCAACCAGTGAAGATAAAATCTGCAAGTTCTACGTCCGTGCTATTTTGCACCGACAAAACTGAGCAATCTCTCGCCCAAGTATCGTTTGTCTCAAACGCTATAAAGTGCAGATTTTCATGTGCTTCAAAGTGTTTTTTTACAGCTTGTATATCGTAACAAACGACCAAACATTTTTGATACTGGATGATAATGTTGATGATATTGATGAATGTTTGTGATGCTTCATCGAGATAATCAACCCAATCGCTTTTGGGGTGTGGAAATATGATTTGTGTAAAACTTTGTTCTTCAAACTCTGCAATAAATCGTCTCATTTTGCTATAATTCTCCTATGGCTTACATAACTTTAAATAAAAATAACTTCTTTCATAATCTCGACATTATCGCCAAACATAGCAAAGCAAAAGATAAAATCGCCCTTGTTCTAAAAGACAACGCGTATGGGCATGGTTTGGAACTTATGGCATCTTTGGCAAAAGAATACGGTATCACAAAGGCTGTTGTGCGTTCTCACAAGGAGGCGCTTACTGTTGAGAGATTTTTTGATTATATCCTTGTTCTGGCGGATTTTGCAGACTCACCATGTGATAAGGCACGCTATACCATCAATGACTTGCGGGCGATACATAAATTTGCTCATGGGACAAAAGTGGAACTCAAAGTCGACACGGGGATGCATAGAAACGGTATTGCCATGGGTGAACTGCGCGAGGCATTTGGTGCCATAAAAGAGCAAGGGCTTGTTTTGGAGGGTGTTTTTACCCACCATAGAAGTGCAGATGAGCTTACAGGTGAGTGGTTTTGGCAAAATGAGAATTTTAAAAACGTTCACCTCCAAGCAGTGATTTTGGCTCAAGAGTTTGGTTTTGACCCACTTCGATTTCACTCATGTAACTCTGCCGCTCTTTTTCGAGCGAGCGATTTTAGTGAAGATATGGCAAGAGTCGGTATCGCTGCGTATGGATGTATGGAACTTCCTCAGGCGATAAACGTAGAAGGTTTTAAGCCTGTTTTGTCCGTTTATGCAAATAAAATCTCCTCAAGAGAACTCCTAAAAGGTCAATGTGTCGGGTATGGCGCAACCCATGAGCTTGAGCAAGATTGCACGGTGAGCAATTACAATTTTGGCTACGGTGAGGGGTTTTTAAGAGTCTGCTCTAACAACTTTGTCACACCCCATGCAAAGCAACTTGTAGGGAGAATCTCTATGGATAACAGCTCTTTTCTAGCACAAGAGGATGAAATTTTGATTTTTGATGATGCAACTCAAGCAGCAAAGTTTGCCAAAACTATAGCGTATGAAGTATTGACATCTTTAAAAGCAGATATGGTGAGAAAAATAGTTTAAAAATATTTCCTATTCTGGCAAAACCCGTCTACTTTGCCAGTAGGTATTTTTCCAGTAAGGGTTACTCAGTTGAGAAATTATAACACCGTATTTTTGTGAAGAGTGGATAAATTTCCCCTCTTCAATGACGATGCCAGCATGGCGCTCGTTAGCTCCTGTTTTAAAAAAAATCAAATCACCCGCTTTTATCGATTCTTTGCTAACTTGGCGCCCTTTTTCTGCCTGACTTTGTGCAGTTCTTGGCAGAACAATTCCAAAAGCATCTTTATAAATTTGTTGTATCAAAGAAGAGCAGTCGATTCCATTCTCACCTAGCCCTCCGAGTCTGTAGGGAGTTGCGTGCCATTTTTTATACTCTTGAAGTAACGCCATGGTTATCCACTCATCATCTTTGGATGAAGGGATGTTCTCAGGCTCTACTTGAGAGGATTCTATTTGGGGGATATCTTTCTCTACAGAGGGAATTATTTTCGTCGAGCACCCTGTAAAAAAAACCAACAGAGCAAAAAAGAAAATTCGCCACAACATCTTAGGAATTTATCTTTATAATGGCGTTTGAAAAAATTACCCCGTCGATTCCTAAAAGAGCAAACTCTTCTATCTCCTCTTCATCTGTAATTTTTACGAGTATTTTGGCATCAAAAAGGTAGGTCTCAGCGATGCCTTGCGCACTTTTTGCAAGATCTGGAGAGACGACTATAAATGAGGCACCAAGAGCTGAAGCATAGATAAGTTGTTCTATATTCGCAGCATAAAGGACAAAGCGAATTTGATTGGTTTGAAGATGGCTGATGATATCGAGGTTCTCTTCGCTAAATTCGAGATAAATTGTAGAAGAAGGGGGGGTGTTTTGAACCGACTCTTTGTCTAAGACGTGGTAAAACTCCTCATTTTGTATAAATCTGTGTCCAAAAAGAAGCATTATTTTTTCTCCATACATTCAGGGGAACAGTAGTATTTTCCTTGGCTTAAAAGAGACTCGCTGATTTCGCAGTAAATCTCACAACTTGAACATTTAACCATATCACTGCTTTGAGGCTTGGAGGATTTTGAATGGTTCTCTTCATGAGGCAAGGGCTTTTTTTTGAAATAGTAAAAATAGATAAAAGTGATAAGTCCCAAAATAACTAAATATTGCATAAGGTTTCTCCTAAAAGTAAGTAGTGTCTATTTTTTGTTTTGATAATTTTGTGAGGCATCGTCTCATCTATTTCCTCAAAAACTCTCTCCCCTTTGTAAAAGAGAAGTTTTGAGTTGGCATCACGAAAATTTTCACTCAAATGTAAGAGCATTTTTGTGTCGCTAAGCGCTCTTGAAGTGATGATATCAAATATTTTAGGCGTCATATCTTGGACCTTTTGTTTTACCACTGTGACATTATGAAGTCCCAAGTCGGCTTTTATGAACTGTAAAAAACCAGCTTTTTTTGTAAGAGGCTCTACTAGCGTGACATGGGTATCTGGAAGTGCAAAAGCCAAAATCATTCCAGGAAATCCTGCACCAGAGCCAATATCTAAAAGAGTCTTCGCAGGGGGCAAAAAACTGATGGGGAAAACTGCATCATAAATGAATGCATCCATTGTTTTTTCATCCTTAGCTCCTGTGAGATTGTGAACTTTGTTCCACTTAAATAGGTGTTCTTTATACTTTTGAATATGGTGAAAAAAATTCTCTGGTAACGTTATGTTATCAGATTTGAGTATAGCATGTAAATCCAAAAAAATATCCTTTTTTTTGAGTAAATTTTCAACAAATAAGATTTAAAATAAATGTCCCATATGTTCTTTTTTGGTGGCAATATACCCTTCATTGTATTTGTTTGACTCCATGACAATGGGTAATCTTTCTACTATTTCTATGTCGTTGATAGATTTGACTTTATCGGGATTATTTGTCAAAAGCCTGATTTTGCGAATGTTAAAGTGCTGTAAAATAGTTGTCACTATTTCATAGGTTCTCTCATCTGTACGAAAGCCAAGTTGGTGGTTGGCTTCGATGGTGTCGAGCCCTTTATCTTGGAGTGCATAAGCGTTTATTTTGTTAAAAAGACCTATGTCACGCCCCTCTTGTCTGAGGTAAATTACCATGCCTCTCGTTTGTGAAGCCAATGTGAGTGCATACGCAAGTTGCTCGCCACAATCGCACTTCAAGCTCCCAAGCGCATCACCTGTCAAGCATTCCGAGTGAACGCGAACAATGGGGATTTCGTCTAAGTCATCAGTATAAATAACAAGATGCTCTTTATGACCTTGTTTAAAGGCTTTTACTTTAAAGTCGCCAAATCTTGTTGGCAAGTTTGCGACCTGTGAAATTTCTATATTCATTCATTTAATCTTTAAAAAGGTAAAATATTTTTCTAAAATTCATTATAGCAAAAAAAGGTTTCTTATGTTTCAAAGATTTCGCAGAACCCGTTTCAATAAACATCTTCGCTCATTAGTGCGAGAGACGCATGTCCGTATTGATGATTTTATTTACCCACTTTTTATCCGATCAGGTGAGGGGATTAAAACAGAAGTGGCTTCCATGCCAGGTGTTTTTCAGATGAGTATTGATGAGGTTTTAAAAGAGTGCGCGCAACTTAAAGAGCTTGGCATTTATTCGGTTTTACTCTTTGGTATTCCTGATGTGAAGGATTCTGTCGGCTCAGATGCTTTGTGTGACCATGGGATTATTGCCTCGTCGGTACGAGCTATCAAAAAAGCCCATCCTGATATGTTTGTCGTAACCGATTTGTGTTTTTGCGAATACACAGATCACGGGCATTGCGGTATCATTGACCTAGAACATGAGAGCGTTCATAACGATGCGACCTTAGAACTCTCAGCACTTCAAGCTCTCGTTCATGCAAGATCTGGAGCCGACATGATAGCTCCTTCTGGCATGATGGATGGCATTATCAAAACGCTTAGAGAAGCGCTTGATGGCGCAGGGTTTGAAAATCTTCCCATCATGAGTTACTCAACAAAATTTGCTTCAGGCTATTATGGACCGTTTCGCGATGTAGCAGAATCAGCCCCTAGTTTTGGCGACCGCGCTTCGTACCAAATGGATCCAGCAAACCGCCGTGAAGCCATAAATGAGAGTCTCTCTGATGCCTTGCAAGGGGCAGATATCCTTATGGTAAAGCCAGCACTGGCGTATCTTGATATCGTAAGAGAAATCAAAGACAACACCTCTTTACCACTCGCTGTATACAATGTAAGTGGAGAGTATGCAATGCTTAAACTTGCGCAAAAACACAATCTCATCGATTATGAGAGAGTCATGATGGAGACGATGACGAGTTTTAAACGAGCTGGTGCAGATATTATCATCTCTTACCATGCAAAAGAAGTGGCAAAACTGCTAAAAAACTAATTTTAAGAAAAATATATTAGAATTGTATAAGTCAATAAAATAGGAAAAAAGTTGAGACATTTTTTAACACTTAAAGATTTTACGAAAGAAGAAATTTTAGAGATTATAGACCTTGCATTGCAAATAAAAAAGGATTTACGAGAGGGTATTTATAATCAAGCTTTAAAAAATCAGACGCTTGCGATGATTTTTGAAAAAAGCTCGACACGAACTCGGGTAAGTTTTGAGACGGGAGTGTTTCAGCTTGGCGGTCATGCCCTATTTTTGTCAAACCGTGATATTCATTTAGGTCGCGGCGAACCTATCAAAGATACGGCAAGAGTTATCTCGAGCATGTGCGATATGGTCATGATACGAACCTTTGATCATGCGATGGTTGAGGAGTTTGCTTCTTATTCAAAAGTTCCAGTCATCAACGGTTTAACAGACTCTTTCCATCCCGTACAGCTTTTAGCAGATTATATGACGATGATGGAGTATGGCATCCATGAAAAAGCGGTTGTAGCATATGTGGGCGATGGGAACAACATGACCCATTCGTGGATGATATTAGCGGCAAAGATGGGATTTACGTTGAGAATTGCTACGCCAAAAGGGTATGAAGTTGATAGCAAAATCTTAGAAACAGCTTTAAAGATGGCAAAAATCAGCGGTGCAGAGATAACCGTGATGAATGACCCAAAAGAGGCGGTGCATGGAGCAACGATTGTGACAACCGACACTTGGGCTTCTATGGGGCAAGAAGATGAAAAGTACCAAAGAATCAAGGATTTTCAAGGCTTCATGGTAGATGATTTGATGATGTGTCTTGCAAAAAAAGGGGCTAGATTTTTACATTGTCTCCCCGCATACAGAGGGCAAGAAGTGAGCGAATCTGTTTTAGAAGGGCATGCAAATATCGTTTTTGATGAAGCAGAAAATAGGCTTCATGCACAAAAAGGGCTTATGGTCTGGCTCAACAAAAAAAGGTAGCTTAGATGATAAAAATATTCTTATTGATATTGATAGTTTTCAACTTTGTATATGGTGCAAAAGTTGTGCCAGTAGGGGAAAAATACCAGTCTTCACGAAGTTGTAAATCGTGTCATATGCATATAGTAAAAGAGTGGGAAAGTTCGTGGCATTCCAAATCTCATTATGAAAATGATGAATATTTTCGAGCAAGTATAGACTATGTAAGTAGAAAAACCAGAAAAAGCATCAATAGCGTAAAAGTGCAGTGTGCCACCTGTCACAACCCTAGAATATCCGTGACAAATACAGATATGGATTATGAAATTATGAGTGTCATGAATCTAGACAAGGGCTCTCAAGTCAATAAAGCTTTAGAAAGCGCGTCCATCGGTGAGGGAGTTAACTGTGTTGTGTGTCACAATATTGATGTGATTCATGCAGACAAAGATGAGTCGTTTAGGGGTATGAACCGTGTAAGCTGGACAAAATCTGGCACGATGACGGGTCCTTATCATGACGCCACTTCCCCTTATCATCAAGCAGAGCATCGCGATTTTATGGATAAAAATTCAGAGCAACTTTGTTTTGTGTGTCATGCCAACGATACATCCACTGAAGGTTTCACTTTTATCAATATGCAAAATGAATACAAAAAAAGCGATGCAAGTTGTGTGGAGTGTCACATGGGGCAAAAAAAATCATTGTATGCAGCAACTTTGCCTATGAAAGATGGAAAACCTCGAAAAAGAGAGATAAGAGCACATGGGTTTGTTGGCGCTCATACTTCTGGCATGTGGAAGAATGTACTCAATCTTGAGTTATCACAAAAAGGTCAAAATATCCTTATCAATATCGCAAATCCTCAACCGCATAATATTCCAAGCGGATTTGGCGCAAGAGAACTTCTTGTTGAGATAGTCTATAAAAATGGTGACAAAAATATAGTGACTAAAACGTTATCACTCACCAATCAATATCTCAGCAAAAAAGGCAAGCCCACAATTCCTCACATGGCAGCCTCTCTTGTAAAAGAGATGAGTATTCCGGCTAGGGGAGAAAAAACACTAGAAGTACCAAAAGAAAAAGGTGCTACAAGTGCTGAAGTGAAGGTTTACTATAGACTTGTCAATGATGAAGTGCGCTCAATGCTTGATCTAAAAGAAGCTATCTGGCGTGAAAAAAGTTTCATCACCTCTAAAAGCTTACAGTTAAAATAATAAAATAAGCTAGGATAAACTTTTAGTAGTTTATCCCCGTTGCGCTTCTGATTTTGTCTATCATAGGGAGTGCGATTGCCCTTGCGGTGTCGGCACCTTGCTTTAAAATCTCTTTTACTTTTTCTTGATTTGCTTCATAGTAGGCTCTTTTTTCTCTAAATTCTCTAAAATATTCCCACATGACCTCTGCTAGATAAAGCTTGAAGTGACCATGCCCTTCGCCCCCTTTTTTATATCTATGTTGTAGCTCAATTAACGCGGTTTCATCTAAAAATAATTTTGCCATATTGTAAACATTGCATCCCTCAAACTCTTTTGGGTCTTCTAAGGCAGCATTTTGGGTTACAATTTTTTTGACAGTTTTAAGTTGCTCTTTTTCATCTCCAAAAATATTGACCGTATTGCCGTAACTTTTGGACATTTTTTGCCCATCTGTTCCTAAGACTGTAGCAACGTGTTCTTCGACTTTAAAGTTAGGAATTTTTAAAATATCACCATATTGATTATTGAATTTTATAGCAATATCTCTTGCAATCTCAACGTGCTGAATCTGGTCTTTTCCAACAGGGACAATGTCGGGCGAAAAAAGTAAAATATCTGCCGCCATTAAAACAGGATAGGAAAAAAGAGAGTGCGTTGTTGCCGCACCGCGAGCTGTTTTGTCTTTATAGCTGTGTGCTCGCTCAAGTAAGCCCGTGGGGGTAAAAGATGAAAGTATCCAGTAGAGCTCTAAAACTTCTTTGACGTCTGACTGTACCCAAAAAGTTGACTTTTGCGGGTTGATTCCAAGTGCCAAAAAATCTGTGGCAGACTGCATTGTAAGACTCGCCAATCTTTTGCCATCAGTGACGCTTGTCATAGCATGGTAGTTAGCGATAAAAATAAAAGTTTCACTATTTTGTTGCGCCTCAACCATCTGTTTTATGGAACCAAAATAATTTCCAATATGTAAGTCTCCCGAAGACTGAATCCCTGTTAAAACCCTCATGGTGCAATATCCTATTTTTTTATTATTATAACAAACGGCGCTTAATACCAAATACAACGAACCATACATACGATAAATAAAAAAGAACTCCAATACCTTGTGTTCGTTTAGCGTATGCATGGTTCGTTGCATTTGGTATAAGATAAATGACATTTTCAGTTTCGTTTTGCTACCATAGTCTATGTAAATAGTAGGCGATTGCCTCACATAAAGGATTTATGATGAATGTAAAAATTCGTGCAAAAGATATAACGCTCAATGATCATTTAAGATCTCATATAGAAACAGCTGTAGAGGAGTTTACAAAATATCAGCTTGACATTACAACGGTTAATGTAGCTTTGGCTGCACAAAAAAAAGGGGCTTCGGTAGAGTTTGATGTTCATATCGCGCATGCGCAACCTGTTGTGATTAACCAAACAGATGATTCTTTGGATGCTGCGATTGACTTAGGACTTGAGCGAGTTTTAAAAGCCCTTCGCCGTCTTCATGACAAAGTTATTGAAAAAAATGCAAGTTCGGTTAAAGACTTAGAGCCTTTAGCTGAGTAATTCATAAGTGCCCTTCTCGGGCACTTTTATCACCTTTTTTTATTTGAGGAGCGTTGTTTGAAAATTTTTATTTTGCTTTGCATGTTTTTGCAATTAATGGCGCAAGATGATTATTCATTGAGAGTTGCACACGGCAAAGCAACTATGAGTGACTTTAGTGAAATCATAGTTGGCAATTGGAAATCGCACCAAAATGACCTCCGTGTCACAACGTTGGATGTTGGATATTTGCTAAGTGAAAAAGGGACAGATTCTATTTTTGATATTTATCTCAAAGGTGGAATGAGTTACTTTGATGAGGAAAATCTTCAAGATGATGTTTATGAAGCTGTTGTATATGTGAAGTTTTTTTGGAATGCAGATTTTTGGGCAAATAGAGTGAGAGTAGGGTTCGGCGAGGGTATTTCATACACAAGTGATGTGGTTTATACAGAGAGACTAGAAGCTGCACAAGAGCATGACTTTAACTCTAAATTTTTGAATTATTTAGATGTGAGTTTGGATTTGAGTGTTGGGAGATTGATACAGTATAAGGCGTTTGATGAAGTGTATCTAGGTTGGGGATTGAAACACCGTTCAGGGATATTTGGACTCATCAACAACGTTAGACGTGGTGGCTCTAACTACAATACTGTTTATATCGAAACAAAATTTTAAGAGGGTTTTTTATGTATGATTGGGTTCTTTGGTTTCACATCTTGTCTCTTATCTCATGGTTTGCAGTCTTGTTTTATATGCCAAGGCTCTTTGTCTACCATGCAGAAAACAGTCATAATATGGGCTTTGTCGAAGTTGTAAAAATTATGGAGTTCAAAATCTACCAATATATCGGTCTCCCTGCGATGTGGGCCACACTCATAAGTGGTGGATATTTAAGTTATGTCTTTGGATTTGACGGAGGATGGCTCCATGCTAAAATATTTTTTGTCCTTATTTTAGTAGGATACTTTCTCTCTCTAGGGGTGATTAGAAAAAAAATGCTTGCAAACACATGCCATAGAAGCGGAAGGTTTTTTCGCTTCTATAATGAAGTTCCAACCTTGCTCCTTTTAGTCATTGTCGCATTGGTAATTTTTAAACCATTTTAAAAATAAGCGATTATTTATCGCCTCTCGTTTTTGCTTTGAAAAGGACAGGGGTTCCCGTGAAATTGAACGCTTCTCTGAGTTTATTTGTAAGGTATCGTCTGTAGGAGAAGTGAAGTCCTTTTGGTTTGTTCATGACAATTGCGATTTTTGGTGGTCTTGTTTCATACTGCGTTGTGTAATAAATCCTGATAACTTGACCATTCATGCTAGGCAACTGGTGGCGACGAAGAGCTTTTTCCATAACGGCATTGAGCTGAGATGTGGTGATACGCTGCGAGTAATTTTCATTGATCTCTAAAATCATGTCATGAAGCTTATCGACTCTTTGGTGTGATTTTGCAGAGAGCGTTATGATGGGAGCATACGCCAAAAATTTAAATCTGTCTCTTATTTCTAGGATAATTTTATCATACTCGTCTCTTTGAGAGATGTCCCATTTGTTCAAGACAATAATACAGGCAAGTCTGTTGCTGTCTACAAGTCCTGATATCTTCTCATCCAAATCCAAAAATGGCTCACTTGCATCCAAAACTAAAAGAGCCATATTTGAGTTTTCCAACATCTCTTTTGTTCTCATGAGGGCGAATTTTTCAATCCCTTGGATTTTACCGCGGCGACGTAAACCGGCCGTGTCAACAAAAGTGAGCTGTTTTCCTTTATAGTCGATTGTCTCATCTATGGGGTCGATTGTAGTCCCTGCGACACTACTTACAACCGAGCGTTCTTCACCAAGCAGAGCATTTAAAAGAGAGCTTTTTCCAACATTTGTGCGACCGATAATGGCGATTTTGATATGGTTGACATCATTTTCATCAAACTCTTTAATCATATCATTTTGGGCAAATATGGAGTCGTCTTCTATCTCTTCTTCTTGTTCATCATCAGGATAGAAAAATCCATCTTCATCCTCATCATGTTCATATTGTGAAAAAAATGTATCATCATCGTCAAACTCAGATTCCACAACTGCTACTTCTGCCTCTTGTGGCTCTTCTTCTTTGACAATATCAGAATCAGGAATTTTTGATGCAATCCACTCGAAAAGCTCGACGGTGTTTCTGTTGTGGGCAACTGAGATGCCAAATATCGCATCTGTTCCAAACTCATAGTATTCCCAAAGTTTCTCTTTCATTTTGTCATTGTCGATTTTATTGACAACAAGAGCTACCTCTTTGCCCATATTTTGAAGTTCATAAAAGAGTTTTTTGTCTTCCTCTTCAGGTAAACCTTTTCCATCAACCATGAACAAAATAATATCGGCGTTATAAGCAGCTTTGAGAGACATCTCTTTTATTTTATCAAATAATTCACACCCTTTATCAAGCCCGCCAGTATCGAGAATTTCTGCGTGTTTGTTGAGAATAATGACATTTTTTCTTTTGACATCTCTTGTCGTTCCGGCTTGCTCAGATGTAATCGCATCTCTTTTTTTTACTAAACGGTTAAAAAGAGAACTCTTTCCAACATTTGGACGACCAATAATGGCGATTTTTTTCATAGCTTTGCCTTGTGATGTAGATGAATGGAGTTTTTATGAAGATTCTTATAAGAATCAGCTTTCATTAAAAAATCAAATTTTGTGCGGAATTATAGCGAAATTAGGAAGCATTATAAAAATCGTTTGAAAAATCCCCTCTTAAAAAAGAGAGAATTTAGTCTAAAACCATCCAAATATATACATCTCCCGATAGTGGGCTCGTCCAAGCTTCTTGAATATGTGCAGTGACAGTTGCCGTTGCATCATAATTGCTTTTTTGCTCAAAATGGGTGTTTGCTCTATCGTTTTGGACAACTTCTTCTTTTGTCATCGCCATCTGAACTTTGACACCTTGTTGCATAGTAAGCTCATCAAGTGCTCTTGTGATAGCGAGTTTTCTTTGAGAAGAGGGCTTTTGGTCGTAGGTTCTGCCAGCAATCCCTACAGCACCATTTTTTCCATCTTGGTTTGGATTGTCAACCCAAGATGGCTGCGCATCACTACTTTTAGTTGTTAGTTCAGGCTGTAAGTTACAGCCTGTTAAGAGTAGCAAAAGAGAGAAGAGGATAGGGAGAAAGATTTTCATTATTCAGTAGGAAATTCTTTGTCTAAGCCCTCAAGCGCATTTTTAGCTTGAAATTGTTGCCAAAGAGCCTCATCGTTTTTAAAGCTAGTTTTTACGGCAGCTTTTACTTCACCGTTTACTGCAGCTTCTGGAACTGTTACTAAAAGATACAAAGCACCTGATGGAGAAGTCCAAGAATCTACCGCTTTTGAACCTTGTAAATCAACTTTTGCCACTTGTTTTGATACAGCAGTATTTACGCTATCAACTGTTTCAGCATCGCCAAGACCTGTAGTACGTGTAAAAGTTTCTATTTTGTCTTTTACTTGAGATTTGATTTGTTGTGCTAAGTCAGAACGTCCGTTTGCAAGAGCAACTTTTCTCATGTGACCAACACCTGCAGCGCTTTTTGGAGTGACTCCAACACCTGCATACGCACCCTCAACCATAGGAATACAAGTCCATTTAGGAGCTAAAACATTCTCTTGTTTACAACGAAAATCTGGCTCTGCCTCACCAAGAGTTGCTGTTGCACCACCACACCCTGTAATTGTTACAGCTACTAAACCTGCTAATACCATAGACGAAAGAACTTTAACCATTTGATCTCCTTAATTTTATTCGTTAAATTATACTCAACTAATCTTAAAATATTTTTTATCTGAAGATGAGTTTGTCCTCTTTTGGAGCTCTAGTTAAGCTCTTGAAAGTGTTGCGAAAAGCTCATGATTCAAACGATTTTCTTGCATTTTTTATCATCTCGTAGGCTTGATTTATCTCTTGCGTTTTTTGCGTAGCTTTTTCCATAAATGCCTCATCTTTGCCTTGTGATTTGATGAGGTCAGGGTGGTATTCGCGTATCATTTTTCGGTATGCCTTTTTGATGACATCCATATCATCTTCTTCTTTTACCCCCAAAAGTTTGTATGCATCAGCGATATTTGCTTTTGGATGGATATTTTTTATCATTTGTTCAAATCGGTCAAAGAGTGTATGGTAATGATTTGGGTCAAATTCTAAAACTTCTGCAATAGTTTGCAAAACATCCTCTTCACTTTTGCTCATGGTGCCATCAACAAAGGCGAGTTGAATTAAAAATCCCATAAAAAGTTGTTGTTTGGATTTGTCTCTTCTGATTGCACGACTTAGGGAAGCTGCAACATCTCGTAAGTTGCCAAGAGAATCTTTATGCTCATCAAAAATCTCTTTAAGTATCTCTTTGGTTTTTGCAGGCTCTGGAAAAATTGCGGCAATATCATCAAGCATAATGCCGATAAGTTGCGCTTCAAGGGCATCAACTTTGCCATCAGCTTTAGCAACTTTTGCAACAAGTGCTACAAAAAGACCGAGTTCAGTATGTTCAAGTGAAGCTTTATTGATTGAGACATTTTTGAGTGCCTCTTGTGAGTAGGCGGTATATTTCGCATAGCTTTTGAAAATCCAGTAAAAAACTGCTCCAAGAATGGCTAAAAATATTATATTTCCCATAGAAATCCTTTTGTAAAAATAAAAGTGAAGTTTATCGTAAAAATGATACGAATTTTCCTCTCAAGGTTTGTGTTTTGCGACAAATCACACAAAAGAGAATAAACTCATGTACAATTGCATTTATGAAACAAATTAAAGAATTGGATAAAGGGGTAAAGTATATGCTTATTGCATCCTTTACCTTCGCTATCATGGGGGCTTTTGCCAAACTTGCGAGTGAGTCGATGAGCTCTTTGGAGGTTGTTTTTTTTAGAAATCTCTTTGGTGTTATTTTGATAGGTTTTGCAGTTTTAAAGCATCCCATGAAACATAAAGGCGGGAAGCCTTGGCTTTTATTTTTTAGAGGATTTATGGGCTTTAGCGCACTTTTGGCGTTTTTTTATAATATCGCACATATTCCTCTTGGTGACGCTATGACCTTCTCCAAAACCTCTCCCATTTTTACAGCACTTTTTGCTTGGATGTTTTTGCAAGAAAAAGTATCTCTCAAAGGATTGGGAGCTATTGGAATCGGTTTTGTGGGCATTATCCTTATTACGCAGCCTAGTGGAGCGGGATTTAGTAAGTATGATATTTTAGGGATTTTTAGTGGTGTAGGGGCTGCTCTGGCGTACACTTCCATTAGAGAGTTGAGAAAGTATTATGATACTCGCGCGATTGTTTTATCATTTATGGGAATCGGGACGATAGGACCTGTGATTTTGTTTTTTATAGCGCCTCATGTTGCTATGCCTGAGCTTGATTTTATCCTTGGAGAATTTGTTATGCCTCAAGGAATTGTCTGGTTTTATGTCGTTGGAATGGGAGTTCTTGCAACTTTTTCACAAATACTTATGACAAAAGCGTATGGAGAGACAAAAGCTGCAATTGTAGGGACTGTGAGTTACACAAACATCATCTTCGCTATTTTGGTCGGTCTGTTTTTAGGGGACTCTTTGCCTGATTTACTTACGGTATTTGGCATCATTCTCATTATCTTTGCAGGCGTTGTAGTGGCGCGCGCTCAGTAGATATTAAAGCCATTATGCTATAATTTATTTCTATTTTGAACCCTACTGAAAAGGTACATTTATGACATTATTAGCCGGTCCTTGTGTGATTGAGAGTGAAGAAAATATTTTTAAAATCGCTAAATCCTTAGAAATTTACCAAAATGACCCGAGTATTGATTTTTATTTTAAGTCTAGTTTTGACAAAGCAAACAGAACATCACTTGATAGTTTTCGCGGACTTGGTTTAGAAGAGGGACTCAGAATTTTAGAAAAAGTAAAAAATGATTTTGGTTACAAAGTGGTGACGGATGTCCACGAATCGTATCAAGTTCCAAGTGTGGCTGAGGTTGTTGACATGCTGCAAGTGCCTGCGTTTTTATGCCGCCAAACAGATTTGCTTGTCGCCTGTGCCAAAACTACCAAAGAGGTTAACATCAAAAAAGGGCAGTTTATCAACCCGCCTGACATGAAATACTCGGTAGCAAAAGTGCTTCAAACTCGTGGATGCAACGAGGTGACGTACGAAAACTCCAAAAAACACGGCGTCTTTTTATGCGAGCGCGGTTCATCTTTTGGCTATGGAAATATTGTCGTCGACATGCGTTCTTTAGTCATCATGCGAGAGTTCGCACCGACGATTTTTGATGCAACGCACTCTGTTCAAATGCCTGGCTCACTTGGCGGCAAAACAGGCGGTGACAGCTCAATGGTGCCTTACCTCGCAAGTGCTGCTGCGGCTGTGGGAGTGGACGGTTTCTTTTTTGAGACGCACTTTGACCCAAGCATCGCACTGAGTGATGGTCCAAATATGATAAGATTAGAGCAGCTTGAGGCTTTGGTAGCAAAAATAAAGAAAATACAAGCTATATAAAAATAATTTGGATGTGTGGCTTTAGCCTCACTTATTTTTTGTGAGGCTAAAGCCACACATCCAAGAATAATAAAGATACAGGAGAGTTATAATGAACTTAGTTGAAGGCAAGTTAAAAGTTATAAACGGCAAAAAAATCGCAATAGTGAGTACAAGATGGAACCATTTTATTGTAGATAGATTGGTTGAGGGTGCAAAAGATGCTTTTTCTCGTCATGGCGGAGAAGAGAATGATTTGACGCATGTTTTAGTCCCTGGTGCTTTTGAGCTTCCTATGGTGATTGACAAGCTTTTAGCAAGTGGCAAATATGACGCTGTTTGTGCGCTTGGAGCCGTTATCCGCGGGGCGACACCGCATTTTGATTATGTCTCGGCGGAGGCTACAAAAGGGATAGCGATGATGAGTTTGAAGTATCAAAAACCTGTCTCTTTTGGTCTTTTGACAACGGACAATATTGAACAGTCCATAGAGCGAGCAGGGACAAAAGCTGGCAATAAAGGGTTTGAAGCGATGACGGTCGTCATAGAGATGCTTGACCTCTACGAAGCGATAGGGGCATAATTTGGCAACACGTCATCATGCCAGAATGGCAGTTGTGAGTCTTTTGTATGCGTATGACTTGGGCAATGCAAACATCGCTGCGCATACGGATGAGATTTTGGAAGAGAAAAAAATTCGCAACAAACAAAGAGATTTTGCTCTTGCCCTTTTTGCAGGAGTCATGGAGAATCTTGAAGCGTGTGACAAGGCAATTGTCACACACTTAAAAGAGTGGGATTTTGAAAGACTTGGTGCCATAGAGCGAGCGACGCTAAGACTTGCTGCCTATGAGATACTCTTTGGCGAGCTTGATTCTGCTGTTGTTATCAATGAAGCAGTTGAGATTACCAAAGCATTTGCAAGTGAGCAGTCTCCTAAATTTATCAATGGCGTGCTTGACGCAATCTCCAAAGATATTTCTACAACAACAAAATGAAAATCTCACTCCTTTTTTTACTGCTGAGCACTTTTGTATTTGCTGCAAATGAGTGTATCGTTTGCCACAAAGGGATAGAGCATATAAGAGAAGAGTCCTCTGGCATGACGAAAGCCATCCTTGAAGTAGCAGATAAAGCAGGACATGCAGGCAATGATTGTATCGTGTGTCATGGCGGAAATCCAACTGGTAAAAGTACAAAAAAAGCGCATAAGGGAACTGTGGAATATTTTAAGAGCAATAAAGGCCCTAAAGAGTTTTACCCTGCACCAGGAAGCGCTTGGGTAAATCAAAATACTTGCGGTATGTGTCACCCAGAACAAGTAAACGCGCAAATGAATTCTCTCATGATGACAAAGAGTGGCAAAATTCAAGGAGCACTTTGGAGTTTTGGGGGCAAAAACGGATACAACCATGATGTGGGAAATTACCCTACAAAAAATCCACAAGACCCACATACAAGACTTGGAACGCAAAAATATAAAGAGTATATGAATAAACTTTCCCTCATGGAGCCTCAAGCATTTCCAAAAGAGATGAAAGAACTTCCAACGGCGCCAACTGCCGATGAGGTTGAAAAAGATCCCTCTTTGGCAGTATACACTTATCTTCGTCAAGAGCATCTTCGCTCTCACACAGGTTCAAAAGGCAAAGAGGAGCGTGGGGATTATAGAGGATCTGGGTGTGCTGCATGCCATATTCCTTATTCAAGTGAGGGGTATTATGAGGGGAGTGATAAGAGTATTAAGCAAGAAAAAGGACATCTCCGAGTCCACTCTATCCAATCCTCTCGTGATGCCAAAGTTCAACTCCATAATGGTACCTATTCAGGAGTTCCTGTTGAGACATGCGCTGCATGCCATAATCGCGGAGATGGGATTGGTCTCTCTTATCAAGGGCTTATGGAGAGCGATTCTAAGGGACCTTTTGATGATGAAGGGAACGAACAGCAAAAACTTCACTCCAAACACTATATGCATATGAAAGAGGATATCCATTTTAAAAAAGGGATGCTTTGTCAAGATTGCCACACGTCAAACGATTTACATGGGGATGGTTTTTTAAGTGGTGCAAATTTAGCGGCGGTGGAAGTAGAGTGTCAAGACTGTCATGGGACGACAAAGTCGTATCCTTGGGAATTGCCGCTTGGATATAGTGATGAGTTTAACACCTCGGCCGCTATGGGCAAACCTAGAGGGACGATGAAAACTATGGCGGAGTACCTCAAAACTGGCAGTGTCAATGAGCCAAAAGATGGTTACCTTATCACTGCAAGAGGCAATCCACTTATCCATGCGGTAAAAGAGGGTGAAGAGATCATGATGCATCTAGCCAGTGGAAAAGATGTAAAACTCACCCCTCTTAAAAAACTCAAAGAGAACAAAAAACTCTCTAAAGTTGCTCTAGTAGCGATGGATAGTATTCGTGCGCATAACGATAAATTGGAGTGTTACACATGCCATACTTCATGGGCGCCTCAGCATTATGGCTCCCAAGTAAAGATTGACTATTCACAAGGAAAACAAAATCCCGATTATTTAAAATCGGGCGATAAGAAAGATTTGAAACACTATTTAGCCGATGGTCAAGTGAGTGAGTCACAAAGCTTTATCCGATGGGAAGAGCTACCACTTTCTCAAAATGGTGAGGGTCGTGTGAGTCCAACCATTGCAGGATTTCAGACGGTTATAACGGTTGTTGGTAAAGAGGGGACAACACTTCTAAAAAACCATATCTATAAAATCCCTCATGTCGAGGGTGCAGGAGCCAAGGGGCAAAATGCGATTGACATGTCTCCTGTGCAGCCGCATACCATTTCAAAAGAGTCACGCAGTTGTGAGTCGTGCCATACAAGTAAGAAAGCTATGGGGATGGGCATTGGCGGGCTTAGAGAGGATTATTCTCAGTTCTTAGATGAAAATGGGACACAGATGCAAACTGTTGGAACGCATTTTAAACTCTCAGGACCTCTCAGCAAAGACCAAAGAGACAAGCTTGAGAGAAGCGGCGTCTGTTTGTCTTGCCATCAGGAGTTGCCAAATGCTTCTTTAGCACTCTCTGCTATGACCCATATGGCGCAGATGGCAGAGATAAACATTGACAATGCTACGCACCAGTCGATTGTAAAAAAATCTTTAAATTTAAGTGCTTGGTTTCAAGTCCTAGGTGCAATTTTTGTTGGGATGCTTATAATGTTGGGAATTTATATGAAATTTATCAAAAAAAGACCTATAAACCCTAAAAATGAAGGATGGAAGTAGCTTTATTATGAAAAGATTAACAAAAGAAGAAGCACTTGATTTGATCAAAAATGGTGATTTAAAAGAGTTGGGAAAAATGGCAAGTGCACGCAAAAAAGAGCTTCATCCCGATGGTATCACAACTTTTGTGGTAGATAGAAATATCAACTATACAAATATCTGTTGGGTTGATTGTAAATTTTGTGCATTTTATAGACATGAAAAAGATGCAGATGCGTATGTGCTCACGTATGAAGAAATTGACGCTAAAATAGAAGAACTTTTAACAATCGGCGGAACGCAAATACTTTTTCAAGGTGGCGTTCATCCTAAACTAAAAATCGAGTGGTATGAGGATTTAGTGGAGCACATTCACATGAAATACCCACAGATTACCATTCATGGTTTCTCCTCTATTGAGATAGATTTTATCGCTAAAATTTCGCGTATCAGTGTTGAGGAGGTTTTGGTTCGTCTTAAAGCAAAAGGGTTGGCTTCAATACCTGGCGCGGGGGCTGAGATACTTAGCGACACAGTGCGAGATATCATTGCACCCAAAAAAATCGACTCGGAAGTTTGGGTTGATATCCATAGAAAAGCGCATAAACTAGGGATCAAATCAACAGCAACCATGATGTATGGGACGGTTGAGCGTGATGAGGACATAATAGAGCATTTTGACATGATACGAAGACTTCAAGATGAAACGGGCGGTTTTCGAGCCTTTATCATGTGGAGTTTTCAAGGGAAAAATACTGAGCTTTTGCGACTGATTCCTGAGATGGAAAAACCCTCTTCTAATCGTTATCTTAGACTTCTTGCAGTCGCTCGTCTTTATCTTGATAATGTTCCAAATATTCAAAGCTCATGGGTGACGCAAGGTCCTTATATTGGTCAGATGGCTCTGCGTTTTGGAGCCAATGATTTGGGCTCGACCATGATGGAAGAAAATGTCGTTAGCAGTGCAGGTGCGGCATATTCTATGGCTCAAGAAGAGATGGTGCGCCTCATTAGTGACATAGGGGAGATTCCTGCAGTGAGAAATACGGCATACGAGACTTTGCAGAGATTTGCATAATGATAAAAATACTTTTTACACTACTCATTTTAGGACAAATAATAATGGCAGCAACTATAGAATATATCGAGACGAATGGTTTAAAAATACCTGTGATTTTTGAGAGCGACACGAGACTTCCTCTTGTTACGATGCAGTTTACTTTTACAAACAGCGGTAGCATCACCGATACGACAAAGGCAGGACTTGCCAAACTCAGCGCTAAGCTGATGGGTGAGGGGACAAAAACACTTGGAAGTAACGCTTTTGCAGAGGCTCTTGAGGCGAAGGCTATTCATATTTCAGCCTCGGTAGGGACTGAGACTTTTGTCATCGAGGTTGGTTCTTTGAAAGAGGAGTTTGACACAGGAGTGAAGTATTTTAGCGATTTGCTTCAAGACCCAAACTTGAGTGAAGAGGCATTAAATAATGTCAAAACAACAACTATCGGTTCTTTAAGTCGCAAAGAAAATGACTATGATTATGTCGCATCCAATGAGCTCAAAGCGCTTCTTTTTCAAGGAACTGTTTTGGCAAATCCTTCTGGAGGAAGTGTTGAGAGTGTCAAAAGTATAGAGCTCGTAGATGTGCAAAGTTTCCTCAAAAATAATCTCGTGAGCTCCAGACTCATCGTAGTTTTGGGAGGAGACATAGACCTTCAAGAGGCAAAAATAAAGATAAAACAAATCATAGAAGCGATGCCTCAGGGTGAGTCGCAAGAGGTTTCGCATTATGATGTGAGCAAAACTTCTCAAGAGTCCATCATTCAAAAAGAGACGCAACAGGCGTATGTATATTTTGGCTCGCCTTATGAACTGCCGTTTGATTCAAAAGAGTATTACAAAGCAAGAGTTGCTGCATTTATCCTTGGTGCAGGTGGTTTTGGTTCACGCCTCATGGAAGAGGTTCGAGTCAAACGAGGCTTGGCGTATTCAGCGTATGCCAACATTCACATCAACAAGTCAAGCAGTTATTTTAGCGGTTATTTGCAGACAAAACTTGAATCGCTTCATGAAGCACAAGAGACCGTCAATGGAGTTATAAAAGAGTTTGTAAAAAACGGTGTCACAAAAGAAGAGCTCGAACAAAGTAAAAAGTTCTTACTAGGGAGTGAGCCTTTGCGAGTTGAGACAATGAGCCAAAAACTCAACCGCACTTTTATCGAGTATTATAAAGGGCAAGAACTTGGATATTCTGCCAAAGAGTTAGCCATGATAGAAAAACTAAAACTCAAAGATTTAAATGAGTTTATAGCCAAGCACACGGAGATTACAGACCTTACGTATGCAATTGTGAATAAATAACCAAAAATAATTATTGCAAAATGCCATATTTTTTGATGAGGTGGTGACAAAAGAGTAGTATTGTGTCAAAGGAATGAGAATGAGCCTCACAAAAGAACAAATGAGTAAATTTCAAAAGTTAGGTATCAGTACTTATTCGCAGCTTGCTCTCATGATTCCTCATTCGTATGAAGATTTTCGTCTTCATACAAAACTTCAAATCCACATCCCACAGCTTATAGATGCCACAGTTGAGTCACTCTATCGCGCACCAAATTCTCTTCAAGTGACTTTTTTTGCACATAACTTCGGACATTCTTTGAGTGGTGTTCTTTTTCGTCCTAAACCTTACATGATGCATCTCTTTAGCGTTGGAGAGAGAGACTATTTTTATGGCTTAATAGAGTGCAAAGCTGGGGTGTGCAGTATGAATATGCCAAAAAAAGTGACGAATGTTGGTTTTATTACCCCTCGGTACAAATCAGCGTTACGAAATGACGTCATGGGACGTTTTGTCGCACAAAATTTGAGTGTTGAAAATTTGCAACAGGAGGGGATAAAAATAGAAGTGATTCAAGAAGTCTTGAAGCTTCATTTTCCTGATGATACAGTTTTAAAAAGTTCACAACTGAGCCAAGAGGCGCTTTATGCGCTTAAATACATAGAGCTTTTTTCTTACATGAAGATGCTTGCAGGCAAAAGACGCTACTTCAAAGCTTTGCGCAGTGTAAGGGGCGAGTATGCTCCATGGGCAGCGACTTTGCCGTTTGCTCTCACGGATGAGCAAAATAAAACCATAGAAGATATAAAAGTCGATTTGGCAAAAGATGTCGCAGCCAAGCGAATGATAGTTGGCGATGTCGGGTGCGGCAAAACCATGGTGATACTTGCCGCTGCGGTCATGATGCTCCCGCACCGCTCTATTCTTTTAGCACCGACAACCATTTTGGCAAACCAGCTTTTTGAAGAGGTGCAAAAATTTTTGCCTCTTACAAAAAGTATTTTAGTAACAAGTAAAACCAAAGTAGTTGATTTGCATGCGTTTGATTTTATCATAGGCACCCATGCTTTGCTTTATAGAGAGCTTCCAGTTGCAGGGCTTGTGATGGTTGATGAACAGCACCGTTTTGGAACTGCACAACGAAATATGCTAGAAAAACTTGTAAGCAGTGCAGATAAGCATCTAAAATGCAGTGCAAGCGAAGCACTCAATGCTGAGTCACAAAAAAAACCACACTTTTTGCAGTTTTCTGCCACGCCGATTCCCAGAACGCAGGCGATGATAGAAACAGCGCACATTGATGTGAGCCTCATAACCACGACCCCGTTTAAAAAAGATATCACGAGTAAGGTGATTCATAAAAAGGATTTCAAAGATTTACTCCAACACATAAAAAACGAAGTTGATAAAAATAATCAAGTGCTTCTTGTGTACCCTTTGGTGGAGGAGAGTGAAGTTTTAGAGTATCAGAGCATTAGCGAAGCTCGTGCCTATTGGGAGGGGCGTTTTGAGAGAGTGTATGTGACCCATGGAAAAGATAAAGAAAAAGAGGACGTTTTGTTAGAGTTTAGAGAAAAAGGGGATATTTTGATAGCCACGACAGTTGTCGAAGTGGGGATATCGCTTCCAAGACTCAGCACGGTTGTGATTGTTGGAGCCGAGAGATTAGGGCTCTCTACTCTGCATCAACTCAGAGGAAGAGTCAGTAGAACAGGGCTCAAGGGGTATTGTTTTTTATATACAAACCAAAAATCATCCGAGAGATTAGAGGAGTTTGTACGCACCACTAGCGGTTTTGATATTGCAAATCTCGACTTGAAGTATAGAAAAAGCGGCGATTTACTCAAAGGAGTCAATCAAAGTGGAAGTGCATTTAGATGGGTAGATTTGGCAGAGGATGTGGAAATAGTTCAATGTGTTAAAAGGGATTTGAAGATTGTTTAGTTTCCACATGCCAAGCCTTGGTTGCGTCATTACGAGGAGGAACGACGCAGTAATCTATGAACGAACTTATGGATTGCTTCGTGCCTCGCAATGACGGGATTTGTTTCTCATGATGAAAGTTTCACTATCAATCCATTGCGAATATCAATAAACTCGCAATGACGGGATTTGTTTCTCATGATGAAAGTGGAGATACCTATTAATAAAGTCCGAATTTTCCGTCGTTTCTTTTGTGAAGAACGCGAGTTTTCCCCTCATTGTCTATGAAAATCTCAAACAATTTTTGGCTCTCTTTCATGTCTTGCAAAACATCTTCTACTTCGCGTGGTTTATAAAGAGCAAGCGCTACAGGGATGATTTCATCTTCTAAGGCTTCCGTGGCTTCTTTGACATCTACAACTTCATGTTTGTCTTCATTTAAGCCAGATTTATTATAGTCAGTATCTTTATGATGCATTCGGCGCATAGCTTTTTGCGCGCGAGCCGTTGCAAGGTCGATGGCGGCATACAAATCATCATCATTTTGTTTGATGATAATCGAATTTTTGTGTGCGAGGTTGATAACAAACTCCACAACTGAGTGGTCTTTGCCTTTTTTTGACTGCGTAGAAGCGACAACATTGACAGAGATGATATCCATGTTAAATTTGCTAAGCGTCTCTATCGAGGCATTCATATGTGCCTTGATGGTATCTGTAAGTTCTAACTGTCTTCCTGTGAGAGAAATATTCATAATCGACCCTTTGTAATATATTTGTGATAAGGTATTTATTATATCACTAAAAGGTTTACAAAAATTTATAGGACTAAAGTTTTTGAATACTTCTTTTAAAGTATCGGATAGGTTCGGTTCCCGCGTTGGTGCTTACTGCGATATCCATAAGAACGGAGCCGTTTTGTTCGGGAGTTGTTATGTAGCTAATATATTCATCACACGCAACTCCAAGTACATTGGTAGTTGCCCCATCATAAACATATCTCATGGTGACGTTAGCATCATAAATACCATCAAAATTTATGTCAAAAGTGTTACTGCATCCATTTTGCGCAATATCCAAAAGAGCAAGTTCAGCGGCACTTTTTGCATATAAGACACTTTGTTCATAGAGGTATAAATCGGTTGTTCTCTTGCCTGTTTGCATGGTTAAAGACAAAGATAAAGCCATTATAGTCCCAAATATAACAATAACTGCAATCGCCATAATCATCGCCATAGCGGCTCTTTTCTTGTGAGTGACCATGCTTAAAATATAGTTTTTTCTTTGCATAAAGAGTAATCCTCATTTTGAACTAGGTCAGATTTGACGCATACTTGTATCTTCACGACAGAGCCGACCGCTTTAAACCTAAATGTACTCACGTCTTGCATAAGAAGAGCACTTTGACCCTCGGTGTAACTCTCCCCTTCCCATGGTTGGTAGTCATACCAAAGATTTAAGTCACCATTGGTTGTGTTATGCTCAACAGCATAGGCAGTCCAAGCGAGTTGATAGTATTCATAGACATCTACGCCAGTAAAATTATTGTCTGCACCACCAGTATTATTGCCCTCAACAGGGGTAAAAGCATTTATTAAGCCGTTGCTTCTGATGGGGTGCATCGTAGCATTTTGTGTTGTTATCGGATTGCCATCCCATCCATAGCCCGTTAAGATATCACTATCAGAGCCTATAAAATAGAGGGCTGCATTGTTGATACCTGTTCCACTTGCATTAGAAAGGACGCCGATGAGGTTATTAAGCGCTGTTGTATTTGTCTCAGGAGAATTTAAAAGTGTAGAGCTTGAAATATCTAAATCTATGATGCCGCTCCAAAATGGGAGTGTATCGCCACGAAAGCCCTCTATGTCATAGCCTATCCACTCTAGAATAGTTGCGTTTTCATCAAGAGTTGAGCTTGAAAGTGCTTGGAATGTTAGCCCTGGTTGTCTTGCTATGATGGAGTCTTTGATGCGAAACTGAAGTCTTGAAGCTATAGCTTCTACAGCTGTGGCACTGTCTGATTGGAGACGATTATTGATGTTTGCAAACATAAAACTTCGATATGCTTGTGCCAAAAACTCCGTTCCAAATTTTCCAATAATCCCCATGATAACGATGACAAAAATGAGTTCTATCATAGTAAAACCGATACGACGCATTAAAATGTCCTTTTGAAGTAGTCTATTTCACCGACATTGGCACTTTGTGTTTTGAGGATTGTTACGGGAGCGCCATTTTCGTCGCTTACTGTTACAGTGATATCTTTTATATTTCCATCACTTGGCGAGACTCCAACTGCTACAACACTTTGATACTCCCCTTTATATCCTGTATCATCCAATGTCGTATCTGTAAATATATTTTGTGCACCATGAGCTGCATCGTTTAAATCAGAAACATTAATATCTGCAATCGCTACATTGGAATTATGAGCGGTTGTAGAGTTGCTGTCTAAGCATCTTCTATGATACATTTGGTTTATATGCCCTGGGCGGAGCTGTGTTGAGGTATTGCAATCGCCACTGATATTTATAACTCTTTCGAGGTGGCTCATGTTTATATCTTGCAGAGAGTTTTCATCCCAATACCCTGCGGTTGCACCCATAAGTTCTGTAGAAGCCGCAAAAATAGCTTCTTGGACAATGTTGCTCTCGACACCTCTTTGATTTATCTGTGTCATCATGGGCAAAGATAAAACGGTGATAGCGATGATGACGATAGCAAAAATGAGCTCTATCATGGTAAAGGCATCTCTATAAGAGCGAAGCGTTTTGCTTACCACATTGTTCTCCTGTGCACCACTCCAATTCGTTCCCCCGATATTGAACTCTACAGAAAACTGATTTCTAGTGGCAGTGGGGTTGCCTTCATTGTAAATAAGCCATGAGGAAGCGTTGTTCTCCATGGTTGTTTTGTAGGGATAGCCTCGACTTGCATCATAGGTCAAAGTAGAAGGAGAAGGGTTCCCCGTAGGGTTATCTGTTGCATCAACAATGTCGGCTAAAATATTAGTCCCACCTTTTTCTACAACTGTCGTTACATTGCCATCAAGCGCTGTATTATGCACTTCGTTTATAAACCATCTTACATCATCGGTTTTTTTATAGTTAGGACTAAAACCATTGAGTAAAGTCTTGTTGCAATCAGCTCCACCGATATCAGTTCCAAAACAGTAAGACTCGTAGTAGATATTTGCAGGATATGGTGTGTCTTTAGGCACCTCATACCTTTGTCTTGAAGCGTGAGAACGACCATATACCATTGTTGCATTGGCATCGATTGCACTGCTTGAGTCTGTTGCAGTAATTATGCCTGATGCTGCATAGGTTTGATCACTAATATTTAAGTCATTAAAATTGACTATAAAAGGATTAATCGTAGTGTTGTTCTCTCTTGAAAAATTTACTCTTAGCTTGATTTGAGCAGTTCCATTAACATCGGTTGTAAATATACTGGCTGGAAGCGCGTTTGCTACATTATTGGCTGTGGCTGTTATATTTGCATCCACTCCAGAAGTAAGCTCTTTGTAGAAAAGTTTTGCCAATTGAGTTGATATATTGGCAGAATTATATTGCAAACTAATGTTTGTGTCATGGGCATAGCATAGAGCAGTGTAGTTTGGAGTGATGTTATTGCTAGAATTTTCTGCAGTTGCATTAAAATCAAACTTTATAGCCATGTTGTCTAAATCATTCGAAAGATAAGTGAAATTATTTCCATGATTGATATTTGTTATAGGAGTTATCTTAAAATGATGCGGCACTATTGTTAAGTTCATATCACTTGGAGTTATAAACCTTTCGATATCTGGTGTGTCATCTAAATCCACAATCGCATATTCACTTCCACTATTTTCTTTTATTTCTACATGAAATGCCCCTATATTTACCAGTGATGTTGTGTTCGTATCTATACCATTAACAAATGTTATGGCAGGAAAAGAGAGTGCCGTTACTGGACATAAAGGTATTTTAGTAGAATCAGCTAGCGGAGCGTTAAACGTGCTAAGTGTTTCATTATAATTTGTAGTGGGTGCATTTGTATAGTCATATGCATAATACGTTATGTTTATATCTTCAGCTTTAGTTATGATGCTGCCAGAAACACTCAATCCAAATTTATCTGGTCGTATAGCAAAGTCATCGTTAGAGTCAGAATGATCACCCCCTCCAATTGCACTTATTGTTGGTGAGTCTGGATTGTTATTATAATTCCAACATGTAGTCCAATCTGTATTAGCTGCGTTACAATAGTAAAATTGTGCCAATAATCTTGGATTTGCACTTGTAAGATTAAAATCAGTTATTGGAATTCTTCCATTATTGGTGCTAAAGTCATGATATTCACCCAGAAACTTAATAGGAACTGGTGAATTGCCACCAACTACAGAAGATATAAAAATACCCACACTTTTATTTTCGTCTTCATTCAATTGTGTTTTGTCTATAAGTAAAGTTGTAGTATTGATTTTATAGAGAATAACATCTAATTCAATATTTTTTCTAACTATCTGGGTCGATAAATTACTATCTGAAAATTGTGGTGGTATATTTCTTGAGCGTTGTATCACATCAAAAAAGCCAGGAATTAAACTGTATCTGCTTGCAGTATCATAGTTTGTCTCAGACATACACATATAGTCATAATATGGGTAGTTTGCATACCAGTCATCATTATGATACACCCAACCCTCTTCGTCATATAGAAAATTGAGCCAAGCATCGTATGTATAGTTTCCATTTGGCTCATCATAAGTGGCTGTTCTTGTCGGATGCACACCACTTGGAGAGTACGTATGATCTGCATATGCTTTTGTTATTTCTAATCCTGCACCAATATCGGCAATCCACCAATCTTCAGTTTTGTTAAGATCCGCAGAACTTAAAATAGAAAGCCATCCATCTTTACCCATGGAATCGTTGTAGTTTGCCATAGTGGTTATATTATGCATAGGTGCACGTAGTGAGGATGTTTTACTTTTTGGACTAGGTAAATAGACTCCAAATGGACCATATGGCCATATTTTGACATCTTTAAACTCTGTTAAGTAGTAGACATTTCCAGCATGGAGAGATTTAATCTTCTCTTCTATGGTTCCTGTATAGTTTTCCCATCCATCATTGCCAGTTTTTTTGGCTTTAAGGTACTGGCGCACTCTATCAAATGTTTCTTTTGAATTTGGAACATAAAAATAGAGCCCTAGTTGAGAACAAGTATCTTGTTTGGTTACTAAATCTGTTTTGTATTGTGTTACTTTTGCATCCAAAGCTGTTAAAAATGTCCAAACATAAGCAAGATCAGTTTGATATTTACAATAAACAGTCAGAGGACGAAGCGTAGCTCCAATATCTTGCCCATTATCCCTTACTCCGTTGGTTGTTGGTATTGACGATGGATAGCTTGGCTGGGTAGTTAGGATATTGAAATGTCCATCTACGCTTGCATCATCAAATATATTATTTGGTATGTATGTTGCCATTTCTTTACAGCTATGTTGTAGTACTTCGCCAGTTCCATACGTTAAAAATTGATAATCATCCAATAAAGTTAATTGCATACTGCTTATTTCACAACGGCTTAGTCCGTCATTAGTAGTTCCAGCATTAATAGTGTTGTATTTTACAGCTTGACCAAACGCCTTTCTAAGTTTTGTTTCATCACAGCCACTCAGCTCTCCAGTATTATCCCAGTCAATTTTAAAAGGGGTACCTATTAAACTTATATTACTAAAACTAGAACCCATAACATGGTAAGTCTTTCCATCTGTTGTAATAGTGTATGGTGCTGCATTTGGAGAAATAACAACTGGTATTTGTGGGCGAGGAGTACCATCATTTAATGTTCCACTATAAGTAATGCTATTGGCATTGATTTCTATCGCTTCAAAATGGGTTCGTGGATTGGCTGTAGTATCATAATAGTTCGAGCTTGTTGCGTTATTATTGAAAAGAAAATTATTTGAATTATTTTTTATAGGCAAAGCTATTAAATCGTGCCATACATTTGAAGCATCTTCATAACAAAAAATTTCAAATGAATTTTTATTGCTTCCAGCATCAGGATCTATCATATTAAAACCTGAAGGTAAACTTTGTGTTTGACAGTAGGCTGGTGAGTTAATGGGGACGGTTGTCACCAATGTATTGTTTGCGCTATTTGTGTCTATTGTCGGAGATGCTATAACAGAAGTTTGTGTTAATTGTCCTAAAGCATTTGCTTTGACCACAAAAGAAAAATCTTTATTCGCTGCTCCGCTTACGAGTGTGCTTGTCATCGTACATGTGATAGCAGAACCCGTTGTGAGTAAGCCACTGCTAGGAGAACAGTTGAAATCAACACCATTATTTTGCATAGCTGAGGTGATGTTTACATCTTGATTGTATGTTGTAGAGAGTGTAATATCGGGTTGGGCATTAAGTGTACCTAAGTTGTTGGCTCGAACAGAAAAGTTCACATCCTCATTTTTATTTGCATGTGAAGGAGACGGCACACTATATTCGCTAAGAGATAAATTTGCTCCTGTACAAGATTGGACAAAATTCGCTGCTGGTATGATGGTATTTGAGCTTATGGTTCCAGTGTTCCTCCATTGAAGTTTTGCTATGGCACCACCACTAAGTTCAACCATATTTATTGATATTGGATAACACCCTTGAGAGAGTGTAATAGTGGAGGAGTCGTACCATTGAGTCCAATCCCTGTAGGTTCTATCGTATAAAGTAGAGCTGTTGACTACAAGTTTGAAGCTATCATCATGTTGTATATTGAATGTATAGGTTGCATTTTCAGGGATATTTAAAAATCCATTCCATGTAACACTGAAGTTATCATTATTGATGCTTGCATCAGGACTTCCATTACCCCAGTCAAAATTGATATTAGCATCATCGCGTTGCAGGATTATGGGTGCCGTGAAACTAGTATTATTATAATAATGCCCACACAATCCAGTTGTTCCTGAACAGGTTTGGACATCATCATTAGTGATTGTCCCTGTTGCACTTGCTGTTGCTAGCGTTGCATTGGTTGGACTAGTGAGTGTCACTGCAAATGTCTCATCCGTTTCAACGGTTGTATCACCGTTAATTGTTACCGATGCTGTTGCGGTTGTTGCTCCAGCTGAAATAGTAATGCTTTGATTTGTAACAGCGACATAATCGCTTCCTGCTGTTGCAGTCACGTTCGATGTAGAATAGTCAACTGTTGTAGCTGTTGCCGAAATAGCACTTTGTGTTACGGTAAAACTCAGTGTCTTTGTTCCGCTATTTCCTTCTGTTGTACTGTTCGCATCAATCGAAAGTGTCGGCACGCTTCCCGTCCCTTGTATGGAAAAATTATAAGGGTTTTCATTGGAGTCATCATTTACAAACGAAATTGTTCCGCTACGGGTGCCCGTAGCAGTAGGAGTAAAACGGATAGTAAAAGTCGTTGAACCGTTTGCCGCAACAGATGCAGCAGGTGACGTGACCAAACTGAAATCTCCTGTCATTGTAAATGCCCCTACGGTAAGTGCCCCTGTCCCCGTATTTTGGATGGTAAATGTTTTATCAACAGTTCCTCCGCCAGTATTTATACTTCCAAAATCGGTATTATCGGTTGTACTTGGTGCTACATCTCCATCCACAATGTTAGTAGCGTTTCCTTGAACGTTGATTTCAGGGCTTGTAATATTAACCACAAAGGTAGTATCACCTCC
>JFJP01037254.1_pt1 | contig 35075 bp, 37 predicted proteins | sample 431651 | NCBI WGS metagenome assembly JFJP01 (sample SAMN02602958, study PRJNA72255) | Microbial mat metagenome, whole genome shotgun sequencing project. | biome: fresh water; feature: sink hole; material: water; isolation source: purple microbial (photo- and chemosynthetic) mats found in... | reverse complement strand
GGTGCAAACTGCCAGATTTGCCCAAGCAAAAGGCATACACTCCAATGCACAGATGAACACCAAGCACATAAGACAATATTGCGCCTTAGATACCGCATCGCAGGCAATACTGAAAAATGCTGTGGAAAGGCTTGGGCTTTCAGCCCGTGCATACGATCGTATTCTGAAAGTTTACAGAAGCCTCGACCGCGAAGGTTGGATGGGTTGATGATGAGATACTGAGATAGCCGCTCGCAAATAAAACCTGATAATACAACAAATTGCTCACAACTTAGAAAAATGGATATTCAAGCAAAGTGGTTAGATATTAGAAAACATTTTAATAAAAGTTTTAAAACGAGTTTTCATGTTTCAATTGCTTCTGTAGATAAAGACAATAATCCAACAGTAACGCCAATTGGGTCTTTGTTCCTGAATAAAAATCAGACTGGATTTTACTTTGAAAAATATCCCACGAAACTTCCGGAAAACAGTAAATACAACAAAAATATTTGTATATTGGGAGTAAACAGCAATACACTATTCTGGTTGACTTCACTATTCGATGGACAATTTAATTCCTACCCAGCAATTAAACTCTACGGTCAGCTTGGTGAATTAAGAAAAGCATCTGACTTAGAAGTTAAAAGATTAAGAACACGAATGAGTATGACAAAATGGTTAAAAGGGAATAGCTACCTTTGGGGGGAAATGGAGTATGTTAGAGAAGTGATATTTACGAAAGCTGAGAAAATTAATTTGGGTAAAATGACCCATAATTTATAGGAAGAAAGCCATAATCATTGGCAGTTTTTAACCCCCATTTTCCATTTGCTTTTAAGGATATAGAAAAAATACTGGGCTGCCAGTGCTGAATCACAAAAAGAGATTTGCACATGCAAGCCCAAAATATTATACTGAGAGTATTCTGTTCCCATACATAAGACTTAATCAGTCTTTCAATACATTTTTCTCAATAAAATAATAAGAAGCCAATGATAGACCGCCAAAAAGAAAAATCATTGAAAAGTAAGAAACCGGCTCCTGAAGCCCGGTATTGAATGCAATTATATTGCCCATCAGAATACCTAAACCAATACCAATAAGGAATATTCCAATTTTGAGGGTCCAGAAACGGGTAGGACGCGGCTTATTGGTTTTCTCACTATAAAATAAAGATGCATCGGCTCCTTTTTCGATGAGAGCCATGCGCTCCCTATGGCGGGTGCTATAATAAAGGTATACGATACCAAAGCCTGCAGATGCCAGTGTAAGAATAATAAGTACAGGTGCTAAATCTTCCATAGTATTTAAATATTTAATTGTTTGCGGATACGACTCTCAATTTGGCATCAGGTTACACATTTTTACAAATTTATTTTGACGAATAACGCAACCATCAGAAATACAATACATAAATATTTTTTTAGAATAAAAATCCAAATTTTTGTAACCATTTTGTACCTGCCGTGTCTTATACCTGAAACAAATACATGGACGATCAGCATTACATAAAAGAAACACTGCGTGGTAATACCAAGGCATACGAAGTACTTGTAAACAGGTACAAAGACATGGTATATGCCATAGCATTCCAATTTTCGTTCAGTAAAGAAGATTCCAAAGAGTTGGCTCAGAATATATTTGTAAAAGTTTTTGAAAACCTGGGGTCATTTAAATCTTCGGCAAAATTCTCGACATGGTTGTACCGCATAGCATACAATACCGCTATAAGTGAATACAATAAACAAAAAAGAAAAAGTTATTTCACTGAATTGGATGAGCATACACACCCAGAGGACTTGGCGCTTCATGCCTTAGACAATATGATAGTAAACGAACAAAAGGCATTGCTGGAATGTGAGGTAAAAAAACTTCCCCCAGAAGAACAAGCCCTCATTCACTTTTTTTACCACGAAAACCTACCTGTAGCAGAGATTTCAAGCATAGCCAATATTTCTGAAAGCAATGTAAAGACAAAACTATTCAGAATCAGGCAAAAGCTGGCAACAGCTATGAAATCAGTTTTATACGAAAAAACAAACTAAGCACAAATTTTATACATTTGTACACATGGAAAATGAATACAATACACCGCTAGACCAATGGCTGAGAGAAATGCCATCCTCTAAAGCTCCTGAAGATTTTTCGCAGGACGTTATGCAGCGTATTCTTTCTATAAAAAGCCAAAAAGCCAAACCGCTTATGTCTGCCAGACAATGGAGTATAGCTGCAAGCATCGTTTTATTTATTTCTTCGCTTTCGTTTTATTTCCTTTCTTTTAGTCCTTCTAACCCTATTATGCCAATTTCTATTGCAGATATTTACAAAGGGGTTTTGCAAAGTTTTAGCCATATACAATTGCCCATTGGAGCAATAAAATCAGACTACCTTCTTCCTTTGCTCGGAGGTACGGTGGCCATTTTTTTACTTCTTTACATCGAAAACAAATTGCATCGTACATCTGACCAATTGAAATAAGTTCGTTTATATAGCCGCTAAAATGCCTTGGCGCTTAGCTTTAATTACTTGCATGGGAATACTAGTTTTTGATGCAAAAGCAATGTATTTATCATCTTTTCGCATGCTTTTTTTTCATATATTGTCGGCCGCTATTTATGAAGCACTGCTTGGAAATATGCCAAATGTTTACAAGTAGTCGTTATATATATGCGGATTTGAAAATTTTCAATCAATCCGCTAAATCGCATGATAAGCAAGTATTTGTAATTTACATTATTCATTCCAAACCAATGAAATACGCAATATTATCATTACTACTGATTCTGGCAATGTCTGCCTGCAAAGACGAAGAGACACTTGATGTTAACCAGCTGGTTATAAACGAGGTGATGTCTAAAAATTCAATAACAATGCCCGATCAGAATGGCGAATACGACGACTGGATTGAAATATACAACCTAAGTTCTGAGCCAATAGACATGTCTGGCTACTTCCTGACAGATGATAATGATGAGTTTACGAAATGGAAATTTCCACCCAAAACCGTTATCAAAGCTCAGAATTACCTGATAGTATGGGCCGATGGCGACACTTTACAAGCCGGACTACATACCAATTTTAAACTTTCGGCACTGGGAGAAAAACTGATACTTTTCTCTGATAAGCTTGAGCCGGTAGACAAAGTGAGTTGGGAAGCTCAGGAACTAGAACTTTCATTTGCACGTATACCCAATGGTACCGGCGAGTTTGAATGGGTAAAAGCATCTTTTGCAAAAGTAAATACCAAGTAATTTTTTTAATACATAATTATATGCATTTCAAACACAAAATATACAAATTTACAGCCATAGTTGCTTTCATGTGCTTGTATGCCGGTGTAACATTGGTAATAGCACAAAATACCCAAGCCAAATCTGCTACGGTATATGAAGAAAAATACGATGGTGAAATAACTACTAAGCAGATTGAAACTGAAATAGTATTTGACCAAAACGGCAACATAATAGAAGAGAAAGAGTATAAAAAAGGCAAACTTGATCGCAAACTTGTAAACGAATACAATGCAGACAAACTAAAAATCAGAGAAACTGAATACGACGCAAAAGGAAACATGGTGCGCATGAGTGAATTTAAGTATACTAACAAACAAAAAACGGAGAAGCTTACTTACAACCCATCAGGCAAGCTGAAGTCGAAAAAAACTTATGTGTACAAATATTAATCTATAACATGCCTCCTGACAATGTTCATAGTTTCCTGAATATAATATCGCCCATAGCTTTGGACGAAATGGACGAAATTGCATTCATGAACCGTACCGATACAAAATTCTTGCTGCATGTAAGCCGGTTGCCGGAAATTCTTGCTGCCGCTGCCAAGCACTATCGCATTCTGGAAATAAATGGAGTTCGTGCTTTTGAATACCAAACCCGGTACATGGATACTCATGATCTTTTTTTTTTGAATGAGCACCTGAGAGGTAAAAGTAACCGACAAAAAGTAAGGTATAGAACATACTGTAATACAAATACCCATTTTTTGGAGATAAAGAAAAAAAATAACAAAAGCTATACGAGTAAATGGCGAATGAAGCTCAGCTCTAATGAAAATATCTATGAAACCAAACAATCCGGTTTTCTGAGTAAGCATTTAACTATACTTCCGAGCGATTTACTAGTTGTGTTACAAAATAGTTTCACTCGTATAACGCTTGCCGGAAATGCCCCCCCCGAAAGGGTAACCATTGATACTGGTTTAAAATTTAATGTTGGCGATTTACAATATCATCTCAAGCACATATGCATAGTTGAACTCAAAAAAAATGGATTTTCGGTAAATACCCCTTTTTACAAAATACTACGCAAAGCTGGAGCATTGCAAACAGGATTCAGCAAGTATGCTATGGGAATGTATTTTACCAACCAGTGTAAAAAGTCCAATACACTAAAACCCAAAGCACATCTGCTTGCAAAAATGGATAAAGAACTTTTTTCAACCCCCTAATATGGAAGAAATAAAAATAGGAAACCTTCAATTGTTTCACCTGTCAGATTTTCTGGAACTGCTCGTTCGATTTACATTCAATATAGCAATGGTACTCTTGCTGGTACGCTGGCTTTACTACACTGCTACTCGGCGCAAAGATTACTTATTTACCTACGTAATCATTTCCAGTGTTATATTTCTGCTTAGCTATATGCTTGAAAGTGTAAAAATTCAGCTTGGCTTTGCACTTGGTCTGTTTGCCGTTTTCGGAATCATACGCTACCGAACTCTTGCATTGCCTATTCGCGAAATGACCTACTTGTTTATGGTGATAGGTGTGTCTATGATTAATGCGCTTTCTAACAAGAAAACCAGCATTGCAGAAATGCTTTTTACCAACCTCATCATTATTTTCATAACCTACGGGTTTGAGCGTATTTGGCTGCTGAAACATGAAAAAACCAAAACCATTGTATACGACAAAATAGAGCTGATAATACCCGAAAAAAGAGCAGAATTGCTTGAAGACCTGAAGCTTCGCACTGGCATAAGCGACATAAACCACATAGAATTGGGTAAAATAAATTTCCTGAAAGATACTTGCCGCATCACCATACACTACATTGAAAACGAAAAAGGAATAGCCGACCTTAAAGAAACCAACGAAAGCGACGACGATTCCGACGATTAACCATTTAGCTAACAACCTACATCTATGAAATTTTTTCACAAAATAATACTTCTTATAATTGCAATATATATACCTTATACTCAAACCATACTGGCACAAGAGGCAGGAAATGAATTTTGGAACAGCATGATATTGAAACATAAATTCAATAAAAAAATAAGCATACTTGGGCAAGCCACCGTAAAATCAGATCTAAAACAAACGGATTTAAAACAAGTTTACGCCGAATTTGGGCTTATGTACGAGCCCTTCAAATACCTGGAAACTGCAATTCAGTACAAGCATATAACATCCAATCCTTTGGAAAATACGTATGTCCACAAATATAGATTGATGGCCGATATGGAAGGAAAATTACCTTTAAACAGATTGGAACTGAGTCTGCGAATGAGATACCAAAGGCAATATGTATATGTATGGGAATACCCTGTAAAACAGGTGCCAAGCCAATACCTTCGTTTCAAATACAACCTTTCGTACAATATATCCGATTCACCCATTGAGCCATATGCTTATGCAGAGTGGTATTACCCTATACTTGAGGGAGGCTTATATAAGCGCCGAAGCTACAAACTTGGAACTGGTATTGATTGGAAATTGCTTAAAAATTATTCGGTTGAAATTGAATATTTTTTTGAAAAAGAAATCATTCCCGATATAGAAAAGGCACACGTATTTCAGCTAACTTACATCATCAAAATATAAATATTCGATTTTGAACGATGAGTTATAAAAAAATATTCTTCAGTTCATTTTTTCGTTGTAAATTGTTTGCATAAAAACATGGCCATGACGAATGATATTAAAATATTTCTGATTGAAGATGATTTTCTGTTTAGTCGCATCATGGCAGTACTTTTGAACAAAGCAGCTGACGAAATGATGCAAGAAGGAATAGTTGTAAAATTTGAAGCATTTTACAGCAGCCGCGAAGCCAGATACGAACTGAGCCAAAACCCACAAATCGTATTGCTGGACTACTACATCATGGACGATGAGTTGGAACCCGAAACCGGTATGCAGCTGCTCAAAACCATCAAAAACTATAACACAGACACGGTAATAATTGTAGTATCCGGGCAGGAAGACCCACTAATAATCCAACAATTGCTTGCAGAAGGCGCCTCTTACTACGTATCTAAAAAAGCTGACCTCAACCTACATCTGTACCCAATATTGATTGATACCATCAGAAACTTAGCTACTAAAAGACCATGATACATCCACAAACCCTTCAATACCTGAGCGAACTGAATGCCAATAACAACCGTGATTGGTTTGCCGAAAACAAAGATAGATATGATGCCGTACGAAAGCACAACGAGAAATTCATAAATAAGCTGATACATGAGCTATCTGCAATTGATAAGGACTTGCAACACCTCGAAGCCAAAGATTGTGTTTTCAGAATATATAGAGACACTCGCTTCGGCAAAGATAAAACTCCTTACAAAACCAATATGGGAGCATATATGGCTAAAGGCGGACGTAAAGGCATACATGCAGGATACTATTTACACATGGAGCCGGGTGCTTCTTTTCTGGCGGGAGGCCTATATGTGCCGGAGCCTAATGTGCTGAAAGCCGTGCGAAATGAAATAGTTGCATTGCCCGATGAATTTGGTAAAATAGTACTCGATGCAAAATTTGTAAAACTATTCGGTAAACTGGAAGGGGAACAACTGAAGAAAACCCCAACAGGTTTTCCCAAAGATTTTGCTCACCCTGAATGGTTGAAGCTTAAAAGTTTCAATACCATGCATAGTATAAGCGATGAGCAACTCCTTTCTGATAGTTTTACCTCATACGCATTAGAAATCTTTAGCGCCATGTTGCCGCTAAATAGATTCTTCAATCAGTTAATAGACGATTTGGTGTAAAAAGAAGCTGTATCTGCTTTTTTAGTTGTTCAGATAATCATTACGTACTTTTTCTTTATAAAACTCTTTGTCTGAAACACCGCTATTGGTAAGTACTTTATACCAATTGCGCACTTCTTCCCATTTATTAAGTTCAGCAGATACCTTTATGATATTGAAATACAATATTCCATACGGATATTCAGGTGCAGCTTGTATGGCTGCCTTGAAGTAAGCCACAGCTTGCTCGTCTTGCTTCAACTGATATGCTTCGTATCCTTTATTGATGATATCATTAAGTTTTTTATCCACAATAATACCTTTGTAGCTGAGGCAATATGCCTTACAAATTTCTTCGAGGTCAATATAAACAGTACCAGGATCAAGCGGAGGGAAAACAAGTGTAAAGACCAATTTCTCGTCTTTAGTGGAGAAATGGTAATTCTGAGGACACATGGGCAAGCTCTCTGCACTTATAAGCGCTAGCTTTTTACCATTTGGCAGGCTGAGTCTGGTATTCTTATCTATGCACAAATCGTCGCCCCCATCTGCATAGTTTATGGCCTCCATGGTCACACGTGTATATTTGGTGGTCAAGTCCACACTCTGCACCATGATGGTAGGATGACTCTGAAAACCAACATGTGGTTGAACTATCGTTTGACCTAAGGCGCTACTTATTCCGAAAAGAATATATGCAGCGAATAATATTATACTTGCTTTCATGCCTTCAAATATCGATTAAAATTTTATTTTTGCAAAAGGCATTTTCCTGTTTGTTGCATTATGTTTAACATGTTGTTTACAATTCCTAAATAAACTAAGCCAAAACCAGCTATGATACCATACGAAATAAAATACGAAGATTTTAAAAACCTGATTGCCTTAGCCCATTCAGATGAATTATTGTCACATGAAGAAATGATACTCATTGCTGAAAAAGCACTTGATGCGGGACTCAACAAGACTCAGGTAGACGAAATATTAAAAAACCACCCTAGCCTAGTTTTTACTATTCCCACAGACGAAGCCACCCGTGAGATACAACTTGCAGATGCAGTTTACCTGATGATGGCCGATGGTCAAATACATGATCGCGAATACCAGATTTGTCTTTCGTATGCGCAAAGGCTGGAACTAGATGCCTCTTATATAGACCACGCTATTGATTTAGTAAAAAAACTATGGGAAAAATAACCTGGTTTAGTGCATCTGTTTTCTTTTATTACAATAGCCAATATTTCCTAAAAGCATACTATTTCTTGTAGCTTGTACATTGCAATAACAGTAGCGTATAAATACGTATATTCATTTCTAGCCTTTGTTGAACTATACTTCACTTCTAATCAATAATTTAAAAGCATATTCTATAATTGCCCAACAATACTGATTCCCAAGATTTTTGCCAATATTTTGCTTCATTAATACATTGGTTTATGTTCAATTCTCCAAATTGGTACTACTTTAACCCGCTCACAAACCTACACAAACTATTCTAGGCACGCCTTTTGCAAATATTCCAATACCAACCTTATATTTTGCATGAATAGACTGTACTTATTTATTTACTTGCTAGCCATAAGTTTGCAGAGTAGTGCACAGCAAACTGGCGCTTATACCACCCTTCCTATACTATACATAGCCTCGGGAGCACATGCCAGGGCTATGGGCGAAATATCGGCTGTTTCTGCAGGTATGTATACCACTTCTGGCATCATATACAATCCGGCATTGTTAGTACGGGCAAAAGAGTATGTCGGACTGGTAACCAATTATAGTCCATTCAATTATTACAACGAAGGTTCATTTCTAGCTAATGTAGGTTTTATGTATTGTACCGATAGTCTGAATGCGTTTTCGTATTCTTATGATCATTTTCATATTGGCCCTGTGCAGTTCGAAAACAATGATGGAATATATGCCAAACCTCTGCAATATTTTCATCGTCTCAGGTATGCGCATCTGTTTAGCAACAATATGGCCGGTGGCCTGGGAATAAAACTTATTCACAGCAATTTAGGCCCGGGTCTGGTAACTCCATTCAATACTTTTACCCTCGATTTGGGCCTACATTACTCAAAAGCATTTCCTCAAAATGATTACTTCACCCTCAATTACAATACAGGTATACAGCTCCAAGACTTGGGGCCTCAAGTAAACCATAAAGAAAATATAACCAACAAAGGCGACAATCCGCCCACTATGCTCATTGGTGGCCTCATGCTGGGCACTATATATGAGCGTAACAATGAGCAAATCTTTGCCTTTGATGTGGCTTACCAATTGGAAGGAATATTGTACAACACTCCAAGCATTTACAGCCATGGTTCAGAAGGCTGGCTCGATGAAATAAGAAAAGGAAGTAGCACAGATATGCCACCTATATATGGTTATTTTGGTTCATTTGGCCAGCGCAACGACTCAAGTGAACTACAAACTCCCCTATGGGCACACAAAACTGGCGCTGAATGCAGGTTTAATTATAAAAACGACTATTTTTTTGCCATAAATGGTGGCTATCTTACAGAATTTGAAACAAAAGGGGGGGCCAAATATTACACCTTTGGGGCGTCAATAGGTTTGTTTGGCTTCAGGCTACAAATAACCCGTCAGTTTATAAATAAACACGGAGTAGATAGTATTGGACTTGAATACTCCAGAAATTTAAGGAAACGTACCAGCAAATTCTTGGAATAAATGGATGGCTATATAAGGGTTTTGAATTAATTTCGACACTTCAAGATGATAGTATTTTCATGAAAAATAAAACCATTTTCGGTCTCGAACGCAATATTTTTTATACAGGTGTTACCAGTTTTTTTACCGACACATCGGTGAAGATGATATACAGTGTGATGCCTTTGTTTCTGATGTCTATAGGGGCATCAAAAACCGCCATTTCACTCATAGAAGGCATTGCCGAAAGTACAGCCTCGGTACTAAAGGCCATTTCCGGAATATGGAGCGACCGGATAGGACGTAATAAGCCATTTATGATAATTGGCTATGGCCTCACTGCCATCACTACCCCAATGTATGCTTGGGCATGGTTGCCCCTGCAAGTTTTGCTTATTCGGTTTGCAGAACGTGTGGGAAAAGGGTTGCGCACTGCTCCGCGCGATAGTCTTATAAGTGGCTCTATTAAAGAACACCAGACCGGACGCAATTTTGGCTTCCACAAAGCCATGGACAATAGCGGAGCCATATTGGGACCACTCATGGCCTTTCTGCTGTTGTATTTTTACCCACACAAATACTCACTCATATTCATTTTAGCCACTATACCAGCTATTCTGGGAGTTATTACCATTTTTTTGTTCATAAAAGAAGCCAAAGCCGCCTCAAATAATCAGAAAACTCCATTTAAGCTCAGCCAACTGCCCCGTAAATTTTATTTCTTCCTCTTGGTTGTGTTTCTATTTACAATGGGCAACTCCGCCGATGCCTTGCTGTTGGTAAAAACCACTGAAACAGGCGTAAACCAGTCTTACATACCATTTATATACATGCTTTTCAATATGGTTTCAGTATTTCTGGCAGTTCCTATAGGTAAACTATCTGATCGTATAGGACGAGAAAAACTTATATTAGCTGGTTTTCTGACATATGCAGCAGTTTATTTCTTTTTCGGATATTTCAACAACATATATATATTCATTTTCTTGTTCATGGTATACGGCATATACAGCGCGCTTGCTGATACCGGACAAAAAGCCATAGTCTCAGATATAGTTGGTAAAAAGATGAAAGGAACCGGGTATGGCCTATATCATGCCGTGATGGGCATCACACTGCTACCAGCCAGCCTGATAGCAGGATTGCTATATGACCGCGTAAATTCGAACGCCCCCTTTTATTTTGGGGCTGCCATGGCATTAAGTGCAGCTTTGCTCATGCTTATATTCATGTGGGTATACTCTAAAAACAATACTTCCAAAAAAAATTATACAAAAGTTTAAAATTATTCATCATAAATAACACAATTTTAAAATTCAAGCCCTAAATTTGTAATAGCTATATAAAACGGTATTATGGCAACAATTCATGAAAATGCAGTATCCAAAGTTTTGTTCGATGCAAAAACCGGATTAATGATTTTCAAATATGAAATAGGCAACGGAAATGTATCTGATGAAGAGATACTTACACGTACAGAAAATGCAATTCTTCTTATAGCAAAGTACAAGCCGATATATTGTTTATTCGATGATCGGAAACGGGAATACGTGTATACTATCGATATACAGAATTCTATTGCAGATATATTTGTCAATGCCATTATGAAACATCGCATTCGGAAATTGGCGGTAATATTGCCTTCGAACGAAATGAACAAAATATCTACAATACAAACCCAAAATGAGGCATTTAGTATTGCCAAAGAAATATTCCCTGAGATAAGACAAATATTAAGGCTGTTCAATACAGAAGAAGAAGCTTACAATTGGTTGAATATTCAAACAGGAATAAGCATCAAAAATGCAGATTCAAGATTAAATTTATCTTAGAATATTCAATTTCAATCCCTTACATATGGTTAAATAACATATGTAAAACATGCTCAGTTGCTTATATGAAAAAGGAAGTCTAAAAGCAAGCTTTCCGAAAATTTGAAACTTTCGGAAAGCTGAAAAAACAGGTTGTTACGCTTTATGGATTGAATAAAACAGTGCACAATAAGTAAACCTCAGGCTTATTTTCCGTATTTAGATTTTATTTCACGTAGCATTAGTTCTGTCATGCGAGCGAGGTCGTATTTCACTTCCATGCCCCAATGCTCGCGGGCTACACTGCCATCGATGCTCTTTGGCCAAGAGTCTGCAATTGCCTGCCGGAAATCGGGCTTATAAGTGACTGCGAGCTCGGGCATATGTTTGCGTATTTCGGCTACCAATTGTGCAGGGGTGAAGCTAATACCTTCGAGATTGTAACTGCTATGTATTTTTACTTTTTCAGCAGGCGCTTCCATCAGATTTATGGTTGCACTTATGGCATCGTCCATAAACATCATAGGCAACTCAGTATCTTCGCGCAGGAAGCACTCATAAGCTCCATTGCGAACAGCTTCGTAAAATATTTCAACAGCATAGTCGGTAGTACCGCCACCAGCCTCGGTTTTGTAACTAATAAGCCCCGGATAGCGAATACTGCGCACATCTACCCCAAACTTGAGGTTGTAGTACTCGCACCAGCGCTCACCGGCCAACTTACTTATACCATAAACAGTAGTAGGTTCCATTACGGTATTCTGAGGAGTTTGATAAGGCGGGGTTGATGGACCAAATACGGCAATAGAACTAGGCCAGAAAATCTTCTTCAAGTCTTCTACTTCTTTGGCCAAATCGAGTATATTGAGCATGCTTTGCATATTGATATGCCAAGCCTGTAAAGGCAGTTTTTCGGCATTGCCGCTAAGTACGGCCGCCAGATGATATATTTGTGTTATTCTGTGGCGAATTACAAAATGTATCAGACGCTTATCGTCCATCACATCTAGTACGTAGTATGGTCCGGAGTCTATAAGCTCTTTGGGTCCCATACGTAGGTCAGTGGCAAATACATTGTCGTTTCCATAAATTTTGCGCAGGGCCAGTGTAAGCTCAGAGCCAATTTGTCCGGCGGCACCTATTACTAAAATTCTTTCCATAAATGAATGTTTGGTTATATTTTGCAACAAAGGTAAAAGCAAAGTACAAAATACAACCTGATTTTTACCTGTTTTACAATAGAAAATCTTTTTTTCAAACGATATAGATAAAGCTACAGTTTTAGTTACAATTGCACCATTGTGGCATCAGATCGCAAAGCGTGTTCATTTCATTTTCAATGGTTTTCATTCGGGTATCCGTTTCAAATATAAAATCCCAAATTTGCTGGCTGGTGCAGGTTGTGCAACTTTGACCAAGCATTTTTTCCAGTTGCAACAGGTTAGTATGCATACGCTCAGAGTTTTTTTGCAAATGCGCAATATGAGCTGGCAAAACAGCATCTGCCGGATACTGAGTATCAAAGGCGGTCTGAAAGCAATTCCTTTTTTTCATCAGAAAAAAAAATCGAATATTCCAGTTAGCTTGTCGGCGTGCCAGGCTATCGGTAGCTTGTATGAGCAGACTGGCTTCTTTGCGCACCAAATATCGGTTTACCGCTAGTGCGGCACTGTCGCGGCATATTTGGCAATTGGTATTGCGTATGGTTTGTATGAGCAATTCTGCGTTGGTATTGGTTTGCCCTGTAAATTTGATTCCATCCAGATATTTTATTTCGGGAATAAATTCTTTTTGAAGATGGCTATTTTCGAGTTGACTAATTGCGAAGTTTACAGCGCGTACTTCTTCCGAGTTGCTTTCACCGGCAGGCAATTGCACAGCATATAGTTTGCGCAAGTAGTCTTCACGTAATGCAGAGTCCTGATTCATTGCCCTTTCGTGTTCCAACATATAAAGGGTATTTACTAAATTGCCAATATTGCGCAGGTGTATATTAGATTGGAGGTAAACTTCGGCATTGAACCCGATTTTATCATATTCAGTCTTATATTGGTCACTGAACACAGGAGTATTGGCATACGATTTAAGTCTCATAGCGTAAGCATTTTTCAGGAAACGGTAACGCTGCATGATACGAAAAAAGCTTTGTGAAAAATCGTCGACCACCTTGCTCTTATAATTGAGTTCGTATTGCTGAATGTCATTTTTGAAATCTACAAAAAGCACCAAAAAGTCCATAAGTGCCATTTCCTGCTGGTATATCTCCTCTGGTATTTCTTTTGATGTATATCGGGTTATGGCTTTTTGCCTTCTATTCTCGATGTATTTATAATCTATCTCGTCACCGGTTATTTGTTCAGCCAGGTATTTCGATTTATAATTTACTACCACCAAATAAGGGTAAGTGCTCAGGTTAAGTATTTTTTCAAGTGTTTGCCTGTTTAAATTCTCTGCGGTAAGGGTATCCAGCGCATTTAATAATTTAGAATTGTCGTTGGAGCCCGATTCCAAGCTTGAAGGTACAAACTGAAACACATTAATAGAATGCAGTTTTCGGTTGAAAGGAGTTTCATCGTACAAGCGAATTGTATTTGAGTACACAAATTGCTTTTGATTAAGTGTACTTTCGATGAAATTGCCCAATTCGGCCACCATGCTGAGTACTGCAGCGGGCGGATTATTGAGTTTCTCAGCATTTTTGAGTAAGTCCGAAACTTGTTTCAGCATTTTGTCTTCATCTTCCTTACCAAAAATCTCAGCTTTTATTTCTGCCGAAAGTTCATCGGTGCTTTGTTGCAAAGGCAGGTCTTTGATAATGCGCACCACTTCGTAACCGCCGCTTATTTGGGAGCTGGCTTTGTCTTTTTCGTTTTTTATAAGAAAACTGTATATCGGGTAAATCATATCGCGTCCCAGCAATGCCTTCATGTTTATGCTTATCACTAGGTTTTCAATGTCTACATCCTTTCCCTTTTTGCGTTTCTTTTTGTCTTGCTTTTCTTGTTCGCTACGTAATTGGTTAATCAGAAAATCAAACTTATTGGTATTGTAGAGGTACAAGTCGGTAGAAAGGTATAACCAATCAGCAGTAAACTGATTGTTGGCACGATGACGCACCAACGGTACTGTAGATATGGTTACCTGTGCCCATAATTGCTGTATAGTACTTATAACTAAAAGTAAATAAATAATTAAGCGGGCGAACATTTTGGCAACAGTATTCATAATTTATATTTGGGTTTATATTTTTTCATATATACATAAAAAGCAAAGTAAAGACCCAAATAATAATGCTTACTAAGGCACCTGCTACCACCGACTCATGTTCTTTGGGCCAAAGTAAACCTGCCAGCGATGCTATGAGCATACCAAAAGGGAAGAAAAAATACTCTTTGTATATACTGTAATAAGGCATTAGGGTATATTTCTTTTTGGGTGAATGGGCATAAAAAACAAGATTTTGTCGAAAAATTGGTGTACGTAATATTTCATATTGTTCGCATTGTTCAAACATATGTGGACTGGTTTCATAGGATATAGGAAATTCACAATCATCAACTATCAAAATAAATGTTCCCCTACCATTCAACACCATCAATTGGTCGTCGGTATATCGTAATTCGGGCAGAAAATAATCTAAAAAAAGTATACACACAAAAGCAAGGCTTGCTATTGAAGCAATCTTAGAACGATATAAACTCTGTGGTTTGTATGTATGTGGATGATATTGCCTTCCCCGTTTGTACCATTTGCCCTGCCTCTGTGGTGAACCTGTCCGGGCAGGAGTATATACCTGATCTGTGTACTTATATACCTGCTGGCGTATGCGTGGATGTGTATACTCATACCAAGCAGCATCATACGCTACGCGCAGTTCGTAATTGCTGAGTATATTGTATGCCTGGTTTATTTCTATAAACTGCTCATTGGCATTGGGGTGCTCATTGTGATCCGGATGGTACTTCAACGCCAATTTTCGAAACGCAGTGCGTATTTCGTCAGCATCTGCATCCCTGTTCAATTCTAATATCTTGTAATAATCTTTCAATTTCAAGAATAGGTATTAGATTGCTTGGGCTAAAATCTGGTAAGCGGCATGGTACTTTTGTAGCCTTGCCCAGTCCTTGTTTTTTAGTTGGCTCATCCGCATGAGGTTCATATTGTCTGTCAAATCGAGCATTTTCACTTCTTTAGCCAAAGGGTGCACCTGAATACGCCTGATATAATCCATGTAATCTTCCTCAGCATCGGTGTGAGTGAGCAGCAGCACAGCATCAGCCATTTCTATGTCAATACCGGCTTCCAGCAGGTCGTTGTAAGTTACACCCGTATCTTCTACTACATCATGCAATACTGCCACTATTTTTACCTGCATGCTTGTGGCGTTCATCATAAGCCTGAGCGGATGCGTGATATAAGGTTGTCCGGCTTTATCACGCTGCCCAAAATGCGCATTCACGGCTATCTGAATAGCCGTTTCGAGTTGTTGGTCAATACTTTTTGTCATAGCATAAAGGTATTTAATCAGGCCCTTATTTCATCTTCCTAAAGTAAAAGTAAGTAGCTATGATTTCAAATTTTTATGCCTGAAAATTTCTGTTTGCTTTTTTATAAATAAAAGCCAAACTGCATGAAAATACAGAAAGTTTGAAAAATCTAGATTTTTAGAATGAAGTAAACTGAAAGTTAAGCTCCGGTAACCAAGTGATTGTTGTTGTGCTTGTAAACAGGTATGGGCTCTATGTCCATTTCCAGCAATAACTTACTTGCCACTTCCCAGTTGCGGGTAAATCCTAAAATGAATCCACCGCCACCTGAGCCGCAAAGCTTGAGCACAAAGTTGTCAGTATCTAATCCCAATTGCCAAGTTGGTTTTACTGAGGCTGGTATCATAGGCGACAGCAATTCGAGTTGCAACATCGAGAGTTTACGAACTTCGGCAAAAAAATCGGTTTCCTGATCGCTAATAAGTGCTTCTATACACTTATTGTTGAGAGGTATATATTCGTTTTGGAATAGCTGCGCATATTCGGGCTCGTTATATTTTTGCAAGAACTGTTTTACCAACGGGCCTGTTTTTCCTTGTTTTCCACTATTAATCAAAAATATTGCTTCATCGTTCCGGAATCTGTTGCGTGGTATTTCTACAGTTTCTATCTCTTCGACTGATTTTATGAGCAAAGGTTGTTTCAGGTAGCAATTGAGAGGATCTAGTCCCGAACTGGTGCCATGAAAATAACTTTCTAACTGTGAAAAATGTTTTTTTACCATAGCTATGGCCTCAGGTTTATACTTACCTTCTATGTTGCTATTGACAGCATATTTATGATAAAGGGCCGCTACAAGTGCTCCTGAACTACCAATGCCGTACCCTTGCGGAATGGTACTTTCAAAGTACATTCCATTGGCAATATCTGCCTTCAGTGCTGTAATATCAAACGGGAAACCGATGTTGTTTTCCTGAATTTGCTGGTCTATGTACTCCGCGTAGTTCTTAAGGTGCTCGTTGGAAAGGGCAGCAAAATTGAGATCTGTATATTTTGAATGGTTCATAAAACTAAGTTCCCCATTGAAATGTGTGTATGGGATTGTAAGTGCCTTGGACCCTCTGATGACACTATACTCACCAAATAATAAGATTTTTGCGTAATAGATTTCGTCTGATATTTTATTCATAGTTTCTTTAAAGTATAACTTTAGACGGACCAGTACCTGTTTTATCGTCAATCCAATATTGCTGGTCGCAAAATTCAATTAATTCGTTTTGTATAAAACTTAAAACCTCTTCGCGTGCCTTTTCCGGGTACAACACATGTATATTTGGGCCTGCATCTATTGTAAAACAAACAGGAACACCAGTTCTTTTTCTATAATTGCGAATGCGGTGAATGATTTCCAGGCTATTTGGTTGCAACAATATGAAAGACTGTACAGAACTCATCATAAGAGAGTGCAAAGTAAGTGCTTCGTTTTCTACAATTTCTGCAAAACCTTCAAAATCGCCATTCTGAATAAAATTCAGGAGATTTTCCATGTTTTGCTGTGCTTGCAAGTATCGTTGGCTTGCAAAAGGATGGCTGTTCATGAGTGAATGCCCTGCCCTGCTTGATACTGATTTTTCTGAACGGCTTACTATCATGATGGCATCATGCATACTTGCAAAATCGGGATGTATATATTTACTTACCGACAATGCGTAAAGGTCTGAAGAACCCGCAATGGCATCATGCTTCCCCCATACAGTATATCCGCCATATACACTGCGGCATGCACTTCCGGAACCCAAGCGCGCCAAATACGAAGCTCTGCGGTAAAAATCTTCTGTTTTATCCCATTTGCCATACACTTTATATTCGATATCGGTAAGGCAAAGCGCAAGAGCACTCATGCCTGATGCCGACGATGCTATGCCCGAAGAATGTGGAAATGTATTGGAGGTTTTTATCTCCCATTCAAATTGAGATAAATAGGGCGCGTCGGTAATGAGTTGCTTAAACCAAGTGACTATTTTATCCTCAAATTTGGGATTGCGTACCTCGTCCAGATATAATTTAAGTGCAATGAGGTCACCCCCTTTTTCTGTTTTTGGGCGAACGCTTACTTGGGTATCTGTAAATGAAGTATTCAATGAAAAACTAAGCGAAGAATTCTGCGGTATCTGATGATCACGCTTGCCCCAATATTTCACCAAAGCTATGTTCGACGGACTTTTCCAGCGCGTTATCATGGGCACAGGTGCTTTTTTGGAATAAGGCAAACTTGTAATATTAACGTTCATTTCTGATTTAAATATTTTTGGGAATAAATTTTCAGGTAAGTATCAATTCATTAAATTTGAACACTTCAGTAATTCCGTATGAGCTGGCAACTTTCTGCAAATCTGTTTTATTGCCCTCAAATGCCGCAAGACAAAAGTCGCCTCCCCAGGCTCCAAGTGATTTCAGGGTTGCCGGAAAACCTTTCAGACGTCCGCTGGATATGGGCTCCTGTTCGAGTACTGAACTTATAATGCTCTCATGCTCCTGAACCAGTTTTATAAATTCGCTTAGGTCTTTGGTCTTCTGCACTTTTTTGGTGATGGCACTTATTCTTTCAATATGAGCTTCCTGCGTATTTTTTTCGTTCAGATAGTTTGAAACCTCTTTGGCAGAGTCTTGCTTATTGCCCAAATGCATAAAAAACAAATTACTTGCAAAAGGCGGATTAAACTCTACGTTCCGGCTTTGGCCTATACCGTTTTCGATACTATAAAATATGGGACCTTTTGCCCTGGCCGTAGCCACATCATAACCTGAACCCTTGGATATTTTACTGTTGAGAAACAATGGGTCGAGCTTAAAAATATAACCGATATTTGAAATAAGGCTAGAACTGCTGCCTATTCCCCAATTGATATTGTAATTGGTGGTACTCAGGAAATGCAATTTACTTCTTTTAAAATGTGGATGCGGATTCAGGTTGTTTGCAACTTTGAGTATTTGTAACAGCCGTTCAGCTATTTTGGTATTGTTGGTTTCAAGTATCTCAAAATCCGATGTAAAGGCGCATTCAAACCACTTTCGCCCAAGTACAAGGCTCTCCCAGTAATGGTGAGGCTTATCAGTTGGTACCAGACTTATTTCCTGACCGAAAATAGTAGGACAGCTAAGCGATAATGCACCATTGAGTACCAGGTATTCACCGGTAATCATAAGTTTTCCTCTTGAGAAATATTGTACAGATTGAAATTCTTCAGACATGGCTATTCGCTGTTTCAAATGGTGTTAGGGACTTCTTTTTCACGTATACATATAAGAAAATCTTCAACACCCGAGAATGAAACTTTGTGGGTTTTGAAATGTTCTACTGCAGCTTCTTTTTCGGCAAGTGTAGCACCAAAATGATTGAGAATATTGAGCAAATGCATTTTCATATGTCCTAGCTGAATCCCTTTTGTTATCAGAGATTTTACTGCACTAAAATTGTTGGCCATACCCATAGTAGCCAGTATCATCATTAGTTGTTCTGCATTCGGATTGTCGAGCAATTGGAGGGAACGCTTTGCCAATGGGTGCAAAGCTGTAAGCCCGCCAATGGTGCCCACAGCCAAAGCAACAGTAAGTGTATATTTAAAAACTCCGTTCTCAATAGATACATCAGTAAGGCTGGAATATCTGCCATTTCGCGAGGCAAATGTATGACCGCATGCTTCTATGGCCCTGAAATCTTGTCCGGTAGCCAAAGCAACTGCATCTATGCCATTGAATATGCCTTTGTTGTGCGTAGTAGCACGGTGAATATCAATTTGCGCAATACGTACAGCTTTTTCAAATTTCTGAGCAAACTCAAGCGGGGTAAGTGTATCATCTACTCCTGCTAAATCGTCTATTGGGCATTCTACCAAGCATTCTACTACACACTCAGGGGTAAAGTTTGAAAGTATAGACATGATGATTTGTACATCACGTTCATGGTCGGTAAAATGCTTACATTCTAGGAAAAACATTCGAAGTTCAGCTGCAAATTCTTCGAGGCATGTATTTATAAAATTGGCCCCCATAGAGTCACGGGTATCGAAGGTGGCTTTCAACTGGTAGTAATTGTCGAGTTGAGCAGTCATATCTACCAATTCTATATCAAGTATTCCACCGCCACGTGCACGCATATTGGAAGTAATGAGGGCAGTACGTTTTATAAGCCTCTCTTTAATATCAGGCATCAGGTAGTGCAACTTGGCGCCATCGCCTTCCCATACAAAGTGTACCTGACCAATTTTGTGCATCGATTTTACTGAAGCTTTGAAACCGCCTCGGGTAGACCAGAATTTGGCACTATTGGAAGCAGCAGCCACTACCGAACTTTCTTCTATAACCATAGGCACATGATACAACTTGCCATTGATGAGCACATTGGGCGAAATTCCATATGGCATAAAGAAATTGGTGATTGTGTTTTCACTGAACTCATCAAACAACTTCTGTACCTGTGGGTTTGTATGCCTGTAACTTTCTAGTTCTGCCTTTATATTTTGCTCTTCTTGTATATGGTGTAATACTTTATCTATTTTCTGTAATCTGTCTAATTTCGAAAAGCCAGCTATCAATTCTCTTTTTCTCATGTGCATTTTTCTTATAGTTACACTTCCGTTTTCGGTATCAATACACCGTTGTAGATTATTCTTTTATTTGCAAATAGTTATAAGCAATTTTCAGTCCTTCAATCTGAAGTTGAACAAATTCCTGTAGTTGCTCGTAGTTAGCCTGTGCATGTTTCAAAAATGCTGAAGCCTGTCCATAAACCGCCGGAACTTTTGATTTCATTATCAAATAATACCCATCAAGGAAGTTTCCGATACCACCTGAAATGATGATACTTTGGGTTCTTATATTTTCGAGGGGTATACGGTTTAACATTTCAGTCATATCAGTGGCATTATGCCCCACTTTTGACAAGGGTTCGAGCAATTCGGCCCTCAATCCTTTGGCTCTGAGTAGTTCTACTTTAGCAAAATTGGTACCTCCAAAAGCTGCAAACTCAACTGCTGCCAAAGGCAAAGCCAACAGACTTTTCATACTCTCAAAACCAAAACCTTGCCCTACTTCTTTCACTATCACAGGGTAATGTGTTAGTTGCAGAAGCTGCTCAATACATGCCAGAGGCGATTTGTGTATCTTGTCGCCTTCAGGCTGAAACCATTCTTGTAAAGGATTTACATGGATTATGATACCATCTGCCTGTAGACGTTCAGTCAGCTTGTTTATTTTATATATTTCATTCCGTTGAAGCATGAGTTCGAGCTGGCTTATACCAAAATTGGTAAAAAGCGGAACTTTATTGCCTAAAATATGGCGTACATCAAAATCAGAGAAATATGTATCATCATCGAGCAGAATGCGACAAGAGCCAAGCCCCATACCCATACCAAATTCATGGCAAGCCCGGGCCAGATTTTTGTTTATGATACCAGCCATCTGGGTACCACCAGTCATACTCGATATCCAAATAGGGACATCCATTTGTTTTCCTGCAAGAGTAAATGTAGGAATCTGCCGGGTTTGGTGGCCTGTGAGCATGGGTTCATACATGAATCTGGTATCCTGTTCGTTTGTTGTTGTTTGAGACTGGAACGCCAGATTTATATGATCTTTCTTTCTACTTTCCATTAGGCCAATATTTCGCGTTTATCTTTGGTGGTATTCATACTAAATCGTGACTTGCAAAATTAATTTATTAATGCCACATTATTCAGTAAGTTCATCACTTTGGTTCAATAAATAGTGTTAAAGATTTATCAATCCTAATGACGTTACAAACCTAATTGTTAAAAATATTGATTCAAAATTTTCAATCCGCTTTGTTTATATTTTTAAGGTATTTTATTAAACAATATTTTAATTCATATCATAGTTTTCCGCATTACACATTGCATTACATTATCCGGAAGCAAATGCGGATGAAATGGTGCATTAACATTTTTTAATTGTACTCCAGTCGCAGCATATATACATTTGAACTTCATACGACTTTCAAAAAAAAAGTATTAACTTTACGTACAATAAAAACTAATCAATTATGAACAACTCAGGAGTTAAAATATTGGCGGCTTTTTTGGCCGGCGCAGCTATTGGAGCAGGTCTGGGAATGCTTTTTGCTCCGGACAAAGGCGAGAATACACGTAAGAAAATAATAGACAATCTGGATGAAATTCAGAAAAGAGGCGAAGAAAAAGTGAATGAGTTTAAAGACAAGATACATCAGGCTACAGAAAAAACAAGCGAAACGGTAAACCCGAAGGTTTGATAATATTTTTAGTAAACATATTGTTCTATTCATTCAATTAAAAAACATCCGCTGTGTCCGATTTAAAAAAAGAATTTTCAGAGTTTTCAATGGAAATGCGAAAATATCTGGAAGAGAGAGCCGAAATAATAAAACTTGATATTATTGAGCGTTTTCTCGTGATATTTAGTGGGCTACTTACTATATTCATCGCCATATTGTTGTTTTTCGGTTTATTTCTTTACCTATCTATGTCAGCAGGCTTTTACATAGGCGAGATTACGGGCAAAACTTCAATCGGGTTCTTAATAGTCGCCACTGTTTATGTAGCTATTACCGTTCTCATACTCATTTTCAGAAAAGCCATCATTGTTAGGCCGTTCATGAAATTTGTTCTCGGTACTATGTTTAACAATATAAATACTGACCCTGATGAAGATGAAGGTTTATAAGACTATTACTTCGCTCGAAGATTTGCGTTATCACAAAGAGTTTTTGAAAAAAAGAAACAAAAAACGTGAAGACAAACTGCAAAGCAGGCTGAACGAACTCAATGAAGGCATGAGCATGGAAACTGTTGTAAGCGGCATCGGGTCTACCATATCTTCATCCTTGGTTCATTTCTTGCCCAACATACTTAGTAGTTTTATGCAAGATGGCCAATGGGGTGCCAATACCATGCGCTTTCTGGGAAATAAAAAAAGATGGCTTTGGGTAGCCATAGGTGTAGCTACTGTAAGCATTGCAACATACTATGCTGTAAAACGTGCACGTACGCATGCCGACGAACCTAAAGGATAAGTACTTGGGAAGAGAATGAAGGCCCATATTTCAGAAAAAAAATGAATTTTGTTTTATTAATTTACATTAAACTGATTTTTAATAATTTAACACATTGATATAAGTACTGGGTTTGATTATTGAATAATTTTGCAGGTAAAATAACCCAATTAAGAAATGAACTTCCGCAAAATAATATTCGGCATTATTTCCATCTTTATAATTTCACTTCAGGTAGCTGCCCAATCGGGTGTTAAGTCAAATTCCAAACCCACATCTGATAGTCTGAAATGTATCAGACAAATTTCTGTATATAAAGAGTTTATGCAATTGGAGTCTTACGCTGATGCTATGGGTGCATATCAATATGTTTTGGACAATTGTCCTGCTTTCGCAAAATACATATACCTCGATGGAGAAAAACTCATAAAGTACCGTATTGAAGTTGAAAAAGATGCACAAAAGAAAGACAGGCTCGTAGATACGCTTCTTCGCTTGTACGATCTGCGCATAGTCCATTTCGGGCAAGAGGGTTTCGTATTGGGAAAGAAAGGGATAGAAATGTATACTTACCGTAGAAAAAGTGCAAAAAATCTGCAACTGGCTTATGATTGGATATATAAATCGCTGCAATTAGATAGCACTCAAAGTCAATTATCTACTGTCAATCATTTTATGTTGGTTTCGGCAGCGCTTACACAAGCCAAAATAAGGAGTATGGGGCAATTTATTTCTGATTTTGTATATATAAGTGCACTTACTGAGCGCATGCGGCAAGAGAAAGTTGACAAAATAGAGTTGGCAATTAGCAACAACGAGAAGATTTTTAAATCAGTAACCAACTGTGAACAGATAATGGCATATGTGGCCGACTGTTTTAAAAACCCAAATACAATGCAAGAAGATAAAATAGCACTGATTTACCTCGCTGAAAAAATGCAATGCCAAAACGATACTGGCTTCTTAAGTCTTGCTGAAAACTTATTCTCAACTAGCCCTACGTCGTCTATGGCGTACCAGCTCTACAAGGGATATTCAAAAATAAACCGAAAAACTGATGCTTATAAATATTTGAACAAAGCCATTGAACTCAAATCTATTGCTTTGATCCTAAGTACCGACAGTACCGAAATTGCAAAATACTATGCAGAACTGAGCAATATGGAATTGGAAGATAAAAAATGGCAAGAATCTCGCACCCATGCACAAAAAGCTTTAAGTTACAATCCGCATTGGGGTGCGCCATATATCATCATAGCCAATGCATATGCAGCTTCTTCGCAAAGTTGCGGAGCCGATGAATTTACCCGAAGGGCTGTATACTGGGCTGCGGTGGATAAACTTCTGAAAGCAAAGACTATTGATCCAACTTTAGCATCGGTTATAGATGCCAGCATACAATCGTATTCCGCTCAATTTCCTAAAAAAGCAGATGCCTTCTTTTACAATGTAACCGAAGGCACCACTTATAAAATAGAATGTTGGATTCAAGAAAGCACAATTGCCAGATTCTGAAACACTAATAATATTATTCCCAGGTAGATGCCTTGAGCACTAGCATATTCATCTGCTCTAGTTGCGAGGCTTTTATGGCATCGGTCCAACCAAGCTTTTGAGCCATGAAGTTGGCTACCCATGGAAGCTCCTGATGTATATTTTTTATAAAAAAATGAATTTTACCAGTGCGCCTTATAAAAACATCTGACAGGGTGCAAGCCATTTCATGGGTGAGCAGATACTCAGTTTCTGCGAGCAGCCAACTTAGCTTGTAATCTTTGGTTTGGTTGTAGTGGTCGTAAGCATATTCGGTCACTACTCGTGTGTTTACTCCATACCTGTGAAATAAAATCCTGAAATCTTCAAAATCAATACCCGTTTGGCGTGCTTCATCAAATAGCATTTCGCAGTATTCGTTGAGCTTTAGGCTGTCTGCCTGAAACTCAAACTCAGCCCCTGCAAGCCGTATTTGCTTGGTAGCACATTTGGGCAATTCCCGATTCTCGTTTTTCTGGATTTTTTTTGCAACCAAGTCAACTACCTTCTTGGCCATAAGCCTGTACCCGGTGAGTTTGCCACCAGCAATTGACAGCAGCCCTGATGCGGATTCAAAAATTTCATCTTTGCGCGATAATTCTGATGGCGATTTGCCCTCCTGATGAATAAGCGGACGAAGACCAGCCCAAGCTGACTCCACATCGTCGAGGGTAAGGCTGGTGGTAGGAGAAATGCGTTGAATGGCTTTTATGAGATATTCTACATCGCTTTTTTCGATTGTAGGCTCGTCTAGGTTACCTGTGTAAGTGGTATCGGTAGTGCCTATATACACTATATTGAAGCGCGGAATGGCAAAAACCATGCGACTATCTCCCACGTCGAAGTATATGGCATGCGACAGATTAAACTTCTGGCGCGAAACTACTATATGTATTCCCTTGGTAAGGTGCAATTTCTTACCTTTCAGGGAGTTGTCCTTTTTACGAAGCAAATCGACCCACGCACCGGTGGCATTCACCACATACTTGCCTTTTATTTCAAAAGTGCCGCCCGAAAGATTGTCCTCTACCAGCACTCCGCAGACTTTGCCTTCGTCAAGCACAAAAGAGGAGACCTCGGCATAATTAATTACCATGGCGCCCTTTTCCACAGCCTTTTTCATTACTTCTATAGTCAGACGCGAATCGTCGGTTTTGTATTCATAATACAAAGCGCCAGCCTCCAGCATATCACTTTCGAGTAGAGGTTCGCGCTCAAGCACTTCTTGGTGAGTGAGCATTTCGCGCATTTCCGATTTTTTTACTCCCGCCAAAAAATCGTAGAGCATAAGTCCCATAGAAGTGGTAAAATTGCCAAGCGATCCGCCCTTGATTATAGGCAGCAGCATTTTTTCGGGAATCACTATATGGGGAGCGTTCTTATATACAACCTCGCGCTCGCGGCCCACCTCGGCTACCAAAGCCAACTCAAGCTGTTCCAGATACCGAAGCCCGCCATGCACCAATTTTGTACTGCGGCTTGACGTGCCCGATGCAAAATCGTTCTTTTCAACCAAAGCAACCTTCAATCCACGCGTAGTAGCATCCAAGGCTATGCCCGCGCCGGTAATACCTCCGCCTATAATTATGATATCGAAGCTATTGACGGCCATTTCTTCCTTTATGGTATTTCGGTGCAAGGCATTCATTACCATTTTTCCTGAGGGGGAGCTTTGCTCATTAATATTCATTTTAGTTGGTTTATTTTGTTATTTTTGGCACATGGTTACAATCAGATTTATTAAACCTTTTCGTTGTATATAATTATTCATAAAAAGGTAAACTTACTTTCAAAATTATGCAGAAATTATCAGTAATTGTCATCAACATTGTATTCTTTTCAACACTTTTTTTCTCTTGTGCCCAAACCGGAAATATTTCGGGAGGTGATAAAGATACAGTAGCGCCTGTAGCTCTGAGGATCAATCCATTAAATCAATCTACACAATTTGCAAACGATGAAATAGAGATTGTATTCGATGAATTTTTTGAACTGAAAGATATGGATAAAAAGTTTCTTACATCGCCTCCAATGAAACATAAACCCAAAATAACCATTGCGGGCAAAAAACTCAAAATACAAATTTTAGATACGCTCACAGAAAACACAACATACAATCTCGATTTCAAAAACGCAATAGTTGATTTCAATGAGGCCAATCCTATTCCTGCTTTTAGTTATGTATTTTCTACCGGAGATGTAATAGACACACTAAAAGTGGGCGGTACCATTGTAGATGCATGGACTTATAAGCCAATTGAAAATATGAGTATTTTGCTCTATGCCAAGAATTTCGATTCTATCCCATACAAAGAGATACCTTCTTTCCTTACCAGATCAGATGCAAAGGGAAATTTTTCGGTTACCAACATAAGACCCGGAAAATATAAAATATTTGCACTATTGGACGGCAACGAAAACCTGAAATACGATCAACCTACTGAAACCATCGCATTTCTGACAGATTTGATGGTGCCCAAAGCCGAACGAATGACTAGAACCGACACCTTGAAGGTAAAAAAATTGAAGTACAACTCGCAAACTGCTCGATTTGATACCGTGATGGTAGATTCTATCGCTATCAAACGTTTCACCTATTTCTGGCCGGACAGCATAAAAATGAAATCGTTTAAAGAAAATAATTCGAACCAATATATAGTAAAAAGTTCGCGCCCGGACCGAGGTAGAATAAGTATCATCATGAACCAGCCGATAGACAAAAAGTTCAGAATCGATTTGATTTCCCCTTCGCAGGCTAGTAAAAAATGGTTTACAAGTGAGATAAACCCCATTGCCGATACACTCACTTATTGGATTTCGGACACAACCATCAGCACACTCGATACCCTTTTGGCAGCAATAACTTATCCTCACCGCGACAGCATGGGCATTATAAAATATTATGCTGATACACTTGAATTTACTTATATTGTACCCATAGGTATTGATAAAAATAAGATCCCAAACAAAATTTCGCTTCTGAAAACCAACCTACGCAGCAATGCCATAGACCGGAATACACCACTTAGGTTGACCTTCAAAACCCCCATAATAGAGAAAAACCTATCGAAAATAGTTTTATACGAAATGGACGATTCTATCTATTCCAAAGTACTGACGTATAAACTTGCACCACATTGCTTTATAAACAGAACCACAGACGGATTGCGCGAAGCATACAGAACAAACGCCAAAACAATGTTATTCATATTTGGCAAGCCTTTGTCGGAAATTCCTACTATTAGTTATGCAAAGAATCCTTCGCCATGGTACAATGCTACATTCAATGCCACACAAGATACCCTCACAGTTGATATTACCGACCCCGCCATGCACAAACTGGATACCATACCCCTCAAAGTGGGTTACACTACCAAAGGAGTATTGGGTATAGAAAATACCTTGCAGGATACTTTAAAGTTGGCAGTCAAAAAATCGTTGTATACGCTTTACGGAAAAAAAACTGAATTCACTTTCACACAAGATACCACTCAACTGCGTACTTGGAATGTTGCTTTTACAACTGACCCCGATGGCAAAAGTTTCAACCTGGAGGTAGCCCCAGATGCCCTGAAGGACCTTTTTGGGAATACGAATGATACCTTGGTTACCAGGTTTATAGTTTCGCCTCTGAATGCCTATGGCAGCATCATCGCTAATCTGAGTAATTTGCCCCAAAACTCAGTATTGGAAGTACTCGACGATAAAGCAAACCTGGTGCGCAGCATCGAACTAAAAAACAAAGTCGGAAATTTGAAATATACCATAGAATTGCTTAAGCCGGCAAACTACACGCTCAAAGTATGGGTTGATAAGAATGGTAATTCAAAATGGGATACAGGTAATTATCTGGATAAAAAGCAGCCGGAAGATGTTTATTTTCATAAAGAAAAGATAGTGGTAAAGTCTTCATGGGATACAATTACTGACTGGAATCTGATAAAATGAAAATAGAACTTTAAAATTAAATAAATACCGCCCTAAGAGCTATGAAAGTAGATGCATTAGCCGTAAATTTGATAAAGACAAATTAAGTAAACTTATAAGTATACTGAAAGGAAATATAAGCAAGCTTCTTAGAAAAAATTCATGATTCAATTGCAGCTAAAAAATATTGCTCGTTTACTTTTGTTCATTGCATTTCATTTTGCAGGGAATGCATTCTCACAACCACATCTTATATTCGATCACCTCACATCCAGCGATGGCTTATCGCAAAGTGTAGCAAAAGTAATCTTGAAAGACTCCTACGGCTATATGTGGTTTGGTACCTATCATGGACTCAATAGGTATGATGGGCAAGTGATAAACTCATTTGTGCACGAACTCAATACCCCAAACACATTTGGCCTCACCAGCATCAACTGCCTGCTTGAAGACAGGCATACCAATATCTGGATTGGCTCAGAAAACGGCCTTTCCAGATATCATTCTAAAACCGGAAAATTTAAATACTTTACCTCCCCACTGAAAGATCAGAAAGTAATTTCGCTATTCAAAGATTCTAATCACGAAATATGGGTAGTTACGCCAGACGGTTTGCACTCAGTAGACCCCGATACAGATTCTACTATTGCATACCCCCTAAACCGGATGAGTGAACCTAACCTGCCCCCCATACAAACTGCTGCTTTATTTGGTGCAGATACTTTATTGCTCACTGCAGGTAAGTACCTCATTATGTTTTATGCTAAGCAATTGCGTTTTGAATACATCAAACTAAACATTGCCGACGATATGATTATATCCACATCTATGGTGTTGCCTTCCAAAGAAATATGGCTTGGAACATACAGAGCGGGTATTCTTCGCATACGAGAAAACAAAGTAGTTGAGCAAATAACTGTTAAAACACCCGGGTACCTATTGCCTCACAATCAAATACGGACTTTTTATGTAGATCCCCTCAATCGGATTTGGGTGGGCACACAAGGTGGATTGTGTTTGTTTGATGAAAAAGGTAATAAATTTTTTACTTACATAAGTAGCAATCAGGATAAAAACACCCTACTAAGCTCCTATATCAGATCAGTGTATCTCGACAATTTGGGCAACCTTTGGGTTGGTACCGTAGGTGGTGTAAATAAGCATTCGCGCAATAAACAGTTTTTTAGGCACTACCAAACTTCCGGCAACTACGTTTTACCAAAAGACAGAAATGCTCAAAGTGCAAGTGACGTGATTTGGGACATAGAAATAGACTCAGATTCGATCATGTGGATTTCTACTATGAACAATGGAGTAAGGTATTTACCAAAAAATGAATTGGGTAAAAAAGATTTTTCAACCATTTATGCCCCACAACGCGGATTACTGGCCAATACTTGTAATCAGATTAATGAAATAAGTCCTGGCATTTTGTATTTTGCAACTGAGGCTGGTTTACAAAAATACACAAAGCGCACCAATACTTTTACCACCATTCCGCTTACATCTGACAAAAGAGAAATTGACTGCTATAGCCTTGTGCACGATAAAAAAAATAACCTGCTTTGGATAGCTACCAACAATGGCCTTTTCTACTACAACCTCATTTCGCAAACGGCCACGTATTGCTTCGATTCCAGATTCCCGGAAGAAAAAAAGGAACCAATACCCATAAGCATGGTTTATCTGGACAAAGACCGACTCCTATGGCTGGGTAAAGACAATGGAATTTCTGTATTGAATACCAACCTGGTAGACATCAAAAATACTTCCGAAAGCATTTCATACAATTCAGCAGTAAATATAAAAGAACTGAACAGCAATAGTATATACTCTGTTATTGAAGACAATTTTAAGAACTTATACATTGCCTCCAATTATGGACTGGGCATATATAGCAAAGATTCCGGTAAATTTCAGTTCATTGCTTTGCCAAAGGAATACCAAAAACTCATTCCATTCGAATTGGTAATTGATTCTAAAAACAATCTGTGGTGCGGCACCAATGTAGGTCTGCTGAAAATAAATACCCGCGACACTACTTACATCCTGTACGGGGCATCCGACGGGCTTTTTACCAACGAATTCAACCAACTTGCATCATTTGTAGATAACACAGGGGAAATATATATGGGTGGCATCAATGGATTCAATGTTTTTCATCCGGATTCTATCCCAAAATCACCGCTGGATATGAATATCTTGTTTAATGCTTTTTATTTGTTTGGAAAAGAAATAGAAATAGATACTTCCTACGATGGCAGAATATTGCTCGATACGCTCATCAACTTTAAATCTGAAATTGAGCTCGATCACTTTCAGAATTTTTTCGCAATCGCATTCAATACATTCAACTATAGCCACTCAGGCAAAATAACATATGCCTATAAACTTGAAAATTTTGATACCGATTGGAACTATACTTCCTCGCAACCATTGGCCAACTATACCAATGTAAGCCCTGGCACTTATATATTCAGAATAAAATCTACCAACTCCGAAAAAGTATGGCTCAACAATGAACGCCAAATTATAATACGGATATTGCCTCCTTTTTGGCAAGCTTGGCAATTCCAACTTGCTATCACTCTCATAATATTTACATTGGTTTTTCTGTATCTCAGACTTCGGTTCAGAAAGCTTCGATCTGAAAAACACGCTCTTGAATCTGAAATAAGGCGCAGAACCATCGATATTTTTAATGTAAAAAAAGAAATAGAGCAGTCGTCGGCATTCATATCTGCGGTGATTCAAAATGCAGGAATTGGCATGGCAGTAACCAGTGAAGAAGGTAATTTTGTAATAGTGAACGAGGCGTTGCAAAACATACTGGGTTATACGGAACTCGAATTGCTTCAGTTAGATATCGGGCAAATAACCCCTATTGAGTGGCATTCGCAAGACGATGAAATATACGCCATTGTGCGTGAAAGCCATTTTTCGGTACACGAAAAACAACTGATTAAAAAAAATGGTGACAAAATTTGGGTCAGCGTATCCGCTAGTCTGCTGAATTACGAAGGGAAAATATCCATTATATCTCAAATTTCGGACATTAGTGCTCAAAAAGCGAATGAAAAAGAGTTGAAAAAATATAGAGAACACCTCGAAGTTTTGGTAGAACAGCGCACACAAGCACTGCTCGAGGCCAAAGAAAAAGCAGAGAACGCCGATAGATTAAAATCTTCCTTCTTATCTAACCTTTCGCATGAACTGCGAACTCCTATGAACGCAATCAATGGATTTGTGCAACTTATCAAAGACAAAACTTGGTCGCAAGATGAACATGAAGATTTTTTGCAACACATTGTTGATAGTACTTTCAATTTGCTCAATCTGATTGAAGATATAGTATTACTTTCAAAGTTAGACAGCAACTCGGTGACAGTAAACACCAGTATTATAGAAGTAAATGATCTGTTGCATAACCTGCATCAAACATTAAAGTCGCGCGCCAACGGCCAAGTTCCTATTTCCCTCAATATTTCATCTGAAGTACAACGCCCTACCTTTATAGAATCTGATCAGAAAATGCTTTCAAAAATACTGACTGAACTGGCAGGCAATGCCATTAAATTCACACTTGAGGGCAATATTGTAATCGGATTGGAATTTGAGTACAATACCGACAACCTTATATTTTATGTTAAAGATACAGGTATTGGTATATCATCTGATCAACTAAAAGTACTGTTTTCAAGTTTCGGCAAATACAACTCAACCGACCAGCAGATATACCGTGGTATTGGCATAGGGCTGAACATTGTAAAACGCATTTCGGCATTGCTGAAAATTGATATAAAAGTAATTTCAGACCAAGGCGAAGGTACCAAATTCTGGTTTTCGATTCCCAAGTTTCAGGTCCCCATGCACACCATGCACGAACCTGAAATAATAGTCCTAGCTGCCAATACAGAAAATTCCCCACTGGTACTCATTGTAGAAGACGAAGAACTGAATTATATATTCTTGCGTGAGATACTATTGAAATTGCATTGCCGTATCTTGTGGGCCAAAGACGGACTAGAAGCCATAGAAGCAGTGCATGCCAACCCGAGCATAAACCTCATATTTATGGATATAAAATTGCCGGTAATGGACGGCATAGAAGCCACCATAGCTATAAAGCAGTTTAGCAAAATACCCATCATAGCGCAAACTGCCTATGCACTGGCCACCGAAAGAAACAAAATTATAGAAGCCGGCTGCGATGATTTTGTGACCAAACCCATACTCATGAATGAACTGCACACTGTACTCAAGAAATACAATATAGTGATATAAGCCCTATGGGTTGAAATCTGGAAACCAGCCGCTTGCCCACACTTTCGTATGCAATATCCCATTTTCCCATTTTTAGTTCATGGGTTCTTTTGCAATTATGAAACATAGTCATTCGCCCATCGCTATCGTATATACCTGTCCTATCAGGCAGTTCAGCAAACGAGTGTAATGAACTGAATGAACAAAAAAATGAACCGTTTATTTATTGTTTCTGAGGCACTTTAGGTTTATTTTTGTATTGTTGAAGTAGCCATTCACTTTGCTACCTAAACAAAATAAAACCACTATTTATCAAAACTAAATTACCTTGCCATGAAAACCAACACAAACCAACCCACCAAAGTCAACCAGAATCAAACTCCTCAAGTAAAAGAATACGACATGCTGTGGCAGAAAAGAAAAAAAGACAGCAAAAAAGAACTTGAGCGAAAAATTAAAGAAACCCAACATGTAAAGTTGGGAGCAAAAATCTCTGAACAATTTTTTGCCGATTGGCAAATAGACGTGAAATAAATTCTAATCCCGCCCGGGATGTTTATTAAATAATACATTCAACGGAATGTGTTAGGCTGATATAGAGAGCGCACCCCTCATTCAAAAACTTCATAGTTAACGTTAGCTTCTCTAAAATGTCTTTTGCAAATATGTCTGTGCTCCTTCGCGCTCTCATATCAGCTAAATAAATAATCAGGTTCTGATATACTTGAAATATGACGATGCTCTGATTTGTGCATAATACCTTATTACATATTTTGAATGGTCAATCCCCTTTGTAGGTTATTATTTTCAGTACCCACTATTCACCAACTTAAATGACCCCATACAGATGCCAAAATTCAAACTACTGGTTATTAACGAAAGCAATCAACAAAATCCGGAGTTACTTCAGACCTTGGATTTTCAACAGATGGAACACACTGAAATACTCGCATCATCAGACATTGAAAACTCCATTCTCGATATAAAACCTGATTTGATACTCTACGAATGTAAAAACCAACAACAGGCTGCCGAATACAATGACCTGCTCTTTAGCTTTGCACAGCATCCCGACATTCCTGTTATCATTATTGGAAATATACAAATGCTCGAAAATAATTTTGATAATCTGCTGAATCAGAATTATACTTTTATTCCAAAACCATATCATGCACTCGACCTCATTGGCAAAATACATTCGGCCATATACGTAAAACTGAGAAAAAGCCTGTTGCACGCAGCACGAAATTGATTCGCTCCCTTTTACCAACCAACCCTATAAACCAAACTACCATGAACCAAGCTATACTTATAAAAACCAAAATAGATCCCCAGTTACCGGGTAAGGTAGCACTCAGGAATAATGCCGATGCCATGGTGGATACCTATGCCAGCGGCATGATACGAAGCAAAAAACAAGGATTGCTGCTTTACCAAAGTAAATATGCTGAGCCTTCAAACCCTCATGTTATCATTTCGGCGCTCGACGAAACCATCAGATACGCACAATCTGAGTATCAACTCGCAAGCCATTCGTACAAAGATGGTATCTACCCCGATGGGGCCAGATATATAGCCCACGCAGAGAACTACCCATATCCGAAAGTATTGTATGCAATGGGTGCCATTGAATTCGAAAAAGAATTCTGGCTCGACAAGAATGAACCTACCCTGCACGTAAAATATACCCTGAAAGACAGCTACAGCGATATTGTACTTGAAATAAGGCCTCTTCTGGCTTTCCGCAAGGCGCTTGACCCGCTCCTGCGCCAGTTTCCTATAGCTCCTACAGTGTATAAAAATAAAAATACTGTTTTCTTCAAATCGGGCTTAAACCACCCATCGGTGCAGTTTACTGCCAATCAGAAATTTGATTATCATGTATCCGGCAACTGGTATCATCATTTCCTTTATCCGGAAGATGCAGACGGCAGCTACCTCACAGAAGACTTATATATGCCTCTGTGTATGCAAATTCCAATGCAAATAGGCCAGGAAATTATTTTCTCTGCGCGTATCAACTGAGTTTCATAAGCATATTTATATAATATACTTCCCGATGAATGCCTAATGCATTTTCGGGAAGTTTTTTTATGTATTTGCGAATACAACTCCCCTTACTTCCGGCATCCATCTGGCAGAGGAGAATTTAGCAGCCCACTGGCGCATATGCGACTCAATTCGCCACCTATGGAGGGGTGGCTGCAAGCCGGGGCGGTTTTCATGCTAATTCATTTTCCTGTAACTACCAGTTTATTTTAGGGTCTGCTGAATAATAAATATCTCACAGTAATGTAATTACTTAGATGGTTTGATTGCATCTAATAGTACAAACATTGAATACTAATT
>JFJP01037249.1_pt1 | contig 35098 bp, 28 predicted proteins | sample 431651 | NCBI WGS metagenome assembly JFJP01 (sample SAMN02602958, study PRJNA72255) | Microbial mat metagenome, whole genome shotgun sequencing project. | biome: fresh water; feature: sink hole; material: water; isolation source: purple microbial (photo- and chemosynthetic) mats found in... | reverse complement strand
GCGGCCAGCCCCCCAGTTCCGTGACACATCGGTATAGCCCCGAAAAATCCGGCTGGAAGGTTAACGACGCCCATTGAAAATGCGAAAAATCCGGCCTTGGTCTTTCTCAGATGCGGATTTTCGCGAAAGAGGTTTGTGCAGGTATCCGCCGTTCCCACGCAGGCGTTGCCGATGGTCAGGGGAAGCTGCGGCAGAATCAGCATGATAAAGGCAGTCCAGAAATCCCCGGCGGAAGGATGAATCAGATGAATTCCCGTTGGGCCAATGGCCAATGAGCGGTCGCCAAGACCGCCCAGGGCGAGACCGGCGCTTATGCCAACAGCCAGGGCAGCCAGTGCTGCCGGAAATCGTTTGTTATTGAGGAGCAGCAGGATAAGGACGAAAACGGCAATACCGAGGATGAGATTGACATGATATTCCGCAAACTTCCCCTGCCCACCGGTTATGAAGAGATCCTTGGAGACAATGAGTTCGATACCTTTCTTGAGGAAGATCAGGCCAAGAGTCAACTGGATGCCCCGGACCACGGCCTGGGAGAAAAGTTTGGCAATCTGGTCCACCATGCCGGTCAGCGACAGTACAAGCAGCAAGACTCCGAAAATAATGCCCGAAGCTCCGATTACTGATTCGGTGATGACTGCCGGGTACGCTATAGCGATGGCCCCGACCGCTTTGAGTGGTTGAACCGGCACTGGCAGACCATAATACAGGCCCGCCAGTATGTAAAATAGCCCGAAGGCGAGAAATACGGTGGAAGAACTCAGGTGGTTGATAAGAATCATGGCGATGACGATCGGCAGCAGAGTGCCTAGATCGCCGAAGGCACCAGCCAGCTCAACTCGGTCAAATCGCAACTTCTCGGTCACGGCAGAGACTCCAGAAATCTGCGATTGTGAAGGTGATGCCTCTCCACCAGGCGCTTGATGCCTGCCGTCCGTTTTTTGCTTCACCGCAGTCTCCTCGTGTGCTCTTGTCGTCTTTCTTCTTTTACCTTGTGAGTCATGGCACGATAACAGAAATTATCGTGCCATAAGTTACTTTAGCGCCTCGGTTTCAATTTTGTCAAGCATACTGCAGCGGCTTGCATGATTCCCAGGATATGGTACACATATTTCACTGTTTATTAACCTTCACCTCACCGTCAATGGCCTGCATATGCCTGATTCACAACCTGTATCGCCACCGCCTGAACATGGTCGGCTTCTCCCTAAGCCTGATTCCCAACGCTACTTAGATACGCAACAGCTGCAGAATCTCGAAGAAGCCTTCCGCCAATGGGCGCAATCCCCCGACCGACCGGACTTTATCCAATCACGAAGTCGCATACTGCTGATATTTCTACTCATAAGGTACACTGGCGGCCGCTTGAATGAAATCCTGAGCCTCGACCCTGTCAGGGATCTCGATCTTGGCAAAGCGCTCGTCCATTTCCATAAGAAGCGTGACGGTAAAGACATGATCAGCCGGGAAGTGCAGATTCCCGAGTCAATCGCTGCTGAAGTTCGGACTATACTCTCTGATACACTCACCGGACAGGCTGAAAACTCTCTTTTCCAAATAGACCCCGCTCACGTCAGAAGGAAATTCTACGAACGGGCCACCTCTATCGGGATTCCGCAGGGACTTGGCGCACCGGAGAGCATCAGGAAATCGAGAGCGGTGGAGCTCATGCGGAGCAATATGCCCTTGCCTGTCGTCCAGAAGATTCTCGGACACTCAACCCCGAATCTTGCAGCTTCCTATGTCGAATTCTCAGATACTGAAATACGTCAGGTCGCAAGATATTTCGCCGACCGGGAAAATCTTCGCAAAACTAGCGCTAGAAACTCATTTCTTGGTAAAATCACAGCGATCCGCAAGGGAGATATCCAAACAATCGTCGAGATTTCATCGCTCGGCGGAGCCACCATAACCGCCATTATCACCAGCGACAGCCTGACCCGGATCGGTCTCAAGCCAGGCATGCTCATAACCGCGGAAGTCAAAGCCCCATGGGTCCAGCTCTCCAGTGGAGAAACCGCCCCCAGCTGCTCGGCCGAAAACGTATTCCAGGGTACTGTCTACCGGATCACTCGAGGCCGAACCACAGCAGAGGTCATTGTCCAGCTCGTCGATGGAACAGAATTGTGCTCTATAATCACGGAAAAAAGCCTGCGTCGACTGGATATCCGGGAGCAATCGACCCTGTGGGCGTTTTTTGACGCCTTTGCCGTTATTCTCCATGTCGATTAAGTGTTACTGGAATACGGGGGAAATGAAACCTTGAAAGGGGTCGAATTCCTGAAATTCTGCCGCCTGCTGGAGACAGCGAGCCATCATGACAGGTGCAGACGGCGCCTGCACCTGTCATTTCCTACTGCTTATAAATATACGTGCCAACATGCTCACCGTTCAGGGCTCGTGTGATATTCCCATCGACCAACCCGTTGATAATCTGCACTTTTTCGATGACTTCACTGTTCTGAATAATCTCAAGACAGGGCCTTTCTATGACCAGATCGTCCTGTTCAAGATCGAGTAAATCCTGGGCGCCGATTTCCGGGATGAATTTTGCATCCGGATTTTTTTTCGGATCATCGGTATACAGGCCGTCTTCATCCTTGACGAAGAGAATCGTCCGCGAGCCGATCAGATCGGCGAGTATGACAAGACCGACATCGGTGCGATGTATCGGAATACGACCTACCTTGGGTTTGATCGCGAAATAGTCATACGGCGGCATGCCATGCATTACCGGTATGATATTTTCGGCAAAATATGTCGGAAGCTTGACAATATCCGAATGCGAGATCTTTATGCCTCCCCAGGGAGAAAGCAAAGTGGCAATCATCAAAGCGTTCTGCTCTGAAACCATGCTGCCGAATTTCGCGATCACTCCCGTCGGCATACCCATTTCCAGACCAATTGTGTAGATATGGCGACTTCGGGTACCTCCTCCTGTGGTAATCAGTAATTTATGATCCTGCCGATTCCTGACTATCTCCTTCAGAATAGGCGGCAACGCCTTGACTCCCCGATCGCATATTGACTGCCCGCCAATCTTCATTATGGCGATATCGGGGTAGAGCCTCTCCTGAGGAGCGATATCTAATTTTTCAATAAACTCCTTGCTCACAAGGCTCTCACCCATGAGAACACTTTTCACATGCAGTCTCTTGCCATCCTTTTCTCGCACCAGTGCCATAGTTCAGTTTCCTCTGAAGAGATAATATAGAAGTTGAAGGTTTGTTAGATGTGCTTCTCGCCGCGTTTTAGGGCGACAAGATCTGCGTTTACAGCCTTGGCAATCTGCTCGAGTTCAGTTTTGCGCAGATGCTGACCATACACCTTCAAGTCAACACCGCATACTGCGACGATCCTATATTGCGGCGTTTTTGCACCTTCTCTTGCTTTCTGTCGTGTTCTGTAAAAAATTTGTCCGTTCATTGCATGCCTCCTGATTGAAAGTAGTCTTACCTGCGGCCTTTCCTGCAGTATATGACCATATAAAAGAGATAGCAAGGTGCGCCTGGTTGTACGTTTTCGTCATATTTGGTTATTCTTGTGCATTTTTCCATTGTTTTTTGACAGTCCAGTCACGAATAAGTCTATTGTGGCGTTTATTGAACAATCTTAACAGACATTCACTCACTCTTTTTTTATAATATTCGTGCTTCCTGATGAAATTTTCTGTTTCTTTCCCCCTGACGAGGCACGCTGCCAGATGAAAAATTCTGTCATTGTTCATAAACCACACTCTTTATCAGCAAAGCCGGTTCAAAAGCTGGGGCCGGATGCCTTTATCTTTTCATTCATTGAGGCGCATTGAGCATGAAAATCCTTATAAGCATTGACGATACAGACAATCTCGACAGCCCGGGCTCCGGCCAGGCAGCGGAGAGACTCGCACATGAACTGCAGTCAAGGGGAATGGCACAATGTTCAAGCATTTCCCGCCATCAACTCTATGTCCATGAGGACATTCCCTATACTTCACACAACAGCGCCATGTGTTTTACCGCTGCCACTGAAGCGACTCAGGTTGATCCCATCATCCGCTTCAGCGAAAAATTCCTGCAGTGCGAATCGGCAGCCGGCTCTGACCCAGGGCTCTGTGTGGCTGTTGCCGACGCTCAGCTCAATACAGAGGCACTGACAGCCTTTGGCCTGACTGCAAAAAAGAGCATAGTGACAAAACAGGATGCCTATGATCTGGCCAGTCTGCTCGGAGTGCATCTCTCCGAACACGGCGGTACCGGCGGCGGCGTCATCGGTGCGCTGGCAGCTATCGGCTTGCGTCTCCAGGGCAATGACGGCAGATTCAGAGGCTGGTATCACCTCGGCAAGAGAGGAGAAACATCAACTGTAGCCGACATGTGTGCGCATGACTTTGTCGATGCGGTAGTCGATGAACACGGACAGACACTTGCAGAGGACAACCTCGTTGTCTTCGCCGAGGATACTGTCAAGACCGTGCTCCTTGGCGGCCTCCAGGTCGTGCCGGTTGCCAGGCTTAACGAGGATAAGAATAGCGTGAGGTGGTCGACACTCGCTAAAAAGCAGGTTAAGAGATTTTAAAAACTTTACTGCAGATTCTGTATTATTTTCCCCACCTCTGAATGCCAGTGAAAATTGCGCACTCAGTCCAAAGCCGCGGAAGAACAGCTCCGCCGCCAGCATACCCCCATCAACTGACCCGAAAAAGAAAACTGTAATTTTTGGTTAGTATGGGTCAGTTTGATTCATATTTCTTTCTGTTATTACAATTACTTTTGACATGTACCTGATGGCTAGATAAGCTTTTTGGGCAGACGGAGGAGAGTAGTTTCTTCCTGCTGATATCGATATCAACATGCAGCTGCTGTGAACCTGGTGTCTTTTCAGATCATTCCGACTGAAGATACATCTCTCTCGAAGCTGCGTGTTCAATTCCGGCCAATAATTCAAGGAGGTTGGGCATGATCAAAAAAGAAATTGTCGTGAACGGGGTTGTGAAACATCTGGTTGTCGATGCGGAAAGCTCGCTGGCCAGCGTCATCAGGAACAATCTGACCATGACCGGCACCAAGGTTGGTTGCAGCCAGGGCCAATGCGGGGCATGCAGTGTCATCATGGACGGCCAGGTCATCCGCTCCTGCGCCACAAAGATGAAACGGGTAACCGATGGAGCCCGGATCACCACTATCGAGGGTATCGGCACACCCGACTGCCTGCATCCGGTCCAGATGGCCTGGATTGCCCATGGCGGTGCCCAGTGCGGTTTCTGTTCGCCTGGATTTATCGTCTCAGCCAAGGGGCTGCTCGACACCAATCCAAACCCCAGCCGCGACGAGGTCCGTGAATGGTTTCACAAACATCGTAACGCCTGCCGCTGCACCGGCTACAAACAATTGGTTGATGCTGTCATGGACGCCGCAAGGGTCATGCGTGGCGAGATGACAATGGACGATCTGACCTTCAAGATCCCGGCAGACGGCCGCATCTGGGGCACCAGATATCCACGGCCATCGGCCATCGCTAAAGTCACCGGCACTTGTGATTTCGGTGCCGATCTGGGGCTGAAGATGCCGGAAGAAACTCTGCAACTCGCTCTTGTCCAGGCAAAAGTATCCCACGCCCGGATTCTCTCCATCGATACCAGCGAGGCAGAGAAGATGCCAGGCGTCTACAAGATCGTCACAGCCAAAGATATCAAGGGCAAAAATCGTATCACAGGCCTCATCACCTTCCCGACCAACAAAGGTGACGGCTGGGATCGGCCGATTCTCTGCGATGAGAAGGTCTTCCAGTTCGGTGATGCGATGGCCATCGTCTGCGCCGACACCATAAAAAATGCCAAAGCAGCGGCGGAAAAAGTACGCGTTCAGCTCGAAGAACTACCAAGTTATATGAGCGCACCGGCAGCTATGGCGGAAGACGCCATCGAGATCCATCCCGGTACCCCCAACATTTATTTCGAACAGCGCATCGTCAAGGGCGAAGAAACTGGACCGGTCTTTGACAAGGCTGCTGTTGTGGTCGAAGGCGATTATTATGTCGGTCGTCAGCCGCATATGCCGATCGAACCCGATGTCGGCTTCGCCTACATCAATGATGCCGGCAAGCTGGTCATCCATTCCAAATCGATCGGTCTGCATCTCCACCTTTATATGATCGCCCCGGGTCTCGGCGTCGAACCGGATAATTTGGTGATGGTGCAGAATCCCGCCGGCGGCACCTTCGGCTACAAGTTCAGCCCGACCATGGAGGCTCTCGTCGGTGCCGCGGCTCTGGCCACGAACCGCCCGGTATTCCTCGGTTATGATTATTTCCAGCAGCAGACCTATACCGGCAAACGTTCACCGTTCTTTATCAACCTGCGCATGGCTGCCGACAAGGACGGCAAACTGCTCGGTATGGAGTCCGATTGGTCAGTCGATCACGGCCCATATTCGGAATTCGGCGACCTGCTGACCCTGCGCGGCGCTCAGTTTATCGGTGCTGGTTATGATATCGCCAATATCAGGGGTATCGGCCGCACCGTTTGCACCAATCATGCCTGGGGCTCGGCCTTCCGAGCCTATGGATCACCGCAGTCGGAATTTGCTTCGGAAGTCCTGATGGATCAACTGGCGGAAAAACTTGGTATGGACCCCCTTGAATTGCGTTACAAGAACGTCTATCGCCAGGGCTCCACCACCCCCAGCGGGCAGGATCCCGAGGTCTACAGCCTGCCGGAACTCCTCGACATCTTGCGGCCAAAATATCAGGCAGCCCTTACCAAGGCCAAAGCAGCCTCGACGGACGCTGTCAAGCACGGGGTCGGCATCTCCCTTGGAGTTTACGGCAGCGGCCTGGATGGTCCGGACAGCGCTGAGGTGGATGCCCAGATCAACGCCGACGATACCGTGACTATCTACACAACCTGGCACGATCACGGCCAGGGCGCGGACATGGGTGCCCTGGCCACGGCCCAGGAGACTCTGTACAAGGTCGGTGTCGGCCCGGAACGGATCAAACTGGTTCTCAACGATACCAGTGTCTGCCCGAACGGCGGTCCAGCCGGCGGCAGCCGCTCCCAGGTGGTCATCGGTCGGGCAATTAAGGCTGCGTGCGAACTGCTGGCCGGCGGCATGCGTGACGGCAAGGGCGGGGTGCGCACCTATTCCCAGATGGTCTCCGAGAAAATCCCGACCAAGTACAACGGTAAATGGACCGCCCCGGCCGAGGCCTGCGATGAAAACGGCCAAGGCAAGCCCTTTGCCTGTTATATGTACGGTGTCTTTCTGGCCGAGGTCGCAGTTGACATCAAAACTGGCGTTACCACGGTAGGCAAGATGACTCTGGTGGCCGATATCGGCAAGATTGCCAATCGGCTGGTGGTCGATGGCCAGATGTACGGCGGCCTCGCCCAAGGCATTGGCCTTGCCCTGACCGAGGACTTTGAAGATATCCACAAACACTCGACCCTTGTTGGTGCAGGCTTCCCCTACATCAAACAGATCCCGGACGACATGGAACTGCTCTACGTCGAAACTGAGCGGCCGGAAGGACCTTTCGGAGCTTCAGGGGTCGGCGAACTGCCGCTGACCTGCCCGCACGCCGCGATCATTAATGCAATCTATAATGCCTGCGGAGTCCGTATCACCAGACTCCCCGCCCTGCCTGAAAAGGTTTTAGCCGGACTGAAGGGCTGATTCGGCACTTTTCACCTCTCCGTGCCTTTAGGGCCGGAGAGGTTTTTTATTTTTGGGAGATGTATGGACCAGAAAGAGTTACGGGAATGGGAATCCCGCTGCATCCAGGAAGAGCCGCCGGCATGTACCGCAGGGTGTCCGCTGGGTGTCGACGCCCGTGCCTTCGTGCAGGCGATGGTTCAGGGAGATATGCAGACCGCCCGCAGAATCCTCGAAAAAACCATGCCGCTGATCGGAATTACAGCAAGGATCTGCGAAGCCCCTTGTGAAAATTTCTGTCTGCGCAAAGACCTCGGCGGCTCCATTGCAGTCGGACTCCTGGAACGAAGCTGCATCTCCTCAGCGCCAAGACAGGGAAAAATCCTCTGTCTCCCCTCGCGGGGAAAGAAGACCGGGGTTCTGGGCGGCGGCCCCAGCTCTCTGGTCGCCGCCTTTGATCTTGCAAAAAAAGGATATGCCGTCACGCTCATTTCCTCGACGTCTCCCGGAGGCTGGCTCAGCGATATGCCATCGACTGTGATTCCGCCGGAGATTCTCGCCGAGGAGTTGGCAGTTCTTGAAAAAATGGGTGTGTGGTTTGAATCAGCAACTACACTTACACCCGATGTGCTGGCTGAGGTACGCACTCGTTGTCAGACGGTGTATATCGGTCATGATGGCGAACTTGATACCGAACTGTGCAATCTCCTAGCGAACGTCGCCCCTGAGACCATGGCCCTGCCGGAAGAAGGACTGTTCACCGGCGGCATTGCCGACGCAGAACATCTATGGCGCTACATTACCAGTGTTGCCCAGGGTCGTGCCGCGGCGCTCTCGATGGACAGGCACATGCAGGGCGTATCCCTTACCGCTGCCAGGCCCCGGCCCCGCCATGGCCATACCGACCTGTTCACCTCGTTAAAGGATGTGAATCCCAAGGCCAGGATCATCCCTTCAACGGAAAATGACAATTACTCTCCAGATGAGGCCAGACAGGAAGCTGAACGCTGCATCAACTGCCAGTGCCTGGAATGTGTGCGGCATTGTGTCTATCTGCAGGAATTCGGCAGTTATCCGAAGGTCTACAGCAGACGGGTTTACAACAACGAAGCCATTGTCAAGGGAACACACCAGACCAACACCTTCATAAATTCATGTTCACTTTGCGGCCAATGCGAGATTCTCTGTCCTCACGATTTTTCGATGGCTACCCTCTGCCTTGAGGCCAGACAACGAATGGTTGAGGAAAATCGCATGCCGCCCTCAGCCCATGCTTTTGCTCTCGACGAAATGCGCGCTGCCCTCAGCTCCCAATTCGAACTGGTCCGCATGGCCCCTGGTCATCAAAGCAGCAGTGCAATTTTTTTCCCTGGCTGCCAGTTGGCCGCTGTCAGACCTGATCAGACCATTGCCCTGTACCATCATCTGAGAGCACAGTGGCGCGATACCGGCATCTGGATCGGCTGCTGCGGTGCTCCGGCCCACTGGGCGGGCCGCAAGACCGAATTCCGGGAGATTGGTGAACAATTTCTGCAATCCTGGCGCAAACTGGGCAGCCCGCGAGTCCTGACCTGCTGCTCATCGTGTCTGCAGATGTTCAGGAAACAGCTGCCTGAGGTTGATGCCCAGTCTGTCTGGTCAATAACAGCCCCTCCCTTGAATGCCGCAGCCCCAGCAAAGCAGCTGCCTCTGGCCCTGACCGATCCCTGCACGGCAAGAAACGACAAGGCCACCCAGGCCGCCGTCCGAAGGTTGATAGCAGATCTGGGACAGGAACTGGCTGATCTGCCGCTATCCGGGGAGCTGACGGAGTGCTGCGGTTACGGCGGCCTTATGGACAACGCAAATCCCGAACTGACGCGCAAAGTGCTCGAAAACCGTGTCTCGCAGACCTCTGCTGATTTTCTCACCTATTGCATTATGTGCCGGGAGCAGCTTGCCCGTACTGGCCGACCTGTCCTTCATATACTCGACCTGCTTTTTCCGGAGACGGCCAGATCTGCCGAGGAGGCACCTCTTGGCATATCAACACGCCGCGCGAACCGGCGGGCATTGAAAATCAGGCTGCAGGAAGAATATTTCGGTGAGCGAATATCTCCGCCTGAGGAATGGCAAGGTATCAGCCTGAAAATTGCATCGGAACTTCTTCCGATACTTGAAAAACGGCGGATTCTGACAGACGATATCCGTCAGGTGCTCTGGTTGACGGAGCAGAGTGGGCGATATTTTGAACACCAATCACGAGGAATACGCCTGACCTCCGCCCGCTTGGGAGAAGTGTTTTTCTGGCTGGAATATGTACTAAACGGTAACGAATATCTGCTGCAGAAGGCCTGGAGTCACCGCATGGTTCCGGCAAAGGTGACGAAATGAGCATGAGTTTTCTCCCTGAAGACATGAATTGGATCTGCCGGCCCTGCGGTGTGAAACTTCAGCCTTCGACCGTCGAGCTCAGCTATCTGGGCAGTGTCTTCAGCGTCGAACTTCCGGCCTGTCCTCAATGCGGCGCCGTGCTGATCTCTGAAGAACTGGCAACCGGCCGAATGCTCCAGGTGGAACAATTGCTCGAGGACAAATGATGACCATGCCGCTCTACCAGGCAACTGCCGTACGACAGGGATTGGGCTGCTCACTTCGCCCGGGCGGAGATTACCTTACCCGGCGCATTCTTGAGCTTACCCGACCCGATGCGCATCAGACGGTGCTCGATGCCGGCTGCGGTCCGGGCGCCACCCTTGGCCTGCTGCGAGCCCGAGGCCTGTACAATTGCCTGGGTCTTGATCGCGACTGGCCATTTCTTTCAGAGGCTAAAAACGATACACTCACTGTCCTGCAGGCCGACCTTCCCCGGCTTCCACTAGCTGATCGGACAATTGACATGATCCTCTGTGAATGTGCCTGGAATCTCACACCTCAAAAAAATGTGCTGGCTGAATTTAGCCGGGTGCTCCGTCCACATGGCATTCTAGCCATAACAGACATATTTGCCAGAACCTTCGATGCAGTCGAAGGCGCCTGGCCAGTCCCCTGCTGTTTTGCCGGAGCCACCGATCTTGAGACGGTGCGATCGCTGGTTGTCGATGCTGGATTTACTGTCACTCTCCTTGAAGATCATTCCCGGCTCCTGCGGGAAACCGCCGCCCATTTTGTGTTTGCACACGGCTCATTGCATGGCTTCTGGCTGGCTGTTACAGGCAGTACCGAACTGGCGGATCAGGCCTGTAAAGCATCCCAAGTCACCAAGCCCGGTCTTTTTCTCCTTATTGCCAAACGGAACCCGTTATGAATGATACTGATATCAAAATCCTCAAACTGGCGGCCGAGGGCTTCTGTTGCGCCCAAATCATGCTGAAATTGGCCCTGGACACCCAGGCCTGTGAAAATCCCGGATTGATCAGGGCCATGTCTGGACTCTGCCACGGTTTGATCTCCCATCAGGGACCATGCGGGGTCGTGAGCGGCGGAGCCTGCCTCATTGCCTATTATGCCGGCAAAGGACGAGCGGAGGACGAGGCAAACGACCAACTCCCCCTCCTGCTGCACGAGTTTGAGGAGTGGTTCGGGAAGTTGGCCGAGGAGCGCTTCGGCGGCAGCCGCTGTGCAGACATCGTCGATGACGGCAGGCCCGATCCCCAGATATGCGGCGGACTCCTTTCTGAGGCATTCAATTACATTCTCGTCCTTCTCTCCGAAAACAACTTTGATCTGACGGTCGCGCCCGAACATGATTAAGCTGATCGACGTGGTCGAGAGCGTCTGCCCGGTCTGCCTGCGACGAGTCGCCGCCAACCTTATCGGTGAGGGCGAAACAGTCAGCATGGTAAAAGAATGCGAGGAGCATGGACCCTTTTCCACCGTGATCTGGCGAGGACCACCCGCGTTTGAAAGCTGGCTCAGACCGAAAATCGGCTACCAGGGCGGCAGACGCGACACATCTACCGATAAAGGATGTCCCTACGATTGTGGCCTCTGCCCAGAACATGCCCAACGCACCTGTACCGCTTTGGTTGAGGTCACAGGTCGCTGCAACCTGCAATGCCCGGTCTGCTTCGCTGGCAGCGGCAACACAGCGGGCAGCGATGAAGATATCGGCCAGATCTCCGACAGATTTGCAGCTATCTTCGCCAGCACCGGCGGTTGCAATCTCCAGATTTCCGGCGGAGAGCCGACCATGCGCGAGGATCTCCCGGACATTATCAACGCTGCCGGAAAAGCTGGGTTCACCTTTATCCAGCTCAACACCAACGGTCTGCGGCTGGCGGCAGACCTGAATCTTGCCGAAAAATATCGAGATGCAGGGCTATCCTCGGTTTTCCTGCAGTTTGACGGAATCAGTGATCAACCTTACAGGGTCCTCCGGGGTAGGCCACTGTGGTCAGAAAAACAACGGGCGCTGGAAAATCTGGCCCGAGTGGGTCTTGGTGTCGTTCTGGTAGCCACAGTGGCCCGCGACGTGAATGAAGATATGCTCTGGGATATTGTCCGCTTCGGCATTGAACAGCAGCCAACGGTCAGGGGGGTGCACTTTCAGCCGCTCAGTTTCTTCGGCCGATATCCCACAGGGTTTACGATAGATCATGTAACTTTGCCAGAGATCATGACCGACCTGCAAAAACAAAGTGCTGGTATACTGCAGGCCGCGGACTTCAACCCTCCTGGCTGCGAGCACGCACTCTGTTCATTCAGTGCTAAGTACCTGGTTAATGCTGACGGCAAGCCGATGAGGCTGGGCCAAGGCAACTCCTGCAACTGCCAACCGACTCTGGCGGAAGAAGGAGCCCGGCAATCAATTGACGCCACGGCAAGGCAGTGGGGCCCGGTCACACTCCCCTCTGCTGCTGTAAACCACCAGCCTGATGATCTGGACGATTTCCTGGCCCGTGCCCGGACTCATACATTTTCAATCTCGGCAATGGCTTTCCAGGACGTCTGGAATCTCAACCTCGAAAGACTGCGGGGCTGCTGCATCCACGTCGCCCCTTCCGGCGGGGGGCTAGTGCCGTTCTGCGCCTATAACCTCACGGCCATGGATGGTTGTTCTCTCTACAGGAGAGGATGATGCAGCGCACTCCGATTGACGCTCATACGGCCCGACGCCTCAACCTAGCCATGCCCCTGGAAAGAGATTCCCTTTTCAGGGCCCAGATGGCAAGCCTCCGAGAAACCGTCGCCTGGGCCAAGGAGCAAAGCCCTTTGTACCGTACGCATCTGGCCTCCGTTGAACCAGCCTGCTTGCACGAGCGACAGGATCTTGAACGAATACCTTTTCTTACGGAAGCCTCCATTTCCTCATCCCCTCTCGACCTCCTCTGTATCTCCCAATCCCGCATATCCCGGATTATCACCCTGGAAACCTCCGGCAGTACCGGTCCTCCCAAACGGCTTTTTTTCACGCAGGAGGATCTTGCGGCAACCTTGGAATTTTTTTACGAAGGAATGCTCAACCTGATAACACAACAGGACAATGTTCTTGTTCTGCTACCCGCCAATCAACCCGACAGCGTTGGCGATCTACTGCTTCGCGCCCTTTCCGGGCATGGGGTACAGATTTCGGCAGTGTGGCCGTTGCCGGCAATCAATGTTCTGGCCAGAACAGTCCGGGAGACATCAGCGAGTTGCATTGTCGGCCTGCCCCAGCACCTGCTGGCCCTTGCCGAGGGCATGCCGCAGGATAGCAGGGTCAGCAGCATGCTGCTCTGTTCCGACTACGCCCCTGACGCCGTCAGGCAGCGCATAGAAACAGCCTGCGGTTGTACGACCTTTCTGCATTACGGCACCACCGAAACCGGTCTGGGCGGTGGAGTCGAATGCGGTATGCACAGAGGTTGCCATCTGCGGGAATCCGATCTTCTGGTGGAAATTGTAAACCCGGAAAACAATGCATCTCTGGCTGACGGAGAATTCGGTGAGATCGTTATCACTACTCTGGGCAGACGGGGGATGCCTCTGATCCGTTATCGCACCGGCGATCTTGCCCGCCTGGATCGCCGTAAGTGCCAGTGCGGCGGCACTACTGCCCGCCTCTGCGATATCCGGGGACGCAACAAACCTTTCCGGCTCGCAGGCGGCGGAATACTCTTCAGCCAGGATCTCGATGATGCCCTTTTTGGAATCGAAGGACTCCTCGATTTCCGGGCCAGACTCGAATCGGGCCGCCCGGAAAGCATTCATATTGAATACCTTGCTCGGCGAGAGTATGCTGCCGGAAATGAAATCCGCAAATCACTATTCAATATTCCGGCTGTCCTCGATGCCGTGAAAGACGGTCAGCTGATCATTGGTGACATAGGACAGATCCCGAAATTCAGCGCATCACACACCATGAAACGATCCATCCTGGATCGACGTTAACAAGGAAAGCAATGCGAACAATCCTCCATCATCTCTGCGCCTGCCTGGAAAAAGGCCAAGCGGCAGTCATGTGTACCATTATCGACAGCTCGGGTTCGGCCCCACGCAGTTCCGGGACCAGGATGCTGTACTGCCGGGACAGCCGACTCTTTGGCACCATAGGCGGCGGCGAACTGGAAGGCCTCTGCATCATCAAGGCAAGGGAACTTCTGGACAGCGGTCCGGACCATGCCCTGCTGCGCTTTGACCTGACTGCCGGCCAAGCCGCCGCAGCCGGCATGATCTGCGGCGGGGCAGTACAGATCCTCCTTCAGCGTCTTATGCCGGAGCCTGAGACACTAACGCTGTATACATCTCTGAACGAGGCCTTTTCCGAGGGCAAATCACCAATACTTTTAACAGTAATGGAAAATACTAGCGCGCCGCGACTTCTGGTGCATATCCCCGGCAATCCATCGCTTCCAGATCTCCCCTCCGAACTGCCCAGTGAAGCACTTGCCCGAATCGGCAGAACCGGCCAGCCTTTCACTGTTACCGCAGGTGAAACAAAACTGCATGTCGAACCCATGCCCCGTCCTCCACGACTCCATCTGGCAGGAGCAGGTCACGTCGCCCTGGCGACAGCCCATCTTGCCGGTTTTTTGGGGTTTGAGCTCATCGTCTTTGATGATCGATTGGAATTTGCCAACCGTGAGAGATTTCCAGGGGCCAGTGTTATCAAGGTCGTCCCTTCTTTTGTTGGATGTCTGGAAGGGCTGGAACCCGGCGACGCCGTGGTTATCGTTACTCGCGGGCATCTGCACGACCAGGAGGTTTTGGCCCAGGCCCTGCGCACCGAGGCCGGTTATATTGGCATGATCGGCAGCCGTCGCAAGCGGGATGCCATCTATGCCGCCCTGCGCCGACAGGGATTCACCGACAGCGATGTATCCAGGGTCCACAGTCCGATCGGCCTGCCCATCGGCGGTGAAAGTCCGGAGGAAATCGCCCTGAGCATCATGGCCGAGATCCAGCAGTACAGATATGCAACCCCGATATGAGAATAGCCGCCCTCATTCTGGCGGCAGGTCTCTCGTCGCGCATGGGAACCTTCAAACCGCTGATCCGACTTGCCGGCAAAAGCCTGCTTGGCTGTTGCCAGACGCTCTTTCAGGAGTGCGGCCTGCAGGAGATCGTCGCAGTTGTCGGCCACCGGGCTGACGAAACCGAAGCAGAGGCTGCATCTCTGGCGATACGATGCATACGGAATACTGAATACCCAACGGGCATGTTCTCTTCGATTCAGTGCGGAGTAAGGTCTCTGCCCAAGAAAACAGAGGCTTTTTTTGTCCTGCCGGTGGATATTCCCCTGATCCGGACTGCCACTCTCAGAAAAATCCTTACAGCTGCAGATATTAACAAGAAAGCCATTATCTATCCGGTTTTTGCTGGCCGACGCGGCCATCCACCACTGATCCCCGCCTCCCTCATCCCGGCGATCCTGGCACATGATGGCCAGGGCGGACTTGAAACCCTGCTCAGCCGGCACAAAGGAATAGACATTGCCGTCTGGGACGAAGGTATCCACCTGGATGCCGACACGCCGGCAGACCTGGAGAGACTGCAACGGCGGCTTGCCCGCATCTCCATCCCGAATCGCCAGGAGATCGACGCCCTGGCAGGGCAGCTACTGACCAAAAAGGGACTGGCCCACAGCCAGATGGTCTGCCGGGCTGCCACAGCCCTTGCCCAGGTGCTTAACGACCAGGGATGCTCGCTTGATCTGGATCTCATCTATGGCGGGGCATTGCTGCATGACGTGGCCAAAGGACAGCCCCGGCATGAGATCCGCGGGGCTGAGATGCTTGCCGCTCTGGGATTGAAGGAGATTGCCTCCATCGCGGCAGCGCATATGGATCTGGAGATATCACCGACAGGCGAACTGACTGAAAAGGAAGTCGTCTGTCTGGCAGACAAGTTCATCAGTGGTACACGTCGGACCGGGATAGAGACGCGCTATGTCGAGAAATTGAAAGTTTTTGCCGGTGACCAGAATATTTGCCGGCAGATTCTCGGGAAAAAAGAGCGAGCGCTGGCCCTCAAAGATCGTGCAGAACACATGAGCGGAAAAAGGATGGAATCAATTCTGGATGAGGCTGGCCTATGAAAACTGTCTATCTCCTGCGTCACGGTGAAATTGCAGGTTCCTCCCCCCGACGATTCATCGGCCAGATGGAGGTAGCTCTGACCGAGAGGGGCAGGGAGCAGATCAGGCAAGCATCTGAAGTGCTCAAAGATATCCGTATGGATCAGCTATTCTCAAGCCCTTTGGGACGATGCCTGGAGAGTGCCGAAATTCTGGGCAGGACCCTTGGACTGCAGCCAGAAATTGAGCCCGCCCTGCGCGAGATCGCCTTGGGCCCCTGGGAGGGACTGACGGTTCCCCAGGTGCAGCAGCAGTTTCCCGGCAGTTATGAAGCAAGAGGCCGGGATATTGCCATCTTCCAACCACCGGCCGGTGAGAGTTTCGCCGATCTGGCTGACAGGGTCTGGCCGGGATTTCTCCGCATTCTCCAACTGACCCACGAAAATGCCGTGATCATCGGCCATGCAGGAGTCAACCGGGTCCTGCTCTGCCGACTTGTCGGCATCCCTCTCTCCCAACTCTTCCATCTGCGGCAAGGATATGCCTGCATCAATATCATCAAATGGCACAATGGCAGATTTGAACTCGAACTGATAAACTATACCCCGACAACATTCACTCCCTGCCCAGGGGCAGCAGCCGATCGACAGAGAATACCCACTCCCGGGAATTGATGCGGCGACCTGTCCGTTATGCGGCAATAATCGACATGGCCCGCACAGTTTGTGCAATTTCGGCCTCTGTAGTAAAGGGTCCCAGGCTGAAACGGATCGCACCGTTGTCGAAGGTTCCCAGATCTGCATGCACTAACGGCGCGCAATGCAGACCGGTGCGGACAGCAATGTCGAAATCACCATCGAGGATGGTGCCGACATCGGTACTCGCCATGCCATCAACTGTACAGGTCAAAATCGGCAGATGATCCTGCAGTTCATCGAGCGCAAGAATCCGAATCCGCCGGCAGGGCCTCAAGCCATCGCGAAGCTGCTGCAGCAAAGCCACTTCCCTTAAGAAAGCTGCCTCATATCGACTCTCGATATATGCAAGACTTTCCCCAAGAGCAATGATACCCAGAAGATTTACGGTGCCTGCCTCAAGTCTGTAGGGATAGATCAGCGGCTGAAAGAGATTGAGGGAGTCGATACCGGTACCGCCGAAACGGCTGGGAAGCGGATCGATCTCAGGAGTGACAACCAGGCCGCCGATGCCAGTTGGGCCGAGCAGTGATTTATGGCCCGTAAAGGCGATACCCTGAACATCCCACTCCTGCATATCGATGGGGACAACACCGGCGCTCTGGGCCACATCAAGGACAAGAGGTACACTGTGCGCCCGGCAGATCTCACCAATTTGCCGGATCGGCTGGACTGTGCCAAGGACGTTCGAAGCGTGGGTGAGGATGACCAGGCAGGTCTCCGGCTTGATCGCCGCGGCAACCGCTGCCGGGGTGATAAATCCCTGCGCATCAAAGGGAACCAGGTCAAAAGTAATCAACCCTTGTTTATGAAGATGATGCAGCGGGCGAAGGATCGAATTATGTTCCAGGCGAGAGCTCACCACATGAGAACCACGACTGACCAGTCCCTGGATGAGAGTGTTCAGGGCATCGGTGGCGTTATTAGCAAAACATACACGCGCATCCTGGCCTGCCCCGAAAAACCTGGCTATTCTGGTACGAACGGCGGTAACCGCTTCCTCGGAGTCCATGGCCCGATCATAGCCGCCCCTACCGGGAGAGGCACCGAGCGTTAGATACTGCTCGAGGGCCTGACGCAGGCAGTCGCCGTTCTTTGGATAGGTTGTCGCGGCATTATCGAGATAAATCACGGTATCCTCCAGCGTCCCCATCAACTGCAGGTCGTGGGATTGGGCAGACCAGCCAGCCGCCTTGCGCCATTTCTGATACCGCCGGGGAAGAGAGCCTCCAGCTCCAACAGACTCATCTCGGTTCCTTTTCGAAGTTGACTGTTCAGCGGTGCCCTGCCATTGACGGCATAAAAATCTCGGAGAAATCGGATCGCCTGCCAGTGTTTTCTGCTGAGTTCCAGAAGTCCGGCTTCCGCCGCTAAAACAGCGCAGATCTCGTCACTCCATTCACTGAAATCGTGCAAGAAACCCTCGGCATCAAACACCACCTGCCGTTGTCCGAAGATCCGGACAACAGGGGTGTGATCCATCATGCCGCCGGTCATCAATACTTCATGGTTTTGCAGCCAGAGCCGCCTTGATCTTTTCAGGGGTGGCCGGCAGATTGCAGATCCAGACACCCGCGGCATTATTGATTGCATTGATCACGGCCGGAGCCGTGGGGACCATGCACATCTCACCGATGCCGGTGGCACCAAGAGGACCTTTCGGCCTGGGAGTCTCCCGGATGATGGTCTCCATCTGGAAATGCTCGCGGATCGTCGGAAACTTGAAGGAAACCCAGTCTTTGGTTTTGCCCGCCAGGTATTCTTCACGCAGGGCGAAGCCCACGCCCATATCCATGCCGCCCTCGAGCTGGCCTGTCAGGTTGAGGGGGTTGATCACCGGCCCGGCATCAACTGCCGTAGTCATTTTGAGAACCTTCACCTTGCCGCTTTCGGTATCGACCTCGAGTTCCACCAGCTGCACGGCATGGACCTGGGATTCAAAAGACGGTCCTTGACCAGTTTGCGGATCGAGTGGCCCGGCGTCTTCATTCTTCTTTCTTCCGAGAAAGCGCCTGGGCTTGCCGGCTGCCTCGAGACTGAGACCGGAACTCGCCCCGGTTTCCCTCATGACCTCTTTCAACTGGCTCAGGGCATCAATCAAGGCGTTGCCGATCATGTAGGTGATCCGACTGCCCGCAGCCGGTCCGCTGGCCGAGGTGTTATCGGTATCGCGGGTATGCAGGTGTATCCTGTCCATTGACATACCCATGAATTCGGCAGTCAACTGACTAAGCATCGAGTCGTTGCCCTCACCTGGGTCGGCAGCGGCGGCATAGATGCTGATACCACCATCATCATCGAGCTCAACGGCGGCAACCGAGGCATCGCCGGGACCACCGATGCCGAAAGCGCCGGTTGCCAGTCCCACTCCCCGCCTGACCGTACCCTTGCGAAACGGTTCTGCATCCCGCAGAGCACGGTCATAATGAGGGCGCATGGCCTCCATCAGCTCAGGAAACGGCCATTCCGTGACAATTCGGCCGGTGGACTTACTCTGACCGGGCTGAAGGGAATTACGCAGACGGAACTCGAAGGGGTCGATGCCCATCTTCTCGGCCAACATATCCATGGCGCATTCCAAGGCGAAGTTCGCCTGTGGCGGACCGGCTCCCCGGGCGGCACTGCCCCAGGGATTGTTGGTATAGACCAGGCGGCCGCGGGCATGAACATTGGGGATTTGGTAGGAACCGGAAAGCATCAGAAGAGCCCGGTGTACAACCACATGACCAATGGAATAATACGCCCCCTTGTCGACCATGAAATCGTTGCAATAGGCGGTCAGTCTACCGTCTTTGTCTGCTGCCAACTTTACCTCAAGGGCAAACGAATGGCGCTTTGAGGTCATCAGCATGCTCTCGGCAAGGCTCGGGATATAGCGAATCGCCCTGCGGAAATGCAGGGCTGCTGCGCCGGCGATACCTTCGGAAATGACATCGATCTTGATGCCGAACTGGCCGCCGGAATAGGCTTCGACATACTTCATGTTTTCCCAGCCTAGAGCAGTCTGGAGCATGCCGAGATGAAAATGAATGTTGATGCTGCGACCAATGATCACCAGCTTGTCGGCATCTTCCTCATCCTTTTCCCAGTAAGCGATGGTCGCCTCCGGCTCGAGTGGGGCCTGGTGATTGATCTGCGTCTTGAACCGGGCCTCGATGACTGCCGCCGATCGGCCAAGGGCCTCTTCGGCATCACCTTTGATCTGCGGCTGATCAAAACAAAGATTGGGGAATTCATCGTGGATCTGCACAGCCGTCTCGGCAAGAGATGCCTCCGGGCTGTCCATGACCGGCAGCGGCTCAAATTCTACCTGGATCGCAGCCAGAGCTGCCTCGGCCTGCTCCCGTGTTTCAGCCGCAACAGCCAGAATCGGATCGCCGATGTAACGAACCTTGTCCCCGCACAGTACCGGCCGATCTGCCACCAGATATTTCAGTGTATTGGTCCCCTTGATATCGGTCGCGGTTAACACCCCGGCAACACCCGGCATCCCCTTTGCCGCCTCGGCATTGATCGAGACAATCCGGGCATGGGCAACAGTGCTGCGCAGCACCGCCAGCTCCAGAGCGCCCCGCAGTCTGAAATCGGCGGTAAAATGGGCCGTACCGCAGGCTTTGGCCAGGGCTGAAGGCCGGGGATACGAAATGCCAAGCCCACCCTGATCCAGCTGGGGACGGATGGCCTCCGGACTGATCTCTCCCCGGATGAACCGGCCGGCAAGCTGTACGGCCTCGATGATTTTCTTATAGCCAGTGCAGCGGCAGAGATTGCCTCGCAGGGCCTGTTTGATAGCCTCGTCATCCGGATCAGGATTGTGGTCGAGCAGTGCTTTGGCCGACATGATCATGCCAGGTGTGCAGAAGCCGCATTGAATAGCCCCGGACAGCACGAAGGCCTCTTGAATGAGATGCGGGTTCTCGGGTGTCCCCAGGCCCTCAACCGTGATGACTTCGGCACCGTCGAGATCAGTGATCCGGGCCAGACACGAGCGTACCGCCTTCTTATTGACAATGACCATGCATGCCCCGCACTGGCCCTTGCGATCACACGATTGTTTGGCCCCGGTGAGGCGCAGGTCTTCACGCAGCAGATCCAGCAGGACAGTGCGCGGCTCGGCGATCCACTCATGCCAGACGCCATTGACGCAGATTCGGACGTTTTTCATCATATCTCCTGAATTAGGTGCATTCTGTCATCTCTTCGAGGATGGCAGACTAAAGGGCGATCATCACGTGTTTGGTGATCTGATAATCGTGGATGGCCTCAATGGACAGATCCTTGCCAAATCCCGATTTTTTAAAGCCGCCGTGCGGAGTTTCCGAGGTCAGGGGCAGATGGTCATTGACCCAGACAGTGCCAAACTCAAGAGCAGCGGAAACGCGCATGGCCCGTGCCACATCTCGGGTGAAAACAGAGGAGGCGAGACCGAACTCGACATCGTTGGCCAACATTATGGCCTCCGCCTCGGTGGTGAACGACTGGATAGTGATGACCGGCCCGAACACCTCTTTCTGGACGATCTCGGATTTCTGGTCGACATTGGCGATAACGGTCGGCTCGTAGAAATACCCCTTGTCGAAACCGGCTGGAATCCGCCCTCCCGTCAGGATCTTGGCTCCGCCAGTCCTGGCTCTTTCGACAAATCCCGAAACGCTGTTTCGCTGTTCGGCTGAAATAAGTGGCCCCAGGGTCGTCTCTTTGGCGAAAGGATCACCAATCACCACGGTGCGGGTAGCCTCGACGATGGCCTCAGTCACCTCGGCCAGCAGGCTCTTTTCCACAAGAATCCGGGTTACCGCCGTACAATCCTGGCCGGTATTGAAGAATGCGCCAATCTTGACCTTTTCGGCGACTGTCGCCACATCGGCGTCGGCGAAAACGACGAGTGGCGCCTTGCCTCCCAGTTCGAGATGGATACGCTTGACGGTATCAGCCGCGCCTTTCATCAGATTGCTGCCGGTTTCGGTTGCACCGGTGAGGCTGACCATACGGATATCGGGATGAGCGACAAGCGCCCGTCCGACATTTCCGGAAAGAATATTCAGGACACCGTCCGGCAGGCCAGCCTCCTTGGCGATCTCACCAAGCAGCATGGTGCTGCGGGGAGTGATCGAGGCCGGTTTGAGGATGGAGGTGCAGCCTGCCGCCAGGGCTGGTCCGATCTTCCAGATGGCCATCATGAAGGGATAGTTCCAGGGTGCGATTCCTGCGGTTACCCCACACGGTTCACGACGGTAGATCGAGGTATACCCCGGGGCGTATTCACCCGCATGACCACCATGGGTATCCCGGGCGGCGGCTGCAAAATAGCGGAGATTATCAATTGAAAAGGGAAGATCGGCACCGAGCGCGACGAACTCGTAGGGTTTACCCGAATCCTCAGATTCGATTCCGGCAATCTCTTCCTGGCGGGCCTCGACGATATCAGCCATTCTGGCAAGCACTTTGGATCGATCTTTGGGCGTCTGTCGTGACCATCTCCCGTCATAAAAGGCTGCCTTGGCAGCTTGAACGGCGGCATCGACATCAGCAGCAGAGGCATTGCTGACCCGACCGACGATTTCCCCAGTCGCTGGATTTTCGACTTCCAGGACTTCTCCGCCTTGCGAATCGGCCCATCGACCATTGATCCATAATCTATATTTCATGATTTTCTCCTGTTCAGTGGGATTGTGACAAAGACAGTTCAACAAGTCAGCATGAGGGCAATGAGGGCGTTTTCAATATCCATCAACTGCAGGCCAGAAGGATTAAAATGAATTGATGTAATTTGAGGGCATTAACGATCAATCTTCGATTGAACCTCACGGTTGTCATTATCTATCTGTCGTGTGCCTTGTCAACAGATAAACACATATGGAGGAACAGGGGTATCAGCTAACCAGAACTGACAAATTTTATAAACAGTAGCAAATCCCAAGTTGGCATCAGAACCGGGTCCCCAAAATGTTGGACTCCAGCCCCTGAACCTTTTTCTTGTCAAGTCACCGGGGTTGGTCTACTGTTTTGGTTCTGCGCGCGTCCTGATTTCTCTTTGGTCCTTGCGTGCACGGGCAGGAAACCATTGCAGTACAATTCTCTCGTTTTCAGCCAGTCAAACGGCTGGAAATTGGCAGGCTGATCTCGAGGTCAAGCAAAGCAATGAACGAAAAAGGCCAGAGTGACGATAAAAAAATCAGGATGGGAAAGATCGGGCCCCGTCCCTACTGGGTCCTGAGTATTTCCATCGTTATCAGAGCGCTCCATCTGGTCGGCGCGGCAGTCTTCCTCTCCACCTATCTTGTGAATGATGTTCATCCGCCTGCGATGTTTTCACGGATTGTGTTTGCCAGCGGGGCGGCACTTATTTGTACCGAGTGGATGAGACACCGGCAGATTTTTCGAGAAATCTCAGGGGCATCAACCCTTCTCAAGCTGGTATTGCTGGGGGCCGCCTACCACGGTTTTTTACCTGCCAGGGAGACGGTACTGTCGGTATTTGTTCTGGCCGCCCTTGCCTCTCATACCCCGAAACAGGTGCGACACAGACTTCTCTTCTGATAGTCCCTGCCCGATTGGCATATGAAGAGATCCCATGGCCTCCAAAGCTGAAGGTCGCGGATTCGAATTCCGCCTCGTCCACCATTTTTAAACGGTTTCTGAGGATAACAACTACCAAATTTGGAAGTGCATTTTTAATGGCTGGAGAGCTCGGGTAAGATGTTTCGGAACCACCTTGTTGATGGCGATTTTTCGAAATTTTGAGTGACATCGGCAAGCTATCCTTGCCTCTTTTGGTTATCCGATATCCACCGGTCCACTTGAAGGAACCAACATCAAGATCAAGAAATTACACAAACAGACCTATATTTTTGGCAATATGGAGTTCTTTCGACTGAAAATTCATGCCCTTCATGAAACCAGCTAGGCTTTTTTCGGGTGAACCTTCATTGGCGATAACGATGATGGCTTTTTACTGCAATGACACCACCAAATGAAATGAAAAAGTATTCCAACGAGACGGAATGACATACCCGTTGGTATCTTTTGCAGCCCCGATCCGGCTTGGCTGCCCTTGCACTATCAGAGGGACCGAAATCATGAATCCCGCCCCGAACGATCGGCGGGCATTGCCAGAAATTGTGTTTGCCACTTCGCCGACCACATCGTGAACAAGATCAGGTGTGGCGGATTTCTCACCCAGGCTCAACACAAGGTAACGGAGCATATCTGCCGGAGCCGTCACAAGGACAAAGCCTTTGCGCTCTCCGGAGATTCCTATGATTCCTGTGTAATCGTTGACAGTTATTTCATCGGCAGAGATGAGATACGGGGGGTCTACGACGATATCCATTTTTGTACTGGTCCGGAAATAATGCTTTATTCCGTCGATAAACACTTCGATATCTTTTTCCGTAATCATTTTAGCCCCTCAGTTCTTTGCTAAAAGCAATACATTTTGTAAGCGCCTCGTTAATTTCACATTCTGTGAAGGGCTTACATAAAAAACCATAGGCTCCGTATTTAACGGCCTTGATGGCAGTGGCTCGATCAGCGAGTGCCGATATCACCAGAATAACCGTGTTGGGGTTGATGGATACCAGTTGCTTGACACATTCCGTGCCATCCATCTTCGGCATGGTCAGGTCCATTGTGACCAATTCAGGTTCATGGGTCGTAAAAATCTCAACGGCCTCCTGTCCATTGTTTGCCGTGTAAATCTCCGTTAACTCAGGAAGGTTGATCTCCCGCTCTATTTTCCTGCGAATAATCAGCGAGTCATCAACAATGAGCATTTTCATTACCCTCTCCTCAATAGTCCTGTGATAATCTGCATATGAGTTACCGGTTGTTTCGCAGAATCATTACTGCAAGCGAATAGTCGTCACAATTGAACCGCTATTCTTTCTCTTTCGAAAGAAAACTGAAACTCAGTAAATCGGCCGGCCTTAAATTTCACTTTGAACTGACCGTTTAATGAACCAAGCCTGGACTTGATCAAATCCATTCCAACCCCACGACCAGCGTGCAAACCACCCTCCTGCGCAGTGGTAAATCCTTGCCGAAAAATCAAAGATAACAGACTGGCAGATTGACAGGTTGAGAGTTGGCTCTCTGTTGCTAGTCTTTTAGCAAGTGCGGTGGACTTTATTTTTTCAATATCAATCCCCCCTCCGTCATCACGGATCGTCAATTGAAGACTGGAACCGTTTTGAGTCAGTTTGACTTTTAAATTTCCTTCACTGGGTTTACCGGCGTTCTCTCTTGACTCAGGTGTTTCAATGCCATGTGCTATAGCATTGCGAAGACTCTGCACGATAATATCTCTTACCGGTTCTATCTGTTCTTCACTCAGCAACGTTGCATCAAAATCGGACATATCTAGAACCGCCTGTTTCCCATAGTCGGTCACAACCCGTTTCACCAAGGCATTCAATTGGCTTTTCCAGAGGGTTTCCGGCGCTGAATCGGCTGCAATGTCAAGAGACGCTCCCACGACAGGCAATACCGGTTCTAATTGCATGTTTGAGAGATCAATGGCATTCATCTTTTTCTGCAGATTGCGGATAATGGTAAAGTCCGACATCAACTGGTTGAGTTGGACGACCAGCGGCAGAAAATCTTCGCCGGTCAGGGCTTGTTTTTCTTTAAGCACTACTATCGCCGCTTCCAAACTATGGAATTTCTCCTCCACAAACTCCAGGCCGAGCATGGTACTGTCACCTTTGAGTTTATGGGCAATGCGGAAGATCATTTCCAGTTTATTTTTCAGACTGTCAGTAGTCTTTGCTGGTTTCTTCAAGATATTATTGACGTTATTCAAACCATCTTCAGTCATCCGGATAAAGTCGGTCAGCATATTGTTTTCGACATGTATGATCGCGAGCAGCATATCAATCTCTTTGCTTGCCTTTTCATTGGCTGCTTTGAGTTGTTCAGACAGCTTAACCTGCTCGGATATATCCTTGACGGTAACAAGCAGGTTATTGAAACCTTTTGTGTCATACACCCGGGAAAATTGGAAACTGAAGTGGCGGATATCAAACCCGGTCGCATCAGTAGCCAAGTTGATCTCGACCTGCTTGAGGGGGTTGAGATTGGATACCAGTGATTCGTTAACCCGTGGGGAAAAAAGTATCTCAGTATAGTCTTCGACGGTATCCAGTGTTTTTTCAGTTACCAGCGGGCGAAGGAGATCGATAAAGTTCTGTCCGGCCAGATTGTCGTCTTTGAAGAAGGCATGGAGACTTTTAGAGTGCTGAGAGCCGATTATGTAATCCTTGTCCAGCAGGAACAACCCCTCATTGACGTTTTCCAGAATATCTTCTGTTTCCTTTCGAGATTTTTCAACCAGCGCGTCACTCTTACTGAGCCTTTTCAGAAAATGAAACAGAATCAGGAAAAAATTGATTACCGCAAGACCAATACCTATGGATTGGATTGTCCGAAGACGTTCCGCCTTTCGTATAGCGACACCTTCAACGGCTGTTGCAAAGGATTCCATCAGTTCCAGCAGCTTGTCGTTTTGCTGTCTGGTATAATCAATGGCAATTGTCGTTGCCTCAAGTATCTTTTCTCGCCCGGGATCATTAAAATAGGCGTACACAATCGGTTTTAACTTGATGCGATAAACCTTCCATATTTCTTCAGCCTCTTTGAGCACACGAGCACTGGTATCCCGATACGCCGTGTCCTTCAGTAGCGCGTCCTGGCCCTGTCCTACCCCAATCAAATCTCCTCCGTAAATAAACGCATCAAGTGTTTCATCAAAGAGTCTATATGATTTGGCAAAAATATCGATCGATTCTGAATAGTTGGCATCTTGGTTGTTGGCATCTTGCTGAACCTGGTAGAGTTCATGCAAAAGGCTTTGGCTCAACGTTCCCATACGACTGGCTAGCTGGATTGCATGGGCATCGTTGGCAATCTGGTATGAAGTATAAAAATTGAGAATCAATACACCGGAATCAAGAAGAATAAACAAGCCAACGGCCAAAATTATTTCGATGTATTTGGAGCGAAATATTCCACCGATGGCTCGCATCGAGCCTTTAACGCCCTTAATGATACTTAAAAATGGATTTTTCATGAATTTTTCCTTGACGCACAAGCACCAGCGCAACAATGACTGCCACACTTGAGCCTTCTCATCAGCTGTTTTCCCGTAATTTTACGGTTCTCTGGAGTGCATGCCGTGAAGAGCTATGCCACGCCATATATACGAATCCCGTGAAGAATTTTCTCCGACATCGCCTTGAAAAGGTCGATTACCAAGCTCACCTCTGAAACCTGCCCTGGCTGCATAAGTTGTTCCATCACTTTCCATCGAACCTGGGATAAAAGCCTTAACTCAGGATTTTCTATAGCGTCCACGAGACACAGTTGTTGGCGGTCCCACCGGGATCTATCGACCTGGATTTCAGTAATTATTGTAACGCCTCAGAAATTAGATTCGCAGAACAATCACCAGCTTTTAATCGAAGGAGTAATTACAAAATGGCTTTTACGAACAGGATAGAAAATGAACAGGATCTGGTTTGAAGCAATCAAGGTGAAAAAAACACACTATCAGCCTTACTGGACTGCTTATCGAAATGGATAAAGGCGACGGCATCTCTGCTGGTGAAAAAGCAAATCTGGTGCTTGAGCATTTTTGCCCGGATTGCACTGTATCAGAAATAGAATGTGAAATCGTACGACAAAACGACAGATTTTTTGGCTTGAATGTATCGGCTATTGATTATGACACTTTTATGCTATCCGGATGGGGAGTCGGACTTTCCGCGGCGCATAATGAGATTCTGGCTCTCGGGGGGACGATCGAAGCTCAATCGCAAGTCAACGAGGGGACAACCTTCAAAATTACTCTCCCCTATCTTAATCGACACACAATTCGTTAAGCAACCTCTTCCCTCCGAATACCCCACCAGAGGAAGGTAAAACACGAGCAACATTTTCCTCTTTCCGCGCATTCTTTCTCGCATAAACAGCTCCGAAGTCAAGGTGGAACTGGAAGGTAATTTGCAACCTCTGCATGTTTGAAGTTCTCCAAGCGCAGGAAATGGCAAGGCTGTCCCCACAATGGCATCTCGCAAATAAATAACAAACAGAAATCTGACATATTCATAAGAGATTATTGGCAAACTAACGCCATACGGCAACTGCTGCACAAAAAAATATCCAGTAAACTTTATATGACTCTTCCTTCCCGGCGGGCACTGTTTGCCATAAGTTCACTTGGTCTAGGGCATGCGACTCGAAGCCTAGCGGTCATTCTCAACTACCTCAACCAAGGCTGGAGTATAACCATCATTTCGACTGGCGATGCCCTCAAAATGCTGCGCCATGAGTTAGGTAATGATCCGCAAGTCGACTTCAAGGAAATGGTGGATTACCCATGCCTTGAGCGTGGAACGGGATGGCGCCTCTACTGGTATCTATTTCTCGATCTTCTCAAGACATGGAGGTTGATAAGGTATGAGCATCGTGAGTTAAAGAAAATTGAGGCAGGTTATGATTTTATTTTCAGCGATGGCCGATATGGTTTCTACAGTCGCACTACACCATGCTTCATTCTGACTCACCAGGTGGCGTTCATGCCTCCGCCACTCTTGCGGAAAACATTCTGGCTGACAGAGAGAGTCAATCTTTTTGCATTGCGCAGGTTTGACGTTATCCTCATCCCGGATTTTCCATCATCAAAAGTGAACCTCAGTGGCCAGTTATCGCACTCAAAGCATCTTGCCCGCTGTCCACACAGGTACATCGGTATCCTTTCTTCCTATGGTCACCTTAACCTGGAACAGGATATTGACTACCTGTTTATCATAAGCGGCTATCTGCTGGAACATAAGGATGCCTTTATTCGAAGCCTGCTACAACAGGCCGTAGCCCTGCCGGGTAAAAAAGTGTTTGTTCTCGGTCAACAGGATACAGGAGACTTCTCAGATATTATATCTTCAGCAGCGGATCTGGAGGTTCTTCCCATGGTCGATGGAATCAGGCGACAGAAACTGTTCAACCGTGCTCGTAGAATTATTTCCCGAGCCGGTTACACCACTATCATGGATCTGGTTGAGCATAGTAAAAGAGGCCTGCTCATACCTACGCCAAACCAGACCGAACAGGAGTATCTCGCGAGTTATCTCAGTGCGCAAAACTATTTTACGACCACTACCCAGAATAGATTTATTGAGCTGGAACCTGTTCTCAAAAAATGCAGATCCACACAACTCTTCAATCCGCCCTGGCGCACAACCGAATCATTGCAGAAGATACATGCCTGCATAGAGCCGTTGCTTAGCAAACGATTCATTTCTATTATCGTTCCAGCCCATAATGAAGAGGATGAATTGCCAGGAGCATTGGCGTGCCTGCTCGCACAGGACTACCCTGCAGAACGTTATGAGATCATTGTGGTCGAAAATGGATCATCTGATGCAACCTTGAGAATTGCCAGACAAATAGCTGCTCAAGCTGCAAACGATAGGGAAATTACTGTGCAGCAAAGTGCCAGAGGTGTTTCCAAAGCCAAGAACCTGGCACTTGCCAACACGAGTCCGGCTTCTGAATGGGTGGTTATCTGCGATGCAGACACGCAACTCGGTCCTTCGTTCCTGCGTCAATTGAACACCTGGCTTCATCGCGCAAATAACAGCCTCAGTGTTGGCACCTGCAGCATATTGCCCCGCCCCTCAACCAGTGCCTATGGTCGTGCCTGGTTTGCTCTCTACGATTATGTTCACCGCTGGACCAAGACCTCTTATGCCCTGCAGATAGCAGATACAGCCGTTGCCCGCAATGTAGGTTTTAATCCGGAACTTGAGCTCGCTGAAGATTTGCTCTTCATCAGGGGGTGCCTTAAGCACGGGAGTTTCTTCTTTTTTCCGACAGATCAGGTTTCCACTTCGACTCGTCGTTTTATCACTGTCGGTTATCTGCGCCTCAGTCTGCGTTGGTTGGCCGAAGCCTTGCTTCCCATGCGCTATAAACGTCTTTTGAGATACCATGTTATTCGCTGAATTGCATTCGACTCATGATTTTCTTGCTCTGTTCTCTCATTATCGCAATGCTGCATATCCGGTTTTGTTTCTAGGGGCATTTTTTGAGACCTTGATTCCGTTTTCCCTGGTGATTTACGGAGAACCTTTTTTCATCGCCGGAGCAGTGCTGGCAGGTGTCGGAACGCTTGATATTGGTTCAGTTGCAGCCACTCTCTATGCAGGGGGGATCCTCGGTGACAATTGTAGCTATTGGTTGGGAAGATGCTACGGTATGGAGTTATTTGACTGTCTCTCCAAGTGGCCGATGGCACGCCGGTATTTCAAACATAACTCTCATGAGAAAGGGATCTCTTTTTTCCGCCGCCGTGGTTCATCAGCAGTGTTTTTAGCGCGTTTATGTGGTCCTTTTTCCTGGTTTGTTCCTGCTTTGGCTGGAGTATTTCGGCTGCGATATCAAAGCTTTCTGCTTTTCAATACGTTAGGTGTCATTATCGGTATTGGTGAATTTCTGGTGCTTGGCTACTTTTTTGGCAACAATCTGGACTCCATTGCCATCTGGCTTACCCGATTCGGTTATATCCCGCTCATCATGATTCTTCTTATCCTGACTGTCGTATTACAACGCCGCTACTCAACCAGTAAGTAACCGACCCTCTCTATTTCATGAAATTCCGACAAAACATAATTCATTCTAAATCCTAACGGCAGGAAAACAGCAGTCTAATTATTCCCCATTAGCGTAGTTTCCTAAGAAGTTTTTCGTCGGGACGTTATCAAAACAGTTACTCCTGCTGCTCATCAATAGGCGAGCGCCGAAATATGAATATAAAATCAGAATACGAGCAGTCGGAACTGGAAATACCGCAAACATATTCCCTCCAGAACGGCAATTCCCCTCCGAATGCCGTTTCTCCCCCACAGAAAGAGCAACTTGAGGCCAAACCAGGGGCAATTGGGGAACATTTCGATCTCAGTTCTCCCGAATATTATCTCAATAGAGAGTTGACCTGGCTGGAATTCAACCGCAGGGTGCTCCACGAAGGGCAGGACCTGCGGACACCGCTCCTCGAACGCGTCATGTTCCTGGCCGTTGTCGGCTCGAACATTGATGAGTTCTTCATGAAACGAATCGGCGGTCTCAAACAGCAGGTCGGCGCCCAACTGAAGGCCCTCACGGTCGATGGCCGCACACCCCAACAACAGATCACGGAATGCTGCGAGGTGGTGGCTGACATTCTCGGGCAACAGCAAAACCTTGAGCGGGACCTTCTCGCTGAACTGAGAAAACATGACATCAAGGTGGCAACTTTCGGTGAACTGAACGCAGAACAGATGGCATGGGTCAACGACCTTTTCCGGCAGAAGATCTACCCACTGCTGACCCCCCAGGGTATGGACCCCGCCCACCCCTTTCCCTTCATCTCCAACATGTCCCTCAATCTGCTGGTCGCGACGAAACTACCCAAGGAAGACGGCACCCATCTCAACCGGATCAAGATACCGATCGGCTCCGGCCTGCCCAGGTTTATCCGCGTAATGGAGGGCAACACCTTTATCCCCTATGAAGAGATTATCGCCAACAATCTTGGAATGATCTTCCCAGAAATGGAAATTCTCAGCTCTGACTTGTTCCGGGTAACCCGCAACGCCATCACCGAACAGTCGTCCGAACAAGCCAACGATCTTCTCGTCGTGATCGAGTCGGCCCTGCGGGACAGGAAATTCGCCGAAATCGTTAGACTGGAAGTGAGCAATGACATCGACCTGGTGCACAAGGGAATGCTGGCGGCAGAACTGGAAATCAACGAACAGGAGGACGTCGTCACAGTCGAGGGGCTGTTCGTCAAGCGTGATCTGATGCAGATCGCCACGCTTGACATTCCCGAACTGCATTATCCGCCCCATCAGCCAGTCGATCATTACAAGCTTTCCGGAGATGTGCCCAACATCTTTCATTTGATCCGCAAACAGGGACCCCTGCTGCTGCAGCACCCCTACGAAAGCTTCAGTTCCTCCGTTGAACGATTTCTCAAGGATGCCAGCACGGACCCTAAGGTGCTTGCCATCAAAATGACCCTGTACAGGACATCCTCCGACTCCAGGATAATCCAGTATCTGCTCGATGCGGTCAACAATGGCAAACAGGTTGCGGTTGTGGTTGAGCTGAAGGCACGGTTCGACGAACTGGCCAACATACGATGGGCCAACTCGCTGGAGCAGGCGGGAATACATGTCACTTACGGCGTTGTCGGTCTGAAGACACACTCCAAGGTCATCTTTGTCATCCGGCAGGACTACAATGGCCTCAGACGCTATGCCCATATAGGGACAGGCAACTACCACGCCGGAACGGCACGGATCTATAGCGATCTTGGGCTGCTGACCTGCGATCCGGACATCGGCCACGATCTCACCGAACTGTTCAACTTTCTCACCATGGGCTATGCCCCGGCCCGCAACTACACAAAGCTGCTGCCCTCGCCGAGAATACTCAAAAAACGGCTGCTGGCCCTCATCCAGCGCGAGACAGACCACCAGATGGCCGGCCGCGTCAGCCTGATCCAATTCAAAACCAACGCCCTCGAAGACAAGGATGTCGTCGAGGCACTCTACCGCGCCTCCCGCAGTGGTGTGCATATCGACCTGATCATCCGCGACTCCTGCCGGATACGGCCGGGCATACCGGGACTGTCAGACACTATCCGAGTCATCTCCATAGTCGGGAGATTCCTCGAACACTCGAGGATCTATTACTTCAGGAACAATGGAAATGATGAGTATTATATAGGATCCGCCGACATCATGAAGCGTAATCTGGAGGACAGGGTCGAGGTGATAACGCCGGTGGACGCCCCGACTCTGCAGACGCAGCTCCGAAACATCCTGGACGTCCAGCTCGCTGATTTCCGAAGCGCTTGGGAAATGCAGACAGACGGCACGTACACCCAGCGTATCCCACTCGGCAAAGAAGATCAGCGCAGTTGCCATGAAATACTGATCGAAAAAGCCAGGAAACGTCTCTCGGGTGCACGACTGTCAATGAAAAGCACCTCAAAGGGACACGGCAGACGGAAGGTATCATGACAGACATCCGTGTGGACGTATGAAAGTATCCCTGGTTATCCCGATATTCAATGAAGCAGACCACCTGGAAAAATTTCTGCGTGCCATCGATGTATTCACACTTCCCATGGAAAAGGAGCTCGTCATCATTGATGACTGCTCCAGTGATAATTCGCTCGAGATTCTCCGGCAGTTCCCTTTCACCTCCCAGGTGCAGGTCCTGACGCAATCGAAAAACAAGGGCAAAGGGGCTGCACTGCAGCTGGGGATAACAGTTGCTACCGGCGAGGTGATAGGTATCCAGGATGCCGATTTTGAATACGACATCGAAGACATCCCGAAGCTTCTGGAACTTTTTTTGGTCGACAAGGCGGATGTCGTCTTTGGTTCCCGTTTCAAGAAATCCTGCCCCCAGGTCCATCGAACATACCACTACCTGGTCAACCGTTTCCTTACCATTCTGAGCAATGTCGTCTCAGGGCTGTATCTCACCGATATGGAAACCTGTTACAAATTTTTCAGGAAGGACATTATCAAAAATATAGTGATCGAATGTGACCGATTTGGATTCGAACCCGAGGTAACTGCAAAACTTGCCTGTCTCCGCTGCCGGGTGATGGAAATACCGATCTCGTATTATCCCAGAAACTACCTCGAAGGAAAGAAGATCACATGGAAAGACGGGTTTGCGGCACTGTGGCATATCATCAACTTCAATCTGCTGAAAAGTAAAAAGACGTTTTTCCGGCATCAAATGCCGGATCGCTTCATCCCCAATATATTCCAATGGTTGTGACGAATTCATGGTATTTGGCAATCCCACTCATTAGACCTGCCGGGACCGGGGCGACCGTATCGTTGATCTGATCATTCAACACCAAGAGAGAAAAACCATGAAGATAATTGCATCGCTTACGACATGTGCCGTGTTGCTGCTCTCGCTCTGCAGCGGCTGTGACAGCAGAAACGCCAAGGCCGAGATTATCGAACCGGCAATGCTAATCAGCAAGGAGGACGCCAAGGTATTGACGAGCAGCAATTTTAACGACTGCATCGTCAGCGAACAGCCAGTCGTCGGCATGAAGCTCTGCGTGTATGACAATGGCCAGGATTTCCTGCAGATCGGCCTGACCCAGATCGCCTTCATGCCGGAAAGCAACAAGAGAAGTCCGAAAGAGATTTTCACAGGAATCAAGGAAGCCTTTCCTGATTCCCCCAAAATAGACGGCGTCGGAGATGACAACTTTATAGCCCCTCCGGGCCTGCACATACTAAAGGGAGACTACTACCTCAGCATCTCCCTGGGCCTGATGGTCAAGGACAGAGAGAAACTCAAGTCCGCCGGCATGAAGGCGGTCGAGAATCTCGAGAAGCTGATGCACGAATAAGCTGCTGTCCGGGGCTGATGCACGAAAACTCTGAGAACGATGCTCAATCCGGCAGGCTGGTCTCTTCTCTCACCGCCCTGAGTGAGAGATGCTCCCGGCTCCGCCACCAATGGATGACCGCCATGACCAGCACCAGCGTGGCAAGCCAGACGATCCGGCTCTGATAGCGGTGATGGGGTCCTGACATCGCCCCGCAGATGAAGGCGTTACCGGCAAGAGCACAAAAAACGAAGACGGCCAGACCGGCAACATCCCGGTGCCTGTGATACACCGCCAGGGCAATCACCGCCAGCAGTCCGAACGTCGAGACCAGGGCTATGGGTATATGCAGCAAGCTGAAGACAGCAAATAAAAGCGGTGAGAACCCACCCTGCTGCTGACGGGCGGCATTGAACTGCCGGGATATTTCCTGCGGCAGGGCATTATTGAATGTCCCACGCACCGCATGATGGTATTTATCCAGCCCCTCTCCGGTCCGTACCATGACCAGCTGCTCGGCGGCGGCAACCACAGCAGTCGACAACGTCGAGAGGGGATAGCTTGCAACCGATTCCCTGACGAGGTAATTCAGTTCGGCGTCAGCCGCCCCACTCCACCCCCCGATATCGAAAAACGGCGACGAGGTGTTCCACAGGAAGGCGTCGCCGGTATCCGGCAACCGATCCTGGAGACTGCACAATGCGATTCCGGGGGCCGGGCAGTGCTCGGCAAGCCAGCGCTGGGCGATTCTGTCCTGAACCAGCCGGCCATAGATGAAGGCTGGACCGCCCGGGGTATAACCGACCTTGCCGAGGATGAGGCCATGGAGCAACGGCATCAGAATCAGGCTGGCAACGACGACTGCCGCTGGCGGGACAAT
>JFJP01037248.1_pt1 | contig 35105 bp, 29 predicted proteins | sample 431651 | NCBI WGS metagenome assembly JFJP01 (sample SAMN02602958, study PRJNA72255) | Microbial mat metagenome, whole genome shotgun sequencing project. | biome: fresh water; feature: sink hole; material: water; isolation source: purple microbial (photo- and chemosynthetic) mats found in... | reverse complement strand
TTCATAATATTTTATTTACGAGAGAAGGAGATTCCTCATGTCACTACAGCCAACGACTACAGACGCAGCCAACAAGAAAAAAGCTCTTGATCTAGCTTTATCAACCATTGAAAAACAATTCGGCAAAGGTGCGATCATGCGCCTAGCTTCTGGTGATGTTGCGGAAAAAATTCCAGCAATTTCTACTGGATCACTTGGGATTGATCTTGCTTTAGGCATTGGTGGTATTCCTCAAGGTCGAATCATTGAAATCTACGGCCCAGAATCTTCTGGTAAAACAACTCTTACTCTTCATATCGCAGCTGAATGCCAAAAAGCTGGCGGAACAGTGGCTTTCGTTGATGCAGAACATGCACTCGACACTAACTATGCTGCGAAGCTTGGCGTTGATATTCCTAACACTCTTATTTCTCAGCCAGATTCTGGGGAACAAGCTTTAGAAATCACGGATATGCTTGTTCGTTCAGGTGCAGTTAATCTTTTGATTATCGATTCAGTCGCTGCACTTACTCCTAAAGCGGAACTTGAAGGCGATATGGGCGATTCACATATGGGCTTACAAGCTCGTCTTATGTCACAAGCTCTTCGTAAACTAACTGGTTCAATCTCTCGTTCAAACTGTACTGTGATCTTCATTAACCAACTTCGTATGAAAATTGGTGTAATGTTCGGAAACCCAGAAACAACTACTGGTGGTAACGCTCTTAAATTCTACGCTTCAGTTCGTATGGATATTCGTCGTATCGGTGCTTTAAAAGACGGCGAAGAAGTTATCGGAAACCGCACAAAAGTTAAGATCGTTAAAAACAAAGTAGCTCCTCCTTTCAAAGAAGTTGAATTTGATATTATGTATGGTGCTGGTATTTCTAAAGAAGGCGATCTTCTTGATGTTGCCGCTAATGAAGGCATCATAGAGAAAGCTGGATCTTGGTATTCTTATAACAACGCTAAGCTTGGCCAAGGCCGCGAAGCTTCTAAAGAATTCCTCAAAACAAATCCAGAATTAATGTCTGAAATCCGTCAGAAAGTTTTTGTTAAGCACGGACTTACTAAAAACACTGAAATTGCCAACGTTGATATGACGACTGGTGAAATCAAAGAAGAAAAAGCATCTAAGACCAAAGCTAAAGTTCAGTAGTTTTAAATAGGGCTGCTCTCGGGCAGCCCTTTTTTTATGAATAAAAGAATTTACAACTACTCAATTCATCTCCTCGCCCGCCAAGACTATTCAGAGTTTAAACTCAAACAAAAACTACGTTCAAAAAAAGATAACCTTCCACACGAAGTGGATGAAGTGATTCTGGAACTTAAGGCCAAGGGTTTACTTAAAGAAGAAAGCTACAAGCGCCTTTTTATTCGTAAATGGATGATGAAAGGTGAATCAGAAGATAAAATCAAAAAACGTGGGGCGATGGAAAAACTTGAATTTGACGCAGAAGAATTCAGAGTTATTGAAATTGAGCTTGGTTTCACGGATGAGGATAGCATCGAAAAACTCATTCATAAAAAACTCCGCTCCAAAGAAATTCCTAAAGATTTCGCTGCGAAGAACAAATTAAGAGATAAAGTTTTAAGGTTTTTGATCTCTAAAGGTCATCGTTTTGAAGAAAGCAAGAAGGCGCTGAACCAGTTTCTGAACGCACAATCCTGAGCAATTCACTCAGCATTTTTAAAATATCAAACATTTACTGTCATGAAATTCCACTAATAAAGTAGTGTTTTACACCGCATTTTCACTATTGTTATGCTTAACTACTAACCATATTTTTTAGTATGTCCGGAACAGGGAAATGGTACCGAGACAGAAATGATCAAAAACAAGGATGTTAAATGAAGAATTTATTACTTTCACTCATGTTGGTCTTCTCAACAGCAGCAATTGCTTGTAGCGAAGATGGAAAAAGCGGTTTCGTAGAAGAAAACGATCTTTCTATACCAGTAGATTCACTTAGAATGGGTGGTCTTACTGAAGAGCAATTCAACAATGTAATCGATAGAGTTGAAGCTATCTACTCTCCAATCGCTAGTAACTTAGGCAAAAAACTAAACATCGCCCGTAAATGGACTGATGCTACTGTAAATGCCAATGCTTCTCAGTCTGGATCAAACTGGAATGTTAACATGTACGGTGGTCTTGCTCGTCATGAAACAATCACTGAAGATGGATTCGCTCTAGTTCTTTGTCACGAAACAGGTCACCTTCTTGGTGGAGCTCCAAAAATCGCTGGCTTCATGAACAAATGGGCATCAAATGAAGGTCAAGCTGATTACTTCGCTAACCTTAAATGTCTTCGTAAAACTTTCTTGAACGATGACAACGCTGCTATCGTTGCAACTCTAAACGCTCCAGAGTCACTAGTTAATGCTTGTGCTAAAGTTTGGGCGAACAAAGATGATAAAAATCTTTGTATCAGAGGCGGGATGGCCGGAATGTCTGTAGCTAATCTTTTTGCTGCTCTTAGAAGCAAGCCAGCTGCTAAATTTGAAACTCCTGATGCAAACATCGTCACAAAAACTGATGATGCTCACCCTGCTCACCAGTGTCGTCTAGATACATACTTCCAAGGTTCACTTTGTGATGTTGGTATGAACGAAGACGTTTCTCAGAAAGAAGAAGTTCAAGGAACTTGCCACAAGTCGAATGGCTACTCTGTTGGTTTAAGACCTCTTTGCTGGTTCAAGCCAAAAGCTAACTAGTTTTTAATTAAGTATTTAATTGCAGAAAGGCGCAGGAAACTGCGCCTTTTTTTTATTTAAACTTAGAACTAATGTGACCTCGCGGAAAGCATAGCTGGTCTGGAGTAGATCCACCATTGCAGCCAGCAAACTTAAGAGTCGTAATATGACCATAGCCGTCGCGCTTTAAAAGGCCGGTAATGACAACATTCCTGATACATCCATAATGATCATCATATTTTATTGAAATTCCATCAGCGGTAATTAAACCAGTCATGTGGCCGTCCCAATCGTTGGTAAAAATAGGCAAGATCTCGATAGGAGTGTTCCCGTATTTAATTGTGACTTCCTTTCGATTGGAGGTAATAACTAAGGCTTCACCTGATTCATCAGTGCCACTGCAAGTGAAAGCAAAACTTTCTGAAATCAAATTAAAACTTAAAGCGATTAACAATACTAAAGCTCTCATATTCTTCCTTTTTTAGAGTTCCTGATACGAGGTTTTAATCTTCTTGGCGCGGTAGGTATAATTGGCAATGAATATGGTTGTGATAAAAAATAATTATAATAAAAAAACCCACTCTTTTCAGAGTGGGTTAGACCATAAAACTTAAATGGGGTGGTAAGTTACATACAGCGTCTAGATTGAATCTGGTAAACAATTCCAGCGTTAACATCGGCAGAATCAACCGTTGCCATGGCATCTTCGTAACCACGGTTCTGAAGCATCATGTTCGCATTAACACGAAGATTCACGTCAGCTCCACAAGGAGACCATACGTTTGCTGCAACTCCAAGTGTATTATTGAATGTGTAATCAGTGTTCTGAATACCACGAAAGTCTTTAATGAAACGAGGGCCTTGCATACCTGCAAAGAAATACTCAGCTTGCAGTCTTGCAGTTGCATTTCTTGGAAGGGAAACGAAGCCACGGTAATCAACGGCAATTACCGAAATTGAAAATCCAGATGGGACATGAACGGGAATGGCTATATTACATGCCTTACGATCCAACGTTTTTCCAACGTTTGGTCCGGCCTCAGTAATGAACTGGTCAAAAATAATGGAGAGGGACTTATCATCTGGTGAAAGAGTGACAGAAGCTGAGCCTGCAGGGCATCCATTACCACCATAGCCTGGAGTACCAAGAGCGATGTCATTCTGAGCAAAAGCAGATGCTACAGAAAGTGATAGTAAAGCTGCAGACAATAGAGTTTTCGTAAGAGTCATATTTTTCTCCTGTGTTGTTTTCGGGCGTCATGTCCCTTTCGATTAATTTCAACTTAAAACATTTCTACTCAATTCGAAAAGATGGAAAAAACAACGACGTATTCAAATTGGTTCACATGAACAACTGGCAAATATTTCCCTTGTTCATGTGAACAACTCATTTTTCTTCTACCGATTTCAAGTCTAGTCATGTGGCAATGTAAAAGTTATTCAATGATCAGGAGGCCATCATGAAACACATACTTTTTTTCTTTTTATCTTTTTCTGCAATCGCTCAATCCAATATAGTCTTTGAACAAATCAACACGAGTGGAACGGGTTGTCCGCAAGGGACCGTAACCTCTATTGTTTCTCCCGATGGAACATCGATGTCACTTCTGTTTGATGAATTCCGAGTTGAAGTTCCTAATTATGAAACTCCTGCTACACCTGGAAGAGGTGCTAATCGTCCAACTCAGGCAGCTTCTATTTATGAATCCCACAAAACCTGCAACATCTCCTTCACCACAACTCTCCCAGCGGGACGTATGGCCACGGCGATTAATATCAGTCTTCAAGCACGTGGCAACACTATGACTGATGCAGGAATTCAGTCTTACTTCTCTACTATTTTGGTAGGCCACAGAGGTCTGGCCAATTCTGTTGGACCACAAGTAAAAGTAGTAGATAAAAAAATGTGGATGGGACGCGTGGACGTTGGTGAAGACTGGACGACTGATACTAATGTCTCAGTTCCTCTGAAATCAAATTGTTCTTCAGCTGCCAACAAAGCGATTAAGTTTGAACTTAAAAATCATCTTGAAGCTAAGATCAAAACCAACGATGTAACCAAGAGTGGCATCGTCACAGTAGATTCGAACGATACCAGAGGACTCTTAACGTTTTCAGTTTCAACAGCTCCCTGCCGGTAGCAATATGGCCCTAAAAGGCGGTTAACTGTGTAATAGGTAAAGAGTAGTGACCAAGTTGGCACCAGTGTATCTATGAAATTCTAACAAATGGAAGCACTGTCTTTTCTCTTGAAAGAGATCTTGATATCTCTTGATGAGAAAAGGACGGTCCATGGAAATGGAAGTAGTAAGAGATGATTTAATTTCTCAGCTTCACCAGCTGATAAATAACTACCTCGAGAAATATTCTCAAGTCAGTTTAAATGCTCTTGCTTCACGCTCAAACATTCCAGTTTCTACTCTTAGAAGAATTTCATTGGGGCAACAGAAAAGTGACATTGCCCCTCACACTGTGCTCAATTTAACTAGTTACCTTTTAAAAGAAAAAAATCTCACTGATCTGTTAAGAAAAGTGGATCCTGTTATCAAAGATTATTTGGAGAAACACTTCGGGCAATTTATTTTTGCTTCCGAGCAAAGAGTTTATGATGTTGATCTGAATACTTACCTCCAAGATCAGCACCGGTATTTTATCTACAAGTTAGCTGCCAACCATAACGGCACAACACTTATGGAAGTGATGGAACTGTTCGGTCGTCAGGGGGAAATAAAAGTTCAAGAAATGCTTAATCTTGAACTCATTGTTGAAGAAGGTGGACGACTGCACGCCAAGGACAAAGATTTTGCACTTGACCTGAAAGTTGCCTCTTCACATTTGCCGGAGCTTGTTCGTTTCTATAAGCCAGAAACACTTGGACAGGGCCTTAATTTATTTTATTCCATGAGTGAATCAATGAGTAAGGAAGCCATCTCTGAAATTAAAAATATTCAACGTGAAGCTGCTAAAAAAATTGCGGCCATCATGGATGATAAAAATAACAAGGGCGACATCCCTTATTTTAGCGTTAACCTTGCTGAAACTTTTATTTTACAGACTGAAGGAGAACTCCAATGAAAACTCTGCTTGTTCTGATGACTTTAATCCTGAGCTTCTCAGCACTTGCTGCTGACCGAGGAGATCTTAATCAGCTGCTCATCGAGCGAGGAACCTCTATTGCTGCTTTTGAAGCGCAAGGCATGAGACTGGTCATGGGAGAGAGAACTGGCGGTGGCCGTGTCCTTCAATTCGCTCAAGTGGAAGTGGTTTTTACTAAGGAAGAAGCCATTCTTAAAAAGGATATCCAAAACGTGAACCTTCAAAACGGCAACAGACTCGGTAATCTCGAATCCCTGCAGGCCGCTGGCAGACACATTGATGCTGACCAGATTATTGGGGTTATCGCTAAATAGTAATTTCACCGGATGGCCCCATTACGTGGGGCCATCTTCTTGTAAATAAAATACGATTAGTCTATTTATTTGACGTCCATTCCTTAGACACTGCCTGAAAGAACTACATTATCCACCCCTAAAACTACCTATTTTCAATTGGTTAACACCGCTAAAGCTGGCACTCCCCTTGCTTAATAGAAGGCACAGGGGAACAAAATGAAAAAGAACCATAACAAAAACATCGCCATCTTCGCTTTCAGCCTTTTGGCCTTGGTTGGTACTTATAATGCTGTGATGATCAACTCTGAATCTCACCTAGGTGATGCTAAGAACTTTAAAAGACTTGATGAGATGTTCGGTGTTGTTACTGAAGGTAGATCTCCTGCTGTATCAGCTCAGTGGTCTAAGGTTTCTAAGCCAGCTGCTACTGTAGCAGCAGTAAAATCAGTATCTAATAAAGCTGAAGTTTCAGTTTCAAATCAAGTTGCTTCTGAAGCTGCTATCCAAGATACTCTGGCCCTTAAACTGGTAGAAGTAATCAACCCTAAGAAATGGCTAAAAGGTGTTAATTCAGCAGATTTCTCAGGAACAATTGCTACAAATAACGGAATCATTGAATCTCTTAATGCAAATCTTCCAGATGGAATGAACATTGAAATTTCATTCTCTGAAATGACTGGAAATACGTTCGAGTACGATCTTAACGGTGAAGTTTACACTGGAATCATGTACCAGGTTGATCAGAGTGCTTACATGATTACCATGTCTAATGGCCCACTTGAAGGAACTCGTATGCGTTTTGCAGGCGAAGTTGCTGTTGAGCAGACTGAGGCTTACCTTGCTGAAACACATAATGTTGAAGTTGGATCATTTGGTGAAGAGACTGAAGCTCCAAAATCTGAAGATTCAGTAGAAGTTTCGACTCAGACTGCAGAAGCTGCTTCATTTAACTTTAACATCTAAGACCTAAGATCATACTCCGCGTCATCGTTTTCGCTGTGCTAGCCTATCCCGACTAAAATCTGCAAAGGGATGCTATGCGCACGCAAGAAATTCGGAATGCCTTTTCTAACTATTTCATTAAACAAGGTCATGAGAAACATAAGTCCTCTAGTCTTGTTCCACATAACGATCCAACGATTCTTTTTGCCAACGCAGGAATGAACCAATTCAAAGATTATTTTACCGGCAAAGCTACTCCTCCAAATAGAAGAGCTGTGACGATTCAAAAATGTGTTCGCGCTGGTGGTAAACATAACGATCTAGAAAACGTAGGCTTCACCGCCCGTCACCATACATATTTTGAAATGCTCGGAAACTTCTCATTTGGGGATTACTTTAAAAAAGACGCCATCAAATTTGCGTGGGAGCTATTAACGGTAGAACTAAAAATTCCTAAAGAAAAACTTTTGGTAACAGTTCATGACTCAGATGATGAGGCCCTCAACATCTGGCACAAAGACATGGGTGTGCCGCTTGAGAAAATTTTTAAGCTTGGTGATAAATCTAATTTCTGGGAAATGGGAGACGTGGGTCCCTGTGGACCTTGTACTGAGATTTTCTATGATCACGGCCCGGAGAGATCCTTGGGGGTACCCGCTGGTTGCCAGGAAATTGATGATGAAGGTCGTTATGTAGAAATCTGGAACCTGGTTTTCATGCAATATGAAAAATATTTTGAAGGTACAGAAATCAAGCGTAAGCCCCTGCCTAAGCCTTCAGTTGATACGGGAGCGGGCCTCGAGAGAGTCGCCGCTGTCCTTCAGGGCAAATATTATAACTACGATACCGATGGATTTGAGCCCATCATGAATGCCATCGGAAAACTCTGTGGTAAAAATTATTACACCGACAAATCTGAAGAAGTGAAATCTTCTTTCAGAGTTGTGGCCGATCACATTCGTTCTTCAACTATGCTTATCACTGATGGTGTTATTCCTTCAAACGATGGTCGTGGTTATGTTTTAAGACGAATCATCCGCCGCGCTGTACGCCACCTCTCACTTCTAGGTTTAAAAGATCTATCCTTTTATAAGCTTGTGCCAGCTGTGTTTGAATCTCTTGGGCAAGAGTACCCAGACAATGCGGCCAATGCGTCTTTGGCCGAAAAACTTCTCAAACTGGAAGAAGAAAAATTCAGAAAGACTCTGGACACTGGGCTTTCGCTCATTAATGAAGAATTAACAAAAGTGAAAGCAGGCCAGAAATTCTCAGGAGATGTCGCCTTCAAGCTTTATGACACCTTCGGATTTCCACTGGATTTAACTGAAGTAATTCTGCGTGAAAAGAACCTCGAGCTTGATACCAAGGGCTTCGAAGAGGCAATGGCCAAACAGAAAGCTCAATCCAAAGCAGGCACTAAATTTAAAGTTCAAGAAGATAACGTTAAAGCCTTTTACACGATTAAAGAAAAATTTGGTGATACTAAGTTTACGGGCTACGAAGAAATCACCACCAATGCCAAGCTTGTGGCCAAAGAAGAGATTGATGGAAAATTCTATCTTGTCTTTGATAAAACGCCTTTCTACGGCGAAGGTGGCGGTCAGTTAGGAGATAAAGGTGAAATTTTCTCTCAAGAAGGAAAGCTCGCCACTATTACCGACACTCAAAAACCTGTAGATGGACTTCACGTCCACCTATCTGAAGATGCAGATGCTCTTTCGGTTGGTGAGTCTTACACTCTTAAAGTGAATCACGCGGAAAGAGAGCTCACAAAACGTAACCACTCAGCGACTCACCTTCTTCAATCGGCCCTGATTAAAGTTTTGGGCCCTCACGTTAAACAGGCCGGATCATCAGTTGGTTCAGATCGCTTGCGTTTTGACTTCACTCATAACGAAGCCTTGAAGCCTGAAGAAATAGCTAAGGTAGAAGAGCTCGTGAATTCAGCTGTTTCATCTGCCATTCCGGTAACTGCTGCTAACATGACCAAAGATGAAGCCACTAAGAAAGGGGCGATGGCCCTTTTCGGTGAGAAATATGGCGATAACGTCAGAGTCTTAACCATGGGGAATTTTTCTTGTGAACTATGTGGGGGAACTCACGTTAGTAACACAGGAGAAATCGGTCTGTTTAAAATTGTAGTTGAAACATCTCTGGCATCTGGAGTTCGTCGTATCGAGGCTATCACTTCAACCAACGCGATTAACTATCTTTTAAACCGCTCTAAAATTCTTTCTGAAGTGGAAAAGAGCTTTTCTGTAAAAGAAGAAAGAGTTCTGGATAAAATTGCAGTTTTATTCGCTGACGTAAAAGACAAGAGTAAACAACTTGAAAACCTCAACGATAAACTTCAAAGTTTTGAATCCCAAAATCTTTTTAATGATCAAAAATCAATTAAAGATGGATTGACTCTGACAATTGCCAAAGCCCCTAATGCCAACCAAGGCAATATGAGAAAGCTTGGGGATATCTTTGTTGAAAAGTTCCCTAAGGGAGTTCTTTTCTTGTACGCCACTGAAGACGATAAAGTTTCTTTCATCATGAAAACCAATAAGGCCAACACTGCTGTTGATTGCTCAGCTGTTCTGAAGCAAGTCATGCCAATTGTTAGCGGCAGAGGCGGCGGCAAGCCCGACAATGCTCAAGGCTCTGGCGACGCATCTAAAACTCAGGAGTTAATCAAAGCTATCGAAGGGGCCGTGAAGTGAAATTAGTTTTAATATCTCTGCTTCTTTTGATTGGGTGTAACAGTAAGAGTAATAAACCAGATACGATTGAAATTTCACTTCCGGGCGAAATCTCAACCATCGATCCAGCTGCTTGTTACGACACCATTTGCTACATCCCGGTAGCTCAAGTTTATGAATCCCTTTATGAATTTGAATACCTCAAGCGCCCTTACTCACTTCGCCCTCTTTTGGCCGAAGGACAACCACAAGTTTCAAAAGATCGCCTGACTTATACTTTTAAAATTAAAAAAGGCATTAAGTACCACGATTCAAATTTAATCCCCAAAGGGCGTGAAGTTAAGGCCCAGGATTTTGCTAACCAAATTAAACGCCTGGCGTTCTTGGGAACAAACTCTCGCGGCTTCTGGCTCTTTGATGGAAAAATCAAAGGTCTCAATGAGTGGAGAGAAAAAGTTCAGACCGACATGAATTTGTTTTTCTCGGAGCCGGTTGAAGGTCTAAGCACTCCCGATGATCAGACGCTGGTGATTCAGCTTAAGTACCCTTACCCACAACTCCTCTACGCCATGGCGATGAATTTCACCTCTCCCATTCCAGCAGAGGCCATTACCGCAGCTAAAAATGATTTCTCCACTCAAGCTATTGGGACTGGTGCCTACTACATTACTAAATACAATTCCATTCAAGGTGCAGATCTTAAAAAGTTTGAAGGCTACAACTCAAGCGTCTACCCTTCTGAAGGAGACCGCTCGGCCCATGGAAATGGTCTTCTCAAAGATGCCGGACCAAAACTTCCTTTCATGGATAAGGTTCGCTTGGTTGTGATTAAAGAAGCTCAGACTGATTGGCTTAATTTTCTTAAAAAGAAAATTGATATGATCAACCTGACTAAAGACCACTACCACGTGGCCTTAACGCCAGAGGGTAAGCTTAAAGAAGAGATCATCAAAGACGAGATCGTGCTTCAAGCCTCTCCCACTTTGATCTATTGGTGGATTGCCTTCAACATGAAAGATCCAGTCGTTGGAAAAAATCTCAATCTCAGAAAAGCCATTGCTCACGGTGTGAACATTGATAAATACATCGAGCTCTTCACTTATAACGTGGCCCAAAAATCTAACTCGATTTATCCTCCAGGTGTTCCGGGTTACTCTCCGGCCGCAGAGCTTCCTTATAAGTATGATTTGGCCCTCGCTAAAGAGTACCTCGCTAAAGCTGGATACCCTGGCGGCAAGGGACTAGCTCCCTTGAAGTTTGATATCCGAGGCTCAGACACTCGCCGTCGTCAGATGGGAGAATACATCCAGCAAGAACTGCGCAATATCGGCATCACGGTTGAAGTTCAAATTAACACCTTCCCTGCTTTCTTAGAGAAAGCTCGCAAGGGTGAGCTTCAATTCTGGCAAGGTGGCTGGGTGCTTGATTATCCTGATGCTGAGAATGTTCTTCAGCTTCTAAGCTCTCAGAACCTTCCCCCAGGCCAAAACTACTTCAACTACGTGAACGCAGAGTTCGACAAACTTTTCCAAGAAGCTCGCGTAATCGAAGACGGCAAACGTAAGTATGAATTAATGGCGAAGATGGAAAATCTCGTGAACGCGGATTTGCCTTGGGTGATGCAGTATTATTCGAGAAACTACATTCTTTCTCATAAGTATCTGAAGAACTTTTTGTATTCAGATATAATATATAACAACATTAAATATTTGAAGATTGAAGGTAAATAATTTGAATGCAAGTCAGATTGGGGAATATCCTGAAATCTGAGTTGCTTCATTCCATCTGTCGGTCCTTTTTTTGAACCAACCTTATTTCAGAAAGTTACCTTCCATCCCCGATCAAATCACTTCCCCCCTCAACTTCCCCTTCCTTTCGTCGATAAGGTAGGCAAGACATTCCCTGCGAGGCCTGAATGAAAGTCTTAACCCTGCTGTCCTTTTTAATTTTTTCACAAACCACATGGGCAAAGTCCTATGTGATTTTCTCTTTAGCTCAGGATCTATCTATGGGTGTTGAAGGCGAAGTGATTCGTAAAAACTATTACATCAATATGGGTAGCAGTCAGGGTGTGAAGAAAGACAGTGTGGTGGATGTATTTAGAATCATCTCGGTTCAAAATCCTTACGACAACAAAACGCGTGTGAACTACAAAGTAAAAATTGGTGAACTGAAAGTGCTTCATTCAATGGATCAGGCGTCCATCGCTATGGTCAGTGAATACGAAAAAGAGGATGCCACTCCGATTTTTGAGCTCCCTCAATTTATGGTGGGTGATCACGTCTCGATTAATGTGGATTAAGACTTATCCCAACACTCGGCCAGCGGCTTCACTTTAAGGATTTCTCCATTTAGTACGCCATCAGTACAAGCTATCAGCCCCACGTACATCAGGTATTCCTCACCTAGTCGGATATTAAAATCCTTGCGCCCCTTGAGGCGCACCTTACGCAGACTCTCCCCTGCACAAACACCCTTAAAGTGAAACTCAAACCAGTCTTCGAAAGAGTTGAGCTTGATGACACGAGAACATTTTGAAACTATAATGACGGTTTTCATATCTGCCGATAGGGCAAGGTATAGACCAACCAAGAAAATTCTAAGCCCGCAAAATGTTTAATCAACTTGCGCGCAACATTGTTTTTTCTACCTGACGTAGCGGTAATAAAAGGATCTTTTTCATATGATACAGTTACAAGGACCACGAACACTCGGCCGGATCTTCAAGGCTCGAATTGAAAAGTCTTCAAAAAGAAATGCCATCGGCTGGATTGAGAACAACGAAGTTAAAAGCATCACCTATGCTGACTATAAAAATACCATCGAGATTCTCGCCACTGCTTTTCACAAAGTTGGCCTCAATGTCGGTGACAAAGTTGCTATCCTTGCTCAGACCTGTAAAGAATGGCACTTTCTGGACATGGCCACCCTTTGCTCTCGCGGCTGTGTCGTGCCGATTTATCCTAGCTACCTCGGTCAGGAAATTGATTACATTTTTAAACACTCAGACAGCTCCATTCTTATCGTTGAAAATGATAAGCAGATGGAAAAAGTTTTACCCTTTCTGCAAAGCTGGACAAATCTTCGGGTCATCATTTCTCTCCATGAACTCTCAGAAGAAGTTCTAAAGAAATTTCGAAATGTTTGTGCTTTCTACTCTTATAAAGAACTCGTAAGGATGGGAACAGAAGATCAGAAGACGAACCCTGATCTCTTGGACAATCTTATTCAAAATCAACTGCCAGAGGAATACGCTTCCATTATCTACACTTCCGGTACAACTGGTGAACCCAAAGGTGCGGTCATCACTCAGCACGCACTGGCGACCATGCTACTTAACCTTGATAAAACGGTTCATGGAGCCTTCACCCAAAACGATAGGTCCCTAGTCTTTCTTCCTCTCTCGCACGTTTTAGGTCGCGCGGACTCCATGTTACCCCTGATCTTCGGCTGGCATTCTGTCTATGCGGAATCCATTGATAAGTTGATGGATAATATCCAGGTAGTCAGACCTACCGTGATGATTGCTGTTCCACGAATTTTTGAGAAAATTTATGCCAAGATTATGGCCCAAGTGGAAAGTGGAAATATCATTGAGAAACATGCTTTCAAGTGGGCGACTCATATTGCTGAAAATTATTTCAAAAAAATAGACAGTGATCTTTCTCCCTCTGCTTCAGAAATGATTGAATTCAAGCTTTCTCAGAAACTTGTCTTTTCAAAAATTTATGATCGCTTTGGCGGAAAAATTCGCTACTTCGTTTCAGGTGGAGCTCCCCTCTCACCGCAAATCATCCAATTTCTTCGTTATGCCAATTTAACCATTCTTGAGGGCTACGGCCTGACAGAAACCATTGCCCCTTGTTGCCTTAACCCTCTTTCTAAACAGGTCCCAGGGACTGTTGGACGCCCCATTGGGGACGTGCAATTCTCCTTTGGAAGTGACGGTGAAATCCTCATTAAATCTGAAGCGCTCCTAAAAGAGTATTACAAAGATCCTGCAGCTACCCAGGAGGCCATCCATGACGGCTGGTTTCATAGTGGAGACATTGGTGAATTTACTGCTGAAGGGTATTTAAAAATCACTGACCGTAAAAAAGATCTCATCAAGACCAGTGGGGGCAAGATTGTGGCCCCACAAAAACTTGAAAACATGGCCAAAGCTCAACCTCATATTTCTCATATGATTGTGATTGGGGACCAGAGAAAGTACCTCACCGCCCTCATTGGGATCGAGAAGGACCGTTTCCTGACGATCCTGGATGAGCTGGGACTGCCAAGTGATTGCACTCTGGAAGAGCTGGCAGAGAACGAAAAGGTCAAAGAAATCGTCGGTAAAGAAGTCGATCTGATTAATCAGGATCTGGCGCAATATGAGACGATTAAGAAGTTTAAAATCATCCCCGAGGAATTTACCGTTGAAAACTTCCTGACGCCGTCCCTTAAGATCAAAAGAAAGATGGTTTCAGCGCGTTATTCCCATATAATTGAAGCGATGTATCAATGATCTCCTTTGACAAAAGAGCCGAAGTCTTTTAAAAATGGAAGTTCTATTTATCCCTTAAGAGGTATGTATGGCACGAGTCACAGTCGAAGATTGTTTAGAACATGTTGAAAACCGTTACGAGTTAGTTCATTTGACTGCTAAGCGTGTGAAGCAACTTCGTGAAGGTGATACTTCTACGGTTAAGAGCAAGAACAAAGAAGTTGTTACAGCTCTACGTGAAATTGCAGCCGGTAACGTTAAGCACACACTTAGAAGTGAATACGATTCTGACGAATTCTAATTTTCAGTTTTTCTTTTCATAAAAAAAGGGAGCTTTTAAGCTCCCTTTTTTTTGGTCTTATTTTCTTTTTAAAGCAATACCCAGAACTTCGTCAAAATGTTTCACAGGATAAAACTTCATTCCTTTACGGTGACGTTCAGGAACTTCTTTTAAATCCTTTTCATTTTGCCATGGAAGAATAATTGTTTTGATCCCAGCCCTTTTTGCAGCAAGAACTTTTTCCTTTATTCCGCCAACCGGAAGAACTTTACCTGTAAGGCTCAACTCTCCAGTCATCGCCACGTCACCTCTTACCATCTGATTAGTAGCAAGAGAATAAAGAGCAAGGGCCATCGTCACACCAGCAGATGGACCATCTTTAGGAGTGGCACCGGCCGGTAGATGCAAATGGATTTCATGAGTAGCAAGAAAGTCCGTCGCTTCTTCAGGGTTTGGAGCTGGAATGGCAACAGGAGCAGCAGCTCCTTTTTTCGCAGTAACCTTTTTAGCTTTTGGAAGTTTTTTATGATCTGCTTCGATCTGGCTCTGAAGAACTTTTTTAACATAACTGTAAGCAAGGTTCGCCGATTCGCCCATGACGTCACCAAGCTGACCAGTAAGTTTAAAGCCTTTTCCTTTCAATGGAATCGATTCAACGAAGAGAATATCTCCACCAAATGAAGTCCAGGCAAGACCCGTCACAATTCCAGGCTGAAGTGGTTTCTGGGCCATATCTGTTTCAAAACGTTTAGGTCCAAGAATTTTCTCAAGATCTCCAACGGCAGGACTGAATTTTTTGGCCCTCTTAGATGACACTTTTTCCAAGGCAGCACGACGACACAACTTCGCAATTGTCTGCTCCATCACACGTACACCTGGTTCACGAGCATAGTCAGAAACCAGCGCCTTAAGGACTGCGTTTGAAAGACTAAATTCTTTGGCCGTTAATCCATGCTTCTTGAGCTGTTTCGGAATTACCCATTTAGTTGAAATAGAAACTTTCTCTTCAATCGTATAACCAGAGAGTTCAATGAGCTCCATACGATCCAAGAGTGCTTCTGGAATTTCACCAATGTTGTTGGCGGTAGCAATGAAGAGAACTTTTGAAAGATCAAAAGGCACATCAAGGTAGTTATCAATAAATGTTTTATTTTGTTCAGGATCCAAAACTTCTAGTAAAGAAGAGGCAGGATCACCCTGATAGGATTTTCCAATTTTATCAATTTCATCCAACATGATGACGGGATTGATAACTTCAACTCGCTTAAGTGCCTGGATAATTTTTCCAGGCATAGCTCCCACGTAAGTACGACGGTGCCCTTTAATTTCGGCCTCATCTTTCATCCCACCGAGTGAAAAGCGGTAAAACTTTCGTCCTAGCGCTTTTGCAATTGAATGACCGAGTGATGTTTTACCTACACCTGGAGGACCTGCAAGGCAAAGAATCGTACCATCGTATTCAGGCTTGAGTTTACGAACGGCCAGAAACTCCATGATTCTTTCTTTAGGCTTCTCAAGACCATAGTGATCTTTCTCGAGCATTTTTTTTGCTGACTCAATATCAACCTTATCGTCCGTCATCTTATTCCAAGGCAATTGAACCATCCAGTTAAGGTAAGTTCTAGTTACGTTGTATTCAGGTGACGAATCAGGAATGGATTCTAAACGCTCTAGCTCTTCAAGAGCGGCTTTTTTGGCGTCTTCAGGCAAATGACCTTGCTCAATCCCTTCCAGGATTTTTTTCATGTCCTTGGCCTTCTCATCTTCATCCATGCCAAGTTCACTGCGAATAACTTTTAATTGTTCGCGCAAAAAGTATTCACGCTGATACTTATTAACTTTATCGTTAACTTCATCAGTGATTTTTTTCTGAATATCAGCAACGTCTTTTTCACGTTTAAGATAAACCAAAAGTTTAGCGAAACGTTTTTTTACAATAAGAGTCTCAAGAAAATCTTGAGCTTCAGGGACGTCAAGCGATAAGGCAAAAGCCACCAAATCGGCCAAAGATCCCGGTGAAGGAGAATTCAGCATGGCGAGCTTCATCTCTTCATTGAAATAGGGATTTATTTCAGAGAGTTTTTTTACCTGATTAATAACTGAACGAGTGTAGGCATCGAGCTCTTCATCAGGCTCGTGGATATCACTGAATACTTCTGTTTTAGCAATTAACAGAGGTGAATCTACAACATACTCCACGGCACGGTAACGTCTCATCCCATGAACAAGTAAGTTCACTGATCCATCTGGAAGTTTTAGTTTTTTAATAACCTTACAAAGTACTCCTACCTTATAAATATCTTTAGGAGTGATTCCCTTTGGACTGATGTCAGCCGCTGAGCTTAGCCCAACGTACTCTTCTTCGCCCTCTTCTTCTTCCTCGTCATCCTCGTAGCTGATTTGCTCTTCACCCATTTCATGAAGAACTTCCTGGCCTTCGCCAAAATCTTTAAATTTTACAAGGTTTAAAGCAACGTAGTTATTTTTTGCAAGGTAAGCATCAAGCTCAGGAGTATATTTATCCTCTGAGAGGATGATAGGAGCAATCATGCCCGGAAAAATGGGACTATTCACAATGGGAATAATCACCACTTCTGAAGGGATTTCACCTAATTTAGCTTCGCCCTTAGTTTTGTTTTTTTTATCTTTAGTAGCCATTTTTTTTCCTTATGAATTAACGAATATCGATTACCAGACGTCCCGGATTCTCAAGAAAGAACACATCAAAACTTGCTTTATTTTTCAGTGTAAGATCCATCGTTATTGATTTTCCATCAACGTTTATAAAATCGATTGTTTTAACATTTTTAGATGATTTAAGCTGCGGCTGACTTGTAACAATGTTTGTCTCAAAAAAATCCACGCTTATTTTTTGCTCTTTGTTTGAGATGTGCCCATAGATTTTAGGGATAGTAGCTGTATTAAAATCAATCACAACTCGCTCATATCCCTGACCTGGAGTGGCGGAGCTTCTGATAGAAGTTATTCCTGAATTTTTTGTCTGTGAATTATGGTGAAAGACCCCCGAATCTAAAAAGATAGATTTTTTTCTCGGAGATACTTTCCAAATTCTTTCCTCCATCAAGTTTTGGGCAAGAACTGGAAGACTCACAAGTAACGTAATGAAGAGCAATCGCATCATTTAATGACTCCAGAGGAATGGAATTTTACTTAATTCATTCTATGCAAAAGGAAAGGTTAAGACAAAATTTTCTTGTCTCTTTTCATGAACCTAGACGGGAGAGCGGAGAGAAAAAATCCCAAACCCAGAAGTGCTAAAAAAGCACCGGGCCCAGCGCCGGGATCGGAGGGAGGTTCAATGGTTCCACAGCTGGCGGCTGCAGCCGACCCTGCCTTGGATATATCTTCATCTGAGTTGGCGGTGGACTTTTCTACGGCGTAGGTAAATGGCGCATCCAAGCATGAATAATTATCCGACAAAACGTCTCCGGTATCTATGACCGGTCCAGCAATCGTCTCAAGGCTCATCACCAAAAGGTACGGTAGGTTTTGAACTGAGCCAAATTTTATAAAATCTGGAATGCTGTAACTTGCACTAAAAGAAGAGAGTTTTTTGGCAGAAATTTCTATCTCAAATACATTTGTCGCCAAACTGGAAGATAACCCTGCGGTTGCAGCGAGGTCCAGATTGTAGGTACCTTCAGGTTTAATGGTTTTGCCGTAGCTCCCCAAAGTGGTCCCATTTTTTTTCACCGTCATTACATACTCGACACCGTTACCAAGAGGCTGAGAAACCAACCTGATTTTTAAAAATTTGCTCGAAGGAGAGGTATATCCACTGAGATCTATTTTTAATTTGTCTGCTGCTGTAAAGCTAGTTGTTGTGAGGTCATTAGGGTTGAAATATCCAACATAGGACTTCTCCATTCGAGGTTCAAGATCATAATTAAAAACCTCCAGAGTCGTAAAACTACTTTGAAGTTTTTCGTAAACATAATCTTCCTGAATGCGAAGACTACAATTAATACTAATAGTTCCAATATCTACATTGGTCTGACTTGAAGTGAGTGAGATACCTTGTGCAATACCATCATTCTCTCTTCCACACTTGCCAAAGAACGATGAGACGTAAGCAGTAGGACAAAATTCTGTTTGTGAACTCGTAAAAGAAGAAGGTAGGGCATCTAAATTTTTAAGAGATGAAGTGTACAGATAGTAAGTGTCATTTAAATCCAAACCAGCAATTTCAAAGGATCCATCTTCACCAGTGATTCCGGCAATTGAATCACCATTTTTCCTTGAGATGGCCTGGACATGGACCCCTAAAATACCAATATGATTCCCGCCCTTCACGTAGCCGCTTATCGTTCCATGCCCGAAACTGTACTTACTTCTCGCTCCTGCTTTGTCATCTGCGGAGAGCTCTGATTGCCCGGGATAGGTTTGATAAAACATTGATGAATTTAAAACTTCTGAATGTGAGAGGCCCAGGAAATGTCCGAACTCATGAGTCACAACATCTTTAAGATAGATGGTATTCCCAATTGCCATTCCTGGAGTTGAAGAAAAGTCATAGTGCTGCTCATTTAACAGTATAGAAGCATTATTTATTACTCCAGAAGTAGCATAACTCACTTGAGTCAGCCCAACGACTGCGGAACCATAGATTGAAAAATCACTCACAAACTGAATCTTACTACTACTTGATGAGGCAGGGACAATTTGAAAGGCTGAAGCTGCATTCCATTCAGCGATTGCTTGCTCAATCAAAGGGCCAGAGGATGGAAGTGAAGTTGAGTTATTAATTATTTTGAGCGGGACGTTTGAATAATTCCATTTAATTTCTCTTTGGGTCGAGGTAACAGAAGACTGGTAACCCAGCACAGGAAGTGAGAATAAAATTGTTAATAAAAACAATAAACGCATTTCAATCCATTGAAAGCTTTCGACATCAGTTTATTTGTGAGCTTTACGGTTGCTCATACGAAACATACCGCCAATGAGCCCCAAGGCCATGATCAACCAGAAGACATTCAAAGTTGATTGACCTTCTTGATTGTCTAATTCTTCGGATTTTGAAGCAACTGTGCGATTTTGCCCCTCGGAAGCGGAAGCTGGGATTCTCTGTATTTCACTCTGCCCAAGCTGAGTCGGATACTCCGTACTATGAACGACTTTTAGACTTGAACCTTTGATTCTCTTCACTTCAAGCTCAAAATGGCCAAGATTCACTTGTCCAAATTGAGGGTGCTCAGGAAAGATATAATTCACCAAAACGATTTCTTTTCCATAGTTGATAACCCGAAAACTACCAAACCCAAGATTCATCCCCCAATAGCGATTATTCACACTTTTTATAAACAGCAGAACCTTCTCACCTGGAGTAAACGCTGGAACCCCATCAACTTTCATATGCTTATCGTTTAATTTTCCACCCGGATAATGAACAATGACCTCATCCATTCCAAAAAAATCAGACTGAAGACCAACCTCTTTTGTCATCTTAAAGAACATTTGAGTCGCCAAGCTTCCATCTTCGAGTTCCACAGTTTTGCTTCGTAAGTAATTGCCTTGAAACAGGCCATCTGATTCTTGAATTTGCTGAGTAATAGGCTGAGGCTTAAACGTGGTCGCTTGGAGTGAAAAACTTATCGCTAATAAACATATAAATCGAATCACAGTTAGTCCTTAGAATAGCCTATAGAACTAGTCGGCAATTTAAGGAGGAAACTTGAGTTTATTTATCTAGTTTGAGGAGCTTAATTTCATTATGCTTAAATTCCAGCTTAGAAGTAGCTAAGTATTTAAAATAACTTGAAGAGTCGATGATCACTATGGTGTTTTTCAGCTGAACCAAATCCTGCAGGAAGACCCCTAACATTTTGAGTTCTCTTTCAGACAAACCGAAGGAGAGGTTCTCAAAAATCAGCAGAGAATTCTGAATGGTCTTCATGAGTTTAGAAAGAAGATAGATTCTTTGTTTCTCACCACCAGAGAGAGTATTAAGACCTCGATCAAGTGAAAGATAATCCAAATTTAAAATTTTTAAGTACTCCCAGATTCGGCGAAATTTTGGAGTAAGTTGAATTCTCTCGAGCACCTGGTTGAGTGGAAGATTGTAGGCTTCAGCAACTGTCATTTTACCATCTGAAATATTCGCGTACATGGGTTTAATTTTTAAACCCTTACAGTCCTCACATTCAAGAACGATGTCCTCTAAATATTGCATCTCGATGACAATTGAACCTTTACCTTCACAGCGAGGACACATTCCGAGCTCTGAATTTGAAGAAAAATGTCCTTCTTTGAGATTCATACTTTTGGCTACCGGAAGTTTTAAAAAATGTTTTCTTATAACAGAAGCAAACTCTGTAATGGTTCCTACCGAGGAGCGTGAGGTGAATCGATTTAAGTCCGAGGAAATCACGATTACATCTTCCAACTTCTGCGGATTTTTAACAGATTTTACACTGAAAAGATCATCTTCCATCCACTCTGAGTAAAGACGCTTGTAAAGTGTGTTGGCCATTATTTTAATGAGATTGGCACTTTTTCCTGACCCTGAATCACCCGTTACCCAAACCATTTCCTCTAGAGGAATTTTAAAGTCTGGATAGTTTTTTCCATAGATTGAAGGTGAAGACACTTCGATAAACTGGGACGTTTTCGCTTTTTGTTTTTTGGTTTCCCAGACTACATTTTCTTTCGTGGTGAAATACTTAGGAGGCTGCCCTTGATAGATTATTTCTCCGCCGCTTTTTCCGGATCCTGGTCCCATAACGATTAGGTGGTCTGAATTTTTTTGTAAAAATTCGGAGTGATCTATCAGGATCACAGTATTACCTTGGTCAATTATTTGCCGCAGTCCACTCAAGAGCTTTTTCAACTCAGTTTCACCCAGACCAAGACTTGGCTCATCCAGCACAAATAAACTATCTACTCCCTTGAAGGTTAGATATTTAATAAGAAGTAGCCTCTGGTATTCCCCTGCTGAAAGAGATTTTGCCTTTCTCAGTATGGAAAGATGATTAAGTCCCATGTCTGCGGCAAGCTTTAACTTTTCGCAGATGTCTCTATAAATTCTGGCTTCATGAGTCTCTTCTTTAATACGCTTTTGAGAAAATAATTGGAGAGCATCCTGAACAGTTAGTTCCATTATCTCCTGCAAACCCCAAAGGCGGCCACCCAAGCTAATGCGGTAGTGATGAACGGCTTTATTTAAACGGGATGTGAGACAAACCTTGCATGGCTCTTCCTTCTGCATATGACGAATATAGATCCTGACTGAAGGTTTATACTTTTTTGAATCGAGGTATTTTTGAAGCTCCGTGTAGCCCGGATAATCCCCTTGCCCCTCAAATAAGAGCTCGAAAAACTCTTTGGGTAATTTTTTAATGGGAATATCGAGAGGAGTTTTATTCTTTTTCAGGATCTTTAAAAATGCATCGTATGCGTCTTCGAAGGGCCCATAATTCAAAAGCTTTAGACCACCTTCTTCAATAGTCAGCTCCCTATCAATAATTTTTTTATCATCATAAATAAGATTGGCGCCGTACCCATTACACTTTGGACAGGCCCCTAAAGCGCTATAGGGTGAAAAAGCAGAAACAGTTTGAACCGGATTAGACTCAAAATCACACTTGGGACAAACTTTTTTAAAATGAAAGACGAGATTCTGAGTTTTTTTAAACTCTGGACCAATAAGAAGATAGTTGAGTGGGAACTGTGATAGCTTCAATTCCTGCCATTTCTTTTCTAATGCATCGAGATTTTCAAATTTAAATCTCATCACTTCCCAGAAATCATCGCCTTCCTGGAAGCTCTCAATTGTTTTGCGTTTGGCCGAATAAGATCTTGGAGGAATGTATCCTTCCCCGAACACTCTAATGAATTCATTGGGACTCAGAAGGATATGGTAAACGCCGTTCGGAACGATTGTTTTAACCTGGCCCTTGAGTTGCTCGCCAACTGAGCGAATCTGAAGCTCAGTATCATGAACCGGACATAGCTCTTTAGAGGTTGAAAAATAAAGATTCTGAAGGCCATCAGTTAATCTCATCACATCGGCAACAACAGTTCTTGAACCCATGACTGGATTTATCTGAGGCAAACCGAATACTGGCAGGACGGGAAAGATCCGGTCCACATCAACAGCTGCAGGTCTTTCCGTAAAAAACTTCATCGAGTTAGGAAATGAATTAATAAAGCGGCGTTTTGATTCAGTCAGAAGAGTATGGAATGCTAAGGAGGTTTTTCCCGATCCAGAGGGGCCGGCAAAACAGACGAGTTTTCTTAAAGGGATGTCGAGATCTACATTCTTGAGATTGTGAACTCTGGCACCGCGAATTTCGATCAGATCAACGTCGCGTTTTTCCATAGCTATTTATAGCAAAAAAAAAGGCTCCTTGCGGAGCCTTTTCGAATACTTGTTGAAGTCTTGTATTAACGTTTAGAGAATTGGTAAGACTTACGAGCACCAGATTTACCTGGTTTCTTACGTTCAACTTTTCTTGCATCACGAGTAAGAAAGCCAGCTTCTTTAAGCTCTGCTCTAGAATTCGGAGTAAGTTTAAGAATAGCACGTGCAATACCAAGACGGATCGCTCCAGCTTGACCAGTAACACCGCCACCTTTAACGTTGATTTTGAAATCGTAAGCTTCGTTAACCTTCATAAGGTTAAGTGGCTGATAAACGATGTAACGAGAAGTCGCTTTAGGGAAGTAGTTAGTTACGTCACGTGTATTGATAACAATTTTACCAGTTCCACGAGAAACGTAAACGCGTGCTACTGCAGATTTACGACGACCAATTGTGTGAACATCATAAGATTTAGCTTTGCTCATATGATCTCTTCCTTAAATTTTAAATGTTAGAGGTTCAGGCTTCTGAGCTTCGTGGCCATGTGTTGGTCCAACGACAACTTTAAGCTTAGTTAACTGTTTACGACCCAAAGTGTTCTTACCAAGCATACCTTTTACCGCTTCAAAAACGATAAGTTCAGGGTGCTTAGCAAGTTGCTCTTTAGCAGTACGGCGCTTGATCCCACCAATGTGGTTTGTGTGCCAGTTGTACTCTTTTGCGTCCCACTTATTACCAGTGAACTTAACTTTCTCTGCATTTATAACAATAACGAAATCACCAGCGTCGTTGTTTGTGCAAAAAGTTGGCTTGTTCTTACCACGAAGAACTTTAGCTATTTCTGAACACATGCGACCTACAACCATATCTGTTGCGTCTACTACGTACCACTTTTTATTGCCGTCTACTTCGGCCTTGGTGATAGCATAGGAATTTTGCTTGATCATAATCAACCTTCCATTAATTAATAAAAATTTTCCCATTTATAAATAACGCTGGGCCGTACGTCAAGATAAGTCTCAAGACTTCCTTCTAAGTTGAAGTCTAGATCGCTATCAGGCCTCTTCTAAAATACGGGGGATTAAAAGAAGCCGATTGACACATGGAAGCGTCCGGGGCTCTCTAAGCTACCATCTTTGTTTGTTTCCCTCAAGAGTTTTATCCCATAATCGAAATCTAAGGTGCCTACCGGAGTCAGGATTTTAAAGGTTAGGCCAACTGAATCTCTTAACTCCCCTAGATCAAATTCGTTCACAAAAACGCGCCCCGCATCATAAAAAACTCCGGCCATGATTGAATCATTTAGGAAGAAGCGTGGTTCAATCTTAAAGTTCGCAAGATAGGCCCTGTCATCTATTGTGACCTCGGAAATGTCATCTTTGGAGTCCCCAGGTACTCGGTTAATTTCCTCGTCGGTGAAACCACGCACGATATCCATACCAGATAGACGGAAAACTTTAATGTTTGGAATATAGCCTGCAGTTTCTTTTACACCGTCACGCGTAACCTCTTCCGTGGCCAAGTTCTTCTGGGAACCAAGAACCATGGAGATGGCGAGGGTTCCAAATTTGTAGGGAATATAAAATCTATTACGGTTTACCAGCTTATAATAATTAATGGTGAGATCAGGGTCCTCTTGAGAACCGAAAAATGGATTGGCAAATTCACATGAAAGATTAAAGTATGCGCCCGAAACAGGGAGAACAGGACTACTTCTGAGGTCATAAGTCACACTTGGGGTAATCGCTCCAATCCTGAAACTTCCATTATCTCTTTCTTCAGTGGCGTTGTACTGGAGAATGTTTTCAATCTGGTAACGGGCGGAGGTTGAGAACCTCTTAGAAATGTCTCTGGTTAGAGTTAAATTTGAGCGCGCAATATCAGCATCAAAGGAATAGAAACGTTTTCTCTGGTATCCACCGCTCACGGAAGAATCGATAGAAGTATTAAAAATATCCCCTTGGGTATAAGTCAAAAAAGTATTGTGTTCGAGCAGCTTAAGTTTCTCTTCTCTACGTGTAGGATCAAGCGTGTCGTAATTAAGGCGTTGGTTCACCTGACTTCTGAGAGTAATCGAACGGTTCATCCCACCTATATTTATGTAAGAAGCAGTCGCCGTAAGTTTTATACCTAAATCTGTACGATACCCCGGAGCAAATTCAACTAGTCCAAACTCTCTCTCAGTCACTTTAACAATCAAGTCTGTAGCAGAGTGAACTTTTGAACTATGTCTAACAGGAGTAATGGACACGGAGTTGAATAGACCGGTCGCCGAAATATTCGCTTCGAACGCCCGAGTCTTGGCCGGAGTAATAATCTCACCAGGTTCCAAAAGAATCTTTTTCGTCAGGACTTTTTTTCGGGTCTTATTATTCCCGAGATAAATTATGCGATTGAGCCTAACCATCGGTCCGGAGTTAATGACAAAACGAATATCAACATCAGCACCTGATTTTGAGTAAGTTACAAGTCCGTCTTCGTTGGCATTGGAAACTTCGCCAAAATAATACCCCTTATCATGCATGATACTGGTGACCAGCTTTAAATCTTCAGTCATGGCGATTGGATTAAAAGGATTTCCTGATCGGTTAGCAATGCGCTTAGTAAGCGTTTCTTCTAATTCAGGAGGAAGTCCTTCAAAAACCAGATTCCTCACCACCGCCCGTTGACCCTCCTTGATAAGATATTCTACAGAGGCTTCTTTCTTGTCGCTAGAAAAGGTATGGGTTGGCCCTAGAATTTTAACCTGAACAAAGCCTTTCTCGATATATTTAGACTTTAAATAACCGACAAAATAGTTGAAATACTCCTCATCGTAGTAATGGATCTTAGCGAGTTCAAATGCCTCAGCATTGAACATTTCTTTGAGCTCACCCTTGGAAAAAAAGACTTGGCCTTGAAAATTAACTCCAGCTAGACGAGTTTTTTGATCTTCATGAAGATAGAGACGGTAAAGCGTGACCGTCTCCATAAAGCTGTTTCGATATTTTTCTGTTTCTATCCGAACCTGAGCATTGAGAAGAGCCTTACTCCTGTAATGCTCTTCAATCGCAAGTTTAAGTATCGATTCTGATAGGGGACGTTTATATTTTCTAAAAAGGTCTTTGACCAAATTATGAATGACTTCGCGATGCTCCTCTTTGAGATTTTTGAAGTCAAAAGTAAAAAGTTTGTCCTGGCTAATTTTTATATCAAGGACAACACGATTTTTTTTAATAATAGGCGTGAAATCCATATTTATTAAATAGTAACCATAACTGAACAACTCTTTTTGAGCTTCATCGAGATAGATTTTGAACTTAGTAAACTCAAATGGCTTATTATAAAAGTTGTAGAATTTCTTCACAAGAAAATCATTCACATAAGATGAACTAGAATTAGTCTTAATTTTCTTAAAGACTCTCGGGACTCCAAGAGTAATGACCAGATTAATAATAACCTTATCATCCTTGCGAACAACACTCATCTGATGTGTGTTGTGTGGATAGCCCATATTGTCTAATCTGGTTTGAAGTGAAAGCAGGTCTGCTTTTAGCTTCTGAGTCTCAAAAAAGTCACCTTCCTTGATCGTAAGAAGCTGGATGGGATCCATATCTAAATTTCGATCAATTGTTCCAATATTGATCGTTTCAATAACGGGCTTAAGATTCATTTTCAGATTAAGTTTGTGGTTATCACCAATTTTAAAGATCTGGTAAGACAAACTCTCATATCCCCCATCGGAGGCGAGAATTCTTAGAGTGTCCTTTAAATGCAATAAACTTCTGTATTCCCCAACTAGATTTCCATACCTTATTTTTCTAGAACGGCACAATTCAGAAACATGACATTCGACTTCAACTTCAGAAAGGTTAAAACTTGAAGCAGCTAGCAGCTGGAGAGGAAGTAAAATAAGGAGGATAAGGATAGACTTCATTTGAATGTCCACCTGAACTTAACGTCACCACCAATTGAGTTATCTATGATATCTTCTTCACCTTCAGCATTTGTTCTAAGTTCGTAGACACCTTCTACCTGAACCTTTTTACTTAAGCTGTAATTCAAATTCATGCTTTGTCTTTGCCCAATACTTCCGCCCATAGTGCTCGATACAGATAAGGTTAGGGCCTCATCAAGCCTCTTTTTTAATTCAATCTTCGTGGCAGAACGAGTTCTACCAATGGTCCCCTGGCCATCCTGGGTTCGCCCCGTAAGAAGACTATCTGTTTGCGATTGCTCCAGCACTGTCCCAAGATTAACCTGGAGACCAAATTGCTTGTTCAAAATATCACTAATTTTAAAGCGATCGAAAACAAAAGATCCAACCCCGACCTGGGTTAAGCTCTGCTGGTCTTTTTGACCTAAAGTATTTTGAATTTCATCGGTATAACCAAATGCGATTAAGGAGAGGATTGAATTACGAGGCAATGCTGGGTCGGAAGTTAAATCAAAATTAAACCTCTCTAAATCCCCGTATGTTTTTGCATAGACTTTGTAATTAGCAATATATGTCAGGGCCTGAACATCAAACTCAGGGTTAGAAATTTCTTTTTTGGGTGAGAAGTTCAGGTCAGCACTGGTAATAAAATACTCATTATTTTTAAAAAATATTCGTGACATCCCAGGTGGAGAGAATATCCGTCCCTCTCCCTTTGGACGAAATGGATTCCCCATAAGCATAATTTCGCCCTTAAGACTTACATCCATCAGGGAGTTAGAAATTCTTACGGGGGTATCTGCCTTAACATTAACGTTGAGATTAAATAATTTCCCTAAAGGAGATTCCTGGTTGGCAGGCAAGAAGCGAACTTGAGAAAGAGCGTTCGATTTTGGTGAGAACTCATTTAGTTCGTTAACAATATGCCCTTTATTGATAAGAATATCTCCCCCGACGTTGTAAGGGGGCTCGTTACCAAGGACAATCCCTTCACCAGTGACATTTATAATGGATTTTCCCAGGATTGGAATTTCCGCTTTATCAAGAGAGTACTTCAAATTGATGTCCGGATATTCATTATCAAAAAAGACATCTCCTTTGATAGCTACCGACCCGTTTTCCAAAGATGTTTGAAGATCCTGAATGACGAGTCGATCATCTGAGTACTCCATTGCATACTTTAAATGATTAAGTGGAAAAGGTATCGCATCGAGTGTAAGATTAAGATCACTGCTGCGTGATGAAACAGAAAATTTGTAATTCCCCCTCTCCCCTTCAACTTTGAAAATATTTCTTATAAATCCCTCAGAAGACAACACTTGAGCAAAAAGGATTTCAAAAATCTTCGAATTGAAATGAATTTCATTCACTAGACTAACATCCCCACCAAACTTGCCACTTCCTTTTGTTTGCACAAAGAGGTCTGATTCTGAAATGGATAGATTCCACTTTTTGATAATATTGTCTTGGATTAGAAACTGAGGCTGCGATGAAACATAATGAACTTTTAGGTTCTCATGTTTAAAAATAAGTTTTTCCAAGTTGGCGTTAACGTCTACCTCTTCAAAAACTCCTCGAAACTTACTATCAATGTGGAACTTCAAACTTCCAGTGAATTCTTCGGACTCCAGGTGCTCTCCAAGGAATGCCGTTACAAATGGCTTTAAATCAGGTGCATCAATATCCAACTTGATTTTGGATGGCCTGCCTTTTATGTGGGAATAGTCAAATTCGGTTGTGACTATCGAACCAAGCACTGAAGCTTTACCGGTTATATACTGAGGTGAAATATTGGCATTAAAAACAGTATCTTTAAAAGTATAGTCTTGAGTTTTGGTATCAGAAACCAACCCATTAAGCTTCATCACATAGTCTTTAGTGCTACCCTCTCCCTTCATGGACCCTGAAAGAACACCTTGGAGATTAAGCTTAATTTTTTTGGCAAATGACATTCCAGACAATTGAATATCATCCCATTCATAATCTACCATCATTTGATCATTCTTAAGGTTAAAAGAGAAATCCCCGCGAATCTGTCCCTTTCCCTTGTTCGCTGTGAGATTTTTCAGGGACAGTACTTGGTTATTAAAACCAATGGAAACTTCGCCCGAACTAATGCTTTCATTGTAAGCAATTAAATCCGTGAATTGAACCTCAGACTTAACCTTTAACTGGTCAAGAGATGTCCTGCCAAAAATATTTGCATCCAGTTTTCCATTAAAATCAAAATCAGGAGGCAAGAAGGTTACCTTGGAAAAGATGGGGGCCAGGATTTCTTTTAGGTCATGATAATTCGTCTTTGGTGAATTGATCCCGAGGGCAATATCCAGATTTCCATAATTGATTGCACCCGTACCGGAAATCGGGGTATTTCTATAAAGCGCTTCGAGACGATGGATAACAACACTAGACTCTCCTAAAGCAATGGTTAAATCCTTATCCGCTTGACCCAGTTTATAACCAAGCACTTCAAAATTTTTGGTCTTACCCCTTAAATTGATATTGGTATCTTCCAGGGGACCTGAAACATCAATATCCAAGTTCCCGCTTCCCTTCACGTCAAGTTTTGCAATATTGCCGAAATCTTCTAAATCCACCATCGCATTATTGATTTTAAAATCGACCATCTTGGAATTAACCATTCCATGAACATCTAAAAGTGAATTTTTGAGTTCAATAATTGAGTCCATCCGGAACTCGCTCAAATCATTAACCCTGAAAGATGTAGACGCTAATCTCGCCTTTTTGATCATTAAAATGGTGAAAGGCTTGTCCTTCCCAACGACCAGTCCAAGATTATTTATGACAAATCCATCCTTTGGCTTAAACTCCATGTCATTATTTTTGAATGTAAAAACCATCTCCCCTGTTAATTCTCCCTTAATGGAATTTAATGAAGGCAAAATCCCTAATACATTATTCAAGTTCAGATTTTGAACTTGGACGTTAATAGGGTCGTAAAGAAACTGGGCATTTTCAAAATTGTAGATTTCAACCGGTGCTTTTAAGGCCAGCTTTTCATTATTATTCATTAAGCTAAAATTATTAAGCTTAAGTTTATAATTTTTGATTTCTAGCGAAGTTATCACTTTGCTTGCTTTTACTATATTAGTATCAAAGTCACTCAATGAAAGATCTATGCCAGCACCAATCTTTTTGTCTTTTAGGCTTGCCTTAAAAATAACATGAGCATAACCATGGTTTATTTTTATCGTTTTCGGGATAAAAATCTCATCCTTGATGTTTTTGAGGTGAACAGAGGATTCACCAGATAAAGCTGCCTCAGCATTTTTAAGCAAAGGGTAGTTTGTAATTTTCCCCTTTAATAACAATGTATGCACATCATGTTGTATTTTTAGTCGATGGATATCAATATTTTTTCTTCCAACCTCTGCATCTCCCCAGATTTCATCAATAGAAAACTCACTCCCCTGGACGGGGAATAAATTCGCGAGGTGGAATCTAACCATGAATGAATCACCACGGCGGAAAAGTTTAAGCCTTTTTGCTTCTATCAATTCACGATTAACAATGACTCTTGAATTCTCCAGGATCAAAGAATCGACCCTTACTGGGAGCCCATCTGTAAGATTAAAGATTTTATTTATGAGTTGTTGATCAATTTCTTTTAGTTCTTCCTCGTCTTCTTGGGGCCCCAAATATTCTATAACAGAGTCAGATACTTTTATTTCGCCAAGAGATATTTTTTTCTCTTCAATCTCAACAAGCCCAATATAGAACCCCAATTTCCCAAACTCTGATTGAAAAATTTTATCTGGAGCTATATTTTTTTTAACCTTCACCTGATTTAATTCTATCCCTGGAGGAAATATGCTGATGTTGATGCTTTTGACGCTCACTTGGGTCTGGGCCCTTCTCTGACTTAAATTAGAAATAACTTTGGTCGCAATTCTACCAAAGTTTTTAGTTTGAATAAAAATTACTAGAGCAATGAAACTTGCTAAGCATATAAAAATAAATGCGCCTAAAATGCTCTTAAATCGCATCTAACCTTTCCAGTCTTTCTTTCGTCATCCTGTAATTAGCATCAATAGTCAGAATTTTTTTTAGAACTTTTTTAGCGTTTTTATACTCATGGAGTTTTAAATGTGCCTCTGCCTGGGAATAGAGAAATGAAAGGATGTCATTCTGGGTAATGGAATAATTTAAAGCACCTAATGAAATATCCAGGGCCGCCCTGTAGTCTCCTGTTTTAAGTAAGCAAGTTACTTTTAAATAATTTGCCTTCAGTCTAACCTCCACTTCTTCAGTCAAGTTGAAAGCCATCTCAGCAGCTCTCAAAGCCGCTTTATAAAATTCTGCCTGGACAAAACTTACTGCTATATCAAGAAGCTCGTTGGGGGAAAAGCTCTGGTGTTTAAGCAACTGAGACAACAACTCTTCCTCATCCGAGACCTCCATCGCTGCCTCTTCGGCCGGTTGATAAGGAGCGTTTTTCTCCAATTTCAAGTCAGCTTCATTCAGTGTTGGCCCTGCGGGCTTTAAGCTTCTGACCGCAGCTTGAAAGAAGAAGGATTTTAGCTGAGGTAAGTATTTATCGAGGTAAACATAATCATATCCTTTATTCTGTCGCATCTCTTGGGCCAGGTCTCTTGCCACTTCGTCCAATCCCTCTTTCAGTAGTAAATTTAAAATTAAGGCTTGAAGTTTAAAGTCGTCAGTAAAAATGATAATCTCAGTAATTTTCTTAAAATCTTTTTTTTCCACCACTCCATTCACCATTAAGAAAATAAAATTTTTATATATTTCCAAGTACTGTAAGCCTTGAGTCGAGTTGAGGACTTGATATAATGAGTTTAATTTTTCACTTATTCCACGTGGTGATGACTTCTCATAGCAAGACAAGATCAATTCTTTAAGTAATTTTTCACAATGAGTAAGGTTCATTCGCATCAACTCAATAGCAAGGGATTGAAGTTGAAGATGAAAATCATGCAGAAAATATTTTTCGACTAATCCCTGAACGTAGCTAGAAATTTTTGGCGACTGCATTTCATATTTCATGACCTGATACCGAGAAATTAAATTGTAGAGATCTTCTGTTTTGCCTTTTTGATCTGCAATTTTAATCTCGGCATTCAGTAGCCGCTGCTTATCCTGGATTTTTTCTTTGGGAATAGCCAATAGCCATTCTTCTGCCTGATCTGGTTTCTCTACCAGCAGTTTTTCAACCAGAGTAAAAAGCAGATCTGGCGGTAAAGGATGGGATTGGGCCTTAAGGGATTCAAAGTATAATTCCAGTAGTTCTATAGTTTCAGAACTTCTGGATTGACTTAAAACAAGCTCAGCTTCTTTTTGTGCTTCAACAAATTTGGACTCCGCCAAGAATTGCTGAATTCGAGAAATATTATCCACCAATGCCCCTTCCTGTGGCACATTAAACACTTAATTTTATTATACTTTTAAATGAGTTTTTTGGATAAATAATTGGTCGAAAACTTACTTTCTACGAAGTCCGGATCTTCTAGTATTTCTTTGTGTAAATTGATGTTTGTTTGTATTCCGCTGACCACTGTTTCATTTAAAACTCGTTTCGCACGTGTGATACAGTTGGCCCGATTATCGGCCTGGACAATGATTTTTGAGATCATAGAGTCATAGTAAGGGGGTACAGTATATCCTGTATAAATATAGTCATCTGTTCTTACGCCAATGCCGCCAGGTCTGTGATAATGCGTGATATGGCCGGGAGAGGGCATACCCGTTTTAGGATTTTCAGCATTAATTCGAAATTCGATAACGTGATTTCTGAAAATAATGTCTGACTGCTTAAATCTGCTTTTTTCGCCTTGAGCGTGACGAATTTGCTCACTAATCAAGTCAACTCCAGTTCGGCCCTCAGTGACGGGGTGCTCCACCTGAATTCTGGTATTCATTTCCATGAAATAGAATTTCTGGGTGTCTTGATCGTAGAGAAACTCTACCGTGCCGACAGAATCGTAATTTACAAACTTGGCTAAACGTACGGCCGACTCGCAAATTTCTTCTCGCACTTTAGGAGTAAGAACCGGAGAAGGAGCTTCCTCCAATATTTTTTGAAAGCGTCTCTGAATCGTACAGTCGCGCTCACCCAGATGAATCACACTTCCGTGCTGGTCAGCTAGGATTTGAACTTCAATATGTCTTGGATTTTCAACGTATTTTTCGATGAATAAAGTCCCGTCACCAAAAGCTGCTTTAGCTTCTTCTTCTAAGCGAGATAACGCCGGCCAGAGTTCTGCGAAGTTTTCAATTCGCTTCATACCTCTTCCACCGCCACCAGCAGAGGCTTTTATTAAAACAGGAAAACCCATTTTCTCGACAGATTTCTGGATTTCTGATTCTGAAGAATCTTTCACATAAATAGGTTCAAGTGTTGGAACTTTTGCCTTCTTAGCGATCAGTTTGGATTCAATTTTATCACCCATCGCCTGAATACATTTCACGCTTGGGCCAATGAAAGTTATTCCCCATTTCTCACATAGTTCAGCAAATTCATCATTTTCTGACAAAAATCCGTAACCAGGATGAATAGCATCTGCACCAGTTATATCAGCAGCAGATAAGATCTGAGGGACATTTAAATAGGAAAGAGATGATTTGGCTGGTCCAATACAAACTGACTCATCGGCCATTTTAACGTGCAAAGAATCTTCATCAGCCGTTGAATGGACAGCAACAGTTTCAATTCCTAGCTCCTTGCAGCTACGAATAACCCTGATTGCAATTTCACCACGGTTAGCGATGAGGACTTTTTTAAACTTCTTTGCTTCTGGCTTCATTAGTTAGGCTTGATCTTGAATAGAGGCTGGTCAAATTCAACCAGACTTTCGTTCTCAACACAGATTTCAACGATTTCACCGTTAATATCAGCGTCTATTTCATTCATGATTTTCATGGCTTCAAGCACACAAAGTGCTTGTCCGATTTTAACCTTGTCACCAATTTTGGTATAAACGGGCTTTCCCGGTCCTGGTGAAGCATAAAATGTTCCAACGAATGGAGATTTCACAATATGGAAATTCGAGTTTATAGCTGCTTTAGCTGTTGAAGTTGATGTTGATGCCACTGCCGCAGGCATGGCCTGGGGAGCAGCTTGAACAACATGTTGAGTGTGCTGAACTGTGGCCACGTGCCCAGTTGAAAAACGGACTTCAACTTTGAAATCCTTTGTATCAACTTTTAATTCAGCGACACCTTCGTCTTTAGCTACTTTAACAATTTGTTTTAGAGTGTCTAAATTCATGAATTAAACCTTAGCACGTTCTAGATATTCACCTGTGCGTGTATCAATTTTTAATATTTCTCCCTCTTTAATGAAAAGAGGAACGTTTACTTGAAGACCTGTTTCAAGAATGGCTTTTTTGTTACCACCTGTTGCAGTGTCACCTTTCATACCAGGATCAGTTTCAACAACTTTTAAGTTAATGAAGTTTGGAAGTTCGATCGAAATTGGACGCCCATTATAGTAGAGAATATAGACACGAATATTTTCTTGAAGATAAAACTTATTATCACCAACTTGGTCATGAGAAAGGTGAACCATTTCAAAATTGGTTTGATCCATGAAATTATAACCATCAATATCTGAGTAGTTATATTCCATTTCTTTTTCTTCCATATCTGGCTTACCAACAGTTTCAACGCCGGCCTTGAAAGTTCTTTCAATCGTCTGGTTTGTTTCAAGATTTCTGATACGAGTTCTAACGAAGGCAGAGCCTTTGCCAGGGTTTACGTGTTGGAAATCCACAATGATCCAAGGTTTCCCTTCAATCTCAATTTTAAGGCCTTTTCTAAAATCTGTTGTTTGATACATAAAGATGATCCTTTACTGGAGCTGCGAATTTATCGCGATGTAATATGTCTGCTTTCCGAATCCGGACATTATGGCCGTCGCGGCTTTTGCCGTCAATAATGTATGACGGAACTCTTCACGCTTATAAACTTGGCTCAAATGGACTTCAATTACTGGAATTTTCAGGATTTTCAGAGCGTCATGAATGGCGACACTTGTGTGAGCATAACCACCCGGGTTAATAATCAGGGCGGTGAAGTCCTCTGAAACTGCTTTTTGGATGCGATTTACCAGCTCCCCTTCCACATTAGATTGAAACCATTCAAGCTTGGCCTGGCCACTGATCATAGACTCAGTGAATTTTCTTAAATCATCCAAAGTCTCTTTGCCATATACTTCAGGTTCTCTCTGGCCCAGCATGTTTAAGTTGGGTCCATTGATAATCAACATTTTTTTCATATATTTTTACCGGTGTTGGTGAGCGCGCTCTTTTATGGCGGCTAAAAAATGATTGAAAGTATCTTGTAACATCATCTCTTTTGGAGACTTTGCTTTTACTTGATTTTCAATAATTGAAATAAGCTCTTCATGACTTTCCTCTTCGGTTAAAA
>JFJP01029717.1_pt1 | contig 35142 bp, 25 predicted proteins | sample 431651 | NCBI WGS metagenome assembly JFJP01 (sample SAMN02602958, study PRJNA72255) | Microbial mat metagenome, whole genome shotgun sequencing project. | biome: fresh water; feature: sink hole; material: water; isolation source: purple microbial (photo- and chemosynthetic) mats found in... | reverse complement strand
ACCTTGAAGGTGCCATGCGCAATATCGGGTGGATTCGTTGTTTTGTCCGCCAGGCACCAGCGACCGGCCGGAGAGGGTCCGCTGACGTTTGTAAAAGGCTTGCCGTTCAAAACAACGGTTCCCGCATCCTTGTCGAATTGCGTCACGAGGAGCAGCTCGGGTTCCAAAGTCTTTTCGGTTCCCCGGCCGTCCTTTGAGGTGATGTCTTCAAGCCGGATCATGTCGGCGCCGGCAATCGGCATCGAGAGGGCGATTCCTTCATCGGTCCGGGTGACTTCACCTCCCTTCACCGTACTCCGTTTGAACTGATAGAGGCCGGAATAGCCCGTGATGGTCCTGCCCACCGCGTCATCTTCCGGGGATCTTGTGAATTCATACCAGATTCCATCCGGTACATCGGACTTTCCGCCTTTCGGCGGGATGGAAAAGTCCCCGGCATCGGACCACGTGCCCAAAAGAATGGCTGTGCGCACTCTGACGTACCGCCCTTTGTCAGGATCCAGCAGGGTATCGGTGGCATTCTGATAGGTCAGGGATTTCGGGTATCCGGGTGGAACCGTTTCCTCCAGGACCGTTTTCAGATCGGATGACAGAACCTTCCGCGCATCCGGCACGAACAGGGCACTGCCCGGATAGGACCAGATCTCTCCGGTTTCGAACAGGACGCGCTCCCCATCCGATTCCACAATGCTGTATCGTCCGGCCTGATCCTTTTTTCCCGGATCCATCGAGAGCCAGCGTCCGGAAGGATAGCTGATTTTTTTGTCGGGATTCTTTTTCAGGCTTTCAAGGTCCCTGGCGACATCCGGTATCGGCGAATAGGGATTCACATCCGTCCAGACACCCCAGATGGGCCATTTATAGGTTTCCTTCCGCTTGACCTGAAGTTCCTGCTGACTGGTCAGCAGTCCGTCGAAGTATCTGGTCTTGCCGTCGATGACAAGAGTGGCACGCACGCGGTCATCCTCGAACACATTGATTTCCACGTTGACGGCAACTTCCTGCGCGGCACTGCTTTCATCGAAGAGATTCACATGGGCAGTCGTCCACTGGCTGCCGTCCGGTGTGGAAATTGTTCCGGATATGGTGTCGCCGCCACGGATGTTCCGGATTTGGACGGGAACCTGCACATCGAATTTCGTGTTGCCGGTCACAGGAGGGCCTTCGGGCACCAGAGGGGCGAGGGGAAGACTGCTGTCATCCGGTGTCGGGGTGGGGGTGGGCTTTTCCTTCTTTTTCTTTTCCGGTCCCTTCATCACGGAAGTGCCGGTGCCGATTCCCGTTGCTTCGATGCCCATGCCGATGCCGCCGATCAGCCCTGCGATGGGATTCGTTTCCGCCCCGAAGGTTTCCGTGAATCGAAATGAAAAGGTCCAGTCCCCTTCGAGGGTGCTGTCATTGCATTGTCCCATCAGGACGAGGTAGGAATTGCTTGAGGCTGTCATGCCCGATTCGGAGAGGTCATAAACATTGCTGTCGTCTATCGTGATGACAAACGGTGGTTTCCGGATGATTTTCGATGAAATTTTCGTTTCATGTTCCATCGTGGGTTCGGGTGTCGGCGTCTTCCTGTCTGCCGCGTCCGAGGTTGTACCGACCGGGAGGCCGGCCAGCAGGAAGAGCGCCAGAAAGGCTGATGCGATGCGTTTGAGCTTCATGACGTTGTTTCCTCCCGCGGTCATTTCCGATTCCCATGGCAACTTGAAGTCCTCTGAAACCAGGGTCGCAACAGGGAAACTGAATCATTCCTTGTCCAGATCCAGCTCCATGTAGGCATTTCCACCATTGTCCATGATCCTGAGGCTGGTCTTCCAGCCGAGGATGTTCGCGTAAAGGGTCACTTCCCCGTCCGATTCGGTATTCTCTTCATATCGTGGCTTGTCACTGAAAAAAGCCCGGTAGAACTCCAGCGCCTCCTCATAGGCTGCGCCGGATTCGAACTGGATCCATGCATAGTCATTCTCAACGGAACCCTCATACACGGATGCAACTTTCAAAAGAGGGACAAGGTTGACCGGAAAATCGGCGGGGACGCCGAGAGATATTTCTTCAGGCGTGATCAGGAATTCCGTTGAGGAAGGGGACAGGGATGGGGATGGATTCTGCACGCCAATGTCTGAAAGTCCCGGGAGGACATAAGGGGAAAGCGGATTCAGCGGAGAATCATCCACCTTGAACGGAACCCAGTCGCCCATTGCCGCCTGGGCAGGTGTGACGGCCGTATTATCAGCAATGCCTGCCTCCCCAGACAATTCTTCCCCGGCATCGCCGGATTCGGAAGAATTGTCCGTAAGTCGGCCACAGGCCGACAGGAGGAGCAAAACAAAGAACAGAGCGATCAGGACCTGGAATGAATTCGAACAGGCAGGGGGATGAACCCTGCTCTGGCGGACTGCAGGCATCCAGTGTTTCCTGAAGCGGAAGAATCCGCCCATGGCTTTCTCCTGACTGCGCGGCGCACGCAACTCGCTTCCCATATCGCCGGAGGGTGAATGTCACTCATTCAGGGTCCCGACCAGCGGCACCTCGTCGAGTTTGCTTTTTCCGTGCGGAGAGAGAAGGATTTCCTTGGAAAGGTCACGTCCGGCGAAATACTTCCCCCAATGACTGCCGTTTTTCCATACGCCTACACCGGATACGTCATAGACATTTCCGTCTACAGCGATATAGGCGGGGTTTCCGTTTTGGCCATCATGGATGGCAAGCTGGTCGGTCGTGAATGCCTGCAATCCATCACTTGCGGAAGCGGAAGCAGAGGTGGTGTCCGAGGCTGATGCGGTGACGGATGAGGCTGTTTCAGCAGGTGCCGACCCGCAGGCTGTAATCAGGAGCAAGACGGACAGCAGGGAAGCGGTGATTCCGATGGCTGGTTTATGGTAGTTGACTGGTTTTCTGTCGTTCAAGGACCTTATTCTGTTTTCCTTGTGGTTTGTTTGATTCTTTTCCATATGGGACCTCCTGCGGCGCCGCCGCGTGATATGCTTATTTGCTCCCTGCCGTAAATCATCAGGGGGATAACTGATGATTACCCGACAGGACCCGGTGGAACCGGGAGAAAACCATTGTTCACGGAAATGTTACAAAAGCTTTCCTCCGCTGATTCACAATAATGGCCGACTTGCCGCGTATTTTCTCAGGAGCGGCATGGTTCGGGAGAAAAGTCCACGAAAGCCATCGATGACACCAAGATCCGTCCGCACTTCCTTGTCTTTATTTTCTGCCTGTGCAGCTGTTGACTTTGGGACGGCCCGAGCATTTTCCGATTTTGCACGAGAATCAACCTTTGAATCAGTTTGTTTTTCGGATGCCGGTGAAAGATCATAGTAATGAAGACCACTTCTGATTTCCACCGAAATGGAATCGAGCGGAAATCCTTCCTGCCGTTTCGCGTGAGGGCGATCCACCAGGAAAAAGGATTCCGAATCAATGTCCGGTCCTTCATATCGGATGCAGTGCGCATCATCCAGAACCAGACAGAAGGCATTGCGATACCGTGCTTCGAGAAATCCTCCGTATTTACGTGCAAGACCCGCATAATGATTCACCATTTCAGTATCATTCATGCGATGTCCGTGCATACGGCGGATATGGACGCCCGGCTGGTCCTTCTCCTCCACGCCGTTGAAATACAGACCCGAATCGATGGAAAAAACGGGCATGCGCAGTTGGTGCCAATAGCCCATGGCTTTTTCCACCGCGTTCTCCATTGGCGTTTCTCCATTTTCAGGTGTTTCCCTGACATGGGCACGGGTTCCCGACAAATCCAGCAGTTCCAATGGAAGATCGCGCAGGGTATCACGCATGCTGACGAGTTTCGCAGGATTCTTCGTACCATACAGAAGGACAGGGTTTCTGCATTCTCCGAAAGGATTGGTCAAGAGAAAGGACGTTGAAGTTGTTTTGGAAGTTGTGGCAGAAACGGTTGCGGACGGACCAATCCCCCTCCGTGCCTGCAACTCTGCCAGCATTGCACTCGTCAGCCGTTCTTCCGGAAATGGTGTTGTCTCCTCCAGGAGGGTCAATGTGAAATTGCGGAGTGTAAGCCATTCCAGCCCGTCCTGCATGGTTGAGGTCGGGTGCGGGAGAATGTCATCTGTTCCGATTGGTTCCGCAATCCGATACAGGAATCCGGGGGATTCACCCGTATGAAGAACGCGCTCATCATCGTCGATGCAGACTGTGTGCGGCTTATGGGAGAAAATGCGTGCCAGATCCCGGTTTTGGGTAATGGTGCTTCCCGCACGTAAAACCTGAAGAGGCAGTGATGAGCCATGAAACCAATCCATCAGATTCCTTTCCAGGGCACGCCGCCACGACTCTGTGTGGCGATTCGTCCAAGTCCGGCTCCTGCCAGCAGGGCTGCCTGTACATTGCCCGTTTTCACGTACTCGGTCGTAAAACCTGCCTGGAAGGCATCTCCGCATCCGGTTGTATCAATCACTCTTTCAACCGGCAGCGCGGGTTGGCACCATTGGTCCCTGCCCTGGAACGCCATGCTTCCTTCCGCACCCAGTGTCAGAACCAGGATGCCTTCCTTTGTTGCGGCTATTCTGGAAAGTGTGTCGGCCATATCCGCGGTTCCACCGATGTAGCAGATGGTTCTGGGCGCAAGTGTTCTTTCGAGGACCTCGGGTTTGAGCAGGTGAAGGAAATCCACTGCCATCCATTTGTCGGAAGGTCTTTTCCGGAGCGCTTCGTCATAATCCGGACAGTCCGCGTGGGTTGACCAGATATCGAAATTTTCCAGAAAAGTCCAATCAGAAGGAGCCATGCGGAAGGAAGCATAAACGCCATCCTGCCAGGCACCTTCAACACCAGTCCGCTCGCCAGTGTCATCGTTCAGGATGAGATTGCAGGCGGTCTTTCCCTCCGGTCTGCGCAGATGGGTGCAGTCGACCCCTTCCGCAGCCAGGAGGCCTGCAAGCCTGTCTCCTGCAGGATCGGTTCCGATGGCGCCAAGGAACGCGGTCCGATGACCGAGCTGCCGAAATCGGATGGACTGGTTCAGCGCGTTGCCGCCGGCATGCTGCTCGTTGACCTGTGGGAATCCATCCATGGCTGCAACACTGAAACAAGCGATATTCATGGCTTTTCTCCTTCATGCCTGATGGTAAAGATCCGTTGAAACATCCTTCATCACTTCCGGGAAGCCGTTTCTGGAAACAATGGCCAATCTGTGCAGGGCGCGCGAGCAGACCGTATGAAACAGGCCAAGTTCCTCCGGGGCGGCATATTCACCGGCTTTGTCCACGATGACCACAACATGGTCGAATTCCAGTCCTTTCGCCAGGTAGGAGGGGATCACGAGAATGCCCTCGAGCGCCTTGGAATAAGCTTCATCCACCAGACTTCCCGCGGAACCGTCGAGTCCGCCATGACGCAGGATCAGGTTCTGGAGGACGACTGCATCGGCCTGTGTTCTGGTGATGAGGGCTGTGCTGGAATAACCGGCCGCTTTGTCGTTCCGGACGATTTCCGACAGCACCGCGATGAAGGCGGAATCCGATTCGGTCAGCAGCAGGGCTGGCAAGTCACCTGTGCGTCCGAAATGTTCAGTTTTGACAGGCGACAGATGGAAGGCATCTGAAAAGTGGCCGATCTGCAGGGTGCAGCGGTAACTGCGATGCAGGTTCAGCATCAGGTTGTCTTCCGGTGCAAGGATTGCGGCGGCATCATCAAGACGTCCAATGGCGAAATCGGTGCGGATGTTCTGGTTGATATCCCCCAGCAGGGTAATGCCGGCATGGGGGAACAGGCGGTTGAAAACAGCATACTGAACCGCCGAATAATCCTGCGCTTCATCCACCAGAACATGCTTTGCCTTGGTGTCGGGTTGGCTGAGGCTTGTACAGAGCGACAGCAGCAGAACCGGAGCAAGATCCTCATGCGGGAGTGTTCCATCTGCGATTCGCGCCAGAGTGGTGCGGCGAATCGCTGCTGCGAGCGCTTTCCCGTCAGGAATGCCGGATGCCTGAAGTGCCGGGATGGTTCCCTTCCGGATGAATTCATCGCAGCAGGAGAGCAGCGCGGCGGAGGGCTTTTTTTCTCCGAGAAAGCGGCGGTAAATATCGGTTGCATCGAGCTTGAGCCTTGTTTCCACTTCTTCCCGCAGTTGGTGCAATTCATGCCGGACATCCGCCCGTCCGCGGATTCGTGCCTCCGAATCACTCAGGGAGATGTCGTCCTCTTCAATCTCCTGCTTGCGCTTCTTCAATCGGATTCGCTCCACCTGGCGCAGGTCTTCGAGCACGCGGAGACGGATGCGCTCCAATCTGCGGCCGATGCCCATCTTGCGGAAGTCGGATCGGTACAGGCTGTCCAGCTCCTTGGCGGCCACCAGCACCTCGCCGTTCAGCGTGATGTCATAAAACGGGAACTTGTCGTTCAGGGACTCCGCGAATTGCTCCAGGTGACGGGTGAACCCTTTCGTGCTCTTGATGGCGATGCCTGCCTGGCGGATTGGGTTTGGGGCGGAGAGGGTTGATTCCATCATTTCCGCATGGGTCTCAAGTTTCAAATCGTTGAGTTCGGCATGCCAATCGGCCAGGGTGGTGAAGGGCGTGCCCTTGATGGATTCTTCCCCAAGCTCCGGCAGGACATTGGCGATGTATTCGCCGAGGATGGCGTTCGGCGAGAGGATGACAAGGTTCTCCGCCTTGATGCTGCTCCGGTGGCGATACAGCAGATAGGCGGCCCGATGCATGGCGATGGACGTTTTTCCGCTGCCGGCGGCACCCTGTACGGCGAGTACGCGGGTATCCTCGAAGCGGATGGCCTTGTTCTGCTCCTTCTGGATGCTGGTCACGATCTGACGCATTTTTCCGCCTGTGGCGGCCGCGAGAAGTTCCTGCAGGATTCCGTCATGGATGGCCAGACCCGAATCGATGATGAGGACAAGCTTCCCGCCGTCCAGGCGGTATTGCCGCTTCAATGTCATATTGCCCTTGACCGTGCCCGATGGACTTTTGTAATGGACCGGACCCGGCTCGCTGTCATAGAACAGGCTGGAGATCGGGGCACGCCAGTCGTACAGCAGCACTTTCGCGGTATCATCGTCCATGAGCGTCGAAATGCCGATGTAGCAGGGTTCCGGCGTTTCCGCATCCATGCCGAAATCGATGCGCGCGAAATAGGGTGCGAGAAACAGACGATCCAGACGTTCGATTTCCTCACGGTTGAACCGTGCGTCGGACATGTTCTGCTTCAACTGGTCGATATGCTGCATGAACCCTGTGATGCCTTCGAGGTCGTTGAATCCCCGGGTATCTTCCCACATGTCCCGGTTGATGTCGGACTGCTCTTCCGTCAGGGCGCGTACCTTCGAGATTTTATCGGTCAGCATCTGTGCGATGATGGCACGGATGTCGGCAAGGTGCCGGGTTTCTTCCTGCCATTGCGGATGTTCCTGCATGATGTACCTCCATGGATTGTTCGGCGGCAGAACCGGGCTGCATGTTCGGACCCCGGCTAACCATCGCCGATGCGGTCCGGTAAGGGAATGACGTTCATGAACGCCCGTCTCTGCCACATTCCTGTGATGGGAACGCTCTTCATCCTATCACGACACACCGGGAAACGACAGACTTTTCCCGTCATGTCGCCTCCGGCCAGAACAGGAGATTCGACAATTCGGCCCATGAGCCGGTCTTCGGGTGGCCCATCCGTTCCAGCGCATCCGACAGCATGTTCCGGCCAAACCTGTGAAGCAGGGTGTAGCCAATCAACTTGCGGCGGAAGGAATCATCGGATTTCCATCCGGGATGATACGCATGCAGGAAGGCGTCAAGACCTTCCCTGTCCCGACCAAGCAGGCCAAACCACAAAGCCGGCCACTCATAGGCGGCAGGCGCGACGAGTCCGTCCGCCAGATCGATCAGGGCGGATATCGTCCATGTTCCATTCTCTTCCACGAGAAGCAGATGATCTTCCGTCAAATCGGCGTTCACGAGCACCAGTGGCTGGTCCTGCACCGGAAAGCCATCGAGGAACCGGGTTGCTTCCGACAGGAGGCTGGCATCGAGTGTTTTTGATTCCGCAAAGGATGCAATTGCTTCTTGTCTGCGCAGGGCGACATAAGCATCCCAGGCGACAGAGGATGTGTCGATCACGGACAGCCCTTGCAGGGGTGTGTCATGTATCTCCCGCACGATGTCTCCCGTTTTCTTGCAAATATCCAGCCAGTTTTTCTGAGACAGACATCCGCGGAGTTCCCGCAGCGCTTTGCCGGGTCTGTATTCCATCAGAAACCAGGGCCAATCCACCCTGTCCGGGAAAACCCCCGATGCCAGAATGCGTGGGACGGGAATACGGCCGGAAAGCGTTCTTCCGATATCTAGTTCATTGCGCTGATCCCGATGGCATTGCGGCGGGGCGATCTTGATGACCAAACGGTCATCAAGAAGGAATACGGCGTTGGTGCCCGGGAAACCCGCTGTGATCCGTTCGACTTGGATGCCTTCCCGTCGGCAGATTTCGCGGATGACCGGATCCCAGCGCGCTGTATCCGTATACAGACTCGACCAGGCTTCCCACGATATTTCACCCGGGAGCATGGCGCTCCGGAACATTGGATTTTCCGATTTCAAGTGATTCATCAGCTCCTCCGGAAGGATGGCTCCAGCCTCTTTTTCAGCCCGATCGGCCACCCGGCGTCAATCGCATCCTATCACCATGAAAAAGGATTGAAAAGCAGGACTGCCTTTGAACCATTTCCCTTTTCCGTTCGTATATGAAGGGACAGACATGAAGACGACGGCTGAGCAAAGGGAAGCGGAGGACAGACATGCAGGCAATCACCGTGGAAAAGGTCGGGAAGGTATATCAGTCCGGGACGAAGGCACTCTCCGACGTCTCATTCGAAATCCCCCAGGGGGAAGTATTCGGTTTTCTGGGGCCGAACGGCGCAGGCAAGACCACGATGGTCCGGCTGTTGAATGGAATTCTGAATCCGACAGCCGGACATGCATCCGTGCATGGTCTGGACGTGACGAAGCAAGCCGGGGAAGTCCATCACCTGTGCGGGGTTCTCACGGAAACGGCGGCACCCTATGAAAGCCTGACCGGTCTGGAGAATCTGAAATTCTTCGGACGCCTGCACGGCATGGACGAGAAGAGGATTCTGTCCCGTGCGGCCGGCCTGCTTCAGGCCATGGAACTCACGGAGCATCGGGACAAGAAAGTGAAAGCTTACAGCACGGGGATGAAAAAACGGCTGCTGCTCGCGCGGGCGCTGCTTCACGAACCGAAGGTCCTTTTTCTGGACGAGCCGACTTCCGGTCTGGATCCGGAAGCATCCGCCAATGTGACGGCCATGATCGGCGGGCTTGTCAAGCAGGAAGGCGTCACGGTCTTTCTTTGCACGCATCAGCTGAAGTATGCGGAGGAGATCTGCACGCTGTACGGCTTCATGCAGCAGGGGGAACTGATGGGGTTCGGTACGTTCGAGGAGCTTCTTGCCAGACAGGGCGGCCGGACACGGCTTGTTCTTCGAGGGGAAAACCTTCCTGTCCTGGCAGGGGCCGAGTATGCATCGGGTGGTGGAATGGCCGTACCGGTCCGGGATGACGCGGAAGTGTCGGAAATTCTCCGGAACATCCTGACCGGCGGCGGACAACTCTATGAAGCCCGCCAGGAAAGATGGGGTCTGGAAGAATTGTATTTCAGCTACCGGGAACCGAAATCGATCGGACTGAAACTGGAAGGCAAAAAAGAAGAAGGCGGTGAAGTGGCATGAACAAAGCGCAATGGGCCATGATTCACAAGGATATCAAGGAAATCACAAGCTCCTACCAGACTTTTGTTCCGCTGCTTGTGGTGCCGCTCATCATCATGGTGATGATGCCGGCAGCCCTCATGATCGGTGCGCAGTACGGGCAGTCGGGCCTGCCGGGACTCAACGGATTCGACCAGATGCTCGTTGCCTTCGGAGACCTGTTTGTCGGGCTGACGCCGGCTCAAACCATGATCACCGTCGCGGTGAATATCTTTTTCCCGGCCATGTTCCTGCTGATTCCCGTCATGTGCGCCAGCATCATCGGCGCAAGCAGTTTTGTCGGGGAAAAGGAGCACAAGACACTTGAATCCCTGATGTATACGCCACTCACCCTGCGGGAGATGTTTGTCGCGAAGGTGGCGGGGACCGTTCTGGTATCCTATCTGACCGCGCTGGCAACCCTTTTTGCGTTCGGCCTCGTGGTGGATATCGGCGGCTGGTTTTACTTCGGCCGACTCATTTTCCCGAATCTGAAATGGCTCATCCTCATATTCTGGGTGACTCCGGGCATCACGGTACTCGGCGTCGCATTCATGGTCCGTGTTTCCGCGAAGGCAAACACCTTTCAGGATGCCCAGCAGATGAGCGCGTTCATCGTGCTCCCCATCATCCTGCTGCTTGTCGGGCAGGCGACAGGACTTTTCCTGTTGGATGAACCCATTCTCTTCGGCATCGGTCTTGTGATAGCGGTCCTGGATGTTCTTCTTCTCCGGAGCGCATCCCGCGGGTATGTTCCGGAAAAGCTGTTGTAAATCCAGTAAACAATCCGTCTGTTCCAGCCGTAGGGAGGATGGACAGGCGGATAGATCCTCGACATGTTTTGAAACCGGAGGAGGCTTGCTTCTTCCGGTTTTTTTCATCTCCCGGGTTCCGTTTTGCGAGGTTGGAGGTTTTTATGAAGGTAAAGGACAATCATGCGAACAAGAACGGACCAAATTCTCCCGAACCGGTCGCATCACGCTTGAAACCGACGCTGGGCAGGCTGATTCACAAGAATCGGCGGCATGCCTGGTGGTTGGCGGGCGGCATGGCGGCCGGTATGATCGGGGCCACCGTTCAGGTCGGTTTTGCCTGGGCTGTGAGAGGGCTGACAGGCGGCGTTGTCGATTCAAATCACAGCGATTTGGCAAAATGGCTGATCGGCATCGGACTCCTGTTTTTTGCGGCGTCCCTGTTCGCGGCTTTGGGCCGGTATCTTGCCGGCCGATATGCCGGCAGCGTGATGCGGGATGTACGTCGGAATGCCGCCGACCGAATCATCCGCATGCAGCTGCCGTTCATGGAAAAACAGCGTTCCGGAGATGTCCTCTCCCTGCTGGGAAATGACCTGGGTCAGGTGGGACAGTATCTGGAGGACCATCTGCCAGGCATCGCGTTCCACGCAGTATGGCTGATTCTGGCGTTCATATCCGCCATGGTGCTCAGCTGGGAATTGCTGCTGCTTTCCTTTGCCTGCGTTCCCCTGATCATGATTCTGGTTTCCATCGTCGGCAAGCCTGTCCAAGGATTGACTTCTGTTCAGAACGAGGCGCTGGGATCCGCCAACATCATCACGCAGGATGTCGTATCGGGTCAGGTGGAAGTCAAGGCTTTCGGCCTGCAGGACTGGTTGCAGGGGCGGCATGATCGGGCGGCCGACGCATGGGTGAAGGATGGCGAAAAGGCTCTGAAGGCGCGGATTCGCATGAACCTGACGAACTTTCTGAATGTGCTGGTTCCCTTGCTCATCATGGGCGGGCTGGGCGCGGTCTTTGTCCTGAATGGCCGTATGACCGCTGCGGATGTCATCGGTTTCATTTCCGTAAGCAATGGCCTCATCAATCCCATCATGGCACTGGGCCAGATTCTCGGAGAAACCCGAAAGGCTGCCGGCGCCTGTGAACGGCTCATGCAGCTGGATGACTTGCCGAATGAACGGGCGGACGGTCGGGATCTGACGCTGGATGCACAGGCCCCATTGGTGCAGATGCGCGATCTGTCCTTTTCCTACGAACGGGCGGATACCGATGGGAAGATGGTTCGCCAGCAGGTGTTCGAAGACTTCAACCTGGATATCCGCAGAGGCGAATCCATCGCCATCGTCGGGGGAAGCGGGAGCGGGAAAAGCACGCTGCTGAAGCTGATTGCCGGGTTTTATGCACCGGAAGGCGGAACCATCCGGTTCGGCGGACACGCCCAGAGCGATTGGGCACTTCCGGCGATGCGCAGGCATATGGCGTTGGTCCAGCAGGATACCTTTCTGTTTCCAGGCACCTTGAGCGAAAACATTGCCATTGGCTGCCTGGGGGATCGGATGCCGGCGCCGGGAATATCCGGCGTTTCTGACACGGAGATTGCCGAGGCGGCTGATGTCGCGCATATTGCAGCCTTCATCGAACAATTGCCGGAAGGATATGCTTCACTCGCCGGAGAACGGGGGGCGAAGCTCTCCGGCGGGCAGCGCCAGCGCATCGCCATCGCAAGAGCCGCATTGCGGAACACGGAACTGCTGCTGCTGGATGAACCGACTTCCGCCTTGGATACCGCCACAGAACAAGCCGTACAGCGCGAACTGGAACATCTGATGGAAGGGCGCACCTCAATCGTGGTGGCCCACAGGCTTTCCACCGTCCGCAATGCGGACCGCATCCTGGTGCTGGAAAGCGGGCGTGTGGCGGAAGAAGGCAGCCACGATCATCTGATGTCCCTGCAGGGACGATATTGGGAACTGGTCCGCCATCAGACGGACGAGGAGGCGTGCGCATGAAGGCATCCTTGTATACAACCCGGCAGAGCCTGAAGCGTCTGCTTGAATATGTGAAGCCCGATGGAAAACGGTTTTGGTTCGGGCTTGCCCTGAGTTCCATACAGGATCTGGTGATGCAGCTGGTTTTGGCGTTCGGACTGTTACTGAATTTCCGTGCCATGCTGGAAAACCGCCAGGATTTGCTGTGGATGGGCATCGCCCTCATGGTGGGCGGGTTTGTCCTGATGGGCATTCTTTCCTATGCCGGCGATGTCTTGTATGGGCAGGCCGGGCTTCGTGCCTCCGGCCGGATGCGGAAAAAACTGGTCGCACAGCTTCTGCGTCTGCCTGCTTCCTGGTATGACGCATGTCACAGCGGAGATGTGCTATCGCGGACAACCTCCGACATGCAGGCGGCAGAGCAGGCTTTGGGCTGGCATCTGCTTTTCATGGTGCGGACTCTGGTGTCCGGCATCGGCGGAGCCATCGCCATGTTTGTACTGGATGCCCGCATGGCGCTTGTCGCCATTGTCATCGGGCTGGTGGCCATGTGGCTCAACACCCTGTTCATCCGTCCATTGAAAAGAGTTTCCGATGAAGTGCAGGAAGGCATGGGAACCGTGTCGGAGCATGCCTCGGATCTGCTGGGGGCGGCAACCGTCATCCGCATGTACCGGTTGGCGGACTGGGCGGCCGTTCGGTTCCGGGAAGCGATTGACAGTCTGTTTTTGCGTTCGATGTGCCGCACCCGTTGGCAGACCGGACAGCGTGCGGTGGGAGAAGTGGCCGGTTCCATGCAGTTCTTCGGGCTTCTTGCCATCGGAAGCATCGGCATTGCAACCGGGCTCCTCACCTTTCCTGTTCTGCTGGGGATCGTACAGATCTCCGGCTCCGTGAACAATATGTTCCGAAACCTCGGGGAGTCGCTCAGCCAGCTGCAGCGTTCATTGGCAGGCGCGGACAGGGTGCTTGAGGTACTGGATGAAAAAACGGAGTCTCTCAACGGCAAACCGGTTCCTGTGGGGAAACCCGGAAGTCCTTTGGTGGAAATGAATGGCACGGTCTTTGGATATGAAGCCGGCAGACCGGTTCTGAACGGACTTCGGGAACAGATCATGCCGGGGGAAACCGTAGCATTGGTGGGCGGGAGCGGAGGCGGCAAAAGCACGGTCATCCGGCTGCTGATAAATCTGTACCCGGTGGCGGCAGGCAGCCTGCGCATTGCGGGTCATGATATCGGAAGCTGGCCGGTGGGTGCTTTGCGCGAACGGATCGCCTATGTGCCGCAAAACAGTTTTCTGTTCACCGGCACCATTCGTGAAAACATAGCCTGCGGACGCCCCGGTGCCAGCAGGCAGGAAGTGGAAGCCGCAGCAGGCGCCGCACAAGCCCATGATTTCATCACGGGACTTCCACAGGGGTATGATACCGACGTGGGAGAACGCGGCGCGCAGCTGTCCGGTGGACAGAGGCAGCGGATTGCCATTGCCCGTGCGATTCTCCGCAATGCCCCCATCCTTTTGCTGGATGAGGCGACCGCATCCCTTGACAGCCAGTCCGAACAGGCTGTTCAGGAAGCGCTGGCCCGGCTGATGGAAGGCCGTACGACCCTTGTCGTGGCCCATCGTCTGTCCACAGTTCGGCATGCGGACCGGATTCTGGTACTGGAAGACGGCTGTATCATCGAGCGGGGTTCGCACGAGGAACTCATGACGGCTGGCGGCCGTTATGCCGAATTGGTCCGGATGCAGTTCGCGCCGGGTTGAAACAGGACGGCGGATGGTATACCCTTTTCAGAGTGGTTGGGTGACGGGGAATTGGTTTTCCTGTGGATCCGACCGGTTGAGGGGGAAATCGTCATGACCGAAGAACTGAATGGCAAGAACCCGGAAGTGTCCGACCGGAACCTGGAAGTGTCCGACCGAAACCCGGAAGCGTCCGGCCTGAACCCTGAAGTGTCCGACCGGAATTCGGAAGCAGCGGATAGAAACCCGGAAGTGTCCGACCGGAAACTGATAGATGCAGAAGCACCTGTTTTTTTGATGAATGTGGCGGATGACCTCAATGCCGGCATGCTGGAAAGCATGCTCAACGAGGCTGGGATTCCTGTGCTGCGGAAATATCCCGAAACTGGCCAGGTCATGCACCTCGTGATGGGCACCTCCCTGTACGGGACGGATCTTTTTGTTCCCGGCGACCATCTTGATGCCGCACGTGAACTGGTGAGTGCCCTCGAGGTGCCGGCAGCCGGTGTGGATTCCGAAGAAACAATCGTTGTGAGACCAATGGATTTGACCGATTATCCCGCCATGCGTGCATTGTGGGATGCCACACCCGGTGTGGGCCTGCGCAGTCTGGACGATTCGGAAATCGGCATTTCCAGGTTCCTCCTGCGAAATCCCACGACCTGTTTTGTCGCGGATGCCGCCGGACAACTTGTCGGGTCCATCCTGTGCGGTCATGACGGGCGGCGCGGCTATATCTACCACACCACCGTGGCGGAGAGTTATCGTGGCCGCGAGGTCGGGTCGGCACTCGTGGATACCGCACTGCAGGCGCTTTTACAGGAGGGCATACACAAGGCTGCCCTGGTCGTGTTCAGGGACAATGCCCTGGGGAATCCATTCTGGGAGGCATTGGGCTGGGAACGCAGGGATGACCTCCATTACTACAACAAGAGTCTCAATGCGGATAACAAGTAAAAAATGAACACAAATCATATGACTGGCAGGCATGGTGAACACAAGGAATGATGAACTCAGGAGAGATGAACGCGTGCAAAGATGAACACAGGCAAAGGTGAACCCATATGAATCCTATTGCTCACTTCCAGGATCTGAAACAACTGACAGCCGGCATAACCGGGTATGAACCGGGAAATCCCCAGGAGGCCGGTGACCGGTCCGTCATGCTTTGTCATGCTTTCTCTGCTTCGGACGCATGGCGATTTGCTTGATCGAACCAATCAAGTGGCCCATTTCACCGGTTCCGCCTGGATTGTGAACCGGGAGCGGACAAAGACCCTGATGGTCTATCACAATCTGTACCGATCGTGGTCCTGGACCGGCGGCCATGCCGACGGGGAGGCTGATCTGCTTTCTGTCGCCATGCGCGAGGCAGTGGAGGAAACCGGTGTCACGCAGGTGATTCCGCTGCTCGAAGAAATTTTCGCGCTGGATATTCTTCCTGTGTGGAGCCATATGCGGAAAGGGTTGTTTGTTCCGTCCCATCTCCATCTCAATGCCACATACCTGTTGGAAGCGGATGAGACGGATTTGCTGGTTGTGCGGGAGGAAGAAAACAGCGCCGTGAAATGGGTGCCTTTGCAGGAAGTAAACCGTTATTCCGTGGAACCGGACATGCATGCCGTTTATGACAAATTGTCGGAACGTCTGCACAATTTCAAATGAGCAGATCTCCATGAGGTGTCAGAAAAGGCTGTCCCGGTGCGGGACAGCCTTTTGACCAGGGGCATCATGGAACACCGGCCGCAAATATGCACCGCTCAGGCATCCATCATGGCTTCGAGGAAACTCCAGTCGACGGCAGGACCCGCAAACATCCGCAGCATGCGGAGCGGGGATTCAGCGATCATGGCCTTCATCATTTCGTCGTTCTCCATCGTCAGGCCTGCCATCGGGCTGTCAGGTCCCATCATCTTCGCCATCATGGCTTCCACAATGGGTTTCGTGCGCGGGTGGGCCATCATGTCGCCGACCGTCGTGTTCCAGGTCAGGCGGATGGGTTCCACATAATCCGAGGTCACTTCCACCTGCCCGATGGCTTCAATATCTTCCGAAGAACTGCCGACCAGAATGTCGAACATGCCTGATTCCACGACCCAGTCGGAAAGGCTTTCGCTCCAGAAGGCGAATGCGCGGCGATCCAGCATGAAGGTGATTCTCTTTGTTTCGCCAGGTTCCAGGAAGACCTTTTCGAAGCCCTTGAGCTCCTTGACGGGCCGGCGGACCGATGAAGCCCGATCTGCCACGTACAGCTGCACGACTTCCTTTCCGGCGAATTCTCCCGTATTTCGGACATCCACCGTCACGGTGAGTGCTTCCGTGTCCTTCATCGAGGTTTTGTCCAACTTCAGGTGTCCGATGTCGAAGGTGGTGTAGGAGAGTCCGTAACCGAACGGGAAAAGCGTATCGATATGCATGGCTTCGTACCAGCGGTAACCCACGAAAACCCCTTCGTGGTAGACCACCTCGTCCCTGGTGCCGGGAAAATTCAGGAAGGACGGGTTGTTCTCAAGCATTTCGGGGAAGCTTTCCGCCAGTTTGCCACCCGGGTTCACCTTGCCCGTCAGGACATCCGCCATGGCGCCGCCCCAAGCCTGTCCGCCGAGATAACTCTCGACGAGTGCTTCCACCTTGTGCAGCCAGGGCATCTCGATCGGCGCGCCGTTGCTGAGCACCACGACCGTGTTCGGCTGGACGGAGGTGACCGCTTCGATCAACGCGATATGTCCCTGCGGCAGGTTCAAGTGTTTCCGATCGTATCCCTCGGATTCAAAGCTGTCCGGCAGGCCGGCGAAGATGATGGCGATCTCCGCCGCATGCGCCGCTGCAACCGCTTCTCCGAGCAGCGCGCTGTCCACTTCATCCTTGTCCATGCGGTACCCGGCACTGTAGGTGCATGTCCCGTCATGCAGGGCGGAAAGTTCTTCGAAGGCGTCGTCGACGCGCGTCGGGTTGATGTGGGAGCTTCCACCGCCCTGAATGCGCGGTTTTCGGGCAAATTCCCCGATGACCGCAACCGTGCTGCCGGAGGAAAGGGGAAGCAGAAAGTTGTCGTTCTTCAGAAGAATGGCGCATTCCGCCGCCACTTCCCGCGCAATCCGGTGATGTTCTTCCGCAGAAAAGGCTGGATTCCGATTTTTCGTTGCCATGCGGAGGAACAGGATGTTCAGGATGCGCTCCACGGAGGCATCCACAGCGGACTCATCCAGCTTGCCTTCCCGGACGGCCTGAACGATCTGCGCGTCCGTCACGCCGCCGGAAGAAGGCATTTCAAGATCCAACCCTGCCGCGACGCCCGGAACCCGGTTGTTGACAGCACCCCAGTCTGAAACGACAAATCCCTCGAAACCCCATTCCTTGCGGAGGACTTCCGTCAGAAGCCAGGGATTTTCAGAAGCGTAGGTTCCGTTGACCCGATTGTAGGAACACATCACGGTATCCGGTCTTCCCTGTTTCACGGCCCGTTCGAAACTGGCGAGGTAGATTTCCCGAAGGGTTCTTTCCTCGACTTTTGCATTGATGGTGAGACGCCGTGTTTCCTGGTTGTTCGCGGCAAAATGCTTGAGGGAGGTGCCAACCCCTTTGTTCTGAACCCCGTTGATGTGGGCGGATGCCAACTCGCCGGAAAGGAAAGGGTCCTCCGAGAAATACTCGAAGTTGCGTCCGCACAGCGGGGAACGCTTGATGTTCGCACCCGGACCCAGAATAATGGAAACATTCTCTTTCTGACATTCGACCCCGATGGCCTCCCCGACCCGGCCGATCAGACTGCGGTCCCAGGAACCTGCGAGACCGGCCGCGCTCGGGAAACAGGTCGCGGGGATGGAATCCATGATGCCGAGGTTGTCGGAAGCGCCGGACTGCTTGCGGAGTCCGTGCGGGCCGTCCGTCATCATCATGGCGGGGATCCCGAGCCGATCAATGGCCTTGGTCGTCCAGAAGTCCTTTCCTGAAAGCAGGCTGGCCTTTTCCTCGAGGGTCATTTGGGCGATGAGCGACTTGACGTCCATCATATCGGTCTCCTTTCGCGCATGGCGCGGTGTACGGAAAAAATGCGGAGGCCGTCCCGGGGAAGGCAAGTTCCGCAACCATTCCATTTTATTGTATTCCCATGATATCATGATTGTAAAAAACAAATGGAATCTGTATAAAAACGACTGAATGGAGATGACAACATGAAGAAACCATATCGTCAGAGTTTCGGTGAGGAAGTCGCCAATGCGGTTTCCCATGGCGCCATGGCGTTCCTGGCCCTCTGCTTCATTCCGGTCGCATCGGTGATAGCCTTTGCGCGCGGGAATGCCTGGGATGCGGCCGCCATCAGCGTGTTCTCCATTTCGATTTTTCTGATGTTTCTCGGTTCGGCCTTGTACCATGCCATGGCGCAGGACTCGATGCACAAGGAAGTCTTCCGGATTCTGGACCATAGCTTCATCTACGTGGCCATCGCGGGAAGCTACACCCCCATTGCGCTTTCCGTACTCGGCGGGTGGCAGGGATGGCTGATTTTTGCCATCCAATGGACCATGGTCGTGTTCGGGATCCTGCAGAAAAGTCTTTCCAACCGCAAGGTCATGAAGCCCAGCCTGGCAATCTATCTCATCATGGGATGGACGGTTGTGATTTTCTTCCCGTTGTTCCTTGCAAAGGCACAGCTTGGCCTGCAGCTGCTTCTGTTGGCCGGCGGTCTCTTTTATACCGTGGGCGCAATCTTCTACGCAAAAAAAGGATTCAAATACCATCACATGGTCTGGCACCTGTTCGTCAGCCTCGGCGCGGCAAGCCATGCACTCGGCATTGTGTTCTTTTTCTAAACGATGATATTGATTGAAACGGAAATCAGGAGGAGAATCGGATGGAACAGAAAACACTCAGACATGTGGTCTTGTTCCGGTACAAACCCGAAGCGACAGAGGAAGAGATCACCGGGATCACGAAGGCGTTTTCGACGCTTCGTGACAAGATTCCGGGAATCGACTCTTTCGAGTGGGGCTTGAACATAAGTCCGGAAGGCCTTGACCAGGGCTTCACCCACTGTTACATGCTTTCGTTCCGAAGCGAAGCGGATCGGGATGCCTATCTGCCCCATCCGGAACACAAAGCATTCGGTCAGTTGCTCGGTTCCCTGCTGGATGGCGTGTTTGTCGTGGATTACTGGACGAACTGATCTGCCGCTGCTGCGGAAACGCCGGTCTTCTCCATTCTCACGGGCTGCAGGCAGAAATGACGGGACGATCGTCCATGCATGACCAACGGTTGTGAAACAGGAAGGAGGCAGTCATGTTGTATGATCTGAGCCATCGGATCGAGGATGGCATGCCGGTCTATCCGGGGGACTTGCCAGTCACGGTTCGACAGAACCGCCACTTTGAGCAGGACGGCTTCAACAATTCCGTGCTTACCTTCGGCCCGCATGTCGGAACCCATGTCGACGGCCTGATGCACATGTCGGATCATCCCGTGGTGATTGCCGATCAGGACCCGGAAAGATTCTGCGGTCCAGCCGTCACGTTTGATGTGCGGGGAATCGGGGAAGTCGGTCCGGATGCAATCGACTGGAGCCGCGTAAGTCCGGATGATATTGTTCTGCTTTGCACGGGGCATGACATTTTTTTCGGAAAGGAATCCTACTTTGCGGACCATCCCATCGTGACGGCGGATTTTGCGGCGAAACTCGTGGCGCATGGCGTGAAACTGCTCGGGGTCGATTTGCCGTCTCCGGATGTGTTTCCCTTTCCGGTCCACAAGCGGCTGTTCGGTGCGGGCATTTTTCTGGTGGAGAATCTGACGGGCCTCGAGGCGCTGATCTCGTTGCCCAAAGTCACATTTTATGGATTTCCATTGAAACTGCAGGCGGATTCGTCCCCCATTCGTGCAGTGGCATGTTCATATTGTCATAGGATATGAATACATTCCGATTGTCCGCAAGTGGTCCGAAACATATAATGACAGAAGGGAGTCCCGGGGAGACACAGTCCGTCGACCGAGGGATGCCCCGAAATCCCGACAATCCGGCTGAAAGACGATAGGAGGTCATCTGATGATCAACGTGGAGAAATATTGGGAAAACCCGGCAGTGCTGCATGTGAACTGCCTGGAACCGCACGCATTCTTCGTCCCCTTTTCCGATGTGCTGGCTGCGACCGGAGGTGTTTCCGCCCATTCGGACCGCGTCCTGTCCCTGAACGGCACATGGAAGTTCAAGTACCATGAGGCGGTCCATCAGGTGGAAGACGGTTTCCAGGCGGAAGATTTCGATATCTCCGGGTGGAACAGCCTGCCGGTGCCTTCCAATTGGCAGATGCATGGCTATGACATTCCCCATTACACGAATGTGAACTATCCTTACCCGGCGGATCCGCCATTCGTGCCGGTCGACAATCCGGCTGGTCTTCATGCGCGCGATTTTACACTCGAACCGCAGGGTGACCGGAAGACGACCCTCGTTTTCGAAGGTGTCGATGCCTGCTTCTATGTGTGGGTGAACGGCATTCTGGCCGGGTACAGCCAGGTCAGCCACATGACCTCGGAGTTCGATGTCACGCCGCTGGTGAAGCCTGGCCGCAACCGCATCGCAGTCATGGTGCTGAAATGGTGCGACGGCAGTTATCTGGAGGATCAGGACATGTTCCGAATGTCCGGCATCTTCCGCGATGTCTATCTTGTCAGCAGAGATCCCGTCCATATCCGGGACTTCTTTGTGAAGACCCGTCTGGACGGATCCTTCGATGTTGCTGCGGCGAATGATGGCTTCCCGACTGCAGGCCTGACCTGTGAAATTGCATTGGAAGGCGGTACGGCCGGTGTGAAGGCCGAACTGCTGGCACCGGATGGAACCGTTGTCGGAACGGCTTCCATGAAGAAAGGCGCGAAGGGGAAGGTTTCGTTCGAACTGTCCGAGCCCCTTGTCTGGAATGCCGAGATTCCTCATCTGTACACGCTCCTGCTTCGCTGCGGCACGGAAATCATCCGGTCCCGTGTCGGTTTCCGAAAGATCCAGGTCGAAAAGGGCATTCTGCTGATCAATGGCCAGAATGTGAAATTCCGTGGGGTCAACCGCCACGATTCACATCCGGAACTCGGCCATGTCACGCCGATGGCCCATATGCGGCTGGACCTCGACACCATGAAACGTCACAATGTGAACGCCATCCGTACGTCCCATTATCCGAACGATCCCCGCTTTCTCGAGTTGTGCGATGAGTATGGATTCTATGTCATCGATGAGACAGACCTTGAATGCCACGGCGCGGGTCCTGCCGGCGACATCAGCTGGATCTCGAACCTGCCTGAATACGAAGCCAGCTATGTGGACCGTGTGCGCCGCATGGTGGAGCGAGACAAGAACCGTTCCTGCGTGGTGATGTGGTCTCTCGGCAATGAGTCCGGTTATGGGGTGAATCACCTGAGAATGGCGGAATGGGTGAAGAGTCACGATGCATCCCGCCTGCTGCACTATGAGGGAGCGACCGGATGGGGACGCAACGACCTGGACAGCTCCATCCTGGATGTTCACAGCGAAATGTACCCTTCCCTCGAAACCATGAAGAAGAATGTGGCGGAAAACATCATCAAGGGCCGTCCCTACGTGTTGTGCGAGTATTGCCATGCCATGGGCAACGGACCTGGTGATCTGCAGGATTATTGGGATCTATTCGTGACGGATGACCGGTATGCGGGCGGTTTCATCTGGGAATGGACCGACCACACCGTGAAGACAACCACGGAAGACGGAACCGTCTACTACGCCTATGGCGGTGACTCCGGAGAAAAGCCCCATGACGGCAACTTCTGCATGGATGGTCTGGTATATCCGGATCGCACCCCGCATACCGGACTGCTGGAAGCCAAACAGGTCTATGCGCCGGTCCGCTTCCACTGCCATCACGCCAATGTCGGCCTGACAGTCGTGGAAAATCGGTATGATTTCCGAGGACTCTACGATCTGGCAGTCCGATGGACGGTGGAGCGCGACGGCGTCATCGTGCAGGAAGGCCGCGAATACCTGCCGGAGACGGAGCCCCACAATCGTGCCGTACTGGAGATTCCCCACAAGGTTCCGAAGGATGCGACGGGCCGATGGTTCCTCCGTCTGTCCGTTGTGACGGAAACAACACTTCCGTGGATGCCGGCCGGCACAGAAATCGCGTTTGAGCAGTTCGAACTTCCTGTTGCACGTCCGGAATTCGATGCGGCGGCTCCTGCCGGTGTTGCTGCCGGTCTGTCCGTGGCGGAGACCGAACAGGAGATTTGTGTATCCGGGGATGCGTTCAACTATCGGTTCAGCAAGATTTACGGTGCCTTCACAAGCCTCGAGGCAAATGGAACATCCCTTTCAGCAAACATGCCAGTCTTCTCCGTCTGGCGCGCGCCGACGGACAATGATCGGAACATCATGCATACCTGGCGGGAGGAAGGGTTCGATCGTCTCTCCATGCGCCCCTACAAGGTGGAGGTGGCCGCCTGCGATTCGGATAAAGTCACCCTGCAGGTTTCCTGGAGTTTGGGCGGATACATCAAGAAGCCTGTTGTACGCGGTACCGTTTCCTGGACCGTGTACGGGAATGGTGAAATCCTGATGGAAACGGACGCGTCGGTACGCGAATGCGTGACATACCTGCCGAGATTCGGCCTGCGCTGGACCTTGCCGGCCGGATTCGAACAGGTTTCCTACTTCGGGTACGGACCGTACGAAAGTTATCAGGACAAGAAGCAGAGCACCTGGATGAGCCGGTTTGACACGACCGTGGACGCCATGCACGAACCGTATCTGAAGCCGCAGGAAAACGGCAGCCATTTCGGTACGGAATGGGCATGTGTATCCAACGCGTTGGGCGAAGGCCTGAAGTTCACGGCGGACGGGGCCATATCCTTCCATGCGGCGCATTATACGCCGGAAATGCTGGGTGCCGCCATGCATCCGCATGAACTGGAACGCTGTGCCGAAACGGTCGTCCATCTTGACTGGGCGCAAAGCGGCGTGGGTTCGAGCAGCTGTGGACCGGAACTGCTTCCTCAGTATCGATTGAGCCAGAAGCAGATATCCTTCCGATTGCGGATTTCACCCTTCAAAGCACGCTGATTCACGGGGACTTGAACCTGGGTATCAGGACAAGCAATGACTCGTTGGGCCGGAAGTGGCAGAGCCGCTTCCGGCCCTGTTCGTGTAAATGGATACCATACATTGCGATGTTAAATTGTAAATAGATATCATGCATTTCGACGTTTTCATGTTACCCTGCTGGTGTAAATAGGATTCAGTTCTCATTTCAACGACATAAACGGAGGAAGCACAGCGATGAAGAGACGAAAGAAGCCTGGCATCCAAGCTGTCCTGATCGGCCTCGCACTGGCGATTACCGTATTGATTTTCAGCGTTCAGACCGGTTACGTACTCTATCAGAATCAACAGCTTATGCGTCGGCAGGTTGAGGACAACCTGCGGCTGATAGCGGAAAAGGAAGCCTTGTCACTCGGGATCAGACTTGACAGTGTCGCTGCGGCCGGTGAAGGGCTGGCGCAGATGATTGCTTCCTCCACGGTCTACAACGACGAAGATCTCCTCCGTTACGCCGATGCTTCCCTGAAACGGGAACCACTTCTGACCGGCAGCGGATACTGGTTCGAACCAAACGCCTTCAAGGCCGGAGAGTCCTATCATGGACCCTATGTCTACAAGGATGACAAAGGTGCATCCGTGATCACCTGGGATTACAGCAATGCGGAATATGATTATCCCAACACGGATTGGTACAAGGCTGGCATGCAGCCGGGCGTCAAACGTGTGTTCACGGCACCCTATTATGATGATGTCCTCAAGGTCGTGTTCATGACCTGCACGGTTCCTATCGTGAAAGACGGGAAAACCATCGGAACGACGACGGCGGACATGAACCTGCAGGGCATCCGGGAATCTTCGCGGGCCATCCCGGTCGGTCCGGGCGGGTCGGCTTTCGTTGTCACGCAGGATGGCCTTCCGATGGGAATGGATGCGGACATCGAGAACGATTTGAAGGAAAAGCTGGCTGATTCGAAGGACCCTGACATGAAGCAGCTTGGCACCTCTCTTGCGACAAATGCCGGAAAATCCGGTGTTGCAGAACTGATCGCATCAAGGCGGCTGGCGGCATTTGCGCCCATCGGGGATTCCGGTCTGTCGATCGTCCTCATGTACCCGCTGAAGGAAGCATTGCGGGAGTTGAATGGCACGCTCGGCATTTCACTTGGTTTCTTTCTGGTTGCACTGGTTTTGTACGGGTTGCTTCTTTCTTTCGCTATCACCCGTATCGTAGCGCGTCCGCTCCTGCATCTGGACAGCGAAGCAGACCGTTTTGCAAACGGCGACCTGACACTTTCCCGAAAGGCCGGGCGAAGCAGTGGTATCCGAGAGATCAGTCGATTGGAGGAAACGTTTGGCAACATGGCGGACAGCATGCGTCAGCTCATTCTGGAAATCCGGCAGACAGGGGATAACCTGATCGACTTTTCCGGGAAGGTATCCGCAGCTGCCCGTACGACGGACACGGAAGCGGATCACATTCAGCAGACTGCGCATGAGCTGGCACGCGGCGCAATGGAACAGGCGGAGAACACACAGGAAGGGCATGCGCATGTCAGCGAAATCATCCGGCGTATGGAAGGCGTTTCGGCGGGAACCATCGAAGCGCGGAACCTGCTGCACAAAACAGTCTCCGTGATGGAAGGCGGAGCTGAAGCTGTACAGAAGCAGGAAGGGATGACACGCGATAACCTGATTGCCATGGAAGGAGTCCGGAAAAGTATCACCCGTCTGGCTGAAACCTCCTTGGAGATCGGTCAGATCATCGATGAGATCAGCGGGATTTCGGAGCAGACCAACATGCTGGCGCTCAATGCCGCCATTGAAGCAGCCCGAGCCGGGGAGCAGGGTCGGGGTTTTGCAGTGGTCGCGGAAGAGGTTCGGAAGCTGGCGGAAAAATCTGCGGTATCCGCTCGAAAAATCGGAGATCTTGTTCGGCTCATCCAGGAACAGGTACGCTTGTCAGTCAGCGAGACGGAGAAGTCGGCCGGACTTGTGGATGCCCAGCAGGGTGCAATGGCCCATACCTCGGAAGCCTTCCGGGATATTGGTGAATCCGTGCGTGCCATCGGCATCCGGATTGACGGGATGACGGAACAAAGCCGGGATGCCTTTGCCGCAGGCGGCAAGGTGGCACACTTGATTGAGGGTCTGGCAAGCATTTCCGAGGAAAACGCAGCCGGTACCGAAGAAGTTGCGGCATCCACGGAAAAACAGGGAGGCATGCTGAAGGAATTGTCGGAACTTGCCGAAAGCCTGGTTTCCCTGTCCGGCGAATTGGAAAAGGGAATCAACCGGTTCCGGCTGTAAGGCGGGATTCCGGCTGAAAAGCAGGATATGCGAAAGATCCGGAGGGCGCATCATGACGGAACAGCAATTACTGGAATCTTCAACCGCGGAACTGGCGGGTGTCTCATTCGATTGCACATGCGGCAGGCATCATGCAGTTGATATATCCCTCATCCGTGTCGCAAACGGCATCGAGAAGGAAGCCGCCGCTTATGCAGCGCTTCGTGCAGCCGGTAAACCGATTTTTCTGGTGGCGGACAACCACACGTATGAAGCTGCCGGAGCAGCGATGGAAAAGTCTTTGAAGCATGCGGGGCTTCCTGTGGAAACCCATATTTTCGCGCCTCCGCACACATTGGTGCCGGATGAGATGGCTGTAGGTGAGTTGCTCCTGGCACTTCCTCGCAATGCGGGGTTCATTGTGGGAGTCGGCTCGGGCACATTGAATGATTTGTGCCGTATCATCAGCGACCGGACCCATGTTCCCTACCTGATTGTCTGCACCGCACCCTCCGTGGACGGTTATGCCTCCACAGTCTCACCACTGATCATCAAAGGGCGGAAGACCACACTCGAGGCGGTTTATCCATCTGCCATCATGGCAGATCCGGAGGTGCTTCGAAACGCCCCTGCCACGTTGCTGCACGCCGGTTTTGGTGATTTGCTCGGGAAAGTGACCGCCTTGACGGACTGGGAACTCGCCCGACGGATCAACGACGAATATCATTGTCCGGTGATCGAGAAAATGGTGCGAAAGGCCCTTTCTGCCTGTACCGCACAGGCGGCAGGCGTGTCAGGCAGGGAAACGGGAGCCGTTACGGCCCTGTTCGAAGCACTCGCCCTGTCCGGCGTCTGCATGGGCATGATCGGAAACTCGCGTCCGGCATCCGGGGCTGAACACCATCTTTCGCATTACTGGGAAATGGATGCCTTGAAAAACGGCCAGGAGCACGCATTGCACGGGAATGCAGTCGGGGCCGCCACCATTGCTGTCGCCAGGGTCTATGAACTACTGAGGGAACATCTGCCGGTAGATTTCAACGTACCTGCAGCCGCAGAAATCCGTTTATTGCTTTCAAAGGTGGGCGCGGCGGTCACCCCGGCGGACCTTGGCATTCCGCGTGAACTGTTCCATCGCAGCATGCTGGAAGCCATGTTTGTTCGGGACCGTTACACCATCCTGCGCTTCGCGGTGGAACAGGGGAAACTGGAGGAGATTGCAGACCTCCTGACTGACGAGTTCTACGGGATGGACACCTGACCATGGGGCAGAAATCTATCCTCCAAGTGCTTTCCGAACACTCAGGATGTATTTGGCCTGGTCCAACGGATTCACGCCACGATATGGGGTGGTGGCGCCCAATTCCAGCGGACAGGGCTCGTACCCGTCGAACCGGGAGGCGAGGTGGCCGCGTCCGCTTGTCATGGCACCGAGTCGGACGGAATAATCCATCGAGGTGGCGACAGGCAGGCGAGCTTCCACATGGAAACTTCCTTTTTCGATGACCGGCGCGTCGAAAGTTCCCCGCATCTGGACGATGTCTCCCAGTATTTTGCTGCCGCAGTGTTCGGGCGCGGAGATGCGGCACCGGGTCATCGGCTCCAGCAGGGTCGTTCCCGTGTTCATCAAGCCGTTCATGATCCCCATCGGTGTGGCGGTGACGAAATCAAGCGGGTGGGTATGAAAAATGTGGTGTTCGCCATTGAGCAGCGTCACCTCAAGGTCGGTGACCTCCCACCCGAGCGGCCCTTGTCGGAGAGCGTCCGGCATCGCCTGCCAAACCTGGTTCTGATACCGTTGATGCATCTTCTCTTCGCGCACCCAACCGCCTGTTATGAGTCCGGAGCCCCGGGGGAGCGGTTTCAGATAAAATTCGAGAATCGCCCAGCAGGGCTTCGGCATCGTATAGGATACATAGCCGGTTGCAGACTTTGCCGGGGTCTCCTTGTAGATGACCAGAGGCGTGCCGAATGAAGCACCCAGTCCGAAACGGCTCTTCAACTGGCTTCCGAGTACTTCCAACTGAATGGTGCCCATGATTTTCACATGGATCTTCCGTTCCTCCCGGATCCATTCCAACCCGAGCAACGGGTCCTCGTCCGCCAGTTCCTGCAGGGCAGCCACCAGCATGGCGATTTCCGCATCCTTTTCCGGAAACACCTGCACGAGCAGCAGCGGGACCGCCAGATGGGACGCTTCCGGCACCCCGTCCGAACAGCCCAGAACATCCCCGATGCGGGCGCGGCCCAATCCGCAGACCGAAGCAATGTCGCCTGCTTTCAGAAGTCCGGTGTCCTCATGTTTGCGGGAATACACCTTACGAATCTGCGTCACCTTTTCCTGTGTACCCTGGGTGATGTTGTCCACCATGTCCCGGTTCTGCAGGGTGCCGCTGTAGAGGCGGACATGGGCGACGCGGCCCATCGTCTTGTCGTGCTCGAGACGGAAGACAACCCCGGCCAGCGGTTTGTCGGGGTCACCGGAAGCCGGCGGCAGATATTCGAGGATTCCGTCCAGCAGCGGCAGCATGCCCTGTTCCTTCAACGCGGCACCGAAGAGAACCGGATAGAGCGTTCCGGAACGGGATTGACGGACCAGACTCATTTTCAGGGCCGACGGGCTGATGACCTTGCTCTCAAGCCATTTCTCCATGATGAAGTCATCGCCTTCCGCGAGTCTTTCCAGCCATTCGTCCGGAAAGCGGCCGCCTGCGAATCCGACATCCGGAATCTGCAGATCAAAGCGATCCAGCAATTCAGCCTCTCCGTGCGGAAGCCCTGCCACGGCCTGCAGAGGCAGAATGGCAGGGGACAGAAGCCGGCGGATCTCGTCCATCACCCTTTCGGGATCGGCACCGATCCGATCCAGCTTGTTGATGAAGAGAAGAGTGGGCAGATTCCGTGCGCGGAGGGCTTTCCAGATGATTTCCGTCTGCGCCTGCACGCCTTCGACCGCGGACAGCACGAGAATGACACCGTCCAGCACCCGGAGCGAACGCTCCACTTCAGCAGTGAAGTCCATGTGGCCCGGGGTATCGATCAGGTTGATGTCCACATCCTTCCATCGGATGGTGGTGGAGGCGGCACGAACGGAAATGCCGCGCTCGCGTTCGATGTCCAGAAAGTCCGTATGGGCGGTTCCTTTGTCCACGCTTCCGAGGGAACGGATGAACCCTGCGCGGAAGAGCAGGTTCTCGGTGATGGTTGTCTTTCCCGCATCGACATGGGCGACAATGCCGATGTTTCGGAGATGCTGATGCTGAATGGTTTCGGCGCTCACACTTCCTCCAGATGACAGGCCAGGATTTCCGCCACATACATCCGATGATAATCGTGCTGCGGGTAATGAGCCATCAGGGCCGGATCCAGAAAGTGTTCCGGATCCAGGTCGTGCGAATACAACTTGCGGCATTCCAGGACAAGACGGGCTTGCTCGAACGATACGCCGCCATGGGGGCAGGCAACCGGTATCAGGCCTGTGGCGGCGGCTTTGTCGACCTCCCGGCCGGTTTCGATCCCACATAGATTCAACGCCTTGCGCCAGGAATCATCGAAAAAACTCAGGGTGAAATGTTCATTTCTCTCCATGAAACCGAAGGTGTGCCGCCCGGGTCGTATGACACAGAATGCCACATTCCGGTTCCACAGGAAGCCCATGCCGCCCCAGCTGGCAGTCATTGTATTCCACGCTTCGCCTGTGCCGGCGGTGATCAGCATCCAGTCGGTCCCGACAAGCTTGATGACATTGTCCGGAATGTCCTTCGGGTCAATGGTGCGTTTGTTTGTGATGAGATTCATACTCGATGTCCTTTCTTGGTTGCGAACAAGACTTGCTCTCTGCGATTGGTTCTGTCTGTGGACGCTCTTCCCTAAAAAATCAAGCCAGTGGTGATGAGCCATCCAGCTTCAAGCCAGCGGGTTCTCTCCGGCAAGGGACAGGCGCTTCTTCGCTTCTGCATATACGTCCGTCGGGAGTGGGCCTTTTTCCGCTGTCACGACATTCTCACGCAGATGAGCCGGATTTTTCGTCCCGGCGATGATCGTCGAGATATCAGGATGGCTCAGGGTGAACCGCAGCATGAAAGCAGTCCGGCTTTCCCCGACTTCCAGCAGATCGTCCAGACGGGCCTTCTCCCAAAGGGACCATTTGCCGTCATCCCCACGCCCGACACCGGGTTCGCCCTGCCCGACGCCGCCCCGGATGATCGTTCCGGCACCTGATCCTGCCGCGAGCGTGATCAAATCCTCATGCGCGCGATCTACGGCGGAATAGGGGATCTGGAACGTGCTGAAAGCTTTGCGGCCGATATACGCCTGAAGGTGGGGAGACACGGAGGAGACACCGTAGAACCGGATTTTCCCGCTCTTGCGGATATCCTCCAGGACATCAAGGAGTCCGCCACGGTCCGTTTCCTCAACCGGCGCGTTGTGCAGCTGCAGGAGATCGACATGATCCGTCCGAAGCCGTTTGAGACTGGTCTCGATGTTCGCGAGCAGGTTTTCCCGCGTCCAGACGTGTGAGATCTCGTCATGGTCACCCTTGTCCGTCCAAAAACATCCGCACTTCGTCGCGAGGACGTATTCGTTGCGGCGGTGCTGCAATGCCCGCCCGATATGGGTCTCGCTCATGCCGTAGTCGTTCGAGGTGTCGATGAAGTTGATGCCGGCATCCAGCACCGCATTCAGGATTTCATCCGCTTCCGCGTCCGTTGTGGGTCTTCCGTTCCAGACGCGGTGTCCGCGGATTTCCATGGCGCCGAAGCCGAGTTTCGCAACAGCCAGTCCGGTCGTTCCCAAAAGGTTTCTGATCATACCAACCTCCGTTCTGTTCGACAATCTGTTCGACAATACCCATTGTATGCGATTCCAAAAGAAAAGCAAGGAGACCGATGGAAAGCCGCTATGGTTTTCGAATCGTGCCAGCTGGACGGCTGGAGCGAAAAGGGTTCCAGCTGAAAAGCCGCCGCTATTGTTCCCGCATCATTCCAGCTGGAAGGCCAGAGCAAAGGGGGTTTCCGGCAATGTGACGGAGAGGGTGCCGGAGACGGGGACCTGCAGGATAAGTCCCGCTTCAGTTCTGCGGAAAGGGATTTCGGCTGGATGGCCCAGCATTGTGATTCTGTGCACGGACCCACCCTCCGGCTCCGCCGGGATAAGAAATATGCCGTGTGAGGCATCTCCTTCCGCAAGCGGCAGAATGGCGTACCGGATATCGCCTTTCCGGGTGAAGAACCACTTCCCGGCGGCATGAGGCGCACAGTTGCGTGTGCCGTAGATTGCCTCTCCGTTTTTCTCCAGCCAGGCTCCCATCTGCGAAAGAATGCGGATGGCACCCGGCGCGAGCCGTCCGTCCGGCTGAGGTCCCACACCGAGTGCAAGGTTCCCGCCTTTCGCCACGATCTCGATCAACAGATGGACGACAGTCCGTGCGCTTTTATAGCGGTGATCAAAGGAGTGTCCCCAGCCGCCGTCGTCGAGGACAAGGCAGCTTTCCCAGGGTGAGGTCATCGGATGTTCCGGGATGGCATGCTCCGGAGTCAGGATGTTTTCGTAGAGGCCTCCGACGGTTCGATCCGCAAAGAGCAGTCCGGGTGTGACGGAACGGGCTTTCGCAGCCAGGAGGTCGAGACGGATGTCCTCCTTCTCGCGTGGATTCACCCATCCGGCATCTAGCCACAAAACATCGAGCGGCCCATATCCCTCCACAAGTTCCATCATCTGGGCTTGCGTGAAATCGACGAATTTCTGCCAACGGTCAGGTTCTGCCGCAGGGTCGTAATTTGCCCCGCGAGAGGTTTCTCCCCCCACGTTGCGGTCCGGAGCCCAATAATGCGGCGTATGCCAGTCCGCCTTCGAGAAATAGGCGGCTATGCCGAGGTTCTCTTCGCGGAAGGCATCGAACAGGTTGCGGATGATGTCGGAATATTTGTGTTCTGAAAACGGGCAGGATGGATCCGTCACCTTGTAATCCGTCTGTTTGGTATCCCACAGGCAGAACCCGTCGTGATGCTTCGTGGTCAGAATGATATACCGGAAGCCGCACTGTTTCGCGGTTTCCGCCCATACCCGCGGTTGCAGGCGAATGGGATTGAAGGACCGGTTCAGCTTCCTGTACTGACGCTGGCACTCTTTCGACTCGTCCCAGTCCCAGCAGCCATACGACCAGTCCTTGTCCTCGTCGGACAATCCCCAGGATTCCATCATGCCCATCTGGCTGTACAGGCCCCAATGCATGAAAAGACCGAGTTTCTGATCCCGGAACCATTCCAGATGCTCAAGAACGGCCGGCTCCGTCGGTTTGACCCAGTCTTCGTCCCTTCCGTGGGAATGGACCCCGTCCACGATATTCTCTTTCTCCACCATGTCCGTTTCCTCCTTGCAAGCCTGCCTTCGATCGTTCGGCTTGGCAGTCCATAGAATAAGTGATTCCTTTCCGGCACTGTATCAGACATTGTTCACATGGGTCCGATGATAGGCGTTCCGGTAGGCAGTCGGCGTCATGCCTTCCTCATCCCGGAACAGGCGCATGAAGTATTTTTCATCCGGAAATCCGCATTGCCAGGCAATCTCCTTGATCCCGAACCAGGTTTGGGACAGCAGGTTCCGTGCACGGGAAAGACGCTGCCCATTCACGTACCTCACAAATCCTGTTCCGAGCTGTCGTTTGAACAGCCGGGTCAGATAATCCTCACTGAACCCGAATCGGCGCGCAACTTCCCCAAGGGTGAAGGGCTCAGTCAGATGGACCCGTATCCATTCCACCATTTCACTGAACATGCGGGAATGCCTGCCGATGCCGGATTGCGCCGTCTGCAGCGCCTCAAGGTACTGTTGGGACATTTCAATCAGGATGAGCGTCAACAGGTAATCGCAGGCGTGCGGGTTGCGATACCCGGCATTCGCCGTATGAAGCAGCTGTCTGAACAGAATGCCGGGCTTTTCCGGAAATGGAAGCCGGAAGTGTTCCGGGAGGACGATGGAGTCATTCGGAATCTCCTGCAGGCCGTTCAGGTCGTTCGGACCGTTCCGGTCATTCAGGCCGTTCAGGTCGTTCGGACCATTCCATTCATGCGGACTGTTCCTGCCATTCGGACCGTTCCGGTCATGCGGACCGGATGGCATCACCGACGGAAGCACACGCGTACCCTCGGGCAGGGGGAAATGCATCCAGTAGAAGGAGGTTTCCCCGGTCGAGTCGGTGACACCACGGTGCAGCAGGCCTGGGAGCAACAGCAGAAAGGTGCCGGGTTCCACATCAAACGTTCGCCCGTCCTGCTCCAGATGCACAATCCCCTTCAGCCCGAGAATGATCTCCGCGCTGTCGATGACCCGGCTCATATGCCGCCAGTCTTCCTCGGTCTGGAACAATCCGCAGGAAAGGTGGGCAATCGGGGCTTCCTTGTTTGGAATCAGCAGGGACATATCCGGAATACACCACCTTCCCGGGATTTCTTGCCAAGCATATTATACCGCACGGTTCCGAATGTCGGAAATCGTTTTGTGAAGGTTTCGCTCGAGTTCATGATTTCGATGAGGCGTGGCGAAAGCCTGCAGGAAACGGCAGCGTCATGAAGGAAGGACAAAAGGAAAGATATGACGGAAAAATCCACCTAATCCCCCCATTCCTCAGTCGAAACGGGATGCATGGTTTGTTACGATGAAGGTACAAGAACGACAGGCCGTGGGCTGGAGGAATGATGCATGGGACAAGTGGAGAACAAGGAAGTGAAGCCGGTACCGCTGGCGGATGTGCGCATTCGCGACGACTTCTGGTCGGATACACAGGAACTCGTCCGGAAGGTGGTCATCCCGTTCCAGTGGGATGCCCTGAATGACCGCGTTCCAGGCGCGGACCCCAGCCACGCAATCGAAAACTTCCGGATCGCCGCCGGGGAATCGGGCGGAGAATTCATCGGGATGGTCTTCCAGGACAGCGATGTCGCCAAATGGCTCGAAGCGGTCGGCTACAGTCTGAAGGTTCATCCGGACGCAAATCTGGAGGCAATGGCGGACAGTGTGATCGAACTCATCGAAAAGGCCCAGCAGCCGGATGGGTATCTGAATACGTGGTTCACGGTGAAGGAGCCCGGCAAACGATGGACCAACCTCCTGGAATGTCACGAGCTCTATAGCGCGGGACATATGATGGAGGCCGCGGTCGCTTATTATGAGGGAACCGGCAAGAAGAAACTTCTGGATGTGATGTGCCGGTTCGCAGATCATGCCGACACCGTTTTCGGACCGGAACCGGGGAAATTGCGCGGCTATGACGGCCACGAAGAGGTGGAAATCGGTCTTGTGAAGTTGTTCAAGGCAACAGGGGAAGAAAGGTATCTGAACCTGGCCAAATTCATGATCGATGAACGGGGGCAGAAACCAAGTTTCTTCCTCGAGGACTGGGAGCGCCACGGCCGCGTGTCCCACTGGGAGCGCAAAATTCAGACACAGGAACCGAATCTCGCCTACCATCAGGCGCATGAACCGGTACGACAGCAGGATGTGGCCATAGGCCACGCTGTCCGGGCTGTCTATCTTTATACCGGCATGGCCGACATTGCGCTGAAGACCGGGGATGAATCGCTGAAAATCGCCTGTGGGAAACTGTTCCGGAATATCGCGGAAAAACAGCTTTATCTGACCGGTGGTATCGGGCAGACCGTACATGGTGAGGCTTTCACCTTCGATTATGACCTGCCGAATGACACGGTCTACCAGGAAACCTGTGCTTCCATCGGACTGATTTTCTTCGCGCACCGGATGCTGCAGTTCGGCGCGGACCGCCGTTATGCGGATGTCATGGAGCAGGCGCTGTACAATTCCGTCATCAGCGGCATGGCGAAGGATGGCCGGCACTTCTTCTACGTGAATCCGCTTGAAGTGCAGCCGGAAGCATGCGGAAAGGATCCGGGCAAACGGCATGTTGTCCCCGAACGGCCCCACTGGTATGGCTGTGCCTGCTGTCCGCCGAACCTGGCCCGTCTGGTGGCTTCTCTCGGAGAGTATGTCTATACGCAAACCCCGGATTCAGTATTCACGCACCTGTTCATCGGCAGTCGGGCGAAGGTGGGCCTGTCGGACGGTTCTATCCTTCTTGTGCAGGAAACAGGCTATCCCTGGGATGGGAAAGTGGTGTTGCGTGTCGAATCGACGGAAGGCGCCGCATTTCCCCTGAACCCCTTCACCCTTGGCATTCGCATCCCGGGATGGGCACAGACGCCGGCTCTTTCTGTCTGCGGCGTTCAGACGGATGTTGAAGCTGTCACCCATCAGGGATACGCGTTGGTGAACCGGACATGGAAAGCCGGTGACAGGATTGAGCTTGACCTGGATTTGAAGCCGCGTCTGGTGGCCGCCCACCCGAAGGTTCGGGCCGATATCGGGAAAGCGGCTGTCCAATACGGTCCCATGGTTTATTGTTTCGAAGAGGTTGACAATGGAACGAATCTTCCCGCATTGTCCATTGATGCAGGAATAGAACTGGAGGCATCCTTCGAAAAGGATCTCCTCGGGGGAGTCGTATCCATCACGGCACAGGGTACGCGCATCACGGAAG
>JFJP01039442.1_pt1 | contig 35150 bp, 35 predicted proteins | sample 431651 | NCBI WGS metagenome assembly JFJP01 (sample SAMN02602958, study PRJNA72255) | Microbial mat metagenome, whole genome shotgun sequencing project. | biome: fresh water; feature: sink hole; material: water; isolation source: purple microbial (photo- and chemosynthetic) mats found in... | reverse complement strand
GCAGTGCTAACATACATTAATGATTGTATCTTCTTTGTGTGAGATCTCAAGAAAATGGATGACATCATTACCAAGTTGAAGCAAAAGTTTGCCTTAATTGTTGAAGAGTCCACCGGCAGGTTAGTTCAGTCGGTTGGTACTGTTTACTGTGTGGACGGTGCTAGGGGTTTGACTCCCCCACAGAGAGTACTAGCCATATGGCTGGTATTGTAGGTTTGATTCCTGCGGGTGGGTTAACTCTCAGTACCGTGGCTACAGGCCGTATGGTTTACGGACACTGGTAATACCTCCTATGAGGTACAAGTCTACGGCCGATCCCTCCGTGGATTGTCAAGTGGTTGAGGTATAAGTACACCTAATGGTGGGTAGGGGTTCGACTCCCCTACTGGATGCTACGTAGCACCCACGTACAAATATCCAGATCCATACAACATGGCCTACGACCTGGCCTGATCAGGTTCTACCAGGACTTCATTGCATATGTTTGCTGTGTAGCACCATGTAGAAATGCTACTGCCAAATGGATGGTGGTATTTATGTTATGTAACAAATTGGTGCGAGTCTTTCACACAGAGAGCACCTCCGTCTGTCTGCCTTGTATAACTGGTTTGAGTACTAGTGTGGGTCTTGGGAATGGATACGTCCGCTCTTAGTGATAGCACATTAATCTGATTTATAGGTTTAATTGTTGAAGAGTCTGAAGACCAAGACCAGATGTCTTTGTCTATCTAGGAGCAAGCTGAAGTCCAGGTGAACAAGACTACAAGAGAAATGGCATTCCTACAGCTGGGTTTGATAGGTAAGGTTTTGAGCATGACCAACATGCATGATTGCAATGCCAAGCCTACCCCAGCCTGTACTACACCCCTTGATATGGATGCTGATGGCCCAAGATGCCAACAATAATGGGATTATGCCTCTGTAATTGGAATGTTGATGTATTTGACTTCCAACAGCAGGCCTGATATCCAGCATGCTGTCCACCAGTGTGCCCAATTCACTCACAATCCTAGAGCAAGCCATGAACAAGCTGTCCTTTGAATCTGCAGGTACCTCAAGGGAGATAAGCACTTAGTGTTCCAACCCAATAGAAAATTAATCTTGAATTGCTATATGGGTGCAAATTTTGCAGGACTTTGAAAGGTTGAGAAGGAAGATTACTCAGTATGTGTTGAATTGAGGAAAGGATATGTCCTGGTGTTGGGTGGTTGTCCATTGACATGTACTTCCAGATCACAGAGTGAAATTGCTCTCAGCACTAGAGAGGCTGAGTATATTGCCCTCTCTACAGCAATTAGAGATCTCCTACCTACAAGAGCTTTTCTGAAAGAAATTGGTGACAAGATGCAGTTGTCTTACTGTCATATGTCTAAGATTTTAAGCAGAGTATGTGAGGATAATATTGGGAAAATTCAATTGGCAGAAGCTACTAACAAGGTCACCTTTTGAACCATGCATATTGCAGCTAAGTACCATTTCTTTAGGGAACACCTTATGATGAAATAACAGTGTAGTCAGAAAGTGGATACCACTAGCCAATCAGATTGCAGATATCTTAACTAAAGGCTTGGAGGCTCCTCAGTTTGAGTATTTGGGTTCCAATTTATGGGATGGAAACCTCAAGAGCATTCTTCCAGTATGGAGACTGTTCAAATGAGAGGAGTGATGCAGGAGAGGGTCCAGCATCAATTGAAAGACTGGGACAATGTTTATTGTCAAGTCTGAGAGGGCCAGGTCAGCCCAGGCTGGTGCATCATGTAACCTGGCTGGAGCCTATCAATATTTGTAGGTGCATATGAGAGTCTGTAGCAAACTGGAACATTACCAGGTTACATGCTGGACTATGATGACAGCAGCATCAACAAGGCCATATGCAAGCAGTGACAACCCAACCCAGTACCCAGACTACACAGCATGGACTGAGTACACATGGTAGGACTTGTGGATGAAACCTATGTGGTACCAAGGCTACATTATGTAGACCAAGTACTGGTAATGGCTGATTCATACATGGGATGTGTCAAATTATATTGTGCCCATTTTCAGGGGGTTTCCAGCATGAAAAATCACTGAATCTGTCAATACTTATCATCAGTTTCATTTGTGGACTGTAGCCTTAGCATGGCTCAGCCAGTTTAGCAAAGTTAGAATTAATACTCACAATTAGCAAGTTTAGTCAAAAAGCTTAAGTTGAACTAAAACAAGCTAGTCCAGCAAGGGACACACAGTGCCTAAGAAGCAGTGTCTCACACTAACATGCAATTGAAGATCATGGTTGCAAGGCAATTATGCAGAAGCAAGAACACATCAGAAAAGCCACATTCACAAGACAAGTTTGACATGCAACAATTGCATCCAATTTACAGCAAAATCATTCAAATGGTCACTGGGAGAGGATTCTTACAACAAATAGCCATTTATAGAAACAGTAGCAAAACATAATTTTCATTGAACTAGATGATAGCTTTTAAAAAGCTTGCATGTGCCCATGATAGGTGACATTTCAAATAAGTATGAAACCTTACAATTTAACTATTAGCCTCTCACAGTTAAATTAATCCTTGTGGTGGTGACCCAGTTCACTTTTTGACTACAGTGGGAGGCTAATTAAATCTTGATGGGTTATGTTTGTAAAGAATCAGCACAGCTGTTAACTGGAAAGGAAACACCAGTTGATGAGAAAGTAGTCAATTGGTGAACCTAGTAGTAGAGCAAAACAGGAATCAGTACATTCACAACAATAGCCTTCCTTCTGTCAGTACCAACACATAACCATGAGACCCTTTAAAAGGATAACACTCCTGTTGTAGTATCTCCAATAATATTCCACTTTGATGTATTTATACTGTACATTTTTCTGCATCTGAATTACATTACCCATATTAATTGCATTTTTGTTATATTTATCACTTTTTTGAAGTGATGATGTTCATATTGGAGCTGGAAATATGTCACATATCATAGTGTGCAACTTTTTCTGTGGTCTATATTTTTCTATATGATTGAATGCACAACAGCACAAGAAAATATTAAGTTACTTGAGTGAACTTCTGGATAAAGTAATTTATCCTACTCAAATTTCATGTAAGGTGCCACCATCGCTTATGTACCTCAGCAAAACTTAGTTGAGTCTGGGTGGATAAACACACTTAAGCAGATCCCATCTCCATGCATCTGCTACACATGTTTCGATCTGATTCAAAAATTCCACCATGACAGACACTCAGTTAGCATTGCTGTGCACTGCAGATGATTTGCTGCCTGAATGCTACAATCAATGCCTTGCTTCTTTCATTTACACAATCCATTTTCTGTGATGGAACAAGTTTGAATACTTCATTTTCCAGCATCTGTGAGGCTGTACCATCACAAAAGTCATCATGGGCACAATCTTTGTTGGTTCCCTCCTGATGGGTTTTGTTGCTGTACTCTAATGAGCAATTATAATGGCACAAAACAAGTCATGGATGGTTGCAGCAGAGATTGGTGGCTGTCAAATGGGCAAAATTGGTTGCATAGATTCTTCACACAAGCCACTACTTATCATCAACAGCATCCATGACTTCACAAGATGAGGGGAATAGCATCAGCAAATAATGCTAAAACACCAAAACCCCACACCTTTGGCACAAAGTGGTGTAGAAGAACAACATAAATTTTATTAATAAAAAAGGCCATAAAGTATGGTTAAATTGCAATACTGTGATTCAATTGCTTCAAAATGAAGAAGAAGTTTGACAATACAGAGGACAGTGAAATCACAATATTGAATGTATTCTAGTTTAATTTTCATGAAGCAGGGTTAAATTGCAATACTGTGATTCAATTGCTTCAAAATCAAGAAGAAGTTTGACAATACAGAGGACAGTGAAATCACAATCTTGAATTTATTTTAGTTCAATTTTCATGAAGCAGTCTAGTTACATAATCTGCCTGCTATAAGTTTTATTTTCATGAAGCAGCCTAAATTACAATAATCTGCCTGCTATGATTGATACATATCCATTGATTGTTTATTAAATGGACCCTAGTTGTATTTTTCAGACATCCTAAAGCCTACCAGATGTCCCAAGATTGGTTCAGATGATGATGACAGGTTGCACCTTCTTGGATCAACTTCTAGCAACAATCATCCAATGCAGTCCATGAAAAACATTGCTATAGGGATGCAGGACCAATATCTTTAATGCTAACAACACCCTTGCTTTTGCAAGCACCAAGAGCCATTCAATATTTGTATGCTTGATTTACTCTGGGTGCTGTAAATTGTTTGTTGCAACTGCAGCCCATTTTCTTTAGCATGTTGATCAAGAGAATGGCAGCTGGCTGGACCTTAACTAAATATCATTAACATGAAGTCCTACTTCGTTCATTCTTATAACTGCAATGGCTACCCAAACCTTCAAAGCAGCTTCAGTCATTTATAAAGAGCACAGGGTGCATCAATTTTTCTAAAGTTGGCAGTGAGCAACTCAAAGAAACCTTAAGTGGACAATATTTTTTCATTGGCTTTCTATCAAAGATACAGCTTGTGTCACAGACCATTCAAAAAATTCTCAAAACTAAATCATTGCATCTACTTGTTGCAATCAGTGATTAAGATGTGGAAGAAGAAAAAGTGTCTTTGTCAAAAGTTTTCCATACTTGGGTCATGCTGAAGGTATCAACTCGTGCGTAACGGTCACCATCGCCATAGCTTATGACAATCTCCCGACCAGGACGATCGGGATGATACTGCATATACATAGCAAACTCGCTTTCGACAATGTCGTCCGTTTTAAACCAGGGTGACCAGCAGCGAGACCGCTGGAGTGGCACACGCTGTGGGGCGATAGCCAAGACTCGAAATGGAGCCTCAGCCTCAGTGACATAAAAGTGGTGCTCATAGATTCTTTTCTTCTCTGGCCGGCCAACAGCATCCGTCCCGTACGTCATCTTGATGACATGTAACAAGCCAAGGTAGACATTTTTCTCTTCAATGTAATATGACGGTGCGCCATTTAAATGAGAAACGACGTTATCATATCCTTGGTCCTTAATGTTACCGTAGAACGTTTCGAAGACCTCGGTTGAGCTCGAGTTGTATTTGGCGATGCACAAAACACAATCTACATCTTTCTCATCAGTATGAGATATATCTATGTCGTTCTCACACACAACATGCGGTTCAATACTGTAACTCCACAATATCTTTTCCTGATAAACGAACGGGGCCCAGTTCTTGTCTTTGATCATAAACCAGTCGTCACCTTCTAGGGCTGCCAAGCGACGATGGCTATCATCCACATGAGGACTTCTGTGCATACTTGATTTCTCTGGATCGAATGGAAGTTGCGTTAGGCCACTTGGACGCTGCTTGCACTTGAGTCTGGCGACATCCGCCGTAATTGGCATCCATCCAAGGCCCTTGTTCCTTCTATCGAACTCTTCACGTTCAATTTCAGCATCGTAGAAAAGCCAGCGTGTCATTTGTTTTCCATTCAGTATTGCACTGCCTTCCTTTGGTTCACTGATGAGGTCTGCTGGATGTAAAGTTGATATGTATGTCAACTGAAGACCTAGCGTAGATGTGCCCTCAAGCTCATGCCAATCGTCATATCCAAGAAGTTCTGTGTTTTGGCTGGTAATAATGATCTTCGGCTCATTTTGTTTCTCTCTGCCTTTGTTGTTCAATGGGTAGCGATGGCTATACGGGTATATAAGGCGCGTGTCAAACCACCCGGGTCCACCGTTCCATGATGCAACATCCGAAATTTGTGGATTGAACTCTTGGACATTCTGGTCATGACCGTTGGATGGAGATGTCACCAGAAGCTCGCCAGAGGAAGGCAAATAGCGACCCAGGATCGTTTGATCTGTAAATCTCTCCATATGAGTTCTGAGACAATTATACATGGACAAAGGGTCTTGCAAGTCTTGGAACAAATGGCAGCCTCCTCCATAAAGCCATGACATACGTCCGGAGAATATGTGACTTCCGTCAGAAAGCTCCAAAACAGAAGGGTTGTAGACGTATGAAGCGTCGACCGGGACGACGGGAGCTGGCTGCCGCGTCTTCTGGGCAACATTCCAAGGTAGCAGGAGCGGCTTGTTGCGAATCACCAAAGCATCGTCTCTTTTTTTAGCTGTTTTCAATAATCTTTTTGAACTGGAGCGTAGTGTGGTCATTCGTGATAAAGGCGATTCCTCAGCGCTATTCATCACATCAAGGCGATGGCGAACAAGTGAAATTTGTAGCAGAGTCAAAGAGAGGATCATCATTCCAGCTGTCGCATAGAGGAGTGTAATAGAGTGCGAATTTTTCCGAGTTTTGCATCGGATCTCTTGGTTGATAGTGTTGTCAGTTTTCATGTTTGGGCGTGTTTCTCTTACAATTAGCCAAGAAATATGTTTTGTGTTGGTTTTGGAGATGATGAAATCAAGAAACAAAAATGACCAAACGATGACTGGAAAATCAATGGGGAAGATTTGCAGCGTTAGTCGTAGTACTGTCGTAGATGTACTGTACAGTATAGCGTAGCTTGTCGAACAGGAGGGTCGTAGATGTACTGTACAGTATAGCGTAGCTTGTCGAACAGGAGGTATTTTTAGGCGCTGGAGCTCGATGACTGGAAAATCAATGGGGAAGATTTGCAGCGTTAGTCGTTGTACTGTCGTAGATGTACTGTCCAGTATAGCGTAGCTTGTCGAACAGAAGGTTTTTTTAGGCGCTGGAGCTCGATACAGTACTGTACTAGAGCAAAATTATCTTTACTTGTGTATTGAGTCTTTAGTGCCATGTCGTAATTTACATATATATGTATATAAGAGGTTTTGCCACTGTTTCGCCCCACCCCAGCGAGCGAATTGGGAGAAGAAGAGGAGGAGAAAATCATCCACTGACGTAATAGGTCCTAAAGCGGTCTTCACGGTCATTTCCCTTTTCCCCTCATCATTGCACTTCTTGGTACAATTGATGGCTTCCTATGTCTCTGACGTAGTCCATATATAAAGGGAATAAAATTTTACATTTACTTAGCCAGGGCCTGATTTGTGTCATTTTGCCTACGTCGTGTCGTAGAAGTAGGCTGCACAAAGACACTGGTGTAAATGGTGTAAAGACCAATTTTACTGGTGTAATAGTGATAAAGTTATATACGATATACTATAGAAAATTATGTAGAAAGTAAAGAAAAAGGACAGGGCCGGTGCAGGCCTGGTAGTACCAGGTAGTGATGAATTAGTCGTACTGATGAAATGTTGCTACCAGGTAAGGGGCTATTCACGTACGTATGCTGTATGTAAAATCTGATTGAAAGGCAAAATGACTGTGAAGACCGCTTTATTACGTGATTTTCGCCTATTCGCTGATGTGGAACAGTGGTGAAGCCTCGAATATATATAATGTATGTGAATTATGTCATGGCAATTGTATATATATATGTGAATGATGTCATGGCACTAAAGACGCAGAAATGTACTCGTAGAGATATGTTTGTTTTAGTACAGTTCTGTGTCGAAATTTATTCAAAAAAACCTTAGCTTTGCTTGTGCCAGCTTAGTGGCGGCATTTTGAAAAATAGGATACCATCTAACATTGGAACGACTTTGCTATGGTCTAAAATCGTACCAGGTACAGAGTCACAATAGCCTTATCTCCCTTATGGGGCTTAGGAACGCGTTCGTGCCAGTGGAATATCAAAGTTTTTACTTTGTTTTTTATGTACCCTTGCTTTTTGTCCTTCTCGATGCTTGCTAGGCCCTAGGACCTAAATACTCTATTCATCTAAATCAAATCAATCAGTAGTGAACAAAGCAGTAATCAAGTCCGTAGCACTCAAGTCATTTGTTGTCGGACCTTTTACGATGTTGTGTATCATACAGTTCTAAATGTCCCCTCCTTGTCAAGTTGCTCCGGTGAGCAGAACCTTGGAGCATTCTTCACGGCATGACTGTGAAAAAAATAATGTTGCTGTTGGACTGTTAGGGGGACAACCGATTGGCAGTCAAAAAGCAAAGCAACGAAACAAGAAAAAACATTTGCTTAACACATGCAAAGAAATGCAGTCGCTTTTCATCTTCTTACTCGCCATGCTGCTTGCTATTACAGTTTCCATCATTAGACTATTGTGCGCGTCCTCATCAATGGCAACAGCAGCAGTCCATGGAACCATAACGACACCAGCACTAGCAAATCTGCCATATTGCTCGCTAGACAGTACTTCCGATGCAGATGCTTTGAAAAGTGCAGTTTGGATAGATCCGCAATTGTCTTCATCAATACAGAGCGATACATTCATCCATCGTCCGAGAAGCAATGATTTGGATAAACAGCTGGAAGAAGAAATATGGAAGGATCAAGGTGATGAAACTCGCTTGCGACGCATTGCTCGACTTGTCCTGGATACAAGAGGTCATTGTCGATTGGCAGAATGGGATCCCATGAATTTTGAAAACTGTCTCGCCGGTCGCCGAATCATCATTGTGGGGGATTCCATGTCTGTGCAAATGACAGAATCTTTATCGTACATGTTGAATCTCAAAGACGGTTGGAAAAGGGAAGACGGGCATGCTCCAGAGCTTGGCAAGTGTCGGCACTGCATTGATGCGGTTACTTCGAACGGGCTTCATATAATTGGACGCGCCATGTTCCATAGCGACAGTGATGATAAGACGCCGTTGAAATTTGGAATCGACGCATGGAATGCCATGGTGCTCAGCATAGGAGGATGGAAAGAAGGCGACATTCTCGTTGTGAATTTTGGTGCACATTACATGCCCAACCTCATGGATCTCCGAATCGACCTCAAGATTCTCTTCTATGATGCACTGGCCAAGATCCCTTCCGATAAAGTGACGATCTTTTGGCGTGAGTATGCGCCTGCCCACTTTCAAGCATTTCCGGATGGCGAGTATCCACCCTCCCACATGGTCAAATTCAAAGGAGAGCTGGCCTGTGTGCCACATTTGAGCGGACACTATACCCAGAGTATCGTGCAGCATCATGTCCAACGGATCATGGATGAATGCGGTTCGTACTGCGCACACATTCGGCGAATACCAGTCTGGGACTTGCTCCGCAATGCCTGGGATCAGCACACGGAGGGATCACACTGCTTTGATGACGAATGGTGTGATTGTCGCCACTACGCAATTCCCGGACCGATGGAGTACGCCAACATCTTATTGTACAATCAAATATGCATATCACCTGCACCGCCTTCTTCTAGTTCATGAAAGCAGTTCAAGTATCGATTTCTTATTCCCTAGCATCACTTCAAAAATGTATCAAGAGGATGACAGTGATGATTTCACTGTCTTTGTTCCACATGCGTTTATTATAATGTACTTAAAATAAGCACCTGTAGGGAGCCAGAATTGTTTATAAACAGAATCAACCATCACAACTCTGTATTTGAGACTTTCTAACTAGAGTTTAACATCCAAAGAACCTTGATCCAAAGTTGGCCTTGTTGTAGGTTGTCATAGCTGAGGCAACTATGTTGGTGATCAATATTACAATCTTCTTCATGCCAACAAAGGGCAGTCATTTGCCATGTTGGAGGATTCCTCTAGCAGGCCATTGTCAGTGCAGTAGCCAAAGAACAATATCTGAGCACTGACATTTTTGTCATTTATTGTTCCTTTTTTAAAACATCATGAGATTATGGTAGCTGACAGTCTTGCCCATTTGACTGTGCTACTTTGAAACTTATAGATGATATATGCACCCTAGATATATTGATTTGCACAATGTTTTTTATAGTCCACTAAAAGTACAACCTAGACAACTGCCATTATAATTGCCAAAAGGGCATCAGTGAAATTGCTTGGACAAGGCAAAAGTTGAACAGGCTCATCAGTTCATTTTTGTTTTGTGTTGGCTTATTGTGCCCTCATATGAACAAATCAGTGCACCACAATAACCATAGGCACTGTCATGGTTATAGTAAAAATTATTTTAGCCTGGGCCTGAATTGAATGGATTTGTTGGCATGTGGCCTTAACAATTCTTGTGAAAGATCATGTAGATAGAGAAGCCTACCCTTTAAGTATATTAGGTTTATACTAATGTCTCCCTAATATAGTCTGAAGCATCCTAAAGTGTACCAGACATCTTCTCAATAAATGTTCTATACTGAATACTGAATAACATTATAAAATTATAGGGGTCCCATGCACAAAACCTTCAGCTACTAGTAGACCTACAACCATTCCAGTTTACTATCTTAGAGAAGGTTGTAAGGATTGCTGCTGGAGATTGAAAAACTGGTGTGACTCAAAATATTATTAGTATACTAGTACACATGGAGGGGGAATCCATAACTAGGTGGTAAAGTCTGTCAAACAAGAACAACAATGATAACAGGTGAAAAGTAGGCTTGTAAATTAGTACTATTAGAAAGTATCTTAAGTCAGCAATAATGCAAAGTACCAATAAAGGCAGTTAAGACAGCATAGCAGATAAATGAGAGTTGAAATGCTCATGCATGTATTACATGAATTGAGGCTCTTCTAGATACAAAATTAGTGAAAGACATACTGGATATATGCTAATTAAGCCAAGTCAATGATGCTTCTTCAAAGCAACTATGGTAAGATGGGTAGAGGGGGAAGAAGAAGCATATCTACACAAGTTTGTCTGAAATGGAAGAATCCCTTAAAATAGTATGTTTGGGCTTATTGTAGTATGTTTTGCCTTATTTTAGTCCAAACTGGCTTATGTTAAGCAATTCTGTAGTAAAAATCACTGTAGCCTTGTATTTAATTGTTATACAGTAAGAATATAGTACTGTTACTGTTAGCTATTCTACCCTCAATCAGGATAACAATAAGCCCATATAATCTTTCTTTGTGTAATATTCAGTAGTTTGTGTTACTGATGATGGATTGGGTAATGATATATGAATGTATGAATGATATACAAAACATAAACAAATACAAAATGATGGAATGTTGGTGATTGCTGGTTCATGCAAGGGTAGTCACTTTTAGATAGCAATGATTGAATTAAAAATTGTAGACAGAAAGTATTGGTCTTATCATTGTACTCATTGAAAAGTTTGAGTATTATTATAGTTGTTTGGAAATGCAGAAACCAAAGAAGCTGATAGTTTGTTCTGGTAGCAAGGTTATTGCACCAACTAGCCACCATAATTTCAAATAAGTTGATAAAGATGCAGCATCCATGTCATTACTTTGTTGGAAAACCATCCACAACCTTGTAAAGGATTTTCTGCAGAGACTGTTTCATGCAACTCTGTTTCTGCAATTCTGTAAGGTCATTGCTTGCATATAGACAATATGAAATTGTATTTTTTGAATTTGTCAAAAGAAATGTAGGCTGAGCAGGGAAAAGGTTTGGAACTTGTCAAGGCAATTGCAGAATTATTGTGTCCATTCTGTTGTAAAAGTTCCATGAAATGTCCCATGTTTCTGTTTTGTTTCTATGTTGTGAATGTTACTTATGATGTAACATTGTATTGGCACACATTGCATTTGTGTTGCTACATGTCATACAGTTTTGTATGTACTTTAAGTACTTGTGATGTGTAGCACAGTCATGGTCAAAAGTACCTATGTGTACCAGTAGCAATGAAGTGGTACACTCTCTATAATTTGAATGAATGGATGATTGGCAGACAGAATATCATCATACTTCACTCCACCCCTTCTTTCTCACTTTCTTCACAACTTTGATCATTGACTAACAAAATAGAAATAACTTCTTACATTGGTTCATTGTCGAATTGCTGTCTTCCTATCTTTCTAAATTCAATAGCATTACTAATCTATGAGAGGTGATTAAAGCTCAGTGTAAAGTGTTCAAGAGACTGCTTTATATCATTTGGTAACAAGGTTTGAGAGACCCTCAGAGAAACAATCTAGTACCATAGAATTGATTGTATCCTGGCAATCAACTAACACCAAGTATTCATCAGCAGCAGGATTCTTATCAATACAAATACTTGAAATACTTGTTCCAACAGGTTATGGCCTTGCTTCTGCTCTTCTGATCCTTTTACTCCTCTTGCTTCTGCTCTTCTGATTCTATCCCATTTCTATCCCACTGTTTTCTTCCAATTCTACCCTGTCATTCCCATGAAACTCTCTCACAGCAACTTCAAGTCTATTGTCTCCCCTGATGGGCCAGATATCTCTTTCTCATTCTATCATGAGTGTCTTCACTCGATTGCTTTTACACACACCAAAAGCTTGAGCCTCCCTCATCATAAGTTCATCAACCTGAGCTACTCCTGCGAATGACAATGGTAGTATCTCAGTCCAGATCTTACTGCATTGGCACAAACAACTTCTTTTACCACTGTTTCTTTGCCTTCTGCATCTCTACATCAAGCCTCAGCTATGGTTGACCAGTGCTGACTTTCAGAGTATCCTTTCTTCATTTGACAAACTTACAACCTCTGATCTCAATGACGTTTTGAGCTTGTTGCTTCAACAACTTGGACAACATCTTCATCTCATTTGAGTGGAATCTATTCTTGAGCTCCTGTGTAATTGGAAACATGGTGATCCACCTTTGGATTTTTTCCTTCACATTGGAGGTGCTCCTATGATTGTTATTGGAGATATCATCATCCACAATGATGTTCAAACTATGATCTTGCAACTTCTCAAACATGTTGGTAGCCCCACATCTCTTATGCATTGTTCCCATCAATCACGTGCTCATTGATCTCAATCAAGCCTTGGTTCTTGCACTGGGACATTCATTGACATTCCTACTCCTACCAATGTTCAAGCATCAATTTCATCCTCTGTGACATCCATTTTGCTTGCCAATGATAGTCCTTCCATTGTTCCACCTACGCATCAGCCAACCAGCATGCCAGGATCATCCAAATTGCACTTGCACTGCACTGCCCACAAGTCCCCTTCTCAAGTTCACTCTCAGCACACTACCCACAAGTCCCCTTCTTAAGTTCCCTTGCACCGCACTACCTGCAAGTCCTTGTCTCAATCTTCCCATTCCTCATCTATTGGCTCACAAATTGGAACAAATATTAGTGTTCCACACTCAACCATGACACACATATCTCCATTGCTTGATCCCCCTACTATGACAGATCATTCCTTGCCTTGCAGTGTATCACCAAACTGGCAGACTTCTGCAGATTCCACTCCTGTTGCTCATCCTACAGTCCTTTGCTCTGTTCAATTTCTGAATGTCAATATTTCTACCATTCAAAAAGCTACCCCACTACCACATGTGTTATGATTCTACATGGACAGAATGGAACACCAGTTCAAACATTGATCACCATTCCGGCTGCACACACCATGTCAAGTCATCTTCACAAGACGCCTCTTGGCTTTCTCAATTGCTGGTTAGTCAAGGATGGCTTGCCTATGACTGTATTGGATAAATATGTTCACATGGACCAAGGAGGTGAACTTGGGCATTGTCCCAAGGTTGTTCAATTTTTTGGATCTGCTGGATATTCAGTTGAATTAACAGCACCAAGATCATCACATCAGAATGGACCTGGTGGGCATCCCCATCATACTCTTGGTAATGCTAGCATATCTCCGGAACCCTTAACATGGTCAATGATTCCATCAAAGCCCTTGGTTGGATTCTTCACCATTGACATGCTTGACATGCCATGGGGCATCATCAACCATGCCACCTCTAATTTCCTATCTACTGCATGTGCAGCACTGATGAGTTTCAAACTGCTCACAAGCTTGAACTTGGGGAGGGTGTTGTTGCATGTACATGATGATGCTGTCTGCACCATGCTAGCTGGAGCTCATCTTGAATCTCAATTTTGGCCATATTCTTTTTACCATTTTCTTCATCTTTATAATGTGACTCCTCATCACTCTCACTCACCATTTACTATCTGCTCTGGACATCTACCAGATTTGAGCTTCCTATGTACTTTTGGTTGTTGAGTATATGTCTTACTACCTCATGCTACCAGTACTCGTCATAACAAACTCCGCACTGATACTCCTACTGGTATTTTTCTTGGCTATTTTCAGACTGTGCAGGACATCCTTTACTATGACTTAAACAGTCATCAAGTAAAAACTGCTTTGCATCTTGCTTCTGATGAAGGTATGACTGATTTGAAAGACAAGACACCAAATGCTTGGCTTCTATGTGGTAATACAGTATTACCAAAAGAAATTCTTGATCTCACCTGTGCTCTTCAATATATTGATATTTCTCCATCTCCATTTACTACATTGGTCAATATTGAAATGCAATATGAACCTAGTGACCAGTTCCCATTTGGTATTCAACTGGCTACTTATTGATTGTATCCCAACAATCAACTATCACTGAGTAATTCATCAGCAGCAGGATTCTTATCAATACAAATGCTTGAAATACTTGTTCCAACAATTTGATATTGGGCTTCTCTTGTCCTGAAGCCCAGTATATGAAAAAGATACTTTTGGACTGTAGTAGGTGTGATTTTTTTGGAAAAAAGTGAATGGACATAATGCATTCTTGAGAGAGAACAGAAAGCAACAAACTTATCATTGGTGGTATAAATATCTGATTCCAAATTTTGTCATCACTGTTGAAGAAAGTGGCAAGCAGTAAGGTTGTTGAATACAAAGTTAGGAGGTAACGTTGCAACTTTATTGCCAGGCAGTATGGCAAATTTAGATAATCTTGTCATGGATTATAAGCCCAGCCACATCTAAGAAAGTGCAACCAGACTCATATGAGTATGGAAAGATTTAGAGCATGTATTTTTTCCAAACACCTATGAGTCTGGGTATGTGGTTATATAGGAGTCTGGGCATGCCTCATACAAAACCTGCCAGACACAAGCAATCATTTTCCAGCATGCCAAATTAGTCAAACATGATTCTGGTTATGTCAGCACATAAGTAACCAGATAATGACTTTGGCAGAACAGGTTGTGGCTGGAATACTTACTTGATTTCAGGTTCTACAGGTTTGTAGTTTCTGGCACAGGCAATGATCAACCAATTCTGGAAATGGCAAGTACATTAAAGACTAGTATAAACAATTTTTTACAGTTTTGGCTACTTGACAGCTTGAAAACCTAAAAACTCTCCAGTACTAAACCTATGGGCTTTCCTATGTAGGAAAGCTGACAAAGTCATCGTGACCATGGTGACTTTGCTGGACAACCCCACCAATACCACACACCTCTCCCCAATGATGCACCTCCACCAACCTTGCCAACCATAACAAGAATCAATTGCATCAATTCCAATGCTCCCTGCAACTAATATCCTCAACTGCAGCCCTACATGACTGTCCTATAATGATCCCTACAACTGCAGCAGCCTCTGATGCCCTTGATGATAATGAGCCCCAAGCTCACTCTACTTCAATGCTTTCAGAGGACACTACCCCAGAAACTATGGCTGCCTTTCTTCAAGAATGGAATACTTTTTATCAAGAGTTTATTCAATCACCAACATATCAAGCAGCAACTTCCATGCCCAGACTCTTTGACATGGGAGTCATCAACAACAAAGTTGTTAAACCACTGCAAACCCAGCACTCAGATGTCTCTGACACTGATGACAATGAGCAGCCCTGGTCTCTCTCATACTCAACAATCATGGAGGACATTACCCCAGAAACTAAAGCCACCTTTCTCCAAGAATGGAATACCTTTTATCAAGAGTTTATATGATCACAACATATTAAGCAGCAACTTCTACATCAGAACCCTTCAACATTGGAATCACCAATGACCATGCCATTACACCACTGAGCACCCAGCAACCAGCAGTTTCTGATGCTGATGATGATGAGTGGCCTCAGTCAACTCCTGACTCAGCAATCATGGAGGAGACAAATCCAGCAATTACCCCTACCAATATCCACATGTGGAACACTTTTCACAATGAGTTTGTTTGATCCCCCACCTATTGAACAGTGAATCAAACCCATGCACCTTCCAACTTGGATGTCATTGTTGACAACAAAAATAACCCCCATATATGCAGCAATTACCAACCCCGGCCATGCAAACCCCATCTCAGAACCAGCTATTCCCTACTCCTATGACAGAATTGGATGATGCCATTTGTCAAAGAGAATGGATTACAAGCAATGCACTCTCCAATGATGCCTCCATTGAGACACCTGCACCCTACCTTAGACCAAAGACACAGACCCCAACCATTCCCAAAAACCTTGACATACAATGTATTGGAACCAAAGAGTCAGTTCCCATCATCCAATGTGAACATACCCTTTGGCCCACCAGAACCTACCATCTGGATGCCACAATTGCTCGACTGCAGGACCATCTCAATTACATGGCATTACAAAACACCCAACACTATGCTATGATGGCTAAGGTTCATGCTAAGATACTTGAGGACCTGCAGCAAATAGCACAGCTCATGCCAACTTTCTTAGCAAAACTCTCTAAACATATACATGCCCCCTCAATGCCCCAGCCATATGACAACCTGCAAAACACCCAGACAGCACAAACCTCACCACACAGCTGGATGTAACCATGGACAGCCATCAACAGAGTTGGAATTCTCCCACTGAAGCCAGCTGCCCCTGCCCCAAACCATGCCACAAACCCTGTATTGCACTATTCACCAAACAACAGACCCTCTCCAACATGGCGGCCTCTACTGCATGCAGCCTTAACTCCAGCCCATTCCATTGCATGGCCAGCCAAATCAATGACAGGTTCTGCCCACCCTAGTACCCCCAAATAAATGCCAACTCCTGCACCAATGTGGGTCTTCTTTGCTTTTTGGGCTTAGAGAGATAACACTTTAAATGCTGAGTTATTAGTATAAACAATTTATGCTATAATCACCCAGTACTGGAAATGACTAGACAGTACTGGGGCTACTGCAACTGGAAGTTTTTTAGAAAGTGTGATTAAGTAGTTAATACTATTACTCTCTATACTAGTTATGTTTCTACATTATTTAGAAAGAGAGAATAGAAAGCTGGAAATGGATAGTTCAGTTTCTGGAAACACCATTTCTGATGATGTTTGCAAATGTCATGGAAACACTGTAGCCACCAAGTACTCAAGGATATGAGGAACATGATACCCCACAGCTTCTCCACACCAACCTTGTCAACCATGGTGGTACTGGACTGGAATCCAGATGGCATATTATGATGGCAAGCATTCCACTTGCCCAATCTTGGAGAAATTTTTGGAAGGAAGAGATGACTTAGCCATTTAAAAACTTAGCAAAAGGTTAGTAATTGAAATAAAAATGGTTCATGTAATTGATGCAACAACAACATCAAAATTGCACTCAAAACTTACCTTTTGTACTTGAAAAGTGCCTTTTTGATGCTGCCAGCAACTGAAGCAACTCCTCTAATGCCTGCTAGAGGAGGGGGAAAAGAATGGCAACAAAAAAGAAGTTTTCATGTGAGTTCCAGATGTTTTTTCAGCCAAAACATGACCAAAGGAAAATTGCAAAAAGCAACAATCAAGCCTACCTTTGGACCTCAGGAAAGATTCCAGAGCTCTCCACAAATGAACCAGAATGCTCTCCTGATGCAAGAGGAAGGCATACATGCAAAGAGGAAGAGAATAGAACAATTTGACAGTGAGGAGTTTACCTCCAATGATGATATGCTGTTTGTTGGTGATAGCACATGTGTTCATTGGCACCATGGAGAATTTCTTGAATTTGTCTTCAGTTGTTGGAAGCAGATCCATAGCTAGGATGACCTGTGCTTGGTTGGTGAAACTAACAACCACAATCAAGGTTCATACTTTAGCATCTCAATAAAGAATGTGTGCATGCTCAAGACTGAGTTGAATTTTGTGAAAGTGCATGGGGGCACAAAATATACACAAATCATGAAGGAATAGGCCCATTTGACTGCATCTTTCTGCACCAGCATTGCCTTGAGCTGTTTAGACTTCTGCAAATAGATCACTTCAGTAAATGAGGGGTCAGCAGCCCTGGAAGGTGCCATGGTGGAGTTGGCTGTTTGGGTCATCAACCTATGAGAACACATGTAGAAAAGCCTATGGAGAAGGAGGGGGCATGGAGTGTTGGGTACTCTCTGGACTATGAGAAAAATAGACAGCTAGCAATTACTATGGTGAAATATGATTTCTGCTGTAGCAGCATCAATTATTGGAGTAATAACCTGACATCTACACAAACCCATGCCATTGGCTATGCAAACATTCAGTGATCTTCAGTTTGCTTGTTTAGGATTGTGCATCAGCTGGTTTGTTGGGAAAAGCCTTGTGAAAACAGACAGCTAGTAATGACAATGGTGAAATATAATTTTTGCTGTGGAAGCATCAAATATTGGAGTAAAAAACTTGTCACCCACACAATTCCAAGCCATTGGCTATGCAAACATTCACAGTGACCTTCAGTTAGCTTTAGGATTGTGCAGCAGCTGGGTTGGTTAGAAAAACCTTGTGAAAAACATGCAGCCAATAATTGGTATGGTGAAATATAATTTTGTTGTAGCATCATCAATTATTGGAGAAAAAACTTGTCACCTAAGCAAACCCAAGCCATTGGCTATGTAAACATTCCCAGTCACCTGCCACTAGCTTTAGGATTGTGCATCAGCTGGGTTGTTGAGAAAAACTTTGTGAAAAATAGACAGCTAATAATTTCTATGGTGAAATATGATTTTTGCTGTAGCAGCATCAATTATTGGAGAAAATGTCTGTTGCCTACACAAACCCAAGCCATTGACTATGTAAACATTCCCAGTGATCTTTAGTTAGCTTTACCATTGTGCATCAGCTGGGTTGTTGAGAAAAACTTTGTGAAAAACAGACAGCTAGTAATTACTATAGTGAATATGATTTTTGCTGTAGCAGCATCAATTACTCGAGTAAAAAACCTGTAACCCACTCAAACCCAAGCCATTGACAAACATCCCCAATAACCTCCAGTTAGCTTGAGGATTGTGCACCAGCTGGGTTATTGAGAAAAACCTTGTGAAAAACAAATTGCTATGGGTGAAATATAATTTTGGCTGTGGAAGCATCAAATATTGGAGTAAAAAACCTGTCACCCACACAAATGTAAGCCATTGGCTATGAAAACATTCCCAGTGACCTTCAGTTAGCTTTAGGATTGTGCATCAGCTGGGTTATTGAGAAAAATCATTGCAAAAATGGACAGCTAGTAATTACTATGGTGAAATTTGTAATTTTTGCTGAGTCAAAAAACCTATCACCCCAATAGCCACAAAACTGTTGCATGACTTTTGCCAATATATGTGACACCATATTTTTGAAAGAAATCTATTTGTGCTCAATAAATTATTTAGAAGATAACAAATTTTAATTCATAATATTCCACTATGTATTATATAGTTTCACCATTAATTATCATAAAATTGTTGGATATCATCCTTAGTTTTTGTATCTTCTTTGTAGACAGATATTGCTGTCCAAAAAATGTAGTACATCTTCAGGATATGAATGCCTCACTTCTTTCAGTAAATCCTTGGTTATATTGCCTGAAAGTATCCACTAGGAAAGACTGCCAAAAGTCAGATTTACTTCTTGAATAAATGGATGATCCACACTTCTTTCCAGTATGTCAGCAAAAGTGTGAGAAGATTTCACATATTTGGAAACCCAATTTAAAATTTTCTGTGACCAAATCTTGACATGAATGTCAATGGAATACTCTTAATGTGGAAAATGATTAGTATCAATAAAAATATAGCAGAAAATTATCAAAAACAGAAACTTACCATTTTTAATTGAAAGCATGCTCCAAAGTCAACAGAGCTATTTTTGTCTCTCTCTATGAATACTCCATAGCTTAATTTCATCATACAGAATTTATCCATTACAATTTTATGAATTTGATTCAATATAAATTTGATATCCTTGGTGCACCAATCCTACTTTCACCAAATAGGATGTCAATTCAACAACATCAATGGCCCACAAGAAATCCAATGAAAACGGATCATCATTGACCAGATCACCAATGCAAGTGATGAATGTTTTATCCATTACTTTGGGAGAACAATAAAGAAAAATAATTACTCAAAGTGGATACAGTTCTGCTGGTTTCTTCTTAATGCAATCCATCCATGTAAGTCATGGCAGTTTACTGTCAAACCAAACAGTCATATCCTTCAAAAATCCTGGAGATCATTTTTGTTGTGACTTTCAACTGCATCCAGATTATCTTTGCTGGATGCACTTGGATTTTTGGAAGCACAACTTTTTTCTTTTGAGGGGAACTTGCTTTCTTCTTAGCTGAAGGTTCCACATTTTTCTTTCTAGAACTATTCTTTGTAGAGGCTGTTTCCTTTGTTTTTGCACATTCTGGAATTTTTTGGAATTTTTTGGCCAACCTCATTTTGGGTTGCAGAATTTCATCTTTTCTCCCTTGAAACACATCTGTATTCTCTGGTGTGTGCACTTAAGCTACTTCATTTGCTTTATGGTTCCTTGGTCACACTGGAGGATACAAAATGCCAGAAATATGTTCCAGATGTTTTATAACTGGTCAATGTTTGGGTCCAGCAACAACTTTTTAGCACCAATGATGTCTTGGTAATTTTTAGGTTTCCAATCAATATTGCCATCTGGATCATGAAAATTCAGATTTTCCAGATTCTGTATCAGATGACAAATCACCTCCTGCTTTTGTGGCAATGGTCACACTAATTTCCCAGGGGGTTGCTGTTTTATTTTAGCTCAAGAAATTGACAGGCTTGTCTTTTTCAGAATAATCTTCTACCACTTCTTCCTCTGCAGGTTTGCTGTCATCCTTTTCATCCTTTTCATCCTTTTCATCATTGTCATCTTTTGCTTCCTCATCATTTGGATCAAACATAGAATCTGAAAAATCAATTGGAGTGGTCAGATTGTTTTTATGCTGCCCAAGGTGGATGAATAACAGGTTCTGAATTTGAATAATTATGTGCAATTTACTCACAAAAATCCTCAGGAACACCCCTGTACACAAGTACTACATTGAGCCTCCTCAGGGACTCCATGTACACCCTTGATTGTTTACAGAAATTATCATGAGCATCCTTGCATGTTTTGCCATTGTTGTATTTCATGCAAATGTAGCACAAAAAATTCTCCATACAATGGCATATACTCATCATACTTTTTTAGTAACAACAAAAAACAAAACCCATACAGAATGTACACAGCAATCCCTGTAGCCACTCAAAAGTTCTGCATATGCTGCCGGTAGGCCAATGACCATGACGGAAGCCAATCTTTGGCCGTTGGCAACACTAGAATACAACACCCCAGCCCAGTACCCAAGACTTACAGCCCTCCCCCTGACCCACCTCAGTGGAAGTGCAAAATTGCTAAACCTGTATACACCTTCTATGCCAACCACCACCCTGCCTATGATAGAGAGACAGATTAATGCCAATGAGGCATCACCGCCAATCCTTTTGATGCCAAGGGATACCAGGACAATGGCGTTCAAGCTACAAGTGCTGGATGGAGCACAAACACCGGAGGAGCCGCCAAGACCACCAATACGGCCAAAACCACCATATCACACCAAACTGAAAGTGATCATGAACAGTTATGGGCATCATCAATGATCAAAACAATTGGCAAAACACAGTCAACCAAATCAAGATGGGAGGATCAAGCTGGAAATCAAATGCTCACAATTCACCAGACACAAACAGAGGACAGCAGCCAAAACTACAGCCACAGGGCAGTGGTCTAGATTCAACAAAAAGCCTCAAGGCAGCACACAAAGAGTGCAAGGATGCGGCTACTCATACAAGGACCATACAGGCCGCAGCATCATGCCACAACATCCTGGTCGATCCAGGCACCACCACAGCACCACCACTCTGCGGCCCTCAAGGCAACAAAGGAACAGATTATGGAAACTGCAGCCACCCTTCCAACACAACCATTGCCATTTGGCCACAACTTGCCCACTTTCCCTGGCTCCACATACATCCCACATGATGTATCCTCTGCTCAGTCCAACTACCTCATCTCCAAGGTGACCAATGGCAACATCCATTGGTGGGAGGAAACATGGACATTCCACTTGCTCCCCACAACATGGTCTCCTATTTTTCAGTTGAGCAACACCATGGGAACTGGTGAATTGGCCCTAATTGGACAATGTCACAGCCCTCCTTAGACACTGCATGGCGCTGAACATATGCATGGACAGAGGCTGAGGACTCCCAACTGGCAGCCTACAGTATGGCATCTGCCTCTCCAACTGCCAGTTTACCATGCATCTCCCTCACCATGTGGAATCATTGGCAAGGCCCCACCAATCTGAAAACTGGACAGACGGTGTGGAATTCTGGGATCATTATTGCCGACAACATAAGAGAGGACAAAAGAAACTGGCCCAATGCTTGCTACAACCTTCCACAGAACCTCTACAGAGTGGAACTACAAGCTACAACACACAATGGGAGCAGATGTGAGAGTTCCATTTAAGTTCTCACCTATGGCCATCAACGGTGAGGCTCAACCCTACAGGGGTGGAGGACGACTCCCCACTAGTCTGGACTACGCTATATCCTTCCTTGGAAAGAGACAGGCTACAGACTTATGCGTGGGATGGGCACTTGGGCAATTTCATGCCCTGGACTGCAAGCAACCCAGATCATGCCACATGGCTACCACTACTCTCCCATGCCATGTGGAATATTTGGAAAGGATCCAATTTGCAACAGTCACAGAGCATTGCAACATCATACAAAGGCCTTCACCATCCACCAAAGTCTTGGGCACTCCCCATTCAACATCTGGCTCCCATTGTCCAGTCAACTGGATTGACATGGACACAAACAGCTGGCATGGCAGTGCATGCACCAAATCATCTTCCACCAGCCCCATTGAATCCACCCAAACCAAGCACCACCAGGAGCACCAACTTTACTCGGGCAGCTATCCTGATATACCTATTCCTTGCAGTGCAAGTGAGATATACGGGGCCCACAAAGCTCCTTGCTCCACTGATACTTAAGTATTGGTGTAATCAACAACCATGCCTGATACACACAGGGAAGTCCCAGAAAACATGTTATTGATGGACAACGGCCATCATCCAGCAAGTATGGGATACAGCCTGGGATCTGACCACCCACGAGAACATGGAAAGTGGTTCTCCAGGGTTTGGCCTGCCCACAATCACGTGGACTCATTGCTATCCACTTCCCTCATACAGACTCCCTCTCTGTTAATGGCCCATGCCCTCACTGTCTTTGGACAGATTTCCATGTTACGTATCCCAACATGATACCACAGAAGTGAAAATGGCAGTTTGTAAGACTGATTAAGGTCCAAAACCTGACCAAGTCATTCCACCCTGTGGTGCAACCCACATGGAAGTGAGATGACAATAAACCCTCAGGGATAGACTAAAAATCTATATCAATGAGTTATTATTGGCATATACTCATCCTTAAACCAGGAATGTATAACTTTTTGAAAAGTCATATACTCTTCAAAACAAATTCTCTCAACATTATGGAAATTTTGTGCTTCAGGACCATAAAAATTCCAGTAACTTCATCATCATCTCCCACCCTCTCTTCCTCCATTTTTGGAATGTCATTCACTGCTACTTCATCCTCCAATCTATCATCTGCTACTTCATCATTATCCACAATGTCATTCACTGCCACTTCATACCCCCAATCCATTATTGTTTGGTCATTCCTTAATAACAAATTGACCCAATGGAATTTTATCATCACTTTTTATTCCACCACCTTCACTTTCTGGTGTCCCACCTTTTTGCTGACTTAAATTTTCTCCACCACAATGCCCTCCTCTTCTGCCTGCTGCCTTGATGCTTTCTCTAGATCTGGATCATTTTTATCATCCAGTTTGTGCTTTTCCTGAAGCAACTTCTTCTTCTCAGCACAGTTCATGCTGAGGGGTTCACCAGTATGATCAACATGTGGATCCTCATGCAGAATTTTTCTCATCACCTTTATGCTATTCCAGATGCTGTTTTTATGATGTTTTCCTGCTGCTGTTCTGGATGATCTCCTGTCTCATCTCCCTTGTTATTCTCCATGTGCAGTTCTTTCTTTTCAAAATTCTGCATTACAGAAAATTGCACCTGCTCCAAAATTTGATTCTTTTAATCCTTTATAACACTTGCTAATGATGACTCATTTTCTACCTCCATCTTTACCATTGGCTCCAACTTTACTACAATATTTTCTCCTTTTTTGTTTTCCATTTCTTCATCTTTTTTATTTTTCTGTTTTTGGTTTTCACATTCTTTTTTATTTTTTATTTTTTGACATCTTCATCATCTACCATGCTAAGATCAATGACTTCCACAGGATCAACTGATTTAGCCATATCTCTTTTCATCTTCTGGGCAACATCATGCATCACCTTCTCAGTAGTCTGCTCAATAAACTTTTCTGACATTGTTTGAAAAAGGAAGCAAACAACATTTGCCAAGCAGGATCATTTGGTTTCATCAAACCAGAAATGGGTAATATTGTTGCCTTCCATTGAAGGCTTCTTCACATTCTACCTCATTAGTGCTGAAACTTGGGGATGAAACAGTTCCAGCTTAAGTGTAGAATGTATATACTTTCCTTTGAACAGTTTCATTCCTGGTCTTTTATCATCTACTTTTGCTTTTGCTTTTCCCCACTCCTTTCTCTTCAGCTGCATCACCCAAACCAGCAACAGAATCTTTTCCTCTACTTTCTCCTGATCCAGAATCATCTATAATATCTCCTGCACTCCCTCCAATATCTTTCCAGGTCCTGTTCCAGGTTTTAAAAAACTGTTTCTTCTTCTCTTTTATGTTAAACATCTCCTCCTTCTTCTCCATGTTTGAGTTTTCCTGACTGTTCATTTTTTCAAAAGTAAGGTGCACAATGCATTCAATTAATCAAGTGAATTTGCAAGAGACCATTCCTAGGACATGCACTCAACAAACAAAAACCTGGAAAGCACTAGTACTCTTTAGAAATTGCTGTATAGATAAAATAGACATACAATATAATAAAGTATCCAGATTCACATAAAACTTGACAACTGTGTTCTTGACACTGTGTAGATTAAATTGTTCAAACATACACACAAATCCAGATGGAAAATAATTCTATTGGCAATATATACTACTGATAACATGAATTTTCCAATATCAGGAAAAGAGATGATGAATTCTCTACCCAGATAGTGTATTATCAATGAGGATGGTTTTGCAATAATGTTTCCTGGATACATTGCAAACATACTATTGCCTTCCAGATCATAGTAACAAATAATAATTTTGTGTAGGTGTTGTTTTTGCCCTATTCATCTTTGCTACTCTTTCTGGATGAGTTTGATTATTTTAAAACTCTTTTTTCTTTTATGCATATTCTCAGGATAGTTTCTGAATCTGCCACAATACTTTCCAGGATCCTGCTGATATTAAAAGAGGTTTGGGGTGGATTAAATTCTAAATAATTTAATCATCTCTTTACCATTGAACAAATTTTTTCAGATTCTTTTTCCAGGTTGTGGAAATGGGAAGCAATCAAGTTGCTTCCCATTGAGTCCAAAAAGCTGTCACTGTACAGTGACAACTATCACAGTACTTGTACACTGATGTAAATTTGTTCATCTTTTTGTCACTGGTACACAAAAAGTGCATAGGAATTAGAATTATTTGTTCTGGACTCCCACAATACCAATCTATGGTAAACCCTGGTTCAGCTTTTTTACAATGCAGCACAAGGCCAAATAAATCCTTTAGCATCCATGTAGAATATACAGCCAGTTTTGATCCATTGCAATTGTATCTAGTTCAGAAATTCACAAGGGCTAATTGTTTCAAGTCTGCAGCATGTCCCACTCAATTTCTTAAGTCCAACTGTGCAAGACAAGCAAAGCTGATGCATCTCCTTCACTTTATCTTCTTGTAACAGTTTACCAATAAAGGCAGCATTGCAGGCAAAACCAGGATCAGTGCTGGCATCACTGACATGCACATTGCTAGGAGCATCAGCATTAACATCCATAATGACATCATCACAATGATCAACACTGAAAGCAGAATCAGCATTGGCAGTGGTATTATCAGCCCTTACCTTGTTGGTAGTAGGTGGAATGTGGAGTGAGACATTGTCATTGCTGGGTACAACATCCATCACTTCAATCAAAATATCATCATGATCCATTCTTGGCATTGGTTTGCCTTGAGGTTTGGCATCAATGATACCATCACTTTCTTCATGTTCATTGTGATTCTCTTCTTCATTTTCTTCCCCCATATAATCACTATCATCATCATTGTTCACACTGTCCTCTTCATCATCCTTATCTTCCATTTGTATGACAATATCCATGTCAGTTACATTAGCATTGTTGATGGGAAGATTATTGTTACCAATACCAAATCTTTCATGAAGTAATGCAAGAAGTTCTGCATTTGTCATCATGTTTGTTCCTTGATTCTTTGATTTTTTGATTATTGCATTTTAATGCCATAGCAAATGAAAAACAGCACAGCCAACAAGAAGTCTTCTCAAATGTTTGAAATCAGCACTGGTCATTTGCAGTACAGAAGACTACTATACTCTGATGACAATGCTGACTATGACTAGCAATGCCAATCCAAAAAAGTGGCACTGTTACCTTGCAGTGAGAAATTGTACTAACAACATTGATGACATTGACTACTGCATTTACATGCAGTGTTCAACTCAACCAATAGTCAGCTTGGCTTCTGCTGTCAAGTCTGCTTGATGAGTGTGTTTGATGGCAGTGCTGATGGCAAAACAGCTCTTCACAAAAGTATACTTCTCAAACATCAAATCAACACTGCTACTTTATATACAAGAGAGTACTGGCAAATGGCTATTTCATTTCCCTTCTTTCCACAGATAACATGTAAGGTGTGAATGCTACAGTTATTGGTGTTTTGTGTTTCTTATCAGTGAAAACATTGATTTGTACTTTGTAGATTTGAGACTTGACAATACTGGTGTATAGTAGTGGAAATTTAGCTATATAGAAACTACCAATACTAGTATGTAACCTAATTTTATATAGTATCAGTAAAATGTATTTCCTGGGGTTTTTGTTAGCTTAGATGTAGCCTGCAGGATGCCAAAGCATCTATGGTTCAAGATGAAGCTGTCCATACCACCATCTCCTGGCACACCACCTCAGATCAAGCTCAAGCCAATTCTTTGGTGCATCTAGAGTCATTGATGACTGCAAGTCCAAGAAGGCAGTCCACCAGAAATACAAGAGGTGTGGCACCCAAAAGAGTCACTTATGAAGTCATAATAATAATAATAACTCATAGATTATAGGTTAGACCTATCCCTTAGGGGTTTATTATCATCACACTTCCTATTGGGTTTCACCATTGGGTGGAACAACACAGGCTTATGTGCCTTAATATCAACTGGGCAAATGTCCATCTGATACATATACTGTAGTAACATGTGAGGTGACCAATCAAGAGAATTGAGGGATGTTGGGAGATTTACTGAGGCCACATGTAGAGCCAAACCTACTCCAGGACAAGAGCAATACTAGTATGGGCTGGCCAAGCCCAATTTGCACCATCCTCAACATTCCGGTGAGTCAGAATGTCCCATGCCATATTCCAGAAACACTGTAGTATGGCTTCAATTCAATGTTGACACCACTTTGGAGGTGATGCTGGTTTTTCTTGGGGTGGGTGCCAATGGTACCAAAGTTTAAAACTGGTGCATGGGTTACTGAATCTGTGTTTCTTGAAACTGGATCTGCCCATGTTCTGGTCTAGAAACTGCAAGATGGCAGCTAGTAGGCCCAAGGATTGATCCCCTGAGACTGCATCAAAAGTAGATTGCTTTGCTAACCCTACTGATTGGGTAGGCACCCCATCTTGGGCCATATCCTGTAGATTGTGGAAGGTTAGCAGCACCATGGGTCTGCAAGTGTTGTGGTTGTTTCTTGGTGCTTGCTGGGTGTGCTGTGGTGCCTTCTGTTGTTTGCTTGTCTGCTGCTGTGGATTCCATGTCTCCTTATTGCTGGTGTCTAGGAGTTTGGTTAGAGGAGTGTGGATGAGATTGGCTTGAGATGGCTGAATAGTACATGGCAAATTGATGTGTCACAACTGTGGAAATGGCAGATGGTCATTGGATGAGTTCCAGAGTGCCTTTGAGATATTGGCACCATCAAAGAACTTGGAGAACTGCTGATAGGTTTATTGGAAATCACTGTTGTTGATTGCCTCAACAAGTCCATCCAATTGTCCATTCAAGCATATGTGTGCTGCCAGGGTGTGTCCAGTGTTGGTTGGAGTAAGGTCCACATTAGGACCAATTCCTCTGGCATGATGGCTGTAGTGGACTGGTGGCCATGTGGGAATACCCAACTTGCAGTGCATGAATGAAATTGATGCATCAACTGCCATTGCATCCTGGTAGAATCTGGTGTTTCTGTAAAAGCTGGACACAAGGTACTTGGATGCAAAGTGGTTGGCAGCTGTGTCATCTTGAGGTGTTGCCCGGGCTGGTAGTCGTTGCACTCAGGGGAGAAAGAGAAACTGGAGACTTGGGTCAGCAAATGGGAGGGCTGTGTCAAGGCAACAGAATGTGTTATCTTCATTTTATGTTCTTGCACCATTGTAGGAGATTGTGAATGTTAAGGGCTATGAAGGCTGGTGATTGTTGGTTATTGCTGATAGGCCTTGTAGCCAAGCTGTACTGGGAATTGTTGCAAACTGAATCCAGGGGCAGAGATCTGCAGGTTCTTGCCAGTTTGGACTTGATTTGACTGTGGCATGCATAGTTCAACAGTTGCAGCCAACTTATCAGTGTAGGGGTTGCCTCTGGTAGAGGATGAGCATTACGGGAGGCCCCAGTTGTGTTGCCATCTATCTGCCTCCATGCAATGTCATGTTGCCACAGTTTCCTGAGACCAGTCCTCTGCAGAGAATTTTTCCTGGAGGAGTTCCTGCAGAATGGCACGTTTCAGCTGGCATAAACTGCTTGCTTAGGTGTAAGTAGATTCTTGGAGGTATCATCTGGGGTGCCTCTGGCATTAGAGTATGTATTCACAATCTGTGAATGTGGCAGCTTTGGTGGAATTGGCATGGCAGGAGGTTCTACTGGAAGTTTCAAATTACTCTGTTCAAATAATGCCCCTTGAATTGTCATTGCTGGTTGTTGTGTTGAGTACTCCTGCATTGGGGTCATCCTATACTCCAAGTAGGTTTGTATGGAGGTTTGCTGCTCCATTGTAGACTGACAGGAATTCAATGTATGGGGCAATAGAGTTGTTTGCAGTTTTACCCCTACTTACTGATGTTAGGAGTGATGGGGGCTGTAGGGCTAAGAGATGGGACTAGGATGTCTTGTTCTTTTGTTATTGTCAGTCAAAGTTGAGCTTCCATCATGGTTGCTTGCCTACCAGCATTGTACATAGAAAAAAGGAGTGGCCACTGGGATGGCTACAGCAAACTTTCAGTACTGGTTTTGTTTATTTTGGGTGTTACATATTATACATCAGAGGCCAGAGTATCATAGGTTTGTATGGATATTGTAAGCCTATGTTGATTAGTACTGCCAGCATACTGATAATTTATCAGTAAGAACTTATGTCACAATCAACTAGGCAGTGAAAAAATTGAGTTCTATGTCAGAATCAGTCGCTTTCTTGAAATAAGTTCCAATTCAGTTATGGCAGAACTCAAAATGCCATTGTTCGTCCAAGTTGATTGTAGGATTCCTGCAAAGCTCTAATTTGCAGATATGTAAAGAATGTACTACATCCTACAGAAAAAGTTGATATAACTCAATGGTTTCTTAATAAACTTCTTCACATGCAGCATGGCAGCAATAATGCATGCAATAAAAGACAAGGAGGGGGATGTCATCCACAACAAGGAAGGAGGAGGAGGTCATCAATGACAAGGAGGTGTAACCATGAGGAGGAGGAGGAGGAGAAGAAGAACGAGGTCAAAATGAGGAGGAGGAGGAGGAGGAGGAAGTCATTGACAAGGAGGAAGAGAAGGAGGTCATCAGGGGAGAAGGAGGAGGAGGAGGTTGTCAACAAGGAGGATGAGGTCATTGACAAGGAGGAGAAGGTTCATCAGGGGAGAAGGAGGAGGAGGAGGTTGTCAACAAGGAGGATGAGGTCATTGACAAGGAGGAGAAGGTTGTTGACAAGGAGGAGGAGGTTGTCGACAAGGAGGAGGAGGAGGCTGTTGATGATGAGGATCTTAGTTGCATCTTCCAATATCCAGTGCATGTTTTTATTGACCGGAAAACGGAATGGAAAATTGGAATTTCTGCCAGAATTTTTGGAATTCCGGTTTTTGGGATTTTTGGTAGCCAATTTGGGGTACCGGAAAATGGAACATTTTTTGTTGGAAAATTGGGGGGAAAATCCATCTGTCCATTGTGGTCAGTCTCCCAGGCTACATTTCTATGCAAATATAGGGCCTAGGGCCCTAAGAAGTAACAAAGTAATAAACAGCATAATCAAATATTCCAATTTCTATATTAATGATCAACTCAAAATTTGCAAGTGCAGCTGCAAACAGAAAAAATTCAAGCCATTTCTGCAAGCACATGTGCAGCCTGTCCAGAGCAAAAAACAAAAGGACAATCAAACTTTGCAGCGCAAGCAAGAAAAACAAACAAAATAATGGTGGCAAGTCCCTGCAATATTAAAAACATGAGCAGCCTGTTGCAGCCGCAAGCAAGGAAAAACAAGATAATGGCGGCTTGTCAAAAAAACAATCAACCTGTGTGGCCTGTCAAGCTGCAAGAAAAAATCAACCTGTTAGTCAGGAGGCAAGTCTCTCCGCAAGGGCTGGAAAAAATCTTGCAGGAAGCAGGCAAAAAATATTTACCTGTGCACATGGCCGCAAGCAGAAAACAAAACAAAACAACCAACCTGTCTCTGCAAGCTGGGGAAACAAACTATCAACCTGTTTGGCCTGTTCAGATGCAAGAAACAAAAGAACAATCAACCTTTGTGGCAATAGCAAGAAAAACAAACAAAACAATGGTGGCAAGTCCCCATAAGCGGGGAAAAACAACAATGATCAACATGTGCAGAATGTTGCCACCGCAAGCAACTACGGCCACCTGTTGAGGGGAAAACAATCAACCTGTATGGTCAACCTGTGCTCTTGCTGCAAACACAAAAAACACAACAACAATCAACCAGTGTGGCCTGTTGCGGATGCGTTAAATGAACACAACAAAGCAAAACAATAACAATTCAGTGCAGTGGCCTGTCATGGCTACAAGCAAGAAAAAACACAATCTTCCGCGCAATGGCCTGTCATGGCCGCAATGGAGGGGGAAAACAATCAAAACTGTGACCTTTGCGGCCTATTGCGTCTGTAAGAAGAAAAAAGCTGCAAGTCAGGTGGCGGGTTGAGCAGGGAAAACAACAATCTCCCGCAAGTGGGGGAACAACAATCAACCTGTGCTCATGGCTGCAAAGATGATAAAAACAAAACAACAATCAACCAGTGCAGCCTGTAGCAGCCGCAGCAAAAAAACAATAATTATCCTTTGCGGTGGCCTGTAATGGCCAAAGTAAAAAACACCAGCACTTCCTGTCACGGCTGGAGGGGGTCAAACTGTGCGGCCTGCAAGCAAGCAAAAAACAATCAAACCTGTGAGTTGGGTGCCAGTCAAGCAGGCAAAAACAACAAATTACATGTGCTTGTGACCACAAGCAGGCAAAAAATGAAGCGGCAATCAGCCTGTGAGGCCTGTGGCGGCTGCAAGCAAAAAGACCAAAAAAATCAATCTGTGTGACCTGTTGTGGCCACAAGCAAGCAAGTAACAATCAACCTGTGTGGCTTGTACAGCCACAAGCAAGAAAAAACAAAACAAAAATTAACATGTGCAGCCTCTTGCGGCTTCAAGCAAAAAACAAAATTGCGGCTTCAAGCAAAAAACAAAACAAAAACCATCAACCTGTGTGGCCTGTCATGGCTGCAAGCAAGCCTGTCACGGAAGCCTGTCGTGGCTGCAAGCAAGGGAAAAACAATCAACCTGTGAGTTGGTGGTGAATCTTCAAAAGCAGGGGAAAACAATCTTCAAGCAAGCAGGCAAAAAATTATTTACCTGTGCTTGTGGCGACAAGCAGGAAAAACAAAACAACACTCAACCTGTGCGGCCTGTCACCACCACAAGCAAGACAAAACCCTGCATGCAAGACAAAATGATGGTGGCCTGTCGAGAAGAAAGAACAATCAACCTATCAACCTGTGAGTCAAGTTCTTGGATCTCCAAAAGCAGGGGAGAACAATCTTCCAGCAGGAGCAAACAAGTTTTTACCTGTGCTCACGGTTGCAAGCAGAAAAAAAGAACTGTTGCCGCCACAAGCAAGACAAAACCATGGCGGACTGTCAGGAAAGAAAAAAATCAACTTGTGTGGCCTGTTGCGGCTGCAAGCGGAAAAACAACCAACCTGTGAGTTGGGTGGTGGGTCAATGCAAGCAAGCAAAAACAATCTTCCAGCAAGTAGGCTACCTGTGCATGCAGCCGCAAGCAGAAAACAACAAAACAACGAATCAACATGTCTCCGCAAGCCAGGGAAACAAACAACCAACCTGCATGGCCTGTTCAGAGGCAAGAAACAAAACAAAAACAAAAACAAAAAACAATCAACCCACAACAACAACAATCAACCCAACAACAACAGTACCAACAAACAACAACAACGGCAACAAGGACAACACGGATGAGGAAGAGGATGACAACAAGGACAAGGACAACAATGAGGAGGAGGAGGAACAAGACAACAATGAGGAGGAGGAGGAACAAGAAGGAGGAAGACAACAACGAAGAGAGGACAATGACGATGATAATGACAAGGAAAACAACAACAATGACAAAAAGGAAAGAACAATGTAAACAAGAAAGCGGAGGAAGAGGAAGAGGAAGAGGAGAACAAACAACAACAATGGCACGGTAAGAAATAGGTCCTACCTGCTGGTATCTCATTCTTCTCACTGCATGCGCTGCAATCAATTAGGTCTACAGTCATTGTTGTTTTGTTTTCTATGTGTGTAGGTATGAATACAGTACCAGGTACCAATTAACCAAGAAAATGATTAACTATGAGTTAGTTTGTAGATGTGTAGACCATTCTACCACATGAATGAAATTGGAAGAAATTTTGGAAAAAACCGCACTGTCAGACAGACAGTTTCTGCCTTGGAAGTGTTCCGGCAGAAGGTCGTTCTGGTCACAAAACACCGGAATCCATAAAATCTCCACCGGAATCCAGAATTCCAGACCAGAAGATGCAACTAAGATGAAGATGGAGGTTGTCAACAAGGAGGAGGTCATTGAGGAGGACAAGGTTGTTGAGGAGGACAAGGTTGTTGAGGAGGAGGGTCATCAAGGAGGAGGAGGTCAACAAGGAGTGTTGACAAGGAGGAAGTCCATGGGTTGACAAGGAGGAAATAGGATGTCGCCATGACAAGGAGGAGGTCAATGACAAGGAGGAGGAGAAGGAGGGAAATGATGAGGAGGAGGTCAATCAATGACAAGGAGGAGAAGGAGGGCAACAATGAAGTTGATGATGAGGAAGAGAAGGAGGGCAACAACAAGGAGGAGATTGATGCAAGTAGGAGGAGGTCAATTGTGAGAAGGAGGAGGTCGATCATGAGAAGGAGGAAGTGGAGGAGGAGGAGGTGGAGGAGATTGACAAGGAGGTTGTTGATGAGTTGATGACAATGATGGAGGTTGAGAGGAGGAGGAGGGAGGTCAACAATGAGGAGGATGGAGGTTGGGGATGAGGAGGGTGGAGGCTGGCAACAAAGGAGGATCAAAGGATGATGGAGGTCAATGACAAGGATGATGGAGGTCAAGGATAAGGAGGATGGAGGTCAACAACAACAAGGATGGATGTCATCAATGTGGAAGAAGGTCAATGAGGATGAAAGTTGATGCAGAAGAAGGTTGACAAGGAAGAAGGTTGACAAGGAAGAAGGTTGATGAGGAAGAAGGTTGATGAGGAAGAAGGTCAACAAGGACAAAGGTCAATGAGGAGGAAGGTTGACAATGAGGAAGGTTGACAAGGAGAAGGTTGATGATGGCAATGGGCAAAGCTGGTGATGATGGACATGATGGGAATGGTTGACAGGTGATGATGGCAATGGTTGATGGGTGATGGCAATGGATGATGGGCAACAATGGCAATGGTTGACAGGCAAAGATAGCAACAATGTCAAGATGTGATGGTGCTGGTGGTGATGATAAATGGCAAAGGCAGATGACAGTTATTCATTTTTTAATACTAGCAATTTTGTTTTTCATAATAAATCAACTGTTTTGTGTTTTAGTTATTCCTCCCCTTCCATGTGCTTTTGCATCATGGTTTGATCAGGCTCCACATTTTCCTCTATTCCTTTTCCAATTAATCCCTTAGCTACTAGTAGCCTTGCTATTTAATTTCTCTATTTATGTCACTGATTTGAAATTTTATAATGCATATAATAATAATGTTATAGTTCTCTATTTTCCAATAAACCAGAAGGTTATGGTCAGAAAAGAACTACTGAAGCAAGATAAACTATTTTCAATCAAGAAGTATTTTTTAATTACCCAAAAAACAAAAACAAACAATCAATCAACCTGTGCAGTGCACCATCTCGTGCATGCATAAGAAAAAACAATTAAAAAGATGTCACACCAGAGCAACAAAACAAAACAAATGAACAATCATCCTATGTGGCACAGCTGTTATTTAGGTACATGTGGCAAAAAATAACATTCCACCTATGCAGAACACTTTTTTAAATTGCAAATGGCATGCTAGAAAGGCATTATAGACACATTTGGGATGGCAGCTCCTGTGTCTGTGAAGGAGGACATTCAAAGATAATAGCTGGCATTCATAAAGTGGAAACATAAAAGTCAATCTAATTGTATGACAAAGGACTCATCAAAAATGAAAAAGTAGATAATATTTAAAAAGGTACTGTACTATCTCACTATTGTTTTGTATTTTTGGTACTCTTGTGACAGAAGATTGATAATGCTAAGCAATGATGAATATGGCTGACAGCAATTGACCAAGCAATAATGCTGAAGGTATCCTATAATGGTTATGACCAAGCTTAGAACAACATGTTAAATGCCTTTAAACACAGTATTCTTTGGTTGTTCTAGAAAGTTGTAAACAGAATACTGTAAGCTTTAGCCGGTCTTCATTCATCATCAAAATGCAGAGATCAGTCCTCAGACA